>PPYE01776264.1_pt1 | contig 93595 bp, 88 predicted proteins | sample 1559881 | NCBI WGS metagenome assembly PPYE01 (sample SAMN08240022, study PRJNA423297) | Human gut metagenome, whole genome shotgun sequencing project.
TATATATATATATCTATATAGATACTATTATTATATATAATATTAATATAATCAGCATTAATAGATTCGTTATGACCCGCTCCGAGCTTCGCTCTCCGCTATACTCCCCGTAGAGGATGAATATAATCAGTATCAATCACATCAAGTTAATCAATACTATCATTATTATTATTATCTCTATTAATATCATTAATACTAATATGATTAAGTCTAGCTTATCTCCATCCTCCACGGGGAGTATGACTTGCATATTTATAATCATATAATCCTCTATAACACAAATGTTAAAAATAGTTTTTCTCTTGGTAGATTCATTCAAACTCTTACATTTGCTAAAAACAATTAAGTTATGGGTAAAGATAAAAGTGAAACTAAACCTAAATACGCTAGAGAATTTCATAGTGGAGAAAGGAATAAAAAAGAAGTTAAAGTTCCTAGTAAACTTAAACTTGGAAATATTGGTATTGATAGTATTATTAAAACTAAATAATTTAGTGTTATGATTAAAGTTGAAAGTAAATTTAAAGATTTTGGTATTCAAATACCTACTGACATTAGCGAAATAACAAGTGAAGCACTTGACGCTATTCTTACTAATGTAGTTATTGCTAAACATTATTGTGTTGTTGCTCTTTGCCAAAATGAAAGTTTGTTTGGTGTTATTAATAATAAAGTAAGTACAGTTGAGGTTATGCCAATTATTGCTAAAATTAGTAAAGAAGATGCTGAACTTATTGGTATGAATCAAATGGATAAGATTATTATTGACCGTTCTACTCTTGAACGTGGTTATCATCTTTATCTTAAACATAATGTTCTTAGTCCTCAATTTGTTAATAAGTATATTACTAATGATACTGAACTAACTCGTTCTATTACTGTTGGTACTTTTGGACAAAATCAAGGATATAAAAAAGGACAAAAAGTTTGGTTTGTTGAATTTAAAGTTATAGCTATTAATGATTTAAGAGCCGCTATTACTGATAAACATAAAGCTATTAATCCTTTTGTTTATCATTCTGCTGAAAAAGCTAATTAGTCATTTTGTCTAAATAATCGAACTCTTCTTAGAACTACTTATGTATAATTTAAAATTATAGATACTTGTGTTCTTGTTTATAGTAGTAATCTAAGAAGAGTTCTTAAACTTTCAATTATGGATTTTAAGACTAATACTAGTTTTAATATTGCTAATACTAGTTCTCATGAAGATTTTGATGATGATTATATTCTTATCTATAAAGATATAAATAATATATTAGATGATATTGGATTTCAAGGTGATGATAGAATACTTTGTAAATCTATTATTGAAAGTCTTGAAAAAGAAGCTAGTATTAATATACGAAAAGATAAATGTGTTGCTATTCCTCATATTGGTACTATTCAAAAGAATTGGTATCGTTCCAAACTTATTAGTCATTATAAAGACTTTAAAGAAGCTAGAAAAACTATGACTAGAGAAGAGTATAAAGAATATACTGCTAAAGTTATGGAAGAAGAAAAGCAAAAACATTATGAAGAAGAAGAAAAGATTAAGACTGAACTTAAGTTTAAAAAGAAACTTCTTCCTATTTGGATTAAACTAAGTAAAAAAGCTGAAGAAAATCTTCTGTATGAACAAGAGAATATTGCTGGTAGAGGTGGAGTTGAAATTACTAGTAGTATGATTGAAGAATAAGCTGATGCTGAATCTATTCCATCCTCTACGGGGAGTCTAGCGTAGGCACGTAGTGCCGAAGCGGGTCCAAACTAGTGTTGAACTTAATTGTATTAATAATATGGAACTTAGAGATAAAAGATATAATGATATTAGACTTATTTTTCATGAAGAAGAACATAAATATAATGATAGTCTAGGTAATGATTATATTTCAACTACTACTATCCTTCATAATTATGCTCCAAAGTTCGATAAGAACTATTGGTTGAGAAAGAAGTCTAAAGAACTAGGAATAAGTGAGAAGAAACTAGAAGAACAATGGTCAACTATTACTAAAGAAGCTTGTGAACGTGGAACTAATACTCATAATGGTCTTGAAGATGGTGTTAAAGGAGCATCTATGTTTAAACAAGCTATTAATTATCTTGATAAGCGTGAAGATGGTGTAATGGTTACTATTGCTGATATACCAAATTTTGGTGCTAATTATAAACTTCTTAATCTTAAAGATTTTATTGAACTTACAGATAATCGTTATCCTCTTATTTATGATGCGTTTAAAATGTACACTGAAAGAGGATATAAGATTTATAGTGAAATTGGTATGTTTCTTATAGATTGGTTAATTAGTGGAACTATTGATATTCTTCTAGTTAATGAAGATACTAATTGTGCTGTTGTAGGTGATTGGAAAACAAATCGTAGTGGATTAAAATTTAGTAGTGGTTATTATAAGAAAGATAAAACAGTTAAACCTGTACAACAAACTAATGTTTGGATTGATAAAGATGAACGACTTTTAGCTCCTCTTAATCATCTCCCTAATTGTAATGGTGCTATATATAATCTTCAACTTAGTATGTATGCTTTTGCTGTTGAATATATACTTGGTTTAACTATTAAAGGTATTTGGTTATGTCATATTGATAGTGATTTTGAACTTAATGAATATGGTATGCCAAAAAGATTTTCTGATGGTCTTTATCATATTAAAGAAAATCCTGTTGAAACTACTAAATTCTTTACTATGAATTATCTACGTGATGATATTAATAAAGTTCTTAAAGATAGAGAATTACAAATTAAAGCTAATGGTGTTCAAACTCAATTTAAACTTGCTATATGAAATTAAATAAAGACAATTTAATTGGAGTAATTATTGGTTTTATTGTTTTAGTTATATTTGCTATTTGTTTATCTAGTGGATGTGCTAAACATATTACTCCAGTTCCTGAAATTCGTTATGTTCTTGTTACTGATTCTACTGCTGTTAATGAATTAGTTTTAACTAAAGAATTGCTTCGTAGAACTCAAGATTCTCTTAATGCTTATAAATCTGATACTACTATTAGTGCTGATTATTTTGTAGCTAAATATAAACTTGAACGTATTAGATATTATAATGATATTGCTGGCAAAGGAAATAATATTAAATATCTTAGAGGTTGGATTCGTAGAACTCTTGATGAATAAGTTATGTATATTATTAATCGTAGAAAAAATATAAGATTAATTGGCGATGAACATCATATTGGTGATGACTTTGAATTTGTGATTTATAAAGTTCAAATTAAAGTTCTTTGGTTTTGGGTTACAATTAAAGAATTTGATGAAGATGAATATTATGATGCTGTTGATTGTTTTAGATATTGTACTAATCCTTATATAAATTAAATTATGGCTTACTTTGGAGATGCTTTTAAAAAACTATCTATTAAAGAAGGTGGTTATGTAAACGATAAAGATGATGCTGGTGGAGAAACTTATAGAGGTATCAGTCGTAAATATAATCCTACTTGGCAAGGTTGGACTATGATTGATTCTTATAAGAAACATTATACTATTAGCAGTAAAGAATTTAAATCTAAACTTGATAATGATGTTCAACTTCAAAAACTTGTTTGGCAAAAATATAAAGTAGGTTATTGGGATGTATTTGAACTTGATGATTTTAATAGTCAGAGAGTTGCTGAACAATTATTTGATACTAACGTGAATTGTGGTCAAGTTGCAGCTATCAAGATGGCTCAAAGAGTTCTTGGTCTTAAAGAAACTGGTAGATGGAATCTTGATTTGCTTAATAAACTTATAGAAATAAAAGATTAACTTAATACTGTATAGAATTATGAAGAAGATGCTAATAGCAATATTTATAATAGCGATTATCAATTTATGTGTTACTCTGTATTTATCAATAAGTCGTTTTAGTGTAGAAGCCAATTCATATAATAAAAGTGACACCGCTATTAATCATGTTCGGATTGATTCTATACAGTTAGTTATAACTGAAAAAGAAAGTATAGTTTATAAACTTAAAGAACATGAAAAAGATATTGAAGATAAAGTTATTAGTCTTAATGATAGTGCTACTTGGGAGTTATTCAAGAAGTTGGTGTCAGAGTGAGATTGATAATGTAGTGCATCCTCCACGGGGAGTCAACACTACTGATACAACTGTTCTTGTCCCTATTAATATGATTAAGATTGCTAATACTAAGATTATTAAAGCTAAACTTTATAAAGATATTATTAACGAACAAGATAGTATAATTAATCTTCATAAGATTAAATATAATGCTCTTTATAAAGAAGTTGAAACTTTACAAAATAATCTTGATAATAGTAATAAAGTAAATGATAATTTAAATAAGTCTATTGAACGTATTAAACGTAAGAATAGATATTTGGTAAGCGGTGGTGCTGTTTGCGCTATCGCTTTTGTTGTTTATTTACTAGTTAAATAAAATATTATGGCTGATGGTAAATATCCTTTTCTAGAATACATTGAAGAACCTGATAAAGAGAAAAAGTATAAGAAAGCTAGTGATTGTGGATGGTATGACCCTCATAATAACTTTTTAATTGGAGATAGTGGTGGCTTTCTTTTAAATATTAGACCTGGCAAATTTGTTAATACTGAACTTTTTAATGAAGCTGCTAGAACATATCAAGCCACAGGTAAATATACTCAATTTAAAGTTGATAGTATTCCTCATAGACAATTTAGACGTAGAGAATGTGATAGACGACGTAATGGTTTTTCTGCTCCTTGTTGGCAAAATCCAGATGGAAGTATAGAAGATGTTTGGATAACAGGTGGTCATTATAATTTTCTTAATTATACTCGTATGGAGCGCACAGATGAATCATCTGTTATTGTTACTGAACATGGAGCTACTGCTAAAAAGATTTATAGTTTTCCTAGTTTTATTGATGCTCAATTTTGGACTTGGCAAATTATAGAATTTTGTAGACGTAATGGTTTACATCTTATTATTGATAAAACTCGACGTGGAGGTTTTTCTTATATTATGGCTGCTGATAGTTCTAATGAAGTTAACTTATCTAAACATAAAGTTGTTATTCATGTTGCAGCTGATAATAAATATTTAATTAAACAAGGAGGTTTAAGTGATTTTGCTGTTAATAACTTAAAGTTCTTTGAAGAAAAGACTCCATTTAAAAGAGGTATATATAGTCCTACTACTGATAGTTTTAAACTTGGTTATCGTATGAAAAATGGAGTTGAAGCTGATGATAGTTGGTCTAGTTCTCTTTTAAGCGTTAGTGCTAATAATAATCCAGACTGTGCTATTGGTAAAGATGCTGTTACAATTAAAGTTGAAGAGCTATCTACAATGCAGAATTTTGATGAGTTTATGAATGTAACTGAGCCTACAATGACTGTTGGTACTCGTACTACTGGTACTCTTATGGCTTGGGGAACTGCTACTGCTGCTAATATGCAAATATTTGAACAAAACTTTTATAATCCTAGAGCATTTGGATTTATGGCTTTTGAAAATGTTTTTGATAATGATGCTCGTAATGAAGTTTGTGGATTCTTTAAATCTTATGCTTGGGGTCTTGAAGGAGAGATAGATGGAGTTAAAGGATTTGATGAAGATGGAAATAGTAATCTACGAATAGGACTTCAACTTGCTGCACGAGAAAGAACTGAAAAGAAAAAGACTGCTAAGACTTTTGCAGAATATCTTAATTATCTTGGTCAGCGTGCTTTATTTCCTGCTGAATCTTTTAGTAGTGCTAGTGAAAATATATTTAGTAGTGAAGCTCTTAATAAGTTTGAAGATAAACTTCGAGTTGATAATAGTTATAAGTTTTATACTGATGGTGAACTATTTGAAGATGGAACTAAAAAGATTTATTTTAAATCTAATGCTCGTATAAGAATTGAAAATCCTGATATGAAAACTTATGATTATATTCAAGGAGTTCCTAGACGTGGTAATGAAGACCCTCATGGTTGTATAAGAGTTTGGTTTGCTCCAGAATATGAAGAAACATATATTAATGATAGACTTGTAAGAAGTATTCTTCCTGGTACTTATGTTGCAGTTTATGACCCTGTTGGTATTGATAAAGATAAAAAAGAAATTACTGATAGACATTCTCATAATAGTATATTTGTTATTGAAATGCCTAGAGAACGTAATGGATTTAAACCTAAGTTGTGTGCTGCATATTATGGACGTACTGAAAGACTAGAAGAAGCTGATGAAAAGTTTTATCGACTATGTAAATGGTATAATTGTATTGGTACTGGACTTGTAGAAATAAATCGTGGTGAAACTGTTTCTAATTTTCGTAAATGGAAAGCTACTAAATATCTAGGTTATGAACCTTTATATGTTTGGGATTCTGCTGTTAAAGAAAAAGTTAGTACTAGTTATGGTTATAATATTGGTAGTGGACCTAAGAAACTAGATGGTCTTCGACTTCTTAAAGAGTTCTTATATGAAGTTATTGGTAAGAATGAATTTGGAGAAGATATTTATGTTTTTGAAAGATTTCTTGATTATCAAACAATTCTTGAACTTAAAAAGTTTAATGCCGAAGGTAACTTTGACCGTATATCTAGTCTTATACTTTTAGGTATATATTGGAAGTCTATTGATATTAAAGGTAAACGAGAACTTGCTAGTCGTAAGAAAGTTACAGAAGATAATGATAAAACAGATATTTTTAATAGACAATGGTTTTAAGATTAAACAAATAAAGATATGTATAATTTTGGTAGACTTGATTTTCCTAATCAGCATGTTAGTTATGCTGAAAAACAAGAAGTTGATTGGTATGCTAAATGTTGTGATTATGTTATAGAAGCTGGTATTGCTTGTAAAGCTGATTTTAATATAGAAGAAAAGTTTAATATTCTTCTTGGTAATATTCCTAGAGAATATTATAGAAAAACTCTTAATCCTTATAATGAGAAAGATGAAAATCTAACTCGTTTTCCAGCTACTATGCGTAATTATGATATGATGAAAGGTATTATTAGAAGATATATTGGTGAATATATCAAAAATCCACATGATTTTATTGTTGGAGCTAATAATCCAGAAGTTGTATTTGCTAGAGATGCTGAACTTGGTAAACAAATTATGATGCTTGCAGAACAAGCTGTTGTTAAGAAGATACAAGAAAGTTATATGCAGTTTGTTAATGAAGGTAATAATCCTGAACAATTTAATCCTGAACAAGCTGTTGATATTGAAGCTTTTATTAAAGAGTTTAATGAAAATTTTATTGATGATATTAGTGCACAAGGACAGGATTTAATTAATGTCATTGATGACCTTACCGATGCTTTTACTATATATGCTAGAGCTTATTTTGAATTTGTTGCTTTTGGAGCTTGCTATACATATAGAGATGTTGTAGGTAATCAATTAATTAAACGTGTTGTTAGTGTTAGAGATGCTTTTCCTGTTCCTAATGATAGTATGTTTGCAGAAGATTATGATATGTTTGCTGAACGTCGTATGTTAACTAAACAGCAAATTATAGATGAGTTTTATGAATATCTTTCTGAAAAAGAACGTGAAGCTCTTGATACATATTATCAATATAGTGCTACTACTTCTAGCGATAGAGCACTTTTAAACTGGGATAAGTATATGTATTATTTTGGTGATATATGTAGTAAATTTAATAAAGATGATTTACAACATATTAAGAACACTAATATAATGGCTCGTGATGCTAACAATGGTTTATTTGAAGTTTGGCATACTGTTTGGAGAGGTGAAATAAAAGAAGGTATTCTTACATATAGTAATGGAGCATTTGTTACAACAAGAATTGTTGATGAAACTTATCAGCTTAACCCTGCTAATGGTGATATTAGTATTGAATGGGTGTGGCGTCCACAAGTTTATGAGAGCGTTAGAATTGGTTCTCGTACTACAAGCATATATCCTTATAAGGCTCGTCCTATTGCTTATAATAGGAATGGTAAACTTCCTTATAATGGTATTGCAGAACTTCTTCCAGGTTTTGGAAGATTTAGTATTGTAGATACAGTTATTCCTTATCAAGTATTTCGTAATATAGTTTCTTATCATAGAGAAATGGCTATTGCTAAAAATAAGATGAATGTTCTTATGATTGCCAAATCTCTTCTTGGTAGAAAACCTGCTGAAACTATATATCGTATGGCTGCTGATGGTGTACTTTATATTGATGATGAAGATGATGCTAACCTTGTTAAAGCACAAAATGTTCGTTATCTTGAAAGTCGAATGAATAATTATATTACTGAACTTGGACAACTTATTCAAGAGATTGAACAGACTGCTAAAATGGAATGTGATATGACTCCACAACGTTATGGTGAGATTGCTAATAGTGCTGGTAAAGGAGTTACTGATGAAGCAGTTATTCGTGGAAGTATGGGTTCTGTTATTATTGAATTTATATTTGATAAAATGAGAGAACGAGATTATCAAGCTGAAATGGATTATACTAAACTTGCTTGGATTGATGGTCTTAATACTTCTTATAAAACTAAAGATGGCGATATTAGATATTTAAGTCTTGATGTTAATAGTCATATATTTGCTAACTATATTGTTACTTGTAAAACTTCTGTTAAAGAGCGTGAGAAACTTGAACAATATAAACAGCTTGCATTTAGTGCTGCTCAAAATGGTAATATGGATATGGCTAATGCTGCTATTCGTGGAGATAATGTTGCTCAAATTAGTAAACTTATTGATAAATATCAAAATATTCAACGCGAACATGAGCTTGATGTTGAACGTGTTTCTCAACAAACAGAACAACTTCGTCAAGAATTTGAACTTGCTAAGATTGATAGAAAAGCAGAACAAGATAGAGAAACTATTAGAGTTGAAAAATATCTTGATGGTCAGATTGAAGCTATGAAAGCAAATGCTAATATTATGAGTTTTGATAATGGTCTTAGTGATGCTGAAAAGAGTCAAGCTGAAGAACGTATGGAAAATGCTAGACTTAATCTTGAACGTAGTAAACTTAGTTTAGATGCTCAAAAGGCTTCAGTTGAAGCACAACTTAAAGAAAAAGAATTAGCTGTTAAACTTAAAGAAAGTGATGATAAAGTTAAAATTGCAAAAACGAATAAAAATCGTTATGATAGTAAAAGTAAATAATCGGCTGTACTTCTAAATTTTGTTCATAATAGGGCTGGACTTACTTGTGAAAGTAGGTTCAGCCCATTTTCATTTTTCTTTACACCACATGAGCCATTTTAAGCTCATTTTAAGCACTTTATTCATTTCGTGATAGATTAATCATTATGATAAAATTTGATTCATACACGGCTTCTCTGAAAGCGACAGGTTAGGTTATCAGTAATAAATATCCTAGTTAACAATAGTATGTTAGTCGGCAAATCGGCTTAAAGGTGAACATATTTTAACGATACAAGTAAAACTCGTATTATTATTATAGTTTATATTTGTGATATAGTAATTAATTAAAAACAAAGAATTATGCATAATTTTGATAGTTTTGGTTTTAATGGTGAAACATCTAATGGTGATGGAAAACCTACTGACGACATTACAGACCTTGATACAGGTAAAACAGGGCAGTTAGATGCTAATGGTAATTCTATTGATGATATTACTAATAATGGTAATGGAGATGGGAATAGTGATTCTAATGCTAATAAAGATAACCAATCTCCATCCTCCACGGGGGGTCAGCCTACTGGTAAAGCAAATGATGCTGATGCTGAACATGGTTTAGAAGAAGGTACTATTATCGAAGATGGAGATAATAAATATACTGTTGATAAAGACGGTAATCTTATTGACGATAAAGGTAATATCTTTAAAGCTAAAAATGAAGTTGCTGCTTATCTTAAAGAATTTGAAGTAGAAGATACTAAAGAAGAAAATACTATTGATGTTAAATCAATTCAAGAACTTGTTGGTGTTTCTGTTACTTCAGAAGATGGTAAAGCAGTTACTTTTGAAAATACTCCTCAAGGAGTTGCAAGTTATATTCAATCCGTTATTGATTTAAAACGTGACGAATTTGCTCAAGCTGGTGTTAATAAGTTATTTGAAGATTATCCTATCGTTGGTGATTTTCTTAATTATTATGTTGCAAATGGTAATTCATTTGAAGGCTTTGGTGAACTTCGAGATAGAAGCGGTATTGAAGTAGATGAAAATAATGTAAGTCAACAAGAAGCTATTGTTCGTGAGGCGTTTAAGGAATTTAATCGTCGTGGTAATGTTGATAAGTATATTCAATATCTTAAAGATAGTAATGAACTTTTCAATGTTGCTAAAGAAGAACTTGAAGCTCTTCAGAAAGCTGATAATGAAATGCGTGAAGCTAATGCTAAAGAAGCTATGCGAGTTAAAGCAGAAGAAGAGAAACAACTTGTGGAATTTTGGAATGGAGTTAAAGAATGTATTGATAAACGACAAATTGCTGGTTATCGTATTCCTGAAACTGTTATTATTGAACGTAATGGAAAACAAATTTCTACTACTCCAGAAGATTTCTTCAATTATGTTTATCAAGTTGATGATAAAGGACTTTCTCGTTATGAAAATGATTTAATGAAGTTATCTCCTGCTGAAAGACGCGATGAAGAACTGCTTAAAGCTTGGCTTAAATATACAGGTAAAGGTTATGATAGTTTGATAGAAATGGCTGTTTCTGATAAAGAAGCTAAAAAGTTGAAACTTACTGCTAGTCAACGTAAATCTACAAAAGGAGCTATTAAAATAACTAAACCTGACAGTAAAAAAGATGCTCTGAAAGATGAGCGTTTTGGTTATTAACATAATAGTAAATTTGTAGATGAAAACATTACGTGTTATTGGACAAACTCGTTATGAAGATAGAGGTTATTCTAATGAAGAATCAATTGCTTATCTTCAGCTTCAAAAGCCAGAAGAAATTAATAGTTTTCTGACTTATAATTATGGTATGGATGATGACCGTTTTCCTTTAAGTTTTATTACTGAAGGTCAAGGTAGTCGTGGTATTAAAGATGTTGCTACTGTACAATGGACTTGGAAAACTATGGGTCGTATGAAGTTTACAGACTTTGTAACTTACTTTGATACTGCTATTACTAAACCGGGTCAAAATGGTAGTGAATTTGAAGTTCACTTCTCTACTCATTGGTTTATTGAACAACATGGTCTTACTGCTCCTGATGGTGTTACTCAAGTTCGTATTCAGAAAGACTTAGGTGAATCTGCTTATGGTTATGCTTATCTTTTGAAACTTACTTCTCCTAATCCTAATGCTTATGTTGACCCTCAATGGTTGGTTAAAGGTATGTATTGGGCAATAAGTGCTCCTACTGTTTCTGAATCTTATTCTAAAGGTAACAGAAGCAATACTATGGGGCCTGCTGGAATGACTTCTCAACTTGAATTTTATCGTTATTCTAAAGAAATAGCTGGTAATCTTGCTAATGTTGTTACTCAATATCAATTCCAAAATGATAATGGTGGTACTTCTAATCTTTGGATTAACGAAGAGATGCGACAGTTCAACTTGCACATGAGAGTAATGAACGAAGAACGTTTGTGGAAGTCTGAATATAACCGTTTACCTGATGGTACTATTCCTTTGAAAGACCATGATAATGGTAAACCTATTCCTCGTACTGCTGGTATGTTAGAAATTTGTCGTGAATCTAACTATGATACTTATGGTGAAGTTCTGACTCTTAACAAACTTGAACGTACAATCGGTGATGTTCTTGACCGTGATACTCAAGATGGCGATAAGAATGTAGCTCTTATGGGTGGTAAAGGATTTATTCGTGACTTTGAAATGGCTATCAGAACTGATGCTAAAGAAAACGGATTTATTACTCCTCTTGGTGAAAAGATGATTCAAGATAATGGTGATGGTCTTTCTTATGGACGTTACTTTAATAAGTATAAAACTCCAGATGGATATATCATTACTGTTATTCATAATGCTTATTTCGATAAGGGTACTGATGCTGAAGCTGCTAAACAAAATGGTATGATTCATCCTACTACTGGCTTGCCTATTACTTCTCATCAAGCTGCTTTGGTTGATATGAGTAATTATAAAGGTAATCAGAATGTTCGTATAGTACGTCAAAAAGGACAGGCTTATAAAGCTAAAGTTATCGAAGGTATGACTGATATTCCTGCTTGCTGGGGATTGCCTAATACTAATCATGCAGCTACTGAAATTGATATGGCTCGTTATGAAGTTAAAGGCTCTATTGGTTTGCAGGTAGATAACACTACTAAGATGTTCTTATTGAAATGTGTATTATAATCATTTAAAAGAAGCTATTTAAGATATGGATTTTAACAAAGTAAATGAAGCTAATAAAGCAGGAGAAAATACTCCTGCTGCTTCTAATATAAATACAGATAAACAGGTTATACCCCCCGTAGAGGATGGAGTAGATAAACAGCCTGCTAATACAGTAGGATTTAGAGATGAAAGTCTTGATGAACCTTATACTGAAAAACGAACTATTACTATTAATTTAGTTACTAATTATTCATTATATCGTAGAGTTAATGATAAAACATTACCTAAACGAATGGATAAGATTGGTAGTTGTGTTCGTAGTTCTCGTACTCTTTCTTCTAATAAAGGTGAGATTGAATCTTATTTTCCTGCTTTAATTGGTCTTGCTCCTAATAATGAAAACTTTATTTCACGGGTTAAGGCTTATCTTAATAATATTAGTGTTTCTGTTGATGAACTAGGTAAGACTTTTGATATTTCTTTCTTTTGGAATCGTAAACGAGATTATCTTCGTTTTAGAGCTGAAGAAGAAGCTATCGAAACTGCTTATATGAATAGTGACCGTAAAGGAGTTAAAGAACTTAGAGAAGCTCTTGAAGCTAAGATTACTAAGTTAAATCTTCTTGAAAGTGAAAAGTATAAATATGGTTATCCTATTGTTCTTGATGATTATCTAATTTATCGTCATTGTTTATTATATAAAGATGTAGCTAAAGATATTGCTCTTATTAATTCTGACCCATCTATTAGATTTTATTTTAAAGATGACCAAAGAGAAGCTGAGCGTCTTGCTAAACATCGTCAGGAAATTAATTCTGCTAAAGGCAATTATGTTAAACTTCTCACGAATAGTGATTTGTTTGATGCTGTATTTATTCAATACTGTGTTGCCAATAATATTAATATTCCTAACGGTATGGCTATGGATACTGTTGATAAACAATCACATCTTGATAAATTTAGTACAAATGAACCTGCTAAGTTTAATAAACTTTGCAATGATAAAGATATTACTATTAAATCTTTAATTGAGGTTCTTATTTCTCGTGGAGAATTTATCAGAGCAATTCATAATCAAAATATTACTACTCCTGATGGTGAGTTCATTGGTGCTAATGTTAAAGAAGCTGTTACATGGTTTAAAAATCCTACTAATAGTGCTCTTGTTAGTGCTTATAAAAATAAACTTAAAAACATTTGATTATGAACATTGGGGAGATGCACGTGACGTTCAGAGAACTGGCACAACAGATGGGTATGCAGACCGTTCGTGCTATTCTCATGGAAGATATAGATATTTGTCTTAATGCTGCTATAATTGAAAAAGCTAGAAATGTAATAGTAGAAAACGTTGGACCTGTTCCTTATAATGATAAGGTTGCTCGACAAAATGCTTCTATTAGTCCTGTTAATGCTCTTAGAACTTTATACACAGCGGGTACTGTTAACGGCGGAGATATTACAGGTAATGGAACAGAAGTTGACCCTTATAAAATTAATATTGATAGCAACGGAATAATGCTATATACAGGCTTTCAAGTTAGTTATAATGGCAAGACAATTTATGATTGCAGAATTATTGAAGCTGAAGATTTAGGTCAAACGCTAAGAGATTTTTGTAATCGTGCTGCGAAAGATGCTCCAATAGTTACTATATTTGGAGATGAATCTGGTATTAATGTTAATATATATACTGGACGTAATAATACAGTTAAACCTCAATTAGTTAAATATCTTTATATCAAAGAACCTGCTAAAGTTAAGTTTGATGAAGATAGAGAAGAAGATTGGGTTAATTGTGATTTACCTCCTTATTTACATATGGAAATAGTTATGCGTGCAGTACAGATTTATCTTGCTAGTATTGGTGCTACTTCTAATGGAGCTGATAAACAAAGTTAAACTCTAAATTAAATTAAAAATGAGACAGTTTTTGTTAGCGGGCAATGTCGCTTATGGAGTGAGCTTACCTCTTGCTGCTGGAGCGGTTGCTTTTACTTATCTTGCTAATGGCAAGGAAACGATTGACGCTGACGGTACTAAGATTACCGATAAATTTTACATTAATCTTGGTCGTGAAGCAAATGGTCCAGTAGTTCTTCCTGCTTATAAGAAACATCTTACTTTTGTTAAAGGTGTTTATCAGGCTGCTACTACTTTCTCTGCTAATCTTACTATTGGCGATGTTAATGCTTATTCTGATTATTCTATAATGATTGTGAAGAAAGGATTAAAGTTCAATGAACGTAATCGCTGGACAGCTACTATTCATACAGGTCTTAATCCGACTGCAAATGATGTAGCGCAGAAATTAGCTAATCAGATTAATAACAATACTATTGGTCATGGTATTAAAGCAACAGTTGCTGATGCTAAAATTACTTTAACTGCTGAGTCTAAAGGTATTGATTATGAAATTCTTGGAGCTGATGAATTAGTTGGTATTAGTGTTACAGTTACAGATACTGGTTTTCCTGCATATGGAGATGCGGCTTATATTACTGATTTGGCTAATAAAGCTGCTGCCGATGCTGGTATCGAATATACTTATCGAGATACTTATACTGAACTGTATCCTACATATCCGCTTAATCCTTTGAAACAACCTGATAGTGCAGATGCTGGATATACTATCTTTACTCTTCGTTTTGCTGTTCCACGTGAAATGAAAACTAGAGATGAAGTTGTTCATCAGATTGTACAAATAGCATTCCCTACTGGAGCTGCTGCTATTGCAACTGTTGAAACTATCCTTAAAGCTATTGCTACTGGAGAAAAAGCATAACCTATTACCCGACTCGATTAGGTAAATATTAGGTAATATTAATCGAATAGGGGCTATTGGTATTAGCATTAGTGTTGATACTGATAGTCCCTATTCTTGTATCTATAAAAATGGAATTAATTCAAAATGCCTTTGAGCAAGGTCTTATTCCCGGTATTGTTATTGTTATTTATCTTATAATTAATAAGATAATTGATAATAACAAAAGAAATCCTTTAGATGATATTGCCAAACTTCTTAACATAGTTACTAGAGATATTATTGAAAAAGATAGAGAAAAATCTAAATCTGTTGTTTCTATTGCTATAAATAATGCGGCATTAGAATGTACAAAATTTGTTGCTTCAACTATTATTACTAATAATATCGATAGTAATCGTGACCAAATAGAATATAATGCTAGACACTTAGTTAATAGTGTTTATTACGATACTTATTCTAAACTTAATATGTATCGTGGAGATGAAGATTATCTTAGTCATTATATGAAAGAAGAATGGAAAGAAGATATTTATGGTGATATTATAAGTATTGTTTATAATAAAAATCTTAATTCTAATCAACGTATTCTTGCGTTTAATAAACGTATTGATATTAGAGTTAATGATTATACTGCTTATATTATTAATAAGGCATTTAAATAAGATGATATTATGATAAGAGGTTATATTAATAATCCAAAACAGCTATCGAAAGAGATGCAATTGCGTATAGCAAGCATGGCTGAAAAACAGGTGAGAATAGCAGAATTAGGCTTCCCATTGAACGAAAAAAATTGGTGCAAACTAACACAAGGGCAAATTTTAATTCAAGCACTAGAAGCCTTAGAATTGCTTTCTGATAAGCAACAAAAATCAATTATTAATTCATACAATAACTTGATGTTAGAATGAGTGAACAAATAGATGATAATTATGTTAATGGTGTCTATGTAAAAGCTGATGGAACTGAACAAGTTGAGATTAATCCTCAATATGTTTATATGACTGTTCCTAGCAAATATGTTTGTGTTTATCATAAACTATTAGTTCTTATGGCACAATATGGACTTGATATGCTTAATGATTGTTCTGCTACTTGTAAAGGTAATAATAAGAATATTGTTACTTGTTGGAATATGTTTCAATCTGCTATGGCAGCATATCAACTTGGTCAAGACAAACTTGCTGAAACTCTTCTTAAATATATTAAAGGTCAACTTAATATTATTTATGAAGGTAGTGAACAAGTTCAGTATAGTGGTTCTATTACGCTTCCTGTTGATGAAGAAGGTAAAATTCATGCAATAGTTAGTTGTGGAGATGCTCCTAAATTTTATGTTGACCCTGAAACTGGTAAACTTTGGGAACAAAGAGAAGAAGGTAAAGAATATAATGAAACTTATAGTCTTAGTAATATTGATTATAATAATGAATAACATGAATGTATTCCATCCTCTACGGGGAGTCTACACTAAGAATTTAGTAAACTTAAAGAATATATGGAAACAATAGAAAAAGAACTTGGTAAAGTTAGTCTTACTTGTAATGGTCAATGGAGTCCTGATAGATCTTACGATAGACTATGTATAGTTCATGATGGCTTCTATGCTAGCTATATTTCTCGTAAAGCTACTCCTGCTGGTATTCCATTACCTAATGAAGAATATTGGCAACCTATTGCTAAACTTCGAGAAGATTTAGTTATTGATTATGAAACCTTTAAGAAAGAAATACTTGAACTTATTGCTGTTGTTCAAAGAGGGCTTAAAGCTGCTAGAATTGTAGTATCTACAATGGAAGATAGAGATGCTCTTACTTGGGAACAAATTGGAGTAGGTTGTGAAGTTTATGTTATTGAAACTAAAAAGAGTTATATACTTGATGAAATAACTCCTGTTAATAATGCTAAGAAATGGCATCTTGAGGCTGATTCTGAAATTGGTTCTAAATTTGTAGAATCTTTTAGTGGTATGTTTCCAAGAGCAATTGCAGAACGTGCTGTTGCTGATGAATTTGGTATTAATATACAAGATAATTATCTTCGTCGTAACGTAGTAGTTAATTATATGGCACAAGTACTTAAACAGTATTTTGAAGATAATGCTGTTCAAATACTTGAAGGTCAGATTACTCCTGATATGCTTAGTGAATCTGTTAAACAAATGTTTACTGCTTCTCAGATTACTAACGCTGCTGATGAAGAAGATTTAACTGTTGTTGATAATCTACTTAAATTTGCAGATAAAGACTATAATGTAAATGATTATAGTGGAAAGGCTCGTAAATATCTTCGTAAAAATATGATTAGTGGTGTTAATACTCTTACTCAAGATATGATTAACGAGCCTAATACTATTTATATACTTCAATATGATTATTGTTTAGCTGGACAAACTATTGAACTTCCAGATGATAGTATAATTCTTTGGAGAGGTGGTAGATTATATGATGGAGCTGTTAAACTAAATAAATGTAGACTTCTTAGTAATTATCGTCAAGAAGATATGTTTGATAAAGAAACTATATCTTTAGATGGTGATTGGGCTAAAGGTCAAATACTTTATCATCCTCTTGATTTAGGCGAAGATAATAAACAAGTTGAAATTACAGGTTGGGGTGGTTCTTATACTAATGATTTTTATTGGTTTTGGGATGGAGAAAAATGGGTAAGTATGGGTTTTGATTTATCTGTTTATCTTACTCGTGCTGAATTTGAAGCTTTCTTAGAGAAGTTAAGAGAAGAAATGGAAAAGTTCTATGCTTGGCTTCTTGAAGAACTTAGAAAAATTAATGAACATCTTGAACTTCATGACCAACAAATAAGTAATTTCCAACAAGAAGTTTCTAATATTAATACTAGAATAGATAATCTTATTGCTGAATATAACGCTAAATTTACTGATATTTATAATAAGATTGGAGATTTAAATAGTAGTGTAGAAGGTAGTATTAATAATCTAGAACAATATATTAATAATAAGATTGAAGAGATTCTTAATAAGATAGACCAAAGTGGTGGTAACATAAGTAATGAGTATAAACAATATTTTGAAGATAATTATGTTTCTATGTTTAAGAACATGATTAAAGCTGGTACTAATATTACTTTTGTTGAAAACTCTGATGGTACTATTACTATTAATGCTACAGGTGGTGGTTCTGGCGGCGGTGGATTAACCGAACAAGAAGTAAGAGATATTGTTAATTCTATGCTTAATAATTATTATACTAAGTCTGAAATTAATGATATTATTGCTGGTATTGAAGGCGGTGGAGGAAGTGGTGGAGATGGCACTCATAATGTTATGTCTACTACTCAACTCGGTGAAGCTAGAACAGGTAAATATCTTACTATGAGTAAATTTGCTGATAGTGAAACTAAACCTAGTAGACTTGATGTTGATTTTAATACTCTTTATACAGATATTAAAAATAAATTAGTAAATGATGGATTTGGCTCAGGTGGTGGAGGAGGAACAACAGATGGAGTAACTGCTACTCAAGTACAAACTTGGATTGCTGCTGTTATGCCTATTGGTTCTATTATGCTTTGGGATACTACTATGCCTCCAACAGGTTGGGAAATATATACTGCTGCTCAAGGACGATTTGTTATGGGTCATATAGGTGGTGGTATTAATATTTATAATAATCCTAAACAAAATACTCTTGATTGGAGTACTGTTCTTAAAAATGTAGGTGATACTTATGACCCTGCTACTCCTGGTTTAAATATTGGAGCTTACGGTTTTTATATTGGTGGTACTGATTTACCATTACATCAACATGCAATTGCCGCTAGTTCTGGTAAATGTGGTGATGGTAATCATCATGTTGTAGTTCCTAGTAACTGGCGAGCAAATGATCATGGTAGATCTTTGGATCAAGATTGTAGAAATACTTATCCTTATGGTACTGCTAAAACTAATTATTGGGATTTAAATATTAATAAAAATACCAATTGGTATATGACTGGACCTAATATTAGTAGAAATGGTGAAATGGTGTGGACACAAATTAGTACAGATAATTGGACAGGAGATTATCTTGCTATTAATAAACTATTACCTACTGTTGCTTTACATTATATTAAACGTGTTTCTAATCCTTGGTAATTATGTTAAAAGAGAATGTTTTTGTTGGTACTAATTGCCAATCTTTTGATCCTAGTAAAGTTCAATGTGATAAAGAAGGCAATATGCCGATTCATATACTAGATAAGTATTGTGAAGAAACTGACACTAGATATAATATTTATCCTTTGACTGTTATTCAAGCTATTTTTGATAGTGTAACTGGAACAAGATTAGATAGAATACTTGCCGCTTGTAATAGTATTTATTTAACTTGGGAAGGTACTTTTGCCGATACTGTTAATAAACTTGATAAAATTTATCGTCGTAAAGGATATATTATAACATATCGTGATGAAACTAATGTTAATTGGACTCAACGATATAATAGTGATGATATTAGTGATGAAGCTTGGACTAATCCTGACAATTGGGAAGGATGGTCTTTTGATACTGTTATTAAAGATTTGTCTGAAGCTCTTGAAGAAATATTTACTAATATAGGTGATTATAAAGATTTTCTTGATGTTATTACTAGTTTTATTAACGAGTTTGTTATAAATGTATTTAACAATCTTAATAATTATCCTGAACTAGTTAATATTATTAAGAATAGTACAGTTGAAAGTTTACCTATTATTGTTAAAGACATATTCAATAATATTAATGATTATCCTGAACTTAAGAATATATTTAATGAATATGTTAAACAATGGACTGAAACCATCTTTAATAATATTTCTTCTTATCCTGCTCTTAGTCAATTTATTACTAATGCTATTAATTCTCATGTAGAAACTACTATTAATAATATATTTGATAATATTGATAGTTATCCTAATATTAAGAATCTTATTATTAACAATACTGTTAATAAAGTAGTTGATATATTTAAGAATATAGGTCAATATCCAGAATTACAAGAAGCTATTCAGAATAATGTTAATGAACGAGTAGATTATATATTTAATAATATTAATAATTATCCTGAACTTATTGGTATTCTTTCTGATCTAGTTTGTAATTGTGTTCAGAATATATTTGCTAATATTAATAATTATCCTGCTCTTGTTACTTGTATTAATAATGCTGTAAATAGTAGAGTTGATTATATTTTCAATAATATTGATAGATTTCCTATTCTTAAGAATCTTATTGAAACTAAAGTAGAAGCTAGAGTTACTTATATATTTGAACATATTAATAATTTTACTGAACTACTTAATGTTATTAAAGGTAATATAGAAAATATCTTTGATAATATTGATAATCATCCTAATCTTAAGGTTGTTATTGAGAATAAGGTTGAATCTACTGTTGAACATATTCTTAATAATATAGATAATTATCCTATTATTAAAAAGAAGATTATTCAATTCTGTAATGAAGCTATTGAAGCTAAACGTGGTGTAGCAAATGGTATTGCTAGTCTTGATGGAGATGGTAAAGTTCCAGCAAGTCAATTACCTAGTTATGTTGATGATGTTCTTGAAGGATATTATGTTGATGAAACTCATTTTGCTGAAAAGTATATAGAAGGTGCTCCTGTATATTATACTCCTGAAAAAGGTAAGATTTATGTTGATATAAGTGAAAATACTGATTATAGTGGTAAGACCTATCGTTGGTCTGGAACTAAATATTCAGTTATATCTGAAACTTTAGCTTTAGGTGAAGTTACAGGTACTGCTTATGATGGCGGTAAAGGTAAGAAAACTACTGATATTGTTAATAGTTTACCTAAATATATTTCTAGTACACAAATTAAATTATTTAGGTCATCTGATAGAAATATTATGATTGGTTCACATCATTATGAATTTAATAATACAACAAATGTTTATGAAAGTAAACCTTTTAATGATGGTATAATATTTCCTATTGTTAGTAAAACTGAATCTGGAGTTATGTCTGCTGCTGATAAAGTTAAACTTGATGAAACTTTACCTAATCAAATTACTGAACTTAGTAATAATGTTTATACTAAAGAAGAAATTAATAATAAGTTTGATAATGTACCAACAGTAGAAAATACTTATACTAAAGCGGAAGTTGATAAAGCTATTGCTGATGCTATTAAAGCTTTAATTCCTGCCGGTTATGAACTTGTTATTAAAAAGAAAACAACTTAATATTAATCATGGTGGTACTGAATAAGTGCCACCATTTAAAGTTTATAAAGTTATGCAAGATATTAATCAACAATTATATGAAAATAAAAGCACACCTGAAGGATTTATTCCTGTTTATGGTGTAGTTGTTACTGTTCCTACTGGAGTATATACTAATGGACAAAAAGAATTTACTTGTGATAAAACTTTTGACGAAGTAAAAGAAATATTATTAAAAGGCGGAAGTATTATTGCTATTGATAATAATAATAGTAGAATTAATTTTGATAGAATTGCTATAGGCAATAATGATATTAGTGCCACAATTACTTATTTTTCTAATGGTGGAATTAATAAAATCGATTTAAGTTGGGATAAAGGTATAGCTAGAGTTGGAGGTGAAGAAACTAAAAGTATTAATACTTTTGTAGCTATAAATAGTAATTCAATTATTAATAGATATAATATTGATACAATAATTAATAAAGTACTTGATAGTGCTGATGATTCAGAAGTATTAGCTGCTATAAATAATATATTTACTAATTTTGGTAATTTTGTTACTGCTATTTGTAATTTTAATTCTGTATTTTATAATGGTGCTGGAAATTTTAGTCTTAGATATAGTGGAAATATAGTTGTAATAGTATGGGCCACAGATACATATATAGGACATATTACTATTAACAATAAAGGTGCTTATACTTATAATACTATTCAAATAGTTGACCAAACTCTTTATAGATTATCTAATCTTAATATTGACCCAATAGTTAATCCTAAAATATGGATTGGTACTGCTACTCAATATGCAGCTATTGCACAAAAAGATAATAATACTACTTATATAGTTAAATCGGATGTTTAAATTATGGCTATATATCAAGGAGATGTTGGAATACATGATATTAAAGTTGGTAATATAGATGTATTTGAAATATATCAAGGTAATAAACTTGTTTATCCTGAAAATATAGATGTTACTATTACATTTAAATTAAATGTTTCCGGAACTGTTACTATTAATGGTTATACTCCTGTTATAAGTGAAAACAATACTAAATTTGTATTTACTATTCCTATTAAAACTGATTATACTGCTAATATTACTGCTGAACATTATAAATCTAAAACTGTTAGTGGCAATAGTGGTTATTTACCTATAATTCATAATGTAGAATTAGAATGGGAACAAAGATTTATTTCTTATACTGTTACTTTTCCTACTGATGGAGTTAAAGTTTTATTTGATGGAATAGAAAAAGGAGTTATAACTAATGGTAAGTTAGTTGTATTAATTGATGATACAGAAGCTAAAGATAGCTATACTGTTACATTTGAAGGTAGTAAAGCTAGTACATATGATACTAGTACATTAACAGTAGTTGATAGTGCTATTGCAAATACAGGTGGAAGTTATGATTTAAAACTTCCTACTAGTTCTGTTAAGAATGGATATAAAAGAACTGACTATGCATCCTCCACGGGGAGTATAACCAAAGGTTCTACTTATGCTGGAACTTGGATTGAAACTGTTGTTAATCTTACTGCTAGTTTTACTAGTTCTACTACTTTAGGCAGTATAAGTAATAATGTATTAACTATACCTAATAATGAATCTACTAATGCTAAAAGTGGAACTTTAACTGTTATATTTACTTTAGAAAATAAACAAACTAAAAAAGTTAGTGCTGCTTTAAATCAAGCTGCTGGTGCTAAAGTTTATACTAATTGGGTATTAGATTTACAAACTGATGGAACTAGTGTTGAAGCTAAAGGCGGCACTAGAACTATTACTGCTAATGTTGCCCGTAGAACTTATAAATGGAATAACACTGGTACTGTTTATAGTGAAACTGCTACTCCTACTCTTAGTATTAGTGGTAGTGCTAGTCTTAGTGGAAATCAAATAAAATTTACATCAAACGAGAGCGTTTCAGCCCGTTCAGCGACACTTACAGCTAGTTATGTAGGATTGTCCAAAACGGTTACGATAACGCAGCAGGCAGGCGCAAAAGTGTATTCAGCGTGGTCTGCTTGGGCTGTTTCTATTTCGGCAAGCACGCAAACGATAACTGCAAGCGGTGGGTCTGCTACGATAACTACTAGTGCTAGTCGTTCTCGTACTTGGACTTGGAATGGAGTTGGTACTACACATACTGATACAGAAACTGCTACACCTACACTTAGTGGTAGTGCTGGTGGATTTACTTTAAGTGGTAAAACTGTTACTGCTAGTAACAATACTACAACAAATAGTCGTAGTATAACTATTACTGCTACTAGCAATAATGTTTCTAAATCTATTACTATAACACAATCTGCTGGTGCTAAAGTTTATGGTAATTGGTCTAGTTGGACTGTTAATATTAGTGCTGATAAAACTAGTATTGGAGCAACAGGTGGAACAGCTATTATATCAACTAGTGCTAGTAGAACTAGAAGTTATACATGGAATGGTGTTGCCGGTTCTGGTGGTACAGAAACTGGAAATGGAAGTCCTACATTAAGTAAAGTTAGTGGTACAGGTAATTGGACTAGTCCTAAAGTTACTTATGGAAATAATACTAGTACAAGTGGTAAATCAACTGTTATTCGTACTACTATTGATTCAACTACTAAAGATATAACTATTAGTCAATCTGCTGGTGCTAAACAATATAGTGCTTGGTCTGCATGGACAGTTAATATTTCTAATAGTGGAAATGTTGCTGCTAGTGGAGGTAGTTCAAATATAACTACTTCTGCAAGTAGAACAAGAACTTGGACATGGAACGGAGTTAGTGGAAGTGGTGGAACTGAAACAGGAACTGGAACTCCTACTCTTAGTAAAGTTAGTGGTGCTGGTTCATTTGCTAGTAATAAAGTAACTTATGATAATAATACTTCTACAAGCGCTAGAAGTACAGTTATTAGAGCTACAATGGATTCTGTAACTAAAGATACTACTGTAACTCAAAATGCTGGTTCTAAAACTTATAGTAGTTGGGGAGCATGGTCTATTAGTTTAAGTGCTAATGTAACAACTATTGCTGCTGCTGGTGGAAATGCTACATTATCTACTTCTGCTACTAGAAGTCGTACTTGGCAATGGAATGGTACAGGAACAACTTATACTGAAAATGCTAGTGGTTCTCCAACATTAAGTAAAGTTAATGGTGCTGCTTCTTTAAGTGGTTCTACTGTTAGTTATGGTAATAATACTTCTACTAGTTCTCGTAGTTCTGTATTTAGAGCAACAATAGATAGTGCAACTAAAGATATAACTATTAGTCAATCTGCTGGAGCTAAGGTTTACGGTAATTGGTCTGGTTGGACTGTAACTTGTAGCGCTAGTAGTTATAAAGTTTGGGCTGGAGGTGATTCAGTAACTATTTATAGTAATGCTTCAAGAAATAGAACATGGACTTGGAATGGTGTTGCTGGTTCTGGTGGTACAGAAACTGATAGTGATATTCCTAGTATTTCTGTTACAAGCGGTGTCGGAGTTTTAAGTGGTAATACTTTAACTTTTAGTAATAACACATCTCCTGATGCTAGAACAACTAGAGTTACTGCTAATTATAATGGAGTTACTGATTATTGTGATGTTATGCAATATGGCGGTAATAAAGTTACTGGAAGTTGGACATCTTGGCAAGTAAGTATATCTGCTAGTCCTACTAATATTGCTGCTGCTGGAGGTAGTTCTACTATTACTTGTAGTGCTGTTCGTACTAGAAATTATACTTGGAATGGAGTTGGTACTACTTATACTGAAACTGAAAATGGCAGTCCAACTTTAAGTAAATCTGGAGATGGTATATTAAGTGGTACTACTAGCGGTAGTAAACTTACTTATGGTAATAGAACTACTACAACAAGTAGAAGTACAACTGTTACTGCTACTTATAGTGGAGTTAGTAAATCAATTAATGTTACACAATCTGCTGGTGCTAAGTCTTATGGTGCTAAAGTATATCATACTAAATATTATGGTACTAATCCTGATGGAAGTGGATTAGATTTTACAGGTTATCCTTATACTAATGAAATTGATACAGTTGCTGATGCTAATACTATACCTATAAGTGTTTATTATAGGTTATATACAACTCAACTTTGGACTTGGAATGGTGTTGCTGGTTCAGGCGGAACTGAAACTGTATATTATAATCCGGATGATGTAAATGTAACAAATAAAGTTAATTGTGATGTATCTGTTGCAAATGCTTTTAATTATGCTAGCATGATTATAATAACATTTAAACTTTCTGCAAATAATTCTGATACAGCAAGAGAATATAAAATTGAATGGAATTGGTTAAATCATAATATTATTACAAAAGGAACACAAAGAGCAAATACCATGCGTGGTAGACTTGTTATTAAAAACGATTATTTTACTAGTCAAAATATTGCATTATCTATTTGTTTAGATAGTGAAAATGTAGATTCAATATTTAAAGGAGAAGCAAGTTATAATGATATTAAGAAAACTCCTATTAGTGTTGATGTATATATTCCTACTAATATTTCTATAATGAACGCTGGTAAATTGCAATTTTGGTTTGAAAATAAATATGGTGGTGGCAGTAAATATACTTGTATTTTAAGTAGTGTTAGTACACCTTCAAATAATGTTTCTGTATCTAATAATAATAATATTATTAGTGTTACTGCTAATACAACTACTTCTTTATTTAATATATTATGCCAATTTACTATGACTTCTAATAGTACAGTATTTAATGTAAGAGTTTTAATTGAACCATGATGAAAATACTATTTAATATAACAATATTACTAATGCTTATATTGTTTATTTAGTTATTAAAGTTATTTAAATTAATCACATAATTATGAACAATAAACAACTATATGAAAAACTAGGTCAGAATAGTTATGATAAAGTATTTCCTATTACTTATCTTCAAAATATTCTTGACAAAGATACAAATAATGATTTAACTGTTGTTCTTTCTAGGTTTAATCATTTATGGATTCCATATCAAGGAACTAGAGTTAATACTCGTAAAGCTGTTCCTGCTATTTTTAGACGTAATAGTCTTACTATTAGTTATTATGATGCTGAACATAATGTATCTATAACTGAAAGTTATATAGGTAGTAATCTTCAAGCTGGAGTTGAAACTAGTTGGGTTTCTGATGATAATTGGACTAAAATTCTTAGTGAGAAATATCTTGAAGAAAGTGGAGCTAAAATTCCTATTGCTGATGGTACTATTGATTGGGATATGCTTAATGAAGCTCTTAAACAAATGATTGCAGGAGATGGTAAAGTTAATATTATTAATTATCCCGATGAAGAAGATATTACTATAAGATTAAGTCCGGGTTGTTGTAATGTTAATCGTCTTAGTCTTAAAGATAGACCTTATGAGCCTGAATATAAAAGTGGTAAAGGATATAAAATAATTCGCAAGGTCTTACTCCCCGTGGAGGATGATGCAAGTAATGCAGAACAGCTTTTATTTGATGGTTTTCTTGATGATACTTATTGTGAACAATATGGTCAAATAATTCTTAATACTGATAAGTATGAAGTTATTAGAACAGATTTAGGTAATACTGCTGGTATTTATTATGATACATATCATAAATTATTTGTTCTTAGAGTTAAGACTGTTCATGATGGAGTTGGTTTTTATAATTATTATACTAGATGGGCTATTGTAGAACCTACCGATAGAGTTCAACCTCGACGGGGGGTCAACACTCCTGTTTATGAAAATAGTGAAGACTATAATATTTATAATACTTGTCTTTCTAATGAACGTCCAAGACTTAGTATTATATATGTTAATTCAGTAGATAATATCAAATATTATTTTAATGAAGAAAATCTAGTTCAAGTTAAGAATAATATTTATCTTAATTATAAAGCTGTTCTTACTCAAGATATGTTTAACGAAGAAAATACTCGTTATATTATTCGTTATGCTTTTGATTTAAGTGGTAAAACGATTACAATGCCTGCCGGATGTGAACTTGTATTTGAAGGTGGTATTATTGAAAATGGTACTATTGATTTAAATAAATGTAAACTTACGGGTATGATTGGTGAAGAATCTGAATATCTTCCTAATGTAACTTGTAGTAATTGGGCTAAAGGACAGATTGAATATCGTAATGGAAAGATTTGTTATTGGAATGGTACTGAATGGAGAGTAATGGGTGATACTTCTTCTATGTAAAGTTATACTAAAGAAGAGATTAATAATATGTTTAAAAATTATTATACTAAATCTGAAACTTATAATAAACAAACGGTAAAGCTAATGCAGGTTTAACTCTTGGTATTATCGGTACTGCACTTGGTGCTTGGGCTTTGTTTGGTAATCGTCGTTCTGCTGGTGCTAGTATTTTAGGTGGCGCTGGTGGTGGAATGTTAGGAGATGGTTCTACTAATATTAACGTACTTGGTGCTACTGCTGGTAGTGGAAGCGGTGCTCCTACTGCTTTTCAAGCATGGGAAAAATCTTGTGAAGATACTTTAGCTCTTCAAGGTGGTCTTTATCAATGGGCTTTGACTCAACAGAATCAACGTTTTGAAGATAGAGAACGATTGAATAGTGAACTGTTTGGTGTTTACATTGATGGACGTAATCGTACTGATGCTCTTATTGAGAAAAATAACACTGACCATTTTAATCTTTACAAATATACTCGTGATGTTGATGATGATATCCGTAAAGAGTTATCTGATTTGAAAGCTGAATTAGCTGTTACTAAAGCTATTCGTCCTTATCAAGATAAACTTATCCAATGCGAAATGGAAAAGATGTTTACGGCTGGTATCAACTATACTGATAGAAAGACTTGTAATGTTATCTATGGTGTAGTTACTCTTCCAAATGAACCTACTGTTACAGGTCTAGTTGGGCGTAATGCTTATAGATGTTTACCATGTGGTTTTACTTAACCTGCTAGTGGAACTCCTGCTCAGTAATATTACTAAGTTTGATTAAGAACATAAAATTGAAAGAGATATGATACCTGTTAATCAATTCATACTAGGTAGTAGTGACCCTTTACTATACCCTAGTGAAAAAATGACTAATAGCATTGATGAACAAATTGCTTTTCTTCAAAGTCAAAAACAAGCATATAGATAATAAAGTGTTTGAAAGTGCTATTACATTTTGGTTTAAAGATGTAGATTTTGATGGTGATAAAGTATGGGAATATTTCCACATGAATAACTAATCATTATTGTAAAACTGTAAAAGGGAATTATCTTCGGATAGTTCCCTTTTTTATTTATCTAAATTTTAGTATGGACAAATTTATTGATGTAATTGTAGATGGAATCCTTAGTAATTTTGATTTTGGATTTATGTTTATTGTTAATGCTCTAACTTATATTATTATTAAAACTATTGATTATTTTAATGGTGATAATAAAGTTCCTACTTGGCAAAAAAGATGTGTATTAGTTATAAGTATTGCTGCTATGATTGGCATTTATATTACAGCTGGTTATGATAATACTATTATGCTTGTTAATAGTGCTATTCTTGCTCCTGTGTTTTGGAGTTGGGTTGTTAGTCCTATTCTAAAGAAACTTGGAGTTGGCTATAAAGATATTGATAATACTATTGGTTAAGATTGTATAAGATTGATTAGCTAGACTTGATTGACTAATTCAAGCCTGCTATATCCTCTATGGGGAGTATAGCTTGCCAAATTTGACTAATTTTAAGCCTAGCTGATTAACTGTACATGATTTAATGAAAGTCTTGCTATGAGCCTAAAAAGTGACTCTATGAACGTACATAAATATTTACAATATTAAAATTTAAAATAGTAAAGTTATGAGAGTTATTAAGACTAAACATTTTCCTTTTAATGGCTATAAAGCTATTAATATTTTTGGTATTATATTTACTAAAGGTGAATTAAGTAATAAAGAACTTAATCATGAAGCTATTCATACAGAACAAATGAAAGAGATGTTATATATCTTTTTCTATATATGGTATGGTGTTGAATATCTTATTATAAGACTATTTCATATTAAACAACATGATGCTTATAAAGATGTAAGTTTTGAAGAAGAAGCTCATATTAATGATGATAATCTTAATTATATTAGTAAACGTAAACATTATACTTGGACTAAATATCTAGGTATTAATAGTTCTAAAACTGCTTAATTAAAAAAAGTTAATAATATTGTTAAACTACTTGTTATTAATAATATAATTTATATTTGTAACAAACTAAATTCTAAAGATATGGAAGATGATAAAAGAGTTAATTATAAGTTAGATGCTATTAATAAACTTATTAATAATCTTAAACTTAGTATTTCTGGTAATAAAGAACATGATGAGCTTGGAGAAAATAATGTTATAGTTAATCTTGATGAGATTAGTCAAAAGATTACTGAATTACATGAAATGGTTAAAGCTGAATTTGATGAGTTTGAAAATCAACATAAAAGTGAATCAGATGAAACTCAAACTCTTCTTAATAATCATTTTGATAAAATTGATGCTAAATTAGATAGTATTAAAGCTGCTGTTGATAGTATGAAAACTACTATTGGTAATAAACTTGATACTGTTAATTCTACTATTAATAAAGCAAATACAGATATAGTTGCTGCGATTAATGCTATGAAAGCTAGTAATGATACTAAGAACGATGCTATAATTACTGCTCTTCAAGGACTTGTAACTCAAGTTAATCGAAATACTAGTAATATTAATTCTCTTAACGGTCGAGTTGATGCTCTAGAACAAGCTTAATATGAATTTTAATTTAGTAGAAATGTATAATGGTTTGTTAAGATTTAACAAGCATATACTAAATGAACTTGCAGAAGGACTTAAACATTTACCTAATTTAGATGGAGTATCTAAAGGAGATAGTTTAATTATTAATGAACAAGGTAATCCAGCTTGGGGTTCTGCTGCATTTATTCCTACTTTTGAAAATGCTGCGTATGGCATTGAATGGACTAAAGATGACAATGATATAATCAGAATTGGTAATGCTAAATTTCATAGAGAACTTCCTATTCAAAATAGACTTAAAGGTTGTGTCTATAATGAAAAGAAAATCAGTTATTTCCTTAATCCTACGGGTTGGGCTAAACCTCTTGAAAATGGTTTTATTCCTCCTCTTGATGGAAGTGATGGCGATGTTGGGGTAAGAGTTCCAGAGTTTTATATGTGTGTTAAAGATACTGGTACTAAATATCAACTTTGGATAAGTGATTTTAATATTGATGGAACATTTACTAGAGTTCATCCTTTTATTATTAGTCATACCAAAACTATGACTAGAACTAGAGAAGATGGTAAAGAAGAAGTATTTAGTGCTTGTATTAAACCTGATGATACCAGATATTTAGGAGGAACTTTTAATGGTAATAATCCTATTGTACAAACTTATTGGACTGCTGAACATAATATTGGTAATGGTAGTACTAATGGTGACCATTATGAACTAGAAAATTATAATGTAGATGGAAGTAATTTAAGTACTTATCCTGCTGTTTATCGTGGTATTCTAAATTTCTTTGGTGATATATGGACGTTTATTAGAGATGTAGCTATTATAAATCGTAATGTAAATTATAATAGTGTTTATCTTCTTAAAAAAGGAGTTAATCATTCTGATGTTACAAAAGATAATATTCAAGATAAATGTTATTTTATAGGTGACCAAACTAATACTAATAATTTTATTACTGAATTTGATTTTAGATTTGGTCCTTATTTTGTTCCTAATAAACTTGGAACTAATAAAAAAGCTGACTATAATTAGTTTATTATAATAATATTAAAGGTTATATTTCTTAAGATGATTGACATTTAGATACAGTGCTTCTGCTTAGCAGTAACGCTAATAACAGTTCTAAAGCTAGCTCTAGTAACTTTAATTCTAATTGAGTTCAGTCAGATTCTAATGCTAATGTCGGCTTCTTTTATATAATTCCTAAAACTAATAAATATAATATTAATATAAATATTATTTTGGGAAGTATAACCTTACCTCTTGGTAAAAGATAACGTTATTTAGAAACTAAAAGTGTTGGTAGTGATATTCACGAAGGCTCTTATATAAATTATATAAATATGAAAAGATATAATGGTTTACATGATAAACTATGTACTATTGAAAATATTGAAGTTGCTGATGATAATGCAAGAAAGAATAAAAATAAGAAATATGGTATTAATAAACATGATAAAAATAGACAATATGAAAATGAAGATTTGGTAGATAAACTATTTAATCTTAAATATAAAACTTCTAAATATAGTCTATATAAAATATATGAACCAAAAGAACGTATTATTTATAGACTTCCTTATTATCCAGATAGAATTGCTCATCATGCTATAATGAATGTTGTAAAAGATATTTGGACAAAAAGTTTTATTCATAATACATATAGTTGTATTGAAGGTAGAGGTATTCATCTTTGTGCTAATAATCTTAAAAGAGATTTAAGAAAATATCCTAACGAAACTACATATTGTCTTAAATTAGATATTAAAAAGTTTTATCCTAGTATTCCTCATGATGGTCTTAAAGAATGTATTAGAAAGAAGATTAAAGATAAAGATTTTCTAATGATTCTTGATGAAATTATTGATTTTACTGATAATGTTAGTGATATTTCTTCTAAATTAACTAATAAGATTGGAATTGGAGTTCCTATTGGTAATTATTTATCTCAATACTTTGCTAATCTTTATCTTAGTGAACTTGACCATTTATGCAAAGAAGAACTTAAATGTAAATTCTATTATCGTTATGCTGATGATATAGTTATTTTAAGTAATGATAAAGATTTTCTTCATAAAGTTCTTATTTATATTAAATTATATGTTCATACTATTGGATTGAAAGTTAAAGATAATTATCAAATATATCCTGTTGATAGTAGAGGAATTAATTTTGTTGGTTATGTATTTTATCATACTCATACTTTAATTAGAAAATCTATTAAATATAAAATTATAAGACTAGTAAATAGTTATTTAAATAGAGAAATTGATAGAAAAGAATTTAAAGTTAGAATGTGTGCTTATTATGGATGGCTTAAACACGCTGATGTTAAAAATCTTCTTTATAAAATTCAAAGTCTTACAGGTGTTAGATATTCTAATTGGAATGGTAAAAGAACTAATATTACTAAATATTATGGTAAATATGTTAGAATAATTCAAGTTATTAATTATGCTAAGTATTTTAGAATTAATTTTATTAGAAATGGTAAAGCTTATTATGCCGATAGTAGAGATAAAACTCTATTTTATTCTATACATAGACTTAATCATTTTCCTATTAATTTTAAAATTACTAAATATGATTGGCGTATTTATGCTAAAAATAGAAAAGAAAAAGTTAAACCTCAAACATAATATATTATGACTAAAGATAAACTTAAAGACGACATTATTAGAACTATTTCTAATTTAAATAACGATATATCTATTGAAAGTAGAGAACTTCTAATTAAACTATTAAATTCTATTGTAGATTATACTAATAATACTGAACTTGAACAAGATGTTAAAGTTATAACGCAAAAACATAACGAATTAGTTGAAACAGTTAATGAACTTAAAACTAAAGTTGAAACATATTCTGATAAAATTAATGAGCTTGAACAAAGAGTTCAACAGTTAGAAAACGCAAGTCAATCTTAAAATGGCTAGTCTTAATCAATTAGTTAGTGAATTTGCTCATGCTGTTGGCAATCCTAATAGTATTCCTCTTAGACGTAATCTTCGATATGCTATTCTTCATGGTCGTAATGAACTAATTCGTAAAAGTTATGAAAATCATAAATATGTTGATAAAGGTTTGCAACAACGTATTCGTGTTTCTATTATTAATGTTCCTGATGGTGACTTATATAATAGTCAAACTCTTGGACTTCCTGCAATTAAACGTACTAAACAAGAAGTTCCAAAGCCAGTTAGACTTATTAATAACTTACCTTTCCAATCAATTAGAACTACCGGACATTCTGGGATAGAAATACCTTTTGCTAAAGAAGCTAGTGCTAAGTTTTATCATTATCTTGCAGGTATGTGTAATCTTCCTGTTTATGATTATATTAATGGTTATATTTATTTCTTTAGTAATAATAAAGATTGGTTTCAAAATATAGGTTCTATTATTATTGAATCTCCATTTGAAATTCCTTATCTTGTTCCTACCGAAACTGTTGAAAAAGCTAAAGATGTAAATTATGACCCTATTGATGATGAAGCTAAATACGATGATGATGAATTTCTTATTCCTGAAGATATGATTGGAGCTCTTAAAGAGATTGTATTTAAACGTAATCTTATTGAAGTTCCTCGTCAAACAAATGAAACTCCTATTGATAATTTTGTAACTAGATAAATTATGATTAAAGATATAGATATTAGTCATTATTATAAAAAGTTTATTGAAACTTCTAATGACGATATGGCAAAATATAATAAAGAACTTGAACTTATAAATAAGATGAAAGCTGATTGTCGTGCTTATATTAAAAGTAAAAATCAAGTTATTAAAGATGATTTAAAAATTAATCTTAATGAATATGGGTTTCAATTTCTTAATGATAATGTTGAATTAATTAATAAGTTAGAGCAATTAATTAATAATCAACTTAGTTATACAGTTGGAGAAAGACGTATTGTTCTTCTCCAACTTTTGCGTTATTGTAACTTAGCTAAAAAAGCAAACGATTATATTATTGCTCTTAAACTTGCTACAAGACGTTCTGAATTAAGTCTTTCTGATTATAAAAAGTACATTCATAGGTATTATAGTTATGGTGTTCATAAATGTGTTCTTGAAGGCTACGCTTATCATTTTAAATATGAAATTGGTGATTTAGTTATTAATTTCTGGAGATATAGAGATAAACCTAGAGATACTTATGTTGATTGGAACGCTACTAGACTTAAAAAACAAGAAATTATTGATGCTGGTCTTAAACCTTATGATAAAGAAGAAGCAGAAATATATAAAATTCGTGGACTTAAGTATGATGGTATTCCTTATGTAGTTTATAAAACTAATAAAGAGTTTTATGAAATACAACTTATTAATAATGGAACTCATAGTTATAGTGCTATTAAATTTAAATATGCTAATTATATTAATAGAGAACTTCGTGGTAAAGATGCTAAACAACTTAATTCTGAATGTAAAACTGTTGATGATATTTTTAATCTTAAATTAGGATTAAGAAGTAAACTTCTTGTTTATCTTGAACGAGAACCTAATGCTCCATTTAAATATATTAGAAATGTTAATCAACAAAAGTATGAACGTGGAGCACATAATAATGGTAATAAAACTAGATATAAAAACTAATATTATGGCAAATAATAAAACGATTACGATAGAACATATAATTGGTAAACTTGATAATGATTTCAATCCTGATGGAAGTGATTGGATTCCTAGAGTTCCTGCTTGGTGTGTTGATGCTATGAATGAACTTAAAGTTCTTCGTAAAGTTGATAAGAAAATGAAACTAACCGTCATTAATAAGATAGCTAAAAGTAAATGTTGTCTTATTGATGACGGTCTTAAAGTATATGATAGTAATGGTTGTGAAGTACCTAGAGCTGATGGTAGTAAATATAGATGTAGTGATACTGAATCTACTCCATCCTCTACGGGGGGTCAAGCGGAGGACGAAAGTCCGGAGCGTGCTACTAACAAAGACTATCTTGGTATGCCTGATGATTGTTGTCCTAATGGTTCTAGAACTAGAGAAGTTATTGATACTGGTAAAGTAGGATGTAATCCTGTTGTTTATACAGTTCATAATAATACTGAATGTCTAAGATGTCAGCATGAAGTTCATTCTCATTGTCAGACCCCCCGTGGAGGATATGATAAGTCAAATCATAACTATATTCTTATTGGAGGTAATACTATTGAACTTAATTTTAATGATACTTATATAACAGTTGTTTATAAAGATATTGAAACTCAATATAGTGATAATTATCATTGTGAGATTCCTGTTATACCTGCTAACGGTAAATTAATTCAAGGTCTTACTTATTATTGTATGGCTCGTATGCTTATGAGAGGATATAAACATCCTGTGTTTAATCTTTCTGCTAGTCAATATGGAACTAATCCTTTCTATCTATGGGAAAATATGAAGAAAGATATTAAGACTAGTATTCTATTAGATGAACAAAGTGATGATGATAGTGGTTGGAATGAGTTCTTTTATAACTTTACTTTTCCTAAATAATTATGAATATACAAAAGAAACTTAATCTTAATAAACATCCCGGCGATTGTGTACCTTATTCATTAGTTGCTGCTAAGAACGTTAAAGTAAGTAATGATGGAAGGATGATTGTTAATGAAGAAGGACTTGAAGATTGTAAAGTAATTGCTAATGCTATTCATGAAGATGGTATTAATAATTTTAAAATAGTTGGTGTTATTCCAACTAGTACTGAACTTATTTTATTTATTGTTAATACTGATTCTAATGAATCTTATATTTATAGATATAATGAACAAGCTGATAATTGTTATAGAGTAAATAGTAATTGGAAATATAATGGTGGAAAGATTAAAGGAACATATACTTATAATGTTAAAAATCATCTTATTATAGCTATTGCTGAAAGTGATGCTTCTGTTGATGTTCCTCTTAAAACTATTAATATTGATTTAGATTCTGATTGTCCTGATTCTGAAATGTCTGTTATTCCACAAGTAACTTTACCCACTATTAGTGGTCTAAATTATGTTAGTGGAGGTGCTTATAAAGGTTTTTATTTTCTATTTATTAGATATAAGATAGATAAAACTAATTATACTAAATGGTATAGTATTGGATTTCCTATTTTTAATGATGTTATAATTCCACAAGTTATTAATAAAGTTTGTTTTAGAAAAACTAATGTTTATGAACCGAAAGATGAACCAAACGGTTATTGTTATGGTAATACCGATTCATTTAGTGATTCTAAAGATATATGTAATCAAACTTTTGAAATAAATATTAGTGGAGGTCGTTCTGGTCTTTATCAACTTGGTTTTATTGTATGTAAAAAAGATAGTACTCAAGCGTTTAGAACAGATGACTTAAATAATAATATTTTTAAATTTAGTAAAGATGTTCTTGTTGAATATAATGTTGCTGATTTAACTACTGACTATTATAATTATTATAATGTTGGCAATATCATTAATTATAAGAATAGAATATATATTGCTAATTATAATGAAAAAACTGATAACGATAATAGAACTTTAAATAATGGTAAAACATTAGAAGAGGCTGTTAAAGATATTACTATTAAACTTCGTAATAAAGCTGTTAATGCTTATTATAATGATTATATCACTGTTAATGCAGTTAGCGAAAAAGGTCCATATTTTAAAATGGCTAGCCTTCAAATTACTGGTACTGCTGATTGGCAAATTGAAGATATTAATAAAGTATTCAATAATAATCAATATCCTTTTCGTACTTTTAGAACTTTATTTAATGATACAATTATACAAGGTATTGCAGCACATGAATATTTAAAGATTAATTATAATGCTAAAATAAAAGTTGGTAGTAGAGGTAGTCATAATCTTAAAGAATATCTTGCTTGTCATTGTTTTATTATTCCTACAAGTTATAAATATGAAAATAATCAATCTGTTTATACTTTACCTAGTACAGTTAAAATAGCTTGTTATGTTTATAATGGAATTGGATTTACAGAAGATGCTGTATTTACTAGTGGACAAGTATTATTTGGTGATACTATATTTGATATTGATAATTGTAAAATGAGAATTACTCATTCTATTATTGAGCCTAGTTATGATTTTAATGAACGTAAAAAGAATGATACTCTTATTCCTGGAGAAGTATATAACTTTTTTATTCATTTTGTTGATAAATATGGTGATGCTAGTAGAGGATATAAATTATCTAATAAAGATAAATATATAAATAATGTTGTTAATGATGGTTCTCATTGTACTATAATTACTTTTAATTGGAATAATCAAGGTAATGGTAATATTCCATATTGGGCTGTTATTAGTGGAGATATTCCAATATCTACTATTAGTTCTAATATTAAAAGATATATTGCTAATCATAAAATTGTAGTTTATACTGCTGAACCAATAAATAATCCTACTACTAATATATTACTTAATAGCTCTGGTGAACTTGAAGCTACTAATAAAGATAAACTATATACTCTTATATCTAATTACTTTATTGATTATCAAGATAAAGATAAATATAATGATTTATATGTTTATCAAGTTATAAATAGTGGTAGTTATACTCCTTGTAGTAATCAAGTAATAGGTGCTATTGGTGTTGATAATGAAGCTAAATTTGGCTATTACGAAAATATTAATGGTGATGAACTATTTAGAATACCTGATTTAATATTTGATGCTGAAGCTATTGGTGGTGAAAATACTAAAGGTTTTATATATAATATGAATAATACTTTTAATAAGTTTTATATTCGTGCTAATATTGATACTACTTTATGGAATCAAATTAAAGAATTAGGTTATGTTGGATGGTTTATTAGTTATGAAAAAGTTGAACCTATTACTAGATATACTGGATTATTAACTAGAAAAGATTATTGTAATATAGCTAGTAATGTTACTTGGCAAAATGGTAGTTGGGGTACAAAACCTGGTTTTGTAGCTAATAATTTTACTAGTGATAAATGTTATCTATATAGTGGTCGATTTGATATTGATGATAGTATTAAATATGATTTTAATATTATTCGTATTGATGGTAAATGTAAATTCAAACCTTATAAAGAGAAACATGATGTAGTTGATATGGTAGTTAATACTACCTATCCTTATAGTTATAATATGCCAGTTATAGGTGTTATTAGTAGAAATGAATATAAACCTATTAATAATTATAAATTAGTAGTTGCTGATAGTGTTACTGATAGTAGAGCTGGAAAAGGAACTGCTCTTGAAATGGATGATTATAAGGAATTACTACTTGATGCTGAAACTATGTTTCTCGCAACAGTTCTTAATTGTACTAAAAATATTTATATTAGCAAAGAAAAAGAACTTATTAGACTTAATGATGTTTGTTATAATGGTGGAACTTATTCTATTGAACATGGATATAATGGTAGAATGACTTATGATGGTGTTCTTATTTATAATGATAATGGAGTTATAATGAACGAAGGTAATTATAAATTATATACTCCTACTAATAATCAATATTATTATAGCGGTGATGAACCGTGTTGGTTTGATATTCCATTCAATGTTTATATTCAGTTTCCTTTATATAGTGATAAATTTTTTGAAAGTAAATGTTTTAATAATGAACCTAGTAAGATAGCTTTTAGTATTAAAGAAGAAACTGAAAAGAAAAGTGTTGCTTTTGGTACATTTGTAGAACCTAAAAATAGTGTTGATTTATTTAAAGACCCTATTGGAAATGTTGATCAATATGTTCCTAAACTGTTAACTCAATATCGTAATGATATTATTAATATTACTTGTTTTGACAAAACTATAAGACGTAGTAATGTTATTCAAGATGAAAGTGAAGTTAACGCTTGGAGAATATTTCCTATTGAGGGTTATAAAAATATTACTGAAAATAAAGGAAGCATAACTAACTTAATTGGTATTGGATATTATCTTTTAGTTCATACTCAACATAGTATGTTCATGTTTGATATAAGTGCTGCACTTAAAACTAGAGATGAAAATGTTCAATTATATCAACCTGATGCTTTTGAAGTTGATTATAAAGAAGTTTTTACTAGTGATAAAGGTTATGGTGGACTGCAAGATGATTTAGCATATATAGTTGGAGAATTTGGTTATATTTTTTATAACGATGATTTTCATAAACTTTATCAATTTGATGATGGTCAACTTAAAATAATGGATGAAGATATTAAATTATGGTTAGATAAATATCATCCTAATAAAGTTAGATTTGCTCATGATAAATTTAATAATCGTATTCTAATTAAATTTGATTATACTTATGATAATATTAATCCTAATACTAAAGAATCTATTATAGAATCACATAATGAAGTTATTAGTTTTAATTATAAAGTAGGTAGTTTTATTAGTTTACATGATTATTATTTTAATAATGCTTGGTCTACTAAAACTAAATGTTATTTTCAAACTGAACATAACGATGATAGACTTAATTGTCCTCTTCATGTGTTTACTAATGAATATAATTATGGTAGATTTAATACTCACATGGGTGATGATAGTAGAAGTCTATATTTAGCATCTAAACAAGAAGTTGGTGATGAGCCTATATTAGTTCATAATAGTTATATTGATATTATGGTTAATGAATCTTATGAACTTATTAAGTTTCTTGAATTTATTAAATATAAAGTTCGTAAAATATATATTCCTATTTATAGTGATAATATTAATAATCCTGTTGATTTAAGAGAACATCCTTATGCTGGAGATATACTTCGTATATTTAATGAAGATAATGATACTGATGATATAGATATTAATATTGATAAACTTAATGAATTTAATAAGTATAAAAAACCTTGGTATGAACTTACTCAATATAACTTTAATTATTTCCGTAATGCAATTAAAGAACATCCTAATACAGTAAGTGATAAACTTCGTAGAGTATATGGTAATTATTTTGTAGTTCGTTTCATATTTAATAATTCAGATAATAAGCGCATTGAATTTGAAAGTTTTGAATGTGCTCAAACTCAATTTAGAAAATTATGATACAGTATAGAGATAGACAAAGACAAAAAGCTTTTATTGGTGCTATTATTGGTGCAGCTGCTAGTATTGCTGGTGGTATAATTAAAGGCAATAAACAAAAGAAAGCTCAAGAAAAAGCTCAAGCTGAAGCTCAAGCTGCACAAGACCATAAAGATGCTTTACAAAATGCTCAAGCTTTAACTAGTGCTTATGCTAATCAAGATTATGTTGACCAATATAATGATAAATTAACTCTTAAATGTGGCGGTAGAGTTCGACATAAAGCTGGTTTCGGTACTGAATTTGCTGATGCTCTTCCCGGTTTAGGTAATCTTGCTAGTTCTATTACAGGAGTTCAAGGACTTGGTGAATTAGGTACTGCAATAGGTCAAGGTATTTCTGCTAATCAACAAATTAATGAAAATAAACGTATTGCTCAAGAAGCTGAACAGCGTAAACAACTTCAAGCTGGTCAACAGCAACTTAATATTACTTCTGATAAAATGATTAATCCAATGACTATGTATCAACGTTCTAGTTTTATTAATAAATATAAATGTGGCGGACGTAGAAAAGCATGGATTGGTGCTGCTATTGGTGCTGCCGGAAGTTTAATTGGTGGTATGTTTGGTAGTAAAGGACAACAACCTATTAAAGTTAAACAAACTGACCAAGCTAGTTATAGTGCTCCTAAAACTGGTATTGAGCGTCCTGAATGGATTACTAATGGTAATGTTCAGCCATCTGTTATGCCTCAATCAGTATATCGAGATAGGCTAAATGTATATCGCTGTGGCGGTCATAGACGCTAGTCTTTTGCTCTCTGTTGAATTATTATATATAGGTATGAACTATTAATCGGCTGATAGTCTATCGTTCAACAGAGAGCCTTAAAATCAATCAAATTACAATTTCTCATTATATTATATAAAATGCCTAGAAAAGATAAAGTTATTCATATAAGTAATTTACCTAGTACATTTAGAGGTAATGTTACTCGTAATAGAAGATTTATTCAGAATGGTATTCCTCCACTTGGTGGAGCTTATGATAAAGTTGCTAAATCTACTGGTTTAATAAGACTTGGTAATGAATTTCTCTATAATGGTGTAAACAATTTAGTATCTAAAGATAATAGAGAAAAATTAATGAATAATACTGCTGGTAGACTTATTAATTATGTTAAAGATTTTAATAAAGAATCTCTTCCTAGTGATGATGAACTTAGACCAACATTTCCATTTAATATTATTCAAACTCCTAGAAGTAATGGAAAAAAGCTTCCTCAAAAACAATATGCTGTTGGTGGCAAAATACCAAATGTAGTTGCTGGTGGTATTGCTCAACCTCTTGGTAATAATTTCTTTTATATGAATGGAAGAAAACATAGTCAAGGTGGTATTAATATTGGTCCTAGTGATAAAACTGGTATTGAAGTAGAAGATGGTGAAGTTGTTGAAACTAATGGAAATGAACTTAAAGTTTATTCTGCACAACCTATTATTAATGGTGTTAGTCCTGCTAAATTAGTTATGGGTGGAGCTAATCCTAATAAAGTATTTAAAGCTCAAGAAGATTTTAAAGATAGAAATAGAATTAATGATGATGGTACTAAATATAAAGAAGGTGGTAAAATTTATCAAGCACCTAATGAATACAAAAGACAAATCGCTGAAAGTGGTTCGATAATTATTGGTGGTTATCCTACAATAGCTGGTAATAGAAATTATAAATTTATTAAAGGTCTAACTAAAGCTTCTAGAATAGGTAGAACTGTTACTAATTTTATTAATTTAGGTAGACAAAAAATTTATGATTTAGCTAATAAAATTGATAATACTTGGATTAATCAAGGTATTAAAGAAGTTTATAGAACAACTATCGGTAAACATGGTAATAATCTTCCTAGAACTGTTGATTATATTACTAATAAATTAAATATAAATGAAGATAATAAAAAAGCTATGGGTGGATTAAATAGAAATAAAGATTATGGTTCTAAAAAGAAACCTTATCCTAGTGTAGCTAAAAAAGATTTTGCTGGTGGACATAGAAGTTATCCTATTCCTACTAAAGCCGATGCTATTGATGCTTTAAGACTAGCTGGATTACATGGTAGAAATGATGTTAAAGCTAAAGTTTATAATAAATATCCAGAACTTAGAAAAAAAGGTAATGTTGGATTAGTTGTTAGTATTAGTGGTAATGTTAAGAATGGATTAATTCATTCTCCATCCTCTACGGGGGGTCTACGCGATAAATTTGCTGTTGGTGGAAATCGTATTAATCGTTATGGAAGAATTTGGGAATATGATGAACAAATTGGAGCTTATGTTCCTATAACTAATAGAACTATTAATAGAACTTCTGCTTATCCTATTAATAAATCTGCTAGAGGTGAAACTATTGTTGGCAGTGATTATACTTTTAGAAATGGAAGATGGTCTAAAAATAATACTACAAATAATAATGTAAATACTAATACTAATAAGTCTAATATTGATAATGGAAATCGTCGTCCTCAATATTATGCAGAACGTAGACTTCCTTTATTTGAAGATGGTGCTGGTATTACTAGTGGTTTAGTTAGAGCTGGTTGGAGTCATGGAAATAATAGAGGTATTAGTACAAATAATACTAATATTCCAAGTTTATCTGAAACTAAATCTAACGGGAAGACCCCCCGTGGAGGACGTAGTAAGTCAAGTCAATCAACTCAATCTGTTCCTACTAAAACACCTCCTACTGCTGTTTATAATCGTAATCTACCTAAAGTAGAAGCTAGTATTCCAACTACTTTACCTGTTTCTACTAGTACACCTGCTCAAGGAACTACATCTTCTAATGGTAAAGGACAAGGTAAATTTAAAAATCTTACTACTGCTGATTGGATTGGACTAGGTAGTAATGTAGCTGGTAGTTTAGCTAGCTATTTTGCTAGTAGAAGAGCTATTAATAAAATGAGAGGTCCGGAACAGCCTACTCTTATTAGTGCTAATAAACTTAAAACTAAATATAATATTAATCCTCAACTTGATAGAATTAGAGAAAATAAATTTGAAGCTTATCGTGATATTGACTATAATACTGCTAGTAGTCGTGTAAGTTTAGCTCGTAAACAACGGGTTCGTAATGCTGCTGGTCAAGCCGCTAATGAACTTTATGGTAATAAAGAAAATATAGAAACTAATCTTATTAATCAAGATAGACGTAATCAACAAAGCGTTCGTCAATTTAATGCTCAACAATACAATCAATATATAGATAGAAAAGCAGCATTTGATAATGGTATTAGAGAAGCTAAAGTAACTAATATTAATAATTTATTTAGTGGAATTAATGCTGGTATTCAAGATATGATTAGTAGATATGAAAATCGTAAAGCTTTAAATAATACTATTGGTGCTATGAGAGCATCTGCTCCTAATGTAGATGATAGAATTATGAGAGATGCTGGAGTTGATTATGATGAATTTATTATTCGTAAACGTAGAAAACTTGGAGGAAAACAATCATGCCGATAAATTTTTATACTCCTACTTTTAGACAACAAGTTAATCCTATTGACTTAAATGTCTTAGCTAGAACTTATAATACTCTTGAACAAGGACATCAACAAGCTATTCAAACTAAATCTCAGATTGATGCTCAACTTGCTCAATTAGATTTAAATGAAGCTGAAGATGCTTGGCGTCAAGAACAACTTAATAAAGTTCATAATGCTCTTACTGAAAATATGCAATATGGTAATGCATATTCTAGTCTTGATGATATAGTTGGAACTTATGGAGATATAACTTCAAGTCCTGAAATGATTGGTCGTTTACGTGCTCAACAAGATTATAAGGCATATATGAATAATCTTGATAAACGTACTGATTTATCAGAAGATTATAAGAATTATTATCGTACTGTTAATAAATATAATTATCAAGATATAACTGATAAGAATGGTAATGTCATTGGTGGAAGTAAATGGACTCCTATTGATAAAGAAGTTTCTGAAATTCCTATGAATCAAATACTTAATCAAGCACTTCAATGGGCTGCTAAAGAACAAGGTGGTGGTAGTCAGGCAAGATGGCTTGATGCTAACGGTAAAGTTACTGATGATATTACTAAATCTGTTACAGGAGAGATTTATTCTCATACTAAAGGTGATTGGCAAAGGTTAAGTAAAGCTAAACTTGCTGAAGCTATTAAAGCTGTTATTGAAAATACTCCTGGCGCTAAAGCTAGTCTTGAACAAGATTATAAGATTGCTAAATGGAAATATGACCAAAATGGTAGTAATCCTGATATAACAGATAAAAATGGTATTCTTCTTACTCCTGAACAATATCTTGCTAAACGTATTGACCCTTTCTATAATGCTGCAACTTTTTATAATCAAAGTAGTAATACTACTTATGGTGAAGCATGGAAAGCTCAATTAGCTTTAGCTAAACAAGCTGGACTAGGAAGTACAACTCAAAGAAAACAAGCTATTGATAATCTAACTTATAAAGGTACTCCTGTTCGTATTGATAATTTTATGCCTACTCAAGCTCAAGCTGAAATTACTAGTAATAGACAATCAATAGCTGGATTACTTAATAAATATAATCCTGATATTAATATTGATTTAGGCACTGCTAATCCAGATGATATTAGAACTAGTATCATGACTAATATTACTAATCCATCTGATAGAGCATATGCTCTTAGTTATCTCAATGATATTATTGATAATCAAGAATATATTAATAGTCTTAAAGTTGGTAAGTCGCAAGATAGTATTGACGGATTTGATACATATAATTCTATTATTAGTTTAAGTGATTTACCTAGTAATAAATATTCTGATACATATAGTAAATATGTTAATCAGATATTTGGAGATAGTAGTTCTATTAGACAATATTTTAATAACGATGATGTTTATAATTCGTTTATTAATGCTCTTGGTGGAGAGAAAAAAGCTGCTAGTCTTGGAATAAGATTTGGTTCTGATGGTAATGGTTATAGATATGCTGAATTACCTAAAGATTATCATAAATCTATTTATAGTTTTGGTAAAGCTGTTAAAGAAGCTGAAGATACTAGAAATCCTTTAAATGCTTTTCTTAATTCTGCTAAAACTAGATTCTTTGGTTATGGTGATAAATTTGTTAGAGTTGATTCTAATGGTGAAGAACATCATGGTGGATTACCAACAGGTAATAAAGAACCTTATATTGGTTTGATTAATTATGTTGATTCTCTTAAATCTAAAAATGATGCTGTTCTTGACGGCGGACAAATAAATGCTTCTACTATTGGTATTAGTGCTTTAACTCCAGAATTAGCTGAAATTAATTTTATGATGAACGCTAATCCTGAAGAAGCTAGTAAACTTTCAGCTTATAAAAAGAATAAAGAAGAGCAAGCTATGATGGCTATTCGTAGTGGTATTGATTTAACTCAAGGTGAAGCTTATATTACTAGTGAAAATGGAATATTTGAGCCTATGACTTCTGAGGATAAAAAAGCTTATACAGCTTATCTTAGAAGTGCTAAAGAAAATGAAATTACTCCTACTATTATTCGTGACCCAAAAACTGGGGATGTTGGAGTTCAAATTAATATTGCAGGTTACTATGATACAGAAGGTAAACTTAAAAGAGAACCTATTACTTTACTTGTAGGTAGTGGTGCTATTGATAGTTCTATTATTCAATCTTGGAATCAAGATACTAGTTGGAGAGCTGCCGGTAAAGTAGAAAATTATTATAATGCTAATAGACCTATTTCTCTTACTAATAATGCTGCATTTACTGGAATTGATAAATTTAAATTAGTACCTAATGGTGAAGGTTTTAATTTAATTAATTCTACTAATAATCAAACTATTGGTTTAGTAAGTAAAGAAAATGCTGTTGATATTGTAGATAATTTATCTCAATGGGAACAAACTGTAACTGCTGTTAAAGCTGGTATGGCAGTAGATGAAAATGCTGTTAAAGCTATTCAACAAAATGTTGCTACTAAACTTGCTCAACTTAGTGGTAGTTCAGACCCTTATGTTATTCAATATTACTACGATGAATTAACTAATAATTTATATTAATATGGATGTATTAAAGTTTCTACAAGGTGGTAATCAAACACCTAATCCTAAATATAATCCTAAAACTAAAAAGGAGGCTATACAGCCTCCTACTTTAGTTGATTACAACCCTGGCACTTCTATTAGTGACCAGGGTCGTGGTCATTTATTTAGTCGTATTGCTGGACAATCATATAATCTTAATCAATATGATATAGATAAATATGCTCCTTATGATGTTTATGTTAATCCTGTTGATGACCCAGAAAAACTTGATAAAGAACGTGCTGTTAATCAAAGTAATTGGGAACAAGGATTAAGAATGATTGGGCAAATTGGTAATGAGATTACTGTTGGTACAGCTATTGGTTTTGCAGATTTAGCTGATGCTTTCTATAATATGGTTAGTAATAGTCCTAATGATTATCAATCTGAAATAAGTTCTGAACTTGAATTTTTAAAAGAATCTATTAATGAGCGTTTAGTTATATATAGAGAAAATCCCAATGCTGCTTTCGATATTGGAGATTTTGCTTGGTGGGCTAGTAATGCTCCTAGTATAGCTAGTTCTTTAACTCTTATGGTTCCTAGTATTGGTCTTGCTAAAGGTGTTTCTTTATTAGGTAAAGGTATAAAGTTTAATAAATTAGCTAATAAAATGGCTAATGCTATTAATATGACTCAAAAGAGTAGAGCCATTACTGGTAGAATAGCAGAAGCTACTACTATTGGAGTTCCTTCTCGTTATCTTGAAAATTATCAAGAAGCTAGACAAACTTATAATGATATTGAAGATTATTCTAAAACTCAACTTGCTAATATGAATGATAAACAAAGAGAAGAGTTTTATAATAATAATCCTAAATATAGAGATATGTCTGATGAAGAAGTATCTAAAGATATTGCTAAAAATAGTGCTGATATTACTTTTGCAGAAGATTGGGCTAATGTTCTTTTTGATATATGGCAAGTTTATAGTTTAAAGAACTTATGGAAAAATGCTTTAAGTGGTAATACAACTAGTTCCAGACTTAGAAATTTAAATATTGCATTTAATAGTAATATTGATGATGCTGCTGCAATTACTAATGCTTTAAGTAATAAAACTACTAAACAAGCTATTACTAGTACATTAAAAGATGTGGGTAATGATATTCTTCATGGTATTAGAGCTGAATGGACAGAAGGGGTTGAAGAAGCTATTAATTATATAGCTAGTAAAGATGGTTTATATAATGGTAAAAAAGTATTTGATAAAGATATTCCTCAACAAATTATTAAAGATTATCTTCAAGACCCAATGTTATGGGAGCAAGCATTTTGGGGTGCTCTTGGTGGTGTTACTTTTAGTAGTGTTATGAATAAAGCTGGAGAGTTTATTAATAAACGTCTTGATAAAGATTGGACTTCTGCTGAAAAACAAAGAGAAAACGAAATTCTTGGTCGTACTGCTACTTTTCAAGCATATCAAGAAAGACTTAATAGTATTGCTAATGGTAAAAATCCATTTATAATTATTACTGATGAAAATGGTAATAAAGTTAATCCAGATATTATTACTGGTACTGAAGAAGAACTTCGTAATATAGCTGAAAAAGAATATATGGATAATATTATTATTAATTCTATGAACGCTGGTAATTTAGGACTTCTTGAAAGTTCTATTAATAGTAAAGAATTTAATGATAGTATTACTAATAAACTTGGATTACAACAACAAGATAGTAATGAACTTATTAATAGATTTAAAACTGAAATTAATAATCTTAAAAATGAATATAATACTACTTTAAATAAAGTTAATAGACTTGGTGGCGGATTTGAAGTTGGTCGTATTATAGCTACCCAAATGGTTCATGCTCGTAATCGTCAAGAAAATTATAATAATCTTCTTAATTGGGCTAATTATGTTTTAAATCAAGATATTACAAATAATCATATTGAAGATGTTGATATTAATTCTGCTAAGAATGGTATTTATCAACATATTATTAATAGTATTCAAAGAGATATTAAAACTATTCAATATAATGCAGCAATTAATAATTCTGTTAAACAAGAACGTATTGCTCAATTAAATGAACGATTAGATGCTATTAATAAACTTTATACTCCTATTGATATTGAAAATAAAAATGATATTCAATCAGCTATTCAACTTCAAAAACAATATAATGAAGTATTTAAAGATTTAGCAGAAGTTGTTAATGCTGAAATTAATGTTGAGGTTAATAAAAATCAACTTAATTTATCTGATGATAATATTAAATCTCGTATAACTTATCTTAATAACTTCTTTGATAATAGTCGTAAAAAGATTGTTAATAAAGCTATGTACGATTTACATAATGCTTATAAACAATATGGTAAAGAATATGTTAATTCTGTTATTAAAGATGCTAATAATGGTAATAAACCAAATATAGATAAAACTATTCGAGATGCTTATGCTGCACTTGATTTAAGTTCTAAAGGTAATGAACATCTTAAAACTACATTAGAACAATTAGCTGAAATTGCAGAAATTGAAAACGATGTTAATAATACTCCTAAAAAGGAAGAAGTTGCTCCTGTTAATACTGATGTTAATGAAGTTAATGAAACTGATGTAGATGATACTAACTCATCTCCATCCTCCACGGGGAGTATAGCGGAGCGAAGCGAAGCGGTTCCTAGTGAGCCTACTAATACTGAACAACCTCAATTTCAAACTGAACAACCAGTTTCTCAAGAACCTATTAGTACTCCTAAGCCTGAAGTTAATAATACTCTTCCAGATGATGATTTTGAACGTGGTCAAATAGGTACTGATTTAGTTTATGAAAGTATTGCTGATTTAGAAGATTCTTTAGGACACGAGTCTACTAGTAGTGATTTACTTAATGCTAGACAGTCTTTTATTGATAAACTTAATCAAGCTGGATTTGAACAAACGGAAGCTACTGACATAGTTAATAATATTATTGACGGTCTTACAGGTGGTAGTTTATATAGTTCTGTTCAAGATGATAGTACTAGACGTTTATTACTTAATGCTACTTATGCTACTGTTACAGGTAATGAACGTAATATAGAAGCTATTATGGATGATTTTGCTAATAGTGTTGATAGTGAAGGTAATACTAGAGGTAAAATTGTTAATGGTAAAGTCTATCTTAGTATTGGTCAATTAGTTGAATATATAGATAGTATTACAGGTAATAAAATTATTAAAAATTACTTGTTTAATCAAATAAAAAACTATCTTTACGCCAGCACTAATAATCAAGGTAAATATCGTGCTACTGATGAATCAACTATTAAAAAACTTAATGCTAGACAATTTGTTCAATACGTTGATGGTATTGCTAAAGAACGTCTTGAAAGACTTCAAGTTGAACATACTAATAATGTTAATCTTAAGTATATAGTAGGGAATGAAAATGTTAAAGCATTTACTTCTATTAAACAAGGTGATTATCTAGAAATTGAATATGATAGTAAGATTAAACGTATTAATATACTTGCTAATGGTACAATTATTGGTTATATAGGAGTTCCAAATATTGATAAGTTTGGTAATTATGATATGGTTAATCAAGGTTGGAAATATAATATTCATGCTGAAAATGGTCAAGTTGTTTCTCCACTTAAAGATGCTTTAATTAGTATTCTTGATGGCGATAGATTTGACGAAGAATTTATTGGTCATTTATATGAACTTGCCGTTAAAGAAGAAGTTACACAAGAAGAACTTGTTAATCTATTTAAAGAATTTAAAACTAAATATCCTGATATAGTTAGAGATTTTACTACTCCTGTTGCAAGTTTTGATTTAGCTGGGCATCTTGTTAATCTTACTAAATACATATTTAATCAGCCTTATGAAAATAGTCATGAAGCTAGTATTAATCGTTGGTTTAATAATCTTCTTAATAGTTATGACCAAGCTATTACAATAGTTAAAGGTGACTTTAAAGGTAAAGTTAAAGCTGTTAATGTTAAATATGGAGTTCTTAATACTATTGATGATGCTAATGGCGAATGGAATGATGTACAAGAAACAGTAGTTAATTATAACGAAGATATTAACAAACTTGGTGTACTATTAAGAATGAAGTTAATAATCTTTGTAGAGATTATATTAGTGGAAAAATAAGTTTTGGTGAACTTAAACAAAGTCTTGGAGATATATTTGGAAATAATAAACTTATTAACGGAGATAGAAATACTGGACTTCAAATTAGTATTAATCCTACTAATATAGGCTTTTATGTTAAAGGTGCACATTTTAATGGTAAAGATTATGCTTTTACTATTAATTCTGATGCTGGTAATTATAAACGTAATATTATTATTAATTCTCCTTATGTTGTTAATAATGCTTTTAAAATAGGTAAAAGTTATGGTATTAATGCTAGTACCATTGATGAATTAGATAATGCTCTTCGTCCTGTTATTGATGAAATGTTTAACTATGCCCAATTTGCTATTAGTAAAGATTTTATTAATGATAGTACAAAAACTAATGATAAAACTAATAAATATATTTATCGTGAAAATGGTAAAACTATTATAAATATTGATGGTAAAACTTATAGTTATAATAGTTATCAAGATTTTATTATTAGTAATGGTTTAGTTAGAACTAAATTAGCTAATACTAATACTAATGAAACTGCTGGTAATTGGCAAATAGATATTCATTCTAAACTCGATATTACTTATGAACTTGAGGGTAGACTCCCCGTGGAGGATGGAGCAATACCTGAACAGCTATCAGAGTTCATGTTAGATGATACTCTTAATGCTATTAATTTTAATGCTTTTGAATCTGCTATAACTGCTAAGAATTTAACTCGTGGACTTAAAAAGTATTTTACTAATGACCAAACTGCTATTGATTATATTGATTCTCTTCAAAAGATTGGTATTTTACCTAAGAATATTCAAGTTGTAGATAGTATTACTGATAATAATGGTAATCAAGTTAATGCTGTTTATCATCAAAATACAGATATTATTGAACTTAATAGTTCTGCTATTGCTGGTCAAAGAGTTTATCGAGTTGTTAATATTATACTTCATGAAAGTTTACATAGACAACTTTATACTAAATATAATACTGAACAAGCTCTTGCTTTAGTTAAACCTATATATGATAAATTTAAAGCTTGGCTTGATGCTCAAGATGATTCTACTAAAGAAAGACTTAAACCTTATCTGTTTGAGAATTTTAATACAAGTGAAGCTCTTGAAGAATTTCTAGTTGAAAGTATTACTAGTAATGCTCTTATGACTGCACTTAATGAAATTAAATATGATAATAGAAAAGTTAATAAACGTAAGACTTTATTTAGTAAACTTCTTGAAGTTATTGCTGATATGTTAGGTATTAAGATTAATGAAGATAGTTTATTAGCTGCTGCTAGAGATGCTTATAAAGCTATTAAAAAAATACCTAAAGAAAGTAATCAAGAGGCTATTCAAGGAACTTTTCAGTTTGAAGAAGAAACTGCTAGTACAGAACAAACTGAAAATCCTAATGAAGATAACAGTCAAGATTATAATTATAATAATAATAATCTTAATGATGGACTTAATATGTTTAGTAGTGTTGATGATGATGTAGTGCTGAATATGGCTGAATTGACTAGTCGTTTACCAATAGCACAACAGCCCGAATTTGCCACTTTGCTTGACACAGGACGCATCAGTTTTAGCTGTATGTAGAATTAATCGAGCAAATATAAAAGTCGCTTAAAACGAAAGAAAACAACATGGTTTTAATAATGCAGATTATTATAGTCTTATAGCTATGGTTGAAGACCCAATCTTTAAGAAGATTGTAGCTGATAAAGGTATTAATATTAAAACTTCTGGAAGACAAGCTTATAATGCTCTTCTTGAAGCTAGAGCTATTAAACTTCGTAATATGGATGATGTAGCTTCTGTTGCTGAAAAAGAAGAACGTGGTTTGTTTAGTACAATTAAAGCTAGAGATACAGCTATTACTTATATGGCTGATATTATGAATAAACTTAGTTTTAATTTTTTATATAATGGTGCTCCATTAAATTTTAATGAAATTAAAAAACGTACTAATGAAACTGTTATTAATGCTGGACTTAAACGTGCTAAGAAATTAGCTGGAAGTGATGAAGCTAAAAATAATGAACTTAATAGCTTTATTAATAATCCAAGTCCTGCTATTAAAATTAATGGTCTTGGAGCATTTCTTCGTAAATATGGTGATGCTAAAGATTTTAATTATGGTGCATTACTTCGTTCTTTAACTAATACTGAATTTAATGAAGCTCTTTTTAATAATAAAAATGTAGCTAAACTTATTAAACGAGATGAATTATATCAAACTACTGATTATGAAGAATTAGGCGGTTATCTTGATGAAACTTCTACTGAAGGTGATGAAAATAGTATAGATGATGGTATTAATTTAATGACTCAACTTTGGAATTTAAGTATTGGTGAAGTTAAAGATTTTAATAAACACGTAGAAGAAATTATTAAATATCATCTTGCAAGTTTACCTAAACTTATTGCTGCTTCTCAACTTGATAATGGAAGTTATCCTTTTGATACTAATAATGAATTAGGAGTTGTTACTTTTTCTGATGTTAATTATTTATCTAAAATATTATATGCTAGTGCTGATACTAGTAATGTAGATAATTTTATAGCTAGTCTTAAACGTATATCTGAAACTGTTCCAAATTGTGAATGCTTGATTCAATTACATGATTTACTTAGCAAAAATAAAGTATTTGCTAATAAGTATATGATGGTGTTTAATAAACCTATTATATCTAAAATTGAAACTTATATTCAAACTGATTTTAATGGTAATAGTTATGTTCGTGCTCGTGTAACTAATCCTAATACTGATTCTCGTACTATTTTACAGAATACTTTTTATAATAATATTAAGAATAATATTATTACTAATCGTGTTCCTGCTGCTCGTGAAAAGTTTCGTATATATAATAGATATAAAAATACTCCTCATGCTAATTTTTATTTATATGATGCTTTTAAAGAAATATTTCCAGATATTAATCAAGCTAGTTTTAATTTAGCTATTGCTAAGATTGGTCGTGTTGCTATGGCTAATAATCTTATCAATTTTGCTAATGTTATTAATCGTACAGTTGAAAACTATAATAAATATGTAGAAGCACTTAAAAAGAATAAAGGAACTAAAATGCCTGATAGTTTTATTAATAGAGGTGATACTTCTATTATATATCAAATGGCTGATGTTTTTAAAGATATTATTTATATTCCTGTTGAACTTAATTCTCGTAATCCTGAAGGTAATTTAAGTTCTGATGTTATTAATAGAAGTTTTATTACTAATATTGCTAAAATTATTAATGATGATAAATCTACTGTTGAAGAACAAAATGCTATGGTGGAAGCTTATGCTAGACAAAAGTTTGCTAGTCATCAATATGATTATAGTAATTTACTTCTTGAACATCGAGATACTAATGGTAATATAATTAATTATGGATTATTTAGAAGAGTTGGAAATGGAACTCCTAAACTTACCGAATATGCTCGTAGTATGTTTAAAACTTCTCTTCTTAATGGTATTAGCGAATTAGATAATAACAATAATGACTTATATCGTAGTATGAGTGATGGTGATTATTTAATTACTGCTATGGGATTATTTATGACTGATATTAATAATTCTGAAACTCCTACTGCTAATTATTTACTTCCTATACCTAGTGATGCTCCTAAAAACTTTACTATTACTGCTCCTAGATATAGTCTTGCTGGATTACGTAGTCAACTAGAAAATGGAACTAAAATTATAAATAGAGAACATCCATTATTTAAACAGTATTATAATATAGTTATTCAAGAACTTACTAATATGGCTCAAGCTGTTAATGTAATGTTTAAAACTAATGCTAATGGTAATCCTATTTTAACTAATGGAGATTTTGAATTTAGTGATACTTATAATAATAAACCTGAACATTTTTATAATCAATACCATAAAGATGGAAAAGGTAATGTATTTACTACTAAAGATGGACACAAAGTTTTAGCTGGTAGAGTATTTAGTTTTAAACGTTTAGTTAGTAAAATTACTCCTAATAGTAATGGAGCATTTAATGAACTAATTGGGTATGGTAAGACTATTGACATCCTCTACGGGGGGTCTACACGTGGACTTAGCTATGTTAATAATCAAGTAGTTCTTAATGGAGAACAACGTATTGCTCTTGAAGATGCTGTTGCTGATTGGTTAAATGAATATATAACTAATGGTTATAAAGAACTTAAAAATAAATATGGTACATTTATTGATGATAGGATTAATAATGAATCTTTAGCTGAGTTTCTAGTTAATGATTATCTTGTTAGAGATAGTATGTACGATATGTATGGTGGTGACCAAAGTTTTTATAAGAATGGTCAAGCTATTCTAAAACGTATTAAAGAAGTACAAGCTAGTGGTAATCCTTTTGGTAATACTGATTTTACTAAAAATGATTTAGATATAGCTACTGATTTATATGATATAACTATCAAAGGTAATGCTGTTACTGTTCCTTATACTGTTAATGGAGTTACTAAACGTAAAAAAGTAGTTCTTCAAGATAAATTTAGGGGTGTTACTATTTATAATACTTTTAAAGCTTCTGATAAAGTTGTTATTGATAGACTTGATAATCAACTTAAAAAAGCTGGACTTGATAAAAAAGACAGAGAACGAATACTAGAACCATTTAAAGGTGGAGTTAATGCTAATGATGCTCAATCATATATTACTCTTGAGGAATGGATTCGTCGTATTACTGCTGCTGGTGAATTAGATAAATATGCTGGACTTATTCAAAGTCTTACAGATGATACTCCAATAGATAAAATTGATTGGACTAAATTTGCTAATAAAGTTCAAATTCAGAAGAATTTTTATTATGATTTATATTATGATACTGTTGTTGGTATTGAAGTTCCTAGACAAGTAAAAAATGCTGAGTTTGTTCTTATTCCTAAACTTATTAAAGGAACAGAACTTGAAAAAGTTTATAATATAATGACTAATAGAGATATTCATCAAATTAATACTGTTGAAACTGTTAAAGTTGCACAACATAATAGAATGACACTTTGGAATAACGATGGTGTTTTAACTGATGAAGCACTTAAAGAATTTGATAATAATATATTTGATAATTCTGAATTATTTAGTTATAATTATCTTTATCGTCAACAAGAAGTTCCTCAACATATGGTTGATGCTAGTAATAAAGCTGCTATTCAGATTATGAAGAAAATGCTTGATAATCTTTCTAATCGAACTGAACTTAATGACCTTAAGAGTAAAGTATTTAGTAACTATGTCGCTAATATTAGAAATAGTTTTGAAAAAACTTGTGCTGAACTTGGTATTGAATTAGATAGTAATGGTCATATTGATTTAAATTCTAATGGTACTATTAAAAATCTTAATCGTTTTGTATTTTTTGATAGATTTAAAGAAAATGCTCAACAACAAGGAGTTGAAAAAGCTCTTCTTGAGTTTTTCGATTTAGATAGTGCTGGATTTAATAATCTTCCTTTATTTTTGTCTAATATTAATAGTAAATTTGAAAGTATTGCTAATAGTTATTTTAATACTAATATTACTAGGCAACTTATTAGTGGTTGGCATGCTGCTCAGTTATCTGATTTTGGTTTTAAAGTTGATAAACAAACTCAAACAGATAGTAAACTTCAATATAAAAAGATTGGAGAAGTTGATGGCACTCCTGTTTATTATACTGAAATTAAACTTCCTAGATGGAGTAGTAAACTTAAAGGATTAAATATTGAACAAGTTCCTGATAGCTTACGTACTATGATTGGTTATCGTATTCCTACTGAAGGTAAGCAATCTATATGTATTATGTATGTTAAAGAGTTTCTTCCAGATGCTTATGGTAGTACTGTTGTTGTTCCTGATGAATGGGTTACTCAAACTGGTTCTGACTTTGACGTTGATAGTGTTTATGGTATGTCTAAAATATTTAATCTTGTTAAAGGTATTCCAACTGAAATTACTCATGCTAGATATACTAAAGATAAAGTAGGATATATTAATTATATTAAAGATAATGTAGATAAAGCTAGTCGTAAGATTCTTGGTAAGACTTATAATAAACAAGGTAATATTAGAGCTTCTTTAAAAAATAGCGAAGATGCTATTAATGCTACTCTTGAAGGTTATAGTGGCAATCTTAAAGTTGTTGAAAAAATTGCTAATGATTGTGGGCTTAAGTCTTACGAATCATACTTAAAACTCCCCGTGGAGGATACAAGTAGTCAAGCTGCTAGAACTAATGCTATTATTCAATCATTTATTGATATACTTAATAATCCTGCTGCATTTGAAGAAAATACTACTACTTCTAATTTTGAAAATGTCAAAGAAGCTAATGAAACTTATGCAGAAATAGTTGGTGCTAATAAAACAACTGTTGCTCCTAGTGATTTCTTTACTCAACTTGATTGGTTTGATGCTGCTACTTCTGGTATTAAACTTAAAGGTATCAGTGTTAATCGAGATACTTTTATGAGTATTGGTAATGTTACTAAAGCTAATCATAGCGAAGGTATTAAAGTTATGTACACTACTGATGTGATTAGTGAGCAAGAAGCTGTTAATAGATATGGTAAAGAAAATGTTGAAACTATTGGTAATAAACATATTCGTATTACTCATAAAAATTTTGGTTGGTCTGGAGATGATAAGAATGTTGATGGCTATTTGATTAATCCTTATAGTTCTCAGACTACTGCTCATATTCTCGATGTTATGAAAGAGGGAGCTATACATAATGAAAATACTTATACGTTTAATGCTTTTAAAACTATTGTTGATTTTGGAAGTAATTATGATACTGCTATTGGATTTATGTGGCAACCTGCTATTGACATACTAGTTCGTAAATGGAAAGAAACTAATAGTGTTCTTGCAGAAGGTACTAAAAATCCGCTTACTGAAGCTATTAGAGAAGTTGCTCATAGTCTTGGTTTTGGTGAAAAAATTAATTTTGCTGGACGTAAAAAGCTAATTGAAACTATTGATAAAAGTTATGGTGAAACTTTCAAGAAATTATTCAATTTAAGCGTTTCTGACGCATTTTCATCACCTGACCTTATATTTTCATCAGACGCATATAAATCTCGTCTTAGAGGGGAAATGAATGGCGTTCAGCAGGCTTTATTTGACCTTTATGTTCTAGCACAATTCAATCGGTTAAACTCAATCGGACAGGATATAAGTAATAATCTTAATATTCTTAGTGCTGATAAATATGGTGCTAAACAAAGTTTTTATGCTAATGATAAAGTATTTAGAGATGCTAGAACTGTTATTGAAAATAGTAATATTTATGCTCCATTCTCTACGGGGGGTCAAACCTTGCTGTTAGAGAGTGTATTTCCTGATATTAGTGGTGGTATAAATGCATTTATTAAATCTGATATATCTAAAAGTAGTTATCCTAGTTTAGCTGCATTTTTACAAATGAGTACTGCTCTTAGTGTTAAAGCTACTCAACAAGTATTTGAAACTGCTAATCCTATATTTATTGATTATGTATATAGAATAGCGGAATGGACTAAAGGTGGAATAATGACTGAAAAGTTATATAATGATTATAAAGATTATCTTATTAATAAATTAGAAGTAGGTAATAACGGTAGTTCTTATCTTAATTTACCTGTTACTATTGTTAATGGAGATTTTGTTCATCCTAAATATATTAAAGAATACGGTACTGGTCAATCTAGAGCTTTAGAAGTTGGTAGAGTTAGTGGTACATTAGTTAATATTAAAACTGATGATGTTGTAGTTAAAAATATATTTGAGCCTACACAAACTGAAATTGATGTATTTACTAAACTGACACCTGCTCAAAAAGTTGATTGGATTAAACGTAATTTTAGTCAAGACGGTAGTATATTTGAACATATTGAAATAGTTGCTAATGACGAAAAAAATAATCGTCGTAATGTAAATATTCAATATATTAATTACATACAAGGTGATATTACTAATGATGAAGCTCATAGATTATTTGATAGAGCTTGGAATCATCCCAATCCTCTTATTAAACTTGCAGCTCTTGATTTAGTTAAATATGCTTTTATTGTTGAAGGTCATAAATTTAGAACTAGAAATATTAGTAGACTTATAAGTAATACTCCCCTTAGAGGATTGAGTGAGGGCGGAATAGCTATTGGAGATATAGCTATGAAAGGTATTAATAACTATGGTTTTATTGATAAAGATAATGTTGAAGATATAATTGGTTTTATTCGTAAGAATTATAATAGTTTTAATTGTCCTAGTTATACATTTAAAAGACTTACTAATAATAAAATTAATTATAGTCTAAAAAGAAGTGGTATTATTACTTTTAATGGTCAAGAAAATCTTGATAATGTAGGAATAATAAGAAATGGAGATGCTGTTAATGTTATTAGAATTAATAAAAATTTATATATTAAAGGAACTTATGATGGAACTTTAGCTTATTATCCTATTGATAGACTTGAATCATTTGAAACTTATAATAGTATTGAGCCTAGTATTATAGCTAATAATAATATTCATAAACCGTTAGCTGTTCTTCTTTATGAAGGTCTTACTCAACAAGAAAAACGAGATAAATTTATTGATGGTATTAAAGACAATATTAATGAAGCTATAAATAAAGGTTATAAAGAAGTTCCTGAACTATATGGTAAATATATATCTGATGAGTATTTCCAACCTTTTATGAATACTCCTTTTGAGAATAATACTATATATACTATTAATGATAAATTTTATCTTAACATTAATGGAACTACTGCTATTAATTTAAGCGATGATTTAAAACAATATAAAGCTAAATATCCTAATATTGAAGATAGTAAACTTGGATTGTTTATTGAAATTAATGAAAATGAAATAGATAGAGTTACAAGTAATACTGATAGATATAGTAGTGTTGATGACCAAACTCCTATTGGTAGATTTGCTAAAAATGCTAGTTTAGTTATTTCACGTGCTGTTCGTCATGGACAACCTGCTGCTCAAAATGTATTAAACGCTCTTAATAATGCTGAAATTAATTATCTTGATAGTAGTAGTCTTTCTGATAATTCTGAATTTTCATTATCAGTTATAGCTAATTATATAGATGTTGAAGCTAATAATATTCTTAATGATATTAATCGTTTTATTAAAATTGACGGCATTGATAAACCTATTAACGATAAAGATGTTATTGGTAAAGTTCTTAAAGATGAACAACTTCAAAATCGTTTCTTAGATGTTATTCTTAGCGCTAATACATTTAAGAATAAATATAAACTTATTAGCGAGATTGATATTGATAGTACAAATCTTGATGATAAAACTAAAGAGAATATTAGAAAGATTCAAAAATTAGTTAATCAAGTTGATTCTAATACTACTGTACATTCTGCTAGAAAAGATTGGTTTGAAAGATGGATTCAATTACGTACTACTAATCCTAATTATATAAGTGGTCTTATGAAAGAATTTGATGCTTATGGTGATACTGGATTTATGGATTATTGGATACAAGATATTCGTGCTAATCGTAACTTTGTATTGCAGAATATACTTAAAGATGTAATGGCTACTGTTGAAGAAGGTCGTCTTAATGGTATTAAAGAGTCTAATGACTTTAGAAATTATCTTAAAGAACTTAAAGCTAGAGCTACTAAAGATGGTAAATCTGTTAGTCTTGATAGTATTATTGATGATGATGGTAGATTAATTCAACCTAATAATCCTATTTGGGAAGAAAAGATGAAGAAGTATAGAGATGCTGCTATTGAAGCTGAACAAAAATTTGGTATTAATAGTGTTGAACATCTTATTGCTTTATCTAATAAAGCTAAATTTATTGATATGACTACTATTCATCAACTTAAACCAATTACAATTCAAGATGAAGATGGTAATAATGTTACTATTGAATATTCTACTTATATTATAAATCTTGAAAGAAGTTTATTAGGACTTAAAAAAGGAGATGATGGTATTCCTAAAGAATTTGCTGAATATAAAAGACTTAATAGTAGAATACGAGATATTTTAAGTCAAGCGACTGATAATGTTACTACGCAAAGTCAAGATGAAGAACTTGGATGTATATACGCTCAAATGGATAGTCTTACTAGTCTTTATGATGAAGATGGTAATAAAAAAATTGGTCATGATTTAAATGTAGCTGAAAGACTTCGTGCTTATCAAACTAATATTCGTAAAATTAAAGAAATGTTCTATGATAAGCAAGCTAAAGAAGGATTTGATTCTAAACTTAAAGAACAACTTTCTATTATTAGTAAATATGAAAGTCAACGTGATGCTAATGGTAATCTTCTTATTAGTATGGAAGAACTTATGAAAGTTCCTGAATATCGTGAAGCTAAAGAATGGATTCGTAAGAATACTAGATATATTCTTGATATTAAAGATATAGAAGATTTAAATTGGGCATTTGAAGAACTTAAAGACGCTAATAAAGGTAATAGTGTTCTTAATCTTGCTATTAGAGAATTTCAAGCTAAAGATGAATTTAACGTAGTTGATGGACGTAAGATACCTGAAGAACGTGCAGCTCTTATTAAAGCTGAAACAGTTAGAAAATATAAATATACTAAAGGTAATGGTATGCCTTATGTTGGTATTATTCGTTCTGCTGAAGATGAATTAAGAATTTATCGTGCTGATTTCTATAATTATCTTACAGGTAATAAATCTAAGAGCGAAGAAGAAATTAATGTAGGAGAAGCTATTAATAAAATACTTGAAAAATATTTTGATAATGCTACTAGAACTCTTAATACTGCTGATATTAGTCAAGAAGATTTAGAACAACTCAAGACTGGTTTTGAAGTATTTAATGAAATTACTAGAGGAGAAAAGAGTACTGATAAAACTAAAGCAAAACGTGTTGCTGAATTTATTGAAAGTGAATGTAATGTTACTTATAATTGGAAACAATATGAACTTGATAAAAATAGAGCTTTTGCTAAAGGTAAAAAGTATTATGATAAATGGCTAGAAGTATTTAGTGAACAAGTTGAAGAAAATGGAACTATTGCAGAAAGACCTAATCGAACTATTTATGGTATTATTAAACCTAAAGATTTAGATAAATGGACTGATATTGATAAAACTGCTGCAATTAATATTCTTCAAAAAAGAACTAGAGAAACTACTACCCAATATTATTATATGAAAGAAAAAGAAGTTCTTGATAAATATGGTATTGATAGTGTTGAATATAAACAATGGTATAGAGATAATCATTATTTTGATCCTTATACTCGTACTATTAAACCTATTCGTATTTGGACTACTATGCAAATGATTAAAGACGATGGTTCAGCTGTTGTTGGTAATTATGAACCACGTATTAATCAAATGCATATTACTCCTAAAGAAGAACTTGTTAATCCAGAATATAGTAGTTTTGTTAATAAGTACAAAGTAGGAACAGGATATGATAATCCTAATTATACTAATCTTAATGAGTATCAACTTGAACTTATGAATAAAGTAAATGAACTTATGAAAAAGTATTGTTTTACTAATAGTAATAAGAGATATGTTGATATGGGTTATCTTCCAGCTTTGCCTAAATCTAAAGATATGACTGTTAAAGATTACTTTGAACAAGCTCTTAGTTTTCTTGGTTGGACAGCCAATGTTCCTAATAATACTAGTTGGAGAAATAATGAAGATTTAACTTTTGATAAAGATTATGATATTCCTAATCCTAGATTAGTTCAGTTAGTTAATAAAGATACTCAACAACTTCCTACTATACCTAGATTTAAAGAACCTAATGAAAGTAATGAAGAATTTAGTAAACGTAAAGCTGCTGCAATTAAAGCTAGAGATGAGATTATTGAAAAGAATAATAAAATTCATAATGATATTCTTAATCGTAATTGGGAAGAAGTATTTAATAGTTTCTTAATTGAAAGTAATAGATATAATGCTATTAAAACAGTTAAAAATCTTCTTTATACTGCTGACCAAATTATTACTAGTAATACTGCTTACGATATAAATTATAAAGGTAGTATAAGTGAAAATAGAGAAACTAGTGCTGGTGGTGAAATTGAATATAAACAAGAAAAACAAACTAGAACTAGTGAACATCTTAGAAGTTTTATTCGTCGTCTTGTATTTGAACAATATAAAGATAATAAAATTCCTAATCTAGTTAAACTTGGTTCTCTTGCTCAAAACATTGCTGGTAGTAAATATATGATGATGAACATTACTGGTGGTATTGCTAACGTTCTTACTGGTTCTAGTAATATATTTATGGAACGAGCTGCTGGTGAATATATTAATCTTAAAGATTGGGAAGCTGGTAAATCTGAATGGATTAAAGGAACTATTAGTTATATGGCTAATATGTATAGTGAAAATAGTAGTACTATTCAAGATGCTATTATTAAACTTAGTCATGTAGTCGATTTTGATAGAGTAACTGAAGTTAGCACTGCTGAAGGTCTTAAAGAAAATATTCGTAGAGTTCGTGGATTATTATTTAGCCCTCAATCTGTTGGTGAGCATTATATGCAAAATGTTATGCTATTTGCTATGCTTAAATCTCATAGACTTGTTGATAATGGTAGAGGTGGTTATGATATAATGAGTAAAGAAATGTATCATCGTAAAGCTGAACAAGATGCTCTTATGTCTGTAATAAATACTCCCCGTGGAGGAGAGAACCAAGCTCTACTTGAACAATTCAATAAGTTCATGGATGATGCTAAAGCTGATAATAAAAAACGAGCTAAATATAATCTATTTAAAGCTAATCCTATATTCGATTTTGTTAAGACTTATCTTAATGAAGAACAACAAAGAGAATATATAGCTAAACGTAAAGAACTTATTAAAGATATTGATAAAAAGTTTGCTGAACTTCCAGATATTTATAATCAGTTTGAACTTAAAGATGGTATTGCTCAAATAAAATCTGATAGTAAACTTACTCTTAAAGAATATGCTAAATTTATTGATAAAGTTCGTGAAGTAAATAAGAAAGTTCATGGTGTTTATGATAAACTTGGTTCTGCTAATATTGAACAACATTGGTGGGGTGGTATGGTTATGCAATATCATAAACATCTTTATTCCGGTTTTAAGAAACGTTATCGTTGGAATGGTTATTATAATGAAACTTTAGGTACTATTGAAAAAGGTAGTTATACTAGTTTATATGATTATTTGACTATTCCATTTAAAGAAAGTAACGTAGGAGAAGTTAATAATGTTAGTGATGTTCTTAAAGCATTCCAAACTTATGGTAAGAATTTACTTTCATTTGCTGTTAATTTCAAACTTAATTATGAACTTCTTCCTGAACATGAAAAAGCAAATATTAGACGTAATTTAGGTGATTTACTTTATGTAGGTGCTGCTATTATTGGAGCAATTGCTATAACTGGTATGGGAGGTGATGACGATGAAGGTATTATTTATAATCTTATGCTTTATAATGCCGACCGTCTTGCTTCTGAAGCTGCTTCATTTACTCCATTTGGAGCTTATGCTGAAGGTAAAAAACTATGGTCTAGTCCTGTTGCTATTGGACAAACTATTAATGACTTAATTGGTACTACTGCTATGGCTGCTAGATTCCTTATTGAAGAGGACTTTACTGAAGAATATACTACTGGTAGATATAAAGGTATGAATAAGTTTGAAGTTATGGCTGTTCGTAATATACCTGTTGTTCGTAGTATTAATCGAGTTCTTGATTTACCTAATAATAATAGTTATTATAAACTTGATGAAAATATACTTAGTATTATACCTTATAAAGATATAGCTAAAGATATATTTGAATAAGCTGGACTTGAACCTAGTAAAAAATAAGGGCTTGCCTATGGTATCACTACCTAGACAAGCCCTTTTACTTTTATCTTAATTAAAACCATCATCATTATTACCAATAACACACATAAGAATAATAAAAACTATAATACCAACAACAAATAGTTTTCCACTATACTTATCCATAGCTTCACTATCACTAATATTATTAGCAACAGCTAATAATTTAACACCACCAAATATAATTCCAAGAAGAACAATAAATGCAACCATAATTATAATATATTTAAGTTTAACAATAAGATAAAAATAAACCCCAGTAGTAAGACTAGCTTAGCTACCGAGGTTTCAGTCATGCCAACGACTATAAGTTTAAGGATTAGTAGAACGCTCCGCTTCGCTACGCTCAACTCCCCGTGGAGGATGGAATAGACTAGTATTCATTCAATCAATATAATCATTATCATTAATAATTATACTAATATTACTAGCACAACTACCATTCCATCCTCTACGGGGAGTATAGCGAAGAGTGCGTAGCACTCGTAGCGGTTCCAAGCTAATCATCAAATTTAATAAAGCCAGCTCTAATAGAGCCAGCTTTACGTATAACATATAAACCATTAGCATTAATACTATTTACTTCTTTAGTCCATATTTAGCCCATTGAAGAACAAATCCAAGACCTTCCCAAATTTTATCTTCAGCTTTAATTCGAGCATAATTAGAACCAACATTTAAATCAAAGTTTTCAGGTTTTACACAAGCTGATTGACCATGAACTTCAAATCCAGTAAGACAAGTAAGAGTAGTATTAGTTGTTTTAGTACCAACTTTTACATTTTCAATATCTTTAATAAATCTCTTAATATCATTTTCTTTAAGAACATCTCCAGCAGGGTCTTCAAGTTTATAATAAGCTTTCTCAAACTCTTTAGCAGGACTCCAAGATTTATATCCATTAGGATAAGTTACTTCATAACCATCTTTTTCAAAAGAATGATTACCAATTCTATAACCTTTGTCATTTGCTTCACGAGCTGTCATAGGAACAGCTTCAATCATTTTAACTCCAATAAATTTAGCCATAATTTTAAAATTTAATTATTTATTTAATCGTAGTAGTAATTATTATAAATCTATCATCTACCGGTTCAACATCAATAGCCTGAAATTCTTTATATTCAGTATCTTCAACTAAAACAAGTTTATCTTCATCAAATTCTTTAAGTTTATCAATAAGTTCTTTAACTGTCATAACTTTAAGATTTAATTAATTACTAACTATTATAACTTCTCTACAATTATTACTATAATCATATATTTCATCAATAGAATTAATATCATCTCCACAATTAATATATACTATTGATTCTTTATCACAAGTTTCAAGCATTTCTATAAGTTCTTTAACTGTCATAGTTTATTCTTTTTCAAGTTTATTAATAATATCTTTAATATAATCACTAGGAAAACTTCCTTCAAGTCGAGCTAATTCTTTTCTTTTATAATCATTATCGACTTTAGTAATAACAGTAGTAGGAAATTTAGTAATTTCTTTTCTTAGAATATCATCTAGATTTGTATTACGAATATTAAGAGTAATATCACAATTAGCCTCATTAATAGCTTCAGTTATATTTTTAATTGCTATTTTACAAGCGTCACAACCATCTCTAGTAAAACAATCAATACGTATCATAACATAATAGCATTATTTTTAACAGCTTCTTTAATAGTATTAGGAACTCTAAGAAGAGTATTCTTAATCATTTCAGTAGTAAGATTATCAGAATATACATAAGTAGCATAAGTTCTCCAACTATCTTTAATCACAATAGCAAATTTGTTAGGATTATCAATATTAGTTTGAATGTATTCTACTTTAGTATTTTGATATTTCCACATCCAAGCAATAGCATCAGCACACTTAGCACGAGTTATACAATCATATTCATCAATAAACGCTTCAACAAATATATTATTTGTTTGTCTTGTAGGTTCATCTCCAGTAAGATAATTAATATCATTACGAAGTTCTTCCCAAGTAACAGAATTACTATATCGTTTATATTCTGTATCATCTCTATATATAATACAAGTAGGATATTCAGTAATATTCTTACCGGCAACAGCCTTTTCAAGTATCATATCTTCAAGAATAAGATGGTCAGGAAGATTTTTAAAATTACATTGAACATTAGTGCCAAATAAAGCTATATCAATAGCTTCTCGCATAGCTTCTGTTTTATCTTTATCAGCACTTTTATAATAAAATTCAATTTTAACCATAGTATTCGTATAATATAATGAGAATTTATAAAATTAACTATTTTAAAGCCCCACATTGAATGATATTCATATCGTGATAGATTAATCACAATGACAATTAAAATTCAATGTAGGGCAAAAGAACTATATCTATGACTGTCCTAACAACTTGCGAAGATATTTCCTAATAGTGTAATCGCTTTGCACACCACGTAAAATATCACCATCGCAATAAGCAGTAGGAGCATCACTAATACCAACACTACGCGCTTCTTGTCTACCAGTATCAGTATATAGATTATACCTAATAAGATTAAACCTACTGGCAAACTCAGGTAGAGCAAGAGCTTTGTGAAGCCTTTCTTCAAAAAGTTTACTAACATTACAATCAGGTAAATAAAACAAGATTAACTTTTTCATAGATAAACTTCATTACCTTCAATTTTAGCATCACTAAAATGACTTTTAAAACTTTCAACACTTCTACACCATAAAGGTTCAAGTCCATCAACTTTATAAATAACAGCAGGAATCCATTCACCTGTATCTGGATGTTTCATTTTAGTAATACTAATAATTGTATATTCATTAGATGTTTTATTATGAATATAACGAGCACCAACTTTAAGCTTTAGCTGCTCCACCGGTTCCTTCTCCAAATCCTTTGTTTCCACGTTCACTTTCTCCTAATTCTTCAATAGATTCAACTTCTTTCCAACTAATTCTTTCAGCACTATTAATAATTAATTGACAACATCTATCTTTACCATCACAATTATATGGTGGAGTAGAAACTTTAGCAAGTATGTTAGTCGTTATAGTTCTAACATTATTAAGTTTAAGTCTAGAATTGCCAATCATACTATCAGGTAAATGCATATGTTCTCTAAGTTTATCAACTACTTCAACAAGAGTAGATACAGCATGAACTAAATCTCTAGAAGTACGATTCTTAAAAATAATAAGAAGTTCTCCACGATAACCCCAATCAAGAGTACCAGGAGCATTAGGCATATAAAAGTCAGATTTAGTAAGATTACTTCTAGGACGTAAAGACATTTCATTAGGCTCACCGTTAGCATCATTTCCAATATTAAATGCTAAACCTGTATGATAAATAAATCTATCTTTTTCTTCATCATATTCACAAAGAATAGGATAAATATCCATACAAGCATCACCTTCTTTACCATAAGCAGGTAAAATAGGTTGAATATTACAATACTGTTCTATATTTATAACATCTCCACTAAGAAGTTTAATCTTTTTCAGTTTAAATACTTTTACTTCCATATATAATTAAATTATTAAATTAAAGAGCTTCTGCAAGTGCAAAAGCATTTTCTATTTTTCTTGATTTATCACCATAACAAATACTATCAAATCGCTTAGTACCTTCAATATTATCTATATTAGAATAATATCCACTAATAGCATTAACTGCACCCCAAGCTGTACCAAGAATATCTCTTTGACCTGGACCATAAAAATAATAACTATAAGTATCAGAAATAACATTCATTTTTCTACTACTTATTTTACTATCAGTTAAAGCTAAACCACTACGATAAGCAATATCTTTAATGGTATGCCCTGTATCTTTTAGACGTTGAATTTCATCTTCAGTAAGAATATTTTCTCCAATAAATTGGATTACATCTTCATCAGTAACTTTAATATTAGCAAGTAAATTACAATATTGACCAAATTCTTTAGATTTAATTTTACTAATTCCAAGTATTTCTTGTGCAACAGAAATCTTATTATGAACACTAGTTGTATGTCGAAAACTAACATAATTACTACTAGTATGAATAGCAGCATTAAGAGTATTTTGACAAATAACTCTAATAGGAGTAAATAAAATCTTAACTCCGCCACTACCATCATGAGTATTAGTAAATACTAGATAATTTTCAACAGGGTCACCTTTAACAAGAATATTATTAGGAAGTTTAGCACTTACAAATATTCTCTCACCATTTCCCCAAAATCCAGCAGTTTGCCAAATAGCAGAATTTTTACCAATAGCGTCATCAAAGAAATTAAAAGCATCATTGTTTTGTACAATAGTATATTTACTTTTAACAACACCTAAAGGAATATTGAAATCAGTACGATAGGTAGCAAAGGCATTATCACACTTACGATAAATGTCAGTACCAAAAACATGAGCGCCTTCTTTTTGTTCTTTAATAATTCGGTCAAGTTCTTCATCAGTTCCAGTAAGTTTAATAGGCATTTTACCAACTAGTTCACATTTAGCTACATTAAAATTAAGTCCAGCTTTAAGCATAACTTCTTTAGCAGTAGCACAATCTGATACATCAATAGCACCAGAATAAGCCCAAGGTTTACCTTTTACTTTATACATATTATTTATGACTTATACGTAACATAACACTTTCAATATCTCTAACAGCTTGGTCTTTATTAACACCATAAGTATCCATATACCATTTTATTAATTCTTTACTTTTTCTTCTAGTTCCATAATTAGCAAGATTAGTAGTGTTGACTCCCCGTGGAGGATGAACTTAATTCTGTCCTCTACGGGGAGTATAACCAAATTATTTAATAATAAGACTAGTATTTTCAACAAGTTTAGCTATACTAATATCTCTACCATCATTAAGAATATTCTTCATAGTAGTTTTATTAATACTACTACTTCTAGTCATTTCATGTTGATGATTAAAGAAAGTATTAAGTAAATCAAAATTAATTTTATTAGCTAAATCACCAATAGGCTTTTCAATTTCAAATTTAACTTTAATACAATCTAAATCATCAAGAGTAAAATAACCTCCAGTTTCTTCTCTAAGTCTAGCAGATTGTTCAGGATATCTTTCAGTAAATTTATCATTAATTTGTTCAAGAAGAACATCTCTACTAAATGAAAAATTACCATCAATCATATCATTATCCCAAAGAGATTGTAAATGTTCAAGAACTAAATCAATAAATATCTGATTAAGATTTTCATCAATTTCAACACATTTACTATTTTTAGTATAGAGTTTACTATCAACTAGATTAATAACTTTATTACCAGACTTACCTAAATCTCCATAAGCAATAACAGCATCAAGCATAACTCCTTTAAGTCTTTCAGCATTGTTTTCTTTAGTTTTACGAAGAACAGCTAATCGTTGCTCTTCCTTTTTACAAGATTCAGCTTCAAGATTAAGTACAGTATATGCTTTACGATAACTATCAAGTTTAGATTTAAGACTTTCTTGTGTAATAGCAAGACGTTCTTCAAGTTCAGGAGTTAATTCACCTCCATTTTCTTCTAACTCAAGAAATATATCCTCAAGTTCAGTAGTAATGTTATAAATACTTGCCATTATTTTCTACGTTTAGATACATTATAAGCAGAACGATAATAAGGATTTAAATAACCAAATAAATGAGTATAATCACTAGCAGTCATTTTATCTATATTAGTTCTATATTTATAACTAGCTTCAATATATTTCTTCCATAGTTTTTTTTTACTTAAACTAAAATTACCAACAAATCCACCATTTTCAAATATAATAGCTTCTGTATTTTTAGTAGTTCTAAAACGGTTATTAAAACCATAAAATCTTCTTCTCATAACTTTAATATTTAAATAGTTAATAATTTATTTATTATTTCTCATTTCTTTATATGCTTCTTCTTCAAGTTCAACAGTAACATCTTCAAGACGAATACCTCTTAAACAAGAACATTCTTTCCATTGAATATTATAATAAGCATTAAGTAACAGTAAATTAGTATTATTAGCATCAACAGCCATAATCCAATTATCAGGAGCTATTTTCTATTTCAACACAATCAATAGTTATTGTAGGACGAGGAGTCCATCCTTTATTAATTTTATATGGTAGTAAATGACATTGATTAAAATATCTACCGGTAAGAATATTATATTTATATTCAAATAATCCACCATGCCAACAAATAGGATTTTTATTATCAGTCCATTCTTTAGTATCAAAATTATACATACTAATAGGACGTTTATTAAAAGCTCCATTATAATGAATACTACCATCTGGCTCTTTGAATACATCTCCTTTACGTCTGTTTTGACAAGTACCATCAGAACTTATTTGACACCATTCATCATCAGTAAATTTAAGAGGACTAATAATATCCCAATCACATAGTCTTTGAACAAGATTAATTTCCCAAGGAGCAGAACTACCACTATTACCATGAGAAGCAAATACAGCAACAGCTTCAATTACTTGTTGATACATCCAATCATTTGGGCCACCTTCTCCATTACCATATCCAGCAAGTTTAAGTTCTTTAATAGCATGTTTACAAATATTACTTTCTCTAATAACTTTAGCTAAAACTTTCTTATTAATAAGAGGTTTATTATTTTGCTTTTTAATATAACGCTTACTTTTCTTCATCTTTAATTACTTTAAGAACAACAATATTACATAAAAGACCATAACAAAGATACTTATTAAATACACAATCAGACAATTTCCAATATGTTTATTTTTAACATATTTACATAAAAGTGTTACTTCTTTATCATCTTTACACCTAATTGTAGTATAAAGAAATTCTTCACCATCATTTAAGTCATCAGTGAAATTAGTATCACTATAATTTTCAACATGAAAGTGTTTAAGTTTATCAATCTCTGAAGTCATATCCAAGTTCCATTAAATTATTTCTAATCATACCAGCTATAATTTTAGCATTAGGATGAGGAATACCAGTAGTACCATAATAACGTAAATCAATAATATGACGCCATTCTCTTACGGAATATGTATAAATACATCTAGTAGTAGTATCAAAAGGGAGAACTCCACGAGCATCTTGACGATGCATACCAATATCTACAAGAAGTTTATATTTATTAAAAGAATTATTACAACTATCTCTATAAATAGATGCTTTTTTATGAGAATTGCACCATTCTTCAAAAATAGGTTCATTATTTAAATAATCTACTTCTTCATCAGTCATCCAATGAGGTCTACAAATACTTCCATCTTCATAAACATATCTAGTTGACTTTTCAGCAATACTATTAGGACTAACACGATTTAATTCACGAGAAGTACTAATTTGTGTATCAACACAAAAAGTATATCTCATCATATGAAATCCTATTTCAGTATTACAAAAATCTTCAATAGGAACAATATATTTAAATAGATAACCAAATTGTGTTTTATGGTCTAAAACCCAATTACCATTAACAGTTATATAATAAACATGTTTTTCATAATGATAACTAAAACCAATAGTATTAGCATAATTAATAACAATAGTTTCTAAAGTTTTATCACTATCATTAGCTATTATATAATAAGTTCCATGACGAAACATACTCCAATGTTCATCATTAATAAGTCGTTTAATAGTAGCTTCATCATTACCACTTGTTCTACCATAACAAACTCTTGCACATCTAGCAACATGAGCTTTAGCATTATCACCTTGTTTCCAAAGTTCAACTTTCGGTTCTATTATCTTCATCTTCTTTATTATTATAAAAATCTTTAACTACATTTCCAAATACACTATAAAAATGTTCTTTAGGTATAATATTAATAGGCTGTATAGAATCAAGCTCTTTAAAAAACTCTTTAAGACCTTTATTTCTAACCCATAAAGTATCGTAAGTAGCAGTTATATAATTATCTTTATCCATGTCACAAGCTATAAAGCAAGTTTCATTATCAAGCTTATCTATACATTCTTTACATACAATAGCTTCAGCTATTTGTTTACTCTTACTAACATCTTCTTCAACAGAATTTCCAAGCGGAGTATAACCAATAACTTTACCACAACATATACAAACTCTAGCAAGAGCATTTATACCAAAAATAGGATGTAATTTCATACCATATAATCAGTTACAAATTTAAGAACTTTATAGAAAAGACCAACAAGAGTACCAGTATTATCAATAACATAATCATCATCACAAATTTTTATTTGTTCACTTTCATGATTATCATTATTAATTCTTCTATCTACTCTAATTATTTTTCCGCCATAATATTTAATCGCCATACATTCATCTTCAAATCTAGCATCAGCTATAATACATTGACCTTTACTATTTCTTATAGCAAATGCTTTATTCATAGTATAACGAATAAAAGCTTCTTTCCAAAAATGATTTCTAATAATATTAGTACCATAATATTGAAGAAGAACTCTAATTTTAATACTAACATTATTACTATATAAAACAAGATATTCAGCTAAATCATCATATTTTAATATAGTATCATTCCAATTATCAATAACATAAAAAACGTCTTTAATATTAGTAGAAACAATACCAGTCTTAAAATTATAATAATAATTTTCTTTAATTTCTTGTCTATCTAGAAGCTTACGGTCAATATTACAAAATCCAGCAATATCATCTTTAAGTTTATCAGCAAAATGAATAATTATTTCATCATTTTCGATAAAATCATTTTTATGATAAAGAAGCCAAGTATCATAACTAGCTTTCATAATACCATCATGAAGGATATAACTAATCATAGAAGCAACTGTATCTTTACCACTTCCTTTAAATCCTTTAATGCCAACAATAGAAACTTTATTATTAACCACAGTAATTTGTTTTTGTTTATCAAGACAAATATAAAAATATTATAGGAATTTACTAGTAAATATGATGCTGAATTTAATGTTAAATATCATGGTGAAAATGACGCATTTTAAGGCTCAACATGACACGCAAATCTTATCGTGATAGATTAATCATTCTGATATATAAAATTGAATACAGAGCAAAAGAATCATATCTACGAGCGTGTTCTATATGGTTTTAGACCTCTGACAAACAGAAAAGCCTAGCACACCATATTATGTACTAGGCTTTACCTTATTCAATATCTATATGATAAATAATACAAAAACCATTACGTTCTTCTACAAATTTAACATTAATATTAAAATCATCGTTAGACACAACAAAAGCATTACGCAATCTTGTATCGAGAAGTCTAATAACTATATTAGGAATATATAACTTAAATCCAGTATTAGCATCTCGAATAATAGGAACACTATTATTAATTCTATTATCATTATACAAAATCACATAAAGTTCATTACTTTTAGTTATATCATTATATCTAACAGCAAAATTATAACTTTTAGCATCATAATCAGTAAATATAATAATAGATTTATAATAACAACTAAAATAAGATTTAGTTCTATCAAAATTATTATTCTTAATTACATTATAATCTAGTATCTCCATTTATAACAACAGTTTTAATATGAAATGGAACTCTAGTAACGCCACTTCGTTCACCATATTCTATATGAACAGTTCTACCAATATAAGATTGAGAATCGAATAAAACTTCCTGTTGAACGATATGACTAGTGCTTAAACGAGTTTCAAACTTTTCATTATTAATATCATTTTTACAAAGAAGAATAGGTAAATCACGTTTCTTTTCTTTATAAATATCAAGAATTATAAAATCTCCCTCAGCAGCATCTTTAAACTTCTCCATATAATTAGCTCTACGTCTACCATATTGATAATCAGTTTCAGTATTACGAAGTATAAGACCTTCAAATCCTAGATTAATAAAATGATTTCTAGCATCAATAGCTTCATTATCATTAGTAATATATTTGTTATGAAGAATAATCAATCGTTCTTTATTATTATAATGTTCTTTAATACTATTAAAAGAAGTAGGCTTTTTAATATGATAACGATACATATTTCTATGAGCTTGGTTACCTTCCATCATAATATCATAACACCAAAATTGAAGAAGTTTATTTTCAACACAATTAGCATCTTTAACAAAATGATTAATTTGATTAACAGTATAACCCGGAAGATAAACTTCACCATCAAGTGCTGCAAATCCATTAATCATATCGTCGATAATATTTGTATTAATAGTAGCAAGCAAATAATCTTCAAGATAGCCAAGAGTATGCCAAGTAAGACCTTCACGACTTTGGAAACGAAGCCTAATAGGTTTAAACATATCATTTTGAGTATAAGCAGTAACAATACAACGAAGACCATTAATCTTATACTGACCATACATACAACTGACTTTTTTCCAAACATTACCACTATACGTTTTAGCAAGCATTGGAAGTAAAAGATTACTGTTTCCATTACTAAGGTCTTTAGGTAGATAAGTATTTAGAAAATTAAATAGAGTATCATTATCTCCATCCTCCACGGGGGGTAAACCCTGCATATCACAAAGTTCATTAAGATATGTATATCCTTGTTTAATCTTATCATTATATCTACTTTCAAGTTCTTTTTGACCATCTTTTTGAGTAACAGCATAAACTTCTTTACGAATATTACCTCGAACAAGACCATAAAAAACAGTGATACTATTAGTACCACTGTCAAGTTCAGCCCACCAAACAGTAGGCACACCATTATTATTTCTACGATAAAGTTTATTCATTATGTTCACTTATTTTTAAACCATTAAATGCAAAACTAACAGCTTTACCACCTAGAAGTTTAGCTTTACGCTGAGCAATCGTTTCCTTTTTAGGCTTAATAGCCTTTGCAATACCGGTGCTAACATCAATGGGTTTACCTGTAAAGATATCTTTTGATTGATTAACTCTGCTAGTACTTCTAGTGCGTTTCCTTGGTTCTTTACTATAATATCGTACTGGGTTTCTTCTCTCGAAATCAAGATTTTTTTCATGTATATCAATAATTCTTTTAATAATAGTATTACGATAATCAATATAACTTTGAGCTTTTTCTGGATGATGTTCTAGAACAAGATAAAGTTTATCAAGAATATATTCAATACTAGAAAGAGTAATACGATAACCATAATTAATAGTTTGTCTAGGACGAGAACCATCAGGATAAATAGTAGTACAATCTAAATCTTTAATATAAGATTCAATTACATCAGCCATTGTAGATTTATCAATAACATAATTAATATATCTAATATCTCTATCATCTAGCTTTTCTTCATATCCTTTTATTATCATAGATTTTCTTTCTTACATTTATAAATAATAATACGAGTTGGTTTACCTATAAGGCAATGATTATATTTAAACCATTCAATAATATCAAATGTAGGATAAGTTTTAGCTATTCCTTCAATAAGAGCATAACCTTCTTGATAATTAAAATTACTATGAATAGTTCCACCATTATCAGTATCAAGTAGGCTAAACTTTTTGATATATTCAACGTCATCATTAGAAGATAGATTAATTTCTCCATAACAATAAATATCTTTTTTATCAATACGTTTATTATCTATATTAAGATATTCCCATTTATCAAGATTTTGTTCATCTTCTTCAGTAATTGGACGCATAACAGTATATGTAACACCAGCTAGACTTTTAGTATGGCAAAGTATTACTTTCTTCCGTATCCCAAGTAAATTCACTTTCTTCTCCATAATTATCTTCTATATATTTAACAACTTGTTGAGTTAATTCATTAATAACATTTATAGAATAACTACTTCTCAATTCCGCAAAATCTTTAATACCAAGTTCTTTAGGAATAATAATAGGTATAATATCATAATCATTCTTAAGAATCACAGCTTCCATAAGACCAGTTCTATCATTATCCATAAGACTAATAAGAAAACCATTCCGATTAAGTTTACTACGAAGCCAATCATATTCAATTTGACGAAGTTTATAAGTTTCATGTGGAATATTAACAACACCAATAGTCTTAGATTCAAGGGTAGACCCCCCGTAGAGGATGGAATGATTAATATTCTTTAGATAACATTCAAGACTTAATCTATCTTTAGTAGATTTAGTTATAATAATAACGTCATAATTATCTAATTCAAGATTAATAACTCCTTCAATAGTATTACTATTAGTTATAAACTTAACTTCAGTTTTCTTATTCCTATTTGGAAAATACAGTTTAACATTAACTATTCCTCTTTTATCTTGTCCAAGAACGTAACCATAACATAAATCTGTTTTATTTTTATCATAAAAATATTTAGGAATAGGATTAGTTGAACGATTAATATAAAATTGGTCAACAGGATAAACAAAATGAGTATTAAGAAAATTAAGATTAACACCAAATTGTCCCCAATATTTAGCATCTAAATTATTCCACGGACGAGTAACAAGTTCAATAATAGGTTTATGATTACGTACATTACTAATAGCCCTAGCAATATTATAATCGTTGTTTTCATCTTTATCTTGTCCATAAATAATATTTCTAAAAGTATAAGCAATATGTTTAAGAACAAATAGAAATTGACTTTTAATAGAAATATCAATTTGCTTATGAACAATTTCAGAGAGTACAGTTGCAGCAGCATCTATACAATCTCCCCACCAATATCCAGCAAAATCTCTTCCTTTAAGTTTATTCCTATTATCATATCTAAAACCAAAACTAGGATGAGTATCTTCACGAAAAGGACTAGATATAAATTCTCCTGTATCTATACAATGTTGTATATCTTCAACACTAATTCCAGTATAAGCACTAAAAATAGTAATTTGACTAACTTTAGAGAAAATATAATCTTTAGTTAAAATAGTATTACTAATATTTCTTTTCATAATATTTCTAATTTGACCTTTATCGTGAACATATAAAAAAAGAGGATTGTGTACTAAAATAGTACCCAATCCTCTTACATACAACTATTTAACTAACTTTAATTTTTTAAAATGGTAAATCTTCTGTTGGATTAACAAAAGCACCAGCAGCATCATTACCACCACCAAATGGACTAAAATCTCCACCGCCATTAAATCCACTAACAGGATTTATAGGAGTAGCAGTTTGAACACCAGGCATTACACCAACACCAGGTATAGCAACATTTGGCTGTTTAGCTTGTTCGGCAGATTTTTGATAAACAATACTTTCTTTATAAGGGTCAATATGCAAACTAGGAGCAGATTGTTCTTTATAAAGTTCAATAACTCCATCGTTAATAAATGTAGGAAATCCTAAATCACCAAATGAAGATTTACTTCCAACAACAGCACGCCATTTACCATCATTCTTAACGAAACGAAGAAGCTTCATCCAAATAGTAATAGGTTTACCTTTAGCATCATTATAAACAGGTTTACCATTATTGTTAAGTAACTTAACATAATTTTCAAATACAGTCTTATAACCAGCTATAACTTCCTCAGCTTCAACAGGTACATACTGCATATTTTCATCAAAATCTTCAAAAGGCAAAGTAAGAGCATCAATTTCTTCTTCTGTTAAATCACGACCTTTAAGAACAAATACATTATATACATGTTTCATAAAGCGGAAAATGTTATCAACTTTCCAAGCACCTTTACCACCGGGAATAGTTTCAACATTACTTTCAGCAGGAAGAAGACGTTGAGTTACATAACGACGTTCATTGATATTTTCATGATTACTAGCAAAAGTAAATGTAAGATAAGAAATACTCATACCAGCAAATGAAGGCATACCTTGAACATCATCTCTCAGTGTAGCCCAATCAACTTTAACATCTTCAAGATGACCAATAAACAAGCCATTAGCTTTATTACAATCAGTACGTTCATCAAACTTTTTACGAGTTACATCACGTAAATCGTTATTAATACCTCTACCTCTACGTTTTTTAGGAGTTTGTACTTCTGCATTAGCAGTTTGTTCAGCACTTGCTGCAACAGCAGCTTCATTCTTAATTTCTTTTTCTGTCGACATAATTAAAGTAATTAAAAGAATTATTAGATAAAATAAGAGCTGCACTATTAGCAATACTAACAATGCAGCTCTATGTTCAAGATACTATATTTCTAGGACGAAGATTTGATTATTCAGCAGTTTCTTCTTTTTCAGCTTTCTTACCGATACGAATAGGCTCTTCATCTTTATATTCGGTAAGCATTGCAATCTTAACAACAATATCTTTATGACCGTTATTAACAACAGCTTCTTGCAAGTTATCAATATCTACTGTATAAACACGATTTTTAGAAGTAGCTTCTTCATCAGTCATATTAGCTTTCAACTGTTTCCAAACATTAGAATCAGTAAAGTTAAGAGTTACACCAATACCAGACAAAGCAGCAGTATTAGCACATTTAGAACCTTTAACTTTAACAACTTCATCACCTTGAATACAGCTAACCAAAAGTTCTTTCTGTTCATCTTCGGTAATACCTTCACGACCAAGAGCAGCTTTCAGTTCTTCATTAGAAGAAGATAAAGCACCTTCAAGAGTTTCTTGGAAATAAGTATTAACATACTTAATCTTATCATTCTTAGTCATACGAACACGAGTAGTACAAGGATTACCATTCTTGTCTAATTCAGCAATACCTTTAGCCAAAGCCCAAATATCAAATTCAGCATGAACAGCCATAGCAGCTTCGGGAGATTCAATATCCAAACCTTGTTCTTCACAGAAAGCAACAACTTCGGGCACTTTATTGATAATAGCATTATCAATATTTGCACAGTTATTAATGAACATTACATATTCACCATGAGCAATGCCGAGAGCTTTAGAAACTTGTGCAGTCATACGGAAACTACCAGGAGTAGAAACAACTACCAATTCAGGTTCTTCACTAACTGCTCTTTGACCAGCATTAACAATACCCATACCAAAACTCAAACCTTTCTTAAAGTCTTTCATAATTTTTGTAATTTAAAAGTAAATAATATCAGTCATACGACTGTTTTGTTTAATAATAATTTCTCTAGTTTGTTTATGTTATTGAATTTCAGTAATATCAATAATATCTTCATTACTCAAATCAATACCTTGCATAGTCTTTAATTCTTCTGTGCTTAAACAGCCCATAATTAAATCATTAGCAATTTCACGAGCACCATAAACAAATGCTCTATGACTTATCATTATTTTAGGATATTTCTTATAAGTATCTTTTTCAAAACATCCAGCAACAATAGCATCTTTATAAGTAAACTCACCAGTAGCAACCATATTACGTTCTCCAATTTTACGATAAAAACGATAACTAGTAATATAATCAATAGGAACAGCAGGTATTCTATAAACAGGAACTTTACCAGTAGAAGCAATTTGTTTAGCTTCATTAGTATTAGTAGCTATTTCAAACTTACCATTAAGTTGATATTCTTTATATACATTACCATTATAATCTTTATAATATTTAACAGGATAAACATATATATGTTCATGGTCTTTATCTTCTGCATTTTTAGTTTGTGCCTCTTTGGGAGTAAGACACTTAATACAGTCAGATGGAAGTTTATCTTCATCATAAGCATTAAAGCCATCTGTATATTCGTACAGAGCGCGATAATTATCTACTTTTTCCCAACTCACGCTGCCTTTGACAAGTAATGCCTTAATAATGTGAACATCAACACCTGTTTTACCTTGAACTACATGAATATGTTCAATGCAAGTAGAAAATGGAAGTCTAAGGTCTTTAGCTCTCATTGCAATAGCAAGACCATCTTCAACAGACTTAATACCACATTTATCACTACGCATAACACGTTTGATAAATACTTCAAGACTTGCAATTTCAGCTTCACTCATATAATTAAGCTGATATGGAGCAACAGAATGTTGAACACCATGTTGTTTTTCAATACCACTATTACTAACAGCAACAGTAGTATCATTAACTTTAACTTCTTTATCTTCGTCCATTCTATCAAAGAGCGATTTTGATTACACAACAAATGTAACTATTATATTTATACTAGCAAACAATATCATCAAAATTTTGAGCACTAATATTAGAATTAACATTCTGTATAACTTCATGGTTAGCTGATGCCTTTTCCTTTTTAAGACTTGCTTCTTCAATAGTACCAGCTATATAAAGTTTATGTACTTTAAGTTTTGATTGACTACAATTAACATTATTATAACGATAAATAAGTTCATCTATTGTATCACATAAAGGTGAGGTTAAAATCCATTCGTCTACGCTTGTTTCTAGGCTGTCAGTTGAATTATTTTTTATAGATAATACTCTTAATAAGCCATCATTAAAAGACTTCAAATTCAGCGTGGAAATAGCCTTAGATTTGATTATACGAGCAATCCCTTTCTTGCTTCCAGATTTGTACAAAACAGGAATACCATTACTATCAACTAGAACTTTATCCTCAATTTTATCATGATAATCACCACAAATTTCACCTAATTTATCATTAATATATTTAGTTACAGTAGCAGCATATTCACCTCTCTTACTAATAATAAGAAATCGTTTATCAGGATTATCTTTAATAATATCAACTATTCTTTCTAGCTTACAAACATTATCAGAACATATAAGCATACGTTCACGAACAATATTATAAAAAGTCTTAACTCGTTCAGCAAGAACAATAGGATTATAACATTCATCAATTTGTTTACTAAAAGGATTAGTCATATCCATATCAGCACTCCATCCATTATATTCAGCTATTTCTGTAATATATTGAATAGCACTACGTCCGTCTTGAGTACCATTTCGAGCACATTTAATATTATCAAGATTACCAAATACTTGAATAGTTTGAGTAATAAATTCAGTATATTTATCGTAATTAGTAATATCTTCTTGACTAGTAAATAAAATCTGCTCTCTGTGCTCCTCTACGGGGAGTATAGCTCGCATACCACTAGAATTTAGAATATTATTAATAGGTGGAATATTATTATAAATCTTAGTTAACGTAGAAGTATCAATAGTTTTTTCAGTTAAAATCATAAGTTTAAATCTAGCATGATTAAAAACTGTATTACAAGATAAATTCCATTCGTTAACTCCAACAACAATAGAAATATCATAATTATAATTATATCTACTATTAACATAAGTATGAGTAAGAATATTAATAGTATCTATATTTATATTATGATTTTTAAGACTATCAACAATTTCAGTTCTTCTTTTCCAATTATCTGTAACAATAAGTATTTTAATATTATCATTCTTATTTCTCATAAGACTAATAATTCTACTTATAATTTCACAATAATCAACAGGCGGAATACAATTAATAGTTCCAATACCTTTATATTCTTTAGAACCCCATTTATTAATTAGTCTATCATAAGTTTCTTCAACTATATTTCTCATCCAAAATCATCTTCATTAAAAATAGGATTATACATACCACTATATTTTTTAATTTTACTTTTACCTTTACCTTTAGGAGAAATTTTAAGTTTGATAGGATTAATAATCTTCATAGCTTCTTGATAATAAAATTTGAAATTAATATCTCTAAGAGAAATATCTTTATCATCAAGACTATTAATAACTGTCACAACAGAACCAGCTGCCATTCTACTACGAGAACCATTATCGTTATGAACTTTCTCAATAATATAACCTCTATTAGAAACATAAAACCTAACATATCTTTGACAAATAACATGAGTAACTTGTCCATTTTCAATCTTAGTTTCTTCTACATGAAATTGTTTACCTACATTTTGAGTAAGACAAAAGTCAAGAATATTAGTAGCTTCTTGAAGAGTATCCATTACAGGTTTATTCTTAAGAAAATAGTTTTCAATAGCTTGAGCAACAATAGGCATAGAATAACCTTTAGTTAAATCTAGAGAATACATCATAGGATTAAGAGCACCTTTAGATTCAAGTTTAAGTTTATGAACACCATTTTTAATAACTCTAAATTGGCTAAGATAATTATTTATATCTCTACTAACAAGACAATGATAATAATCAGTATCAAACTTAAGTTTAGTAGTTTGTTCCCATTCATCTTTAATACGATTATAAACATCAATATCTCGTTTATAAAGTTTAATAACAATACCATCTGTATTAGCACTTAACACATGAATATTGTGTAACTCTAATTCCTCAACCAACATTAGCATCATTAACTGCCCATTAATAGTAGTTTTAAGTACAGCTAATCTATCGTAAAGATTACCGTTTTCAAATCCAAGTTTACCATAAACAGAATTAATAACAATCTTTAAAACTAAAGCTAAAGTATCTCTATCAATTCCGTCAACAGTATCTTCATCGCTGTGTTTAACTTCAACTCTCTTATTTTTAAGCCAACCAATAAGATTACAAAAAGCATTAGTATCAAGATGAGCTGGAGCTACTTTATGAGCAGCAATAATACTAGGATACATACTATTAATATCAGCATGAATATAAATATAGTCATCATTGCCAAGTACATCGTGTTGACCCCCCGTGGAGGATGGAAATAATTCTCTTCCACTACTCCAAAGTTCAACAGGATTATCTTGACTATGTAAACCTCCAGTTGCAACAGTATAAGTTACATTTCCAATTTTAACTTCTTTACTAAACGCATCTTTATTAACTTTATAAATAGTAGTTTTAAGACATTCATTAAGAAAATCTTGCATAGATTTAGTTTTGAATTTAATAAAAGGAAAAATAACCTTTTTAAAACTCATAGCAGTTCTTTCAGTTTTCTTACCTTTCCATTGTTCAGGAGCAAGACCACTAAATTTACTATAAAATTTCTCAAAAAGAATATCAGCAGTTTTACTACGACTAGAATTAAGAACATCTACATCATAAGCTTTACTAATAGCATAACGAGATTTAATTTCTTCTGGATAAAGACGAACTATTTCAGCTACAATAAAAACATCATTAAGATTATAATACATCATAGGTTCAATATATTCATCAAGAATAAATCTATCCCATTTATCTACTAGTTTATTAAGCTGTTTAACATTCATTCCTTTAAGACTAGGAATTTCATTATATAGTTCAGCTTCTTCTTCATTAATGTCAGGAAGTTCATATTCTAGAAGTTCATACCATTGAAGATTAATTGAAGTTTGTTTTAAACCTTTAGGAACAGGTTTACGTTCACCTGTTTTACTATCTACAACTACACTTGCTTTATTAAGAGCAAATATACGCATTACATCAACACCTGTAAATGGTAGTTTATATTTTCTAAGACTATTAAGATAAAAATCAGTTTTAAATTTATCTTTATCATCTTGACTAGAAATAATAGTTTTACTAGTTTCATATAACTTATTAATAAGTTCTTTCGTACTATTCGTACGCATATAAAAACTAAGTAAAGCAGCAATCATAAGATTATCATAATTGAAATTATTAAATCCATACAAGTCAGTACGAATAATATTTCCATTAGAATCTTTATAACATCTAGTCTTATTAATATAACCTATCATAGAAAGTAATTGACTATCATCTTTATCTGTTATATAAAACTTATATTTTTCAACAGTTTCAAGACGAGCTTTAATTTCTTCAACAGATAGTTTTTGAACTAAAGGAATAGCTTTTCCATCAGCATTAACACAATCTTTAAATACTTTAAGATAACTATTAATACTAACAAAAGTAACAGAAAAGAAATTTCTTAAAACTTCAACATCATAAGCTATACAATTAATCATTTATATAATTTAATCCATAGTTATTTCTATTTTGATTAACCCAATTAATATCATCAGCAAAACGTTGTTTAAATATATGATAAAGATTATCATCTTTAAATTTAATAAGAGGAGAATAATTACTAAATACATATTTACCGCCAGTAGCCATAAATCTAGGAATTGGATTATCACTAATACTATGATAAGCATCACCAAATACAAATAGATATTTGTAATTAATTCTAGCTAATTCTTTCCATAGAATATTACGACATTTATCAACAGCAGTAAGATAAGTATTATAATCATTAGAACAAGTACATTTAACACTATAAGTCATATATACATCTTCAGTGTTATTTCGTCTAGAGTATTCATCGTAAAGATTACCAATATCAGTAAATAATTGATAATCCTCACAATAAACTCTATCACCTCTAGGAAATAGGAAAACAATATCTCCATGAATACTTCCTCTACCACCTTGTATATATCTACCTGTATTAAATATACGATTTGGACATCTAGCACAATCAAGATATTCGTCAACAGTTTTACTTGCCATAAGATAATACTAATTGATTACTAGCGCGAGAACAAGCAACATATAATCTACGAAGCATTTCATCTCTATTAGTATAAGGATGACCGTATTTATCATAAATCATATCGTTAATATCTACAAATACATTTTTATAAGTAGAACCTTGTGCTCTATGAGAAGTAATTGCAAAACCATAATCTAAATCTCTACTAAATAAAATCTTACCATTACTATTCGTAATATTAGAAGCGATAAGATATTTACGTTTAAAATCAAAATATTGTTTCCATTTACTTCCACGTTCAGAACTACTAGCTTTTTTAGCATCATCAATAAGACTAGTCAACTTCTTATAATACATCTGAAATGTATAGTTATCATAATGGTCAATAACAAATAGAGGTTGAGTTACACTTCCACCATGAATAGCTTGAAACTTAATAAGAAATCCTTTAAACTCATAATCATTATCAACTGTATCAACAATATCTTTAACAATATATTCTTCACTATTGTTTATAATAATATCATTAAAAACATTAATAATAGTAGTATAACTCATTATTAAATCATTACGAGTAATAAGGCTCTTATCAGCATCTTGAATAATCATATGTCTTACATGGTTATTCCATTGTGCAACACGACTATTAGTATAAGCTATAATACGATACAAATCAATATTTTTAGTATATTCTTCATCATTGAAACAAGTATCAATTAAATCAGAAAATTCAGTTTGACCACAAACATAAAATCCTTTAGTTTCTTCATTATAATCTTGTCTATTTTTAGATATATAATCAAGAAATCTCCATCCATTCTTATTATCTATATCTTCTCGAAGAAGTTTAAGAAGTTTACTAATAGGATTATTATCTCCTTGTCGTACAACTTCTTTAAGATAATAAGTATTACTAGCAATAAGAAAAGCTTGACTAGTTTTCTCATTAATAGGAGGAAGCTGACTAGAATCACCAAGCATTATAACTTTAATCTGAAGCTTCTTACATTTATTACTAATATACTTAACAAGTTTAGCATTAAGCATAGAAGCTTCATCAATAATTAAAACTTTAAGACCATCTAGTTTATCTTTTCCAACAGGATTAAAGGCAGGATTTTCAGGGTCAAAATTTTCAATATTAACATCAAGTCTAAAACCAAATAATGATTGAATAGTATTAACTTCTTTTCCACCAATAGAATTACTAAGAACTCTACAAGCTTTATGTGTAGGAGCAGCACAACCTATAACACCACCAGACCATTTGCAGTTATTAATAACATATTTAATAACAAATGTCTTACCTGTACCTCCAGCACCACAAAGAGCATTAATATATTTCTTATCATCCCAAGGCTGTGCAAGAAACTCAATAAGTTCATGCACAGCTATTTCTTGGTCTTTAGTAAACTTAATGTTAGTATCTTTTCTATTACTATTTGCAATATTAAGATTACAAATCATTACAATTCGTTGTTTACATCAATAAGATTATTTTTAACTTTATCTTCATATTCTTTCCATTCTTGAAAAGCTAAAATAGTAGATTCACTATCACCACGATTATAACACGTAGTAATATGAAACAACTCCTTAGCAAAAGGCATTTTAACAATTTTACCTTTAGCTATAAGTCCAGCAGCAAAAGGAATATAAAATCTAGTGTCAACAGTTTTTCTATTTTCACTATCTCTTATAATTTTAATTCTATGATTATATTCATCTAATCGACGAGCATAAACAACTTTCTTTCCTTTAGTTCTGTAACTTTCACCAGTAATGCTATATAGTTTGCCATTGTATTCTACTTTATAAGTACCATCAATATATCTAATAATACCTTCACATTTAGCAACTATAATAACATATTTATTGACTATTCCTTTCTCTTTGGATTTACTTACAACTCCAAATGAGAATTTAAAGCTAACCATAGCATACTACTTTCTTTTAATAGTACGCATACGTTTATCAACAGCACGAGTAATACCTTTAAAAGTATTATCCTTTGCAAATTTAGCTTTACGAGCAGCCTTTTTAGCAGCTTTCTTAGCAGCAATTTCTTCATCACGTTCTTTTTGTTGTTGAATAACATCAACAATCTCAACATAATAACCACAATAATGAGAAAGAAAATCAATCTTACCACTAGTTCCATTACCAATAGCACTATTTTTAGCTACTTTAATAACTTTACTAGCAGAATTGATTCCAATAACAGCGCCAACATTATTAAGTTGACGAACAACAGAAACTTCATCATACTTTTTCATAAGTACTTTACATTTTTAAAGATTAATAAAACAATTATATTTAATAGTTAAAACTATAATAAATTCAATAATAGTAAGATTAGTAGAGCCACTACGCTACGCTTCGTGGCGACCCCCCGTAGAGGATGGAAGCAAGCTAGTCATTAAACTTTCTCTTTAATACTATCATTAACTTTATTAAGTTTATCAATAAAATATTCAATACGGCGGTTAAATTCTACATCTTTATTTTGAAGTTTATTAATATCTATATTAATTCGTTTAATCTTCTTATATAGATTAAATACTTCATAAATAAGAAATAAAATACATCCAACACAAACTCCAAGAATATATCCAATAGCATCTTCAATCATAGAAATAATTATAAAGTTTACGAATAAGTTCAAATCTAGTATCAGTAATATTATAGATTTTAAATGCTTTAGCAACAAAATCAAAATCACCATATTTAAGCAAAGCATCTATATAATCTTTAATATCACTAAGCCACATAATAGCACTAACAGAATATCTATCACTATCAGTATTAGTAATATATTGACTAATACCTTTAGCAATAGTATCAGCAGTTATATCATTAATAATAAACTTATCAGTAAACCAATTATCTTTTATATACTGTTTATCAGTATATTTATCACGAAAGGTTTTAGATAGTTTATTACATAAATCAATATAAGAACGAGCAGCAGTTCTATTATTATGATTAACAAATTGAACATCTTTAACTTTAAGAGTTAAGTTCATACCACATTCAATAATACGAACTTTAATTTGTTTTTTATCCTCATTAATATATAGAACAATAGCAAGTTTATTTTTCCAATAACCAGTATTCAAAGTAACTATATCATAAAGTTTAACTTTAAATCCAGATGTAATAGTACCATCAATTTGTTTATAAGTAATGTAGTTCATGGTAAAAGTATATTAAAAATATCAGTTGCCATAGTAGTAATTACAACGTCATTATCATTTTTAATAGTTGTAACTGCTAATTCTCCATAATAAGAATCTTCAATGAAAATATCTTTGTTTTCATCAAATTCTTTAAGTTTATCAGTAAGTTCTTTAACTGTCATAACTGTATTAAATTTTTAGTTTAACATTTATTAGCTAGTTCTTTTGTCCTGTATTGAACTCAATATTAATCGTGATAGATTAATCAGATTATATATGAAAATTCAACAGAGAGCAAAAGAGACATATCTACGAATGTGTTATGAACATAAATAGCTAGTCATTTGTAGCAAGCTCATTATTCTGTTCATTATTCTTACCATCACGTTTAAAACGTTCTTTAAGAATATGTTCAGATACAGAACCAAGTTTACATTCACTAACACAACGACTAACACCTTTAGCATGAGTTACAGCATATACAATAGGATAATTAATATATTTATTATTACCTACTGTACGTTCGATTTTAGTAATTCCAACTTCGGTTACAATACCAACACAAACACCAAGCTTAGTTTGATTATGATATTGATAAGTATATTCCATATAAACTACTTGTCCTTTTTTAAACTTAGCTTGTTCTTCAATGTATCTATCTAATAGACCATCAAAAATAAAAGAATCATAATTATCCATTTTAATTATATATTTAAAGTTAATAATATACATACTAAAAAGCCTAGCATTATCTTCACAGACAATACTAGGCAAATCTACAAATACGAAATCATATAAAACGAAATGTTTGACATAGGCAGCATTATTACTAATTTCACAATCAATAATAACATTATTAACACCAAAATAAATATGACATATAACACTTGGACTATGATAAATATTAATAGCACTATCTTCACAGACTGTACTATTACAAAACCTACAATTTTAGAAATTAAAACGGATAATAGCAATATCATAGTTTCGGAGTTCAATTCCTCCATCATCAGCAAGTGAAATAACACTATTATCTTCACAGACAATAGTGTTAGAAATACAATCAAAATTATGTGGGATTATTTAGCAGATTTATTTGCTTTTCTACGTTTAAGCTCAGCATAAATTTCATCATCGCTAAAATTCTTAAACTTATTCTCTTGTTTATTATTATCAACAGATTGATTAACCATTTTAATCATTTCCTTATATTCTGCATTAGAAGTATCAATAATATGTTGAGCAATCAAATGATTAATTTCAGTATTAGCGTTAACAATATTAATAATCATATCTTTAGCATATTTAGGAAAAACAGCAATAATAGGCTTAAGAATATCTTTATCTTCAATTACACTATCCCAATGATTAATAAGATAATTAATTTCAAATCCATCTTGAGTAGCACATTTAATAATATCTTCTTGAGTTTTACCAAAATCATTAAGATATTTTTGTTCTTTAAGAACATATACAAATAAAGCTAAACCTCTAACATATTGGTCTGGAGATAAACCTTTATCTTTAATATCATTAATGAATTTATTAATAAGTTCGCAATCTTCTTTATATTTGCAAGTATCACAAGATTTACCAAAAACTTCATCAAGAATAACTTTAATATTAATATTTTCCATAATTTTATTTATTTAATCGTAATAACCAAAAACATCATTTTCAGGGTCAACAATAGGACTATCATCAACTATTGGTTCCCAAGCAATATCGTCAAAATCTTGACTTAGACATTCTGCATGAATTTCAACACCTTCAACATTATTATTGAAATATGTATCATCTTCAACAAAATAAATATCAGTTCTTTCCATATCTTTATATATAAAATAAACTCCGAGTAGAGGATGATTATCATCAACGTTTTAACTATAACAAACCTAATAAACAAAATGGATAAAATGGCAAGAACATGAGAATTAGCTTTAATAAGCTCAACAGCACTATCCATCCTCTACGGGGAGTCTATACTACAAACTTAACTAATACTAGATTCTTCTTTTTTATGAAGTTCAGTTTCAGTATCAATCATAATACCAATAACTCGTTGACTATCACTAGCAACATCAGCATGAGCTTTAACTAAAGCATCAATGAATAAATCATCTGTATATCTATATTCTCTACGAAGTCCACCATCAGCAATAACTCTAAACTTATTCCATAAGAAGTCAACATAAGCACCTTTAGAGTTATATATTCTTCCATCATCTTCAAGAGTATGAAGAATATTAAGAGAAGTATGGCGTCTAAATGCAGCATTGAATTTAACAATACAAACTACATCAAGAATATGTTGAGGAACATTAATTCCAACAGGAACACCACGTTTATCAGTCTTAGCATCTTTAAAATCATTATTTTCATTAGCTTGACTAACAACAGTAGTTTGTTTTTCCTGTTCACGAACTTTACTTTGTTTTTTCTTCCTAGCTTTATTCTTAGGCTGAACAGTTTCACTACTAACAACAGCATTAACTTGTGTATCTTCTTCAGGAACAACAAGTTTACCCTCTTGTTTAGCTTCTTCTAAACTTTCAGCCATAGTTTTCTTTCTAGGCTTAGATTGAACATTACTAGTAACATTATCAAAATTTACCATAACACTTATAAGTTTAAGATTAATATTATTATCAGTAGCAATATTACTCTACTGAACAACACGACAAATATAATAATTAAATATAATACTCCAAATATATTATAATTTATTTATACTATAATTCTAGCTAATAATCAATAGCTATATTAAAATAACTAAAATCATTATAGCAATAGGAATTAACTTACCACGAGTATAATAAATATCAATAGTATCAAGAGTATCATTAGTATAAAGAGAATCAGTAGTATCAAGAATATTAAGAATATCATTAGTAATACCACCAGCAATATTAGCATGACTAGTATTAATAGTAATTATAATACTGATAGTATTAATAGTGCTATTATTAGCTATAACTAATGCTATTGGTCATTATGACTAGAAGTCTTATTAGACTTGATAATACTGTTAGAGCTAGTCTTAATGACGATTGTATGACTAATCGTCATGACGAACGTCAATGAGATGATAATGATGATGCTATGACTGAAACTGATAGTGATATAACTAGAAGTTATAGAGGTTATAATGAAAGGTTATAGAGAGTATAACTAGAGGTTATAATGCTGGAACTAGAGATTATGATAGTATAATTAGAGGTTATAGGAGAGGAGGAGAGGGAGTTGGAACAATAGGTTTAGATTGATTAGGAAGAGGATGAAGAGGAGGAAGTTTGGTAGTAGGAAGAATGCCAGCAGGACTAGTCCCTTCAGCATAACCATCTCCACACCCATCTCCACATTCACCACTCTCACAACCATTCTCAACTCCACCATCAACCTCAATTTAACCCTATTTGAACCACATCCAACTCCACCATCTCATTCTCCACGAACTCCACATTTACCACTTTCATCTCTATATCCTCTTTCTCCACATTCAATACCTCTCGTCACCTTTAATTTCACCTCTATAACTTTTTGTTATGAGAGTAAATCTCCATGGCCAATATCAGTATAACAAAATGTTATAGGAGTAAATCATCATTAATTTCATTAGTAGAATTATCATCAGTAACTACATTAAATTCATAATTATCAAGACTATCATTAATAATACGAGCGATACCTTTTAACTTACCAGCAATACTAAGTCTACTCTTATTAACACTATCATATATTTTTGTTATATCTTCAGCATTACCATTAGTAGTAATATCAGTAATAGCAAGAAGAATATCAGCATTAGTAGGATGAAGATTAATAAGTTCAACAGAAGTAATAGAATTATCATTCTCAACTTCAATAGTAGTAATAATACGATGTACTTTCATGATGTTTAATATTAGGATAAGACTTATCAGAACTTGCAGCTAGTTTATTATTGACAAGTCTTATCAAACTGCTAAGTTCGTTTGCTGCAATATATTTAATGTTGATAATGAGCATTTCCATGTTGAGCACTACACCAACAAGAATAGGGTCAGTAGGTTGTTCGATACCTACAATATGATATACATATCGGTCATAATCCACAACATTGTAAAGATTATCTTTACGAGTAAACGGATTACGGTCTTGTACACCAGCAGGTACAAACTGGCAAAGAACTTTGACAGCAACACCAGTCAAATACATACTAGCAAAACCAGCTTCAGCAGCTTCGCCAACATAGTTGACAAATCTACCGTAGAACTTGTCTTTGCGCATTACAAGTAGTATCTGATTGAATGGCATCTGAATAGCACCAAGCATACCCATTCGATGTGTACCATCAGGCATACTTTGAGCACCTTTGACAGGACTAGCAATAGTAACAAACGCATTGAGATAAGAATTGCCATTACGACCTGTACGTTCTTGACAATCAATATTAGTAATGACAGTAGTCATTGCATAACTATGACCATCAGTACAGATGCGTTTAACAACATCATCAATGGTTTCCACTTGCGCAGAATTTTGGTTATCTGTATCAACAGTAGGTTGAACAGGTTGGTTAACACTAGTAGTTGGTTCAACTACATTAACATTCTCGGTAGCAGCAGCAGCACCTTGTGCAGCTTGTGCAAAATCTTGTACGTTTGCCACGACTATTAAGTATTTAATTACGCTAATCAGTAGCATTACTGACAGTTGTTTTCGTTTCAACTGCAAAGTATTTAATGTTGATAATAAGCAACATCATCTAGTAGAGATTAATCTCTACTAAGATAACTAACAATAGCCGATAGTATTCCAAATACAACAGCAGTAATCTGTTCATCACTAGTTGGCTCTACTTTCAATGCTAGTATGATAGCTGGCATCATCAGTATGATAGCAACTAACAACAATGGTTTGTTTGTTCTCATAATGATTGGTATTAATGGTTAGTAATGTAATGAAATGAATAATCTCAATGTATTTAATGTTGATAATGAGCAGGATTATCATTAACTCTATCAACTTTAGGCGGGGGTAGTCAATCAAGTTTAACATGACCGGGGGTTATACTCACTAGCCCCACTATCACATTAATAAACTTAATTATCACTATCACTATCACTATCACTATCACTATCCTATCCCTATCACTTTTATCATCATTATCTTCACTACCATCTTTATTACTCTCATTACCATTTCATTCATTATCATTCTTATTATTTTCATCAGCCTCACTATCACACTAATACATATAATATTCAATACCATCATCTTCACTTTCATATTCAATACAATCATTACTATTATATTTATACACTTTATTATTACCATCTTCATCATTTTCATTATCGCCATTAATTTAACCATATTCATCTCTTTTATTTTCTTCTTTTTCATTGCTACTATTACTTTCATAATTAGCATCTTCATCTTAATCTTCGCTAATATCTATAACTTCAGTTGCATACAAATCTTTATTCGCAATTACAATACCTTTATCGATATCATTTTTAAATAAAACAAACTTATCAACTATAAGTCTATCTTTATCATCAAAAATTTTTATTAATTTAGCTTCACTAATAATATTAATAAGTTTGTTAACATCACCTCTAAATATGTAAATAGGATTAACAACATAAATATTTCTAATATTAGTTCTTTTAATAATATTTTCATCTTCAAGATAAGCAATAGCGTTATAATAATCTCTATAATTAGGCTTAACTAAACCATAACCTTTAATTAAATCATGAGAAATATAAATAACATTACTATTAAATTTAATATTTTCAGCAATATAACCAATAAAAGAAATAATAACAGCATATCTATTTTTTCTTATTATATCCCAAACTCTCATACCAATAGTAACAAAATTACGTTTAATGCCAACTTCTTTACTAAGATGATAACCATTATCAAATTCAGCAACTATACCAGTTCTGGTACTTTTATTATAACTAAAAGGATTAGCAACAACAAGTCTTTGTTTTTCAAATTCTTCTAAGCAATCAGCATTATAACAAACATCATTAACAAGTTTATTATAAACTTTAGTAGGTTTAAAATCTTCTTTAAAAGTCATAACAATAACATTATTAAGTTTAACATAAAAATATATTACTCTAGGAAATTAGCGAAATCTATTCCATGTATGGTATAAATTTAGCAAATAAATATCGAAATCTATTCCATGTATGGTATAAATTGGTATTTGTAACTTATTGATAATCAAATAATTATAAGTTAGCAATAGTATCTATATAGATATATATTATATATAATAATAGTATCTATATAGATATATATTATATATAATAATAGTATCTA
>PPYE01511300.1_pt1 | contig 93448 bp, 85 predicted proteins | sample 1559881 | NCBI WGS metagenome assembly PPYE01 (sample SAMN08240022, study PRJNA423297) | Human gut metagenome, whole genome shotgun sequencing project.
TTATTGTAGGACGAGGAGTCCATCCTTTATTAATTTTATATGGTAGTAAATGACATTGATTAAAATATCTACCGGTAAGAATATTATATTTATATTCAAATAATCCACCACTCCAACAAATAGGATTTTTATTTTCAGTCCATTCTTTAGTATCAAAATTATATCTACTAATAGGACGTTTACTAAAAGCTCCATTATAATGAATACTACCATTTGGTTCTTTAAATACATCAGATTTACGTCTGTTTTGACAAGTACCATCAGAACTTATTTGACACCATTCATCATCAGTAAATTTAAGAGGACTAATAATATCCCAATCACATAGTCTTCGAACAAGATTAATTTCCCAAGGAGTAGAACTACCACTATTACCATGAGAAGCAAATACAGCAACAGCTTCAATTACTTGTTGATACATCCAATCAGTTGGACCACCTTCTCCATTACCATATCCAGCAAGTTTAAGTTCTTTAATAGCATGTTTACAAATATTACTTTCTCTAATAACTTTAGCTAAAACTTTCTTATTAATAAGAGGTTTATTATTTTGCTTTTTAATATAACGCTTACTTTTCTTCATCTTTAATTACTTTAAGAACAACAATATTACATAAAAGTGTTACTTCTTTATCATCTTTACACCTAATTGTAGTATAAAGAAATTCTTCACCATCATTTAAATCATCAGTGAAATTAGTACCACTATAATTTTCAACATGAAAATGTTTAAGTTTATCAATCTCTGAAGTCATATCCAAGTTCCATTAAATTATTTCTAATCATACCAGCTATAAGTCGGGCATTTGGATGAGGTTTACCCGTAATACCATAATAACGTAAATCAATAATATGACGCCATTCATTAATAGAATATGTATAGACACAACGTGTAGCAGTATCAAGAGGAAGAACACCACGAGCATCTTGACGATGCATACCAATATCTACAAGAAGTTTATATTTATTAAAAGAATCATTACAACTATCTCTAAAAATAGATGCTTTTTTATGAGAATTACACCATTCTTCAAAAATAGGTTCATTATTTAAATAATCTACTTCTTCATCAGTCATCCAATGAGGTTTACAAATACTTCCATCTTCATATACATATCGAGTTGATTTTTCAGCAATACTATTAGGACTAACACGATTTAGTTCACGAGAAGTACTAATTTGTGTATCAACACAAAAAGTATATCTCATCATATGAAATCCTATTTCAGTATTACAAAAATCTTCAATAGGAACAATATATTTAGATAGATAACCAAATTGTGTTTTATGGTCTAAAACCCAATTACCATTAACAGTTATATAATAAACATGTTTTTCATAATGATAACTAAAACCAATAGTATTAGCATAATTAATAACAATAGTTTCTAAAGTTTTATCACTATCATTAGCTATTATATAATAAGTTCCATGACGAAACATACTCCAATGTTCATCATTAATAAGTCGTTTAATAGTAGCTTCATCATTACCACTTGTTCTACCATAACAAACTCTTGCACATCTAGCAATATGAGCTTTAGCATTATTTCCTTGTTTCCAAAGTTCAACTTTCGGTTCAATTATTTTCATCTTCTTTATTATTATAAAAATCTTTAACTACATTTCCAAACACAGTATAAAAATGTTCTTTAGGCATAATATTAATAGGTTGTATAGAATCAAGCTCTTTAAAAAACTCTTTAAGACCTTTATTTCTAATCCATAAAGTATCATAAGTAGCAGTTATATAATTATCTTTATCCATGTCACAAGCTATAAAACAAGTTTCACTATCAAGCTTATCTATACATTCTTTACATACAATAGCTTCAGCTATTTGTTTACTCTTACTAGCATCTTCTTCAACAGAATTTCCAAGTGGAGTATAACCAATAACTTTACCACAACATATACAAACTCTAGCAAGAGCATTTATACCAAAAATAGGATGTAATTTCATACCATATAATCAGTTACAAATTTAAGAACTTTATAGAAAAGACCAACAAGAGTACCAGTATTATCAATAACATAATCATCTTTATTAATTGTTATTTGTTCACTTTCGTGACTGTCATGATTATCATTATTAGATTTTCTATCTACTCTAATTATCATCCCTCCACAATCTCTGATAGCTTTACATTCATCATTATCAAATCTAGCATCAGCTATAATACATTGTCCTTTACTATTTCTTATATCAAATGCTTTATTCATAGTATAACGAATAAAAGCTTCTCTCCAAAAATGATTTCTAATAATGTTAGTACCATAATATTGAAGAAGAACTCTAATTTTAATACTAACATTATTATTATATAAAACAAGATATGAGGATAAGTCATTATATTTTAATATAGCATCATTACATTTATCCACAACATAAGTAGCATCTTTAATATTAGTAGAAACAATACCAGTTTTAAAATTATAATAATTTTCTTCTTTAACATCTTGTCTATCTAGAAGTTTACGGTCAATACCACAAAATTCAGATATATCATCTTTAAGTTTATCAGCAAAATGAATAATTATTTCATCATTTTCGATAAAATCATTTTTATGATAAAGAAGCCAAGTATCATAACTAGCTTTCATAATACCATCATGAAGGATATAACTAATCATAGAAGCAACTGTATCTTTACCACTTCCTTTAAATCCTTTAATACCAACAATAGTAACTTTATTAATACTCATAATAATTTGTTTTTGTTTATCAAGACAAATATAAAAATATAATAGGAATTTACTAGTAATAATGATGCTGAATTTAATGTTAAATATCATAGTGAGAATGACGCATTTTAAGGCTCATTATGACACGCAAATCTTATCGTGATAGATTAATCATTCTGATATATAAAATTGAATACAGGCAAAAAGAATCATGTCTACGAGCGTGTCATATACAATTTTACACCCATGTAAAACAGAAAAGCCTAGCACATCATATTGTGTACTAGGCTTCACCTTATTCAATATCTATATGATAAATAATACAAAAATCATTACGTTCTTCTACAAACTTAACATTAATATTAAAATCATCTTTAGACATAACAAAAGAATTACGCAATCTTGTATTGAGAAGTCTAATAACTATATTAGGAATATATAACTTAAATCCAGTATTAGCATCTCGAATAATAGGAACACTATTATTAATTATATTATCATTATACAAAATCACATAAAGTTCATTACTTTTAGTTATCTCGTTATATCTAATAGCAAAATTATAACTTTTAGCATCATAATCAGTAAATAGAATAATAGATTTATAATAACAACTAAAATAAGATTTAGTTCTATCAAAATTATTATTCTTAATTACATTATAATCTAGTATCTCCATTTATAACAACAGTTTTAATATGAAATGGAACTCTAGCAACGCCACTTCGTTCGCCATATTCTATATGAACAGTTCTACCAATATAAGATTGAGAATCGAATAAAACTTCTTGTTGAACAATATGACTAACACTTAAACGAGTTTCAAATTTTTCATTATTAATATCATTTTTACAAAGAAGAATAGGTAAATCACGTTTCTTTTCTTTATAAATATCAAGAATTATAAAATCTCCCTCAGCAGCATCTTTAAACTTCTCCATATAATTAGCTCTACGTCTACCATATTGATAATCAGTTTTAGCATTACGAAGTATAAGACCTTCAAATCCTAGATTAATAAAATGATTTCTAGCGTCAATAGCTTCATTATCATTAGTAATATATTTGTTATGAAGAATAATCAATCGTTCTTTATTATTATAATGTTCTTTAATACTATTAAAAGAAGTAGGCTTTTTAATATGATAACGATACATATTTCTATGAGCTTGGTTACCTTCCATCATAATATCATAACACCAAAATTGAAGAAGTTTATTTTCAACACAATTAGCATCTTTAACAAAATGATTAATTTGATTTATAGTATAGCCTGGAAGATAAATCTCACCATCAAGAGCAACATACCCATCAATCATATCCCTGATAATATTTGCAGGAATAATAGAAAGAAGATAATCGCTAAGATTCTCCAAAGTATTCCAAATAATGCCTTCACGACTTTGGAAACGAAGCCTAATAGGTTTAAACATATCATTTTGAGTATAAGCAGTAATAATACAACGTAGACCATTAATCTTATACTGACCATACATACAACTGACTTTTTTCCAAACATTACCACTATACGTTTTAGCAAGCATTGGAAGTAGAAGATTACTGTTTCCATTACTAAGGTCTTTAGGTAGATAAGTATTTAGAAAATTAAATAGTTCAAGACTATTCTCATCCTCTACGGGGGGTCTATCGTGCATATCACATATTTCATTAAGATATTGATAACCTTGTTTAATCTTATCATTATATCTACTTTCAAGTTCTTTTTGACCATCTTTTTGAGTAACAGCATAAACTTCTTTACGAATATTACCTCGAACAAGACCATAAAAAACAGCGATACTATTAGTATCACTGTTAAAGCTTGCCCACCAAACAGTAGGCATACCATTATTATTTCTACGATAAAGTTTATTCATTATGTTCACTTATTTTTAAACCATTAAATGCAAAACTAACAGCTTTACCACCTAGAAGTTTAGCTTTACGCTGAGCAATCGTTTCCTTTTTAGGCTTAATAGCCTTTGCAATACCGGTGCTAACATCAATGGGTTTACCTGTAAAGACATCTTTTGATTGATTAACTCTGCTAGCACTTCTAGTGCGTTTCCTTGGTTCTTTACTATAATATCGTATTGGGTTTCTTCTCTCGAAATCAAGATTTTTTTCATGTATATCAATAATTCTTTTAATAATAGTATTACGATAATCAATATAGCTTTGAGCTTTTTCTGGATGATGTTCTAGAATAAGATAAGCTTTATCAAGAATATATTCAATACTAGAAAGAGTAATACGATAACCATAATTAATAGTTTGTCTAGGACGAGAACCATCAGGATAAATAGTAGTACAATCTAAATCTTTAATATAAGATTCAATTGCATCAGCCATTGTAGATTTATCAATAACATAATTAATATATCTAATATCTCTATCATCTAGCTTTTCTTCATATCCTTTTATTATCATAGATTTTCTTTCTTACATTTATAAATAATAATACGAGTTGGTTTACCTATAAGGCAATGATTATATTTAAACCATTCAATAATATCAAATGTAGGATAAGTTTTAGCTATTCCTTCAATAAGAGTATAACCTTCTTGATAATTAAAATTACTATGAATAGTTCCACCATTATCAGTATCAAGTAAGCTAAACTTTTTGATATATTCAACGTCATCATTAGAAGATAGATTAATTTCTCCATAACAATAAATATCTTTTTTATCAATACGTTTACCATCTACATTAATACATTCCCATTTATCAAGATTTTGTTCATCTTCTTCAGTAATTGGACGCATAACAGTATATGTAATACCAGCTAAACTTTTAGTATGGCAAAGTATTACTTTCTTCCGTATCCCAAGTAAATTCACTTTCTTCTCCATAATTATCTTCTATATATTTAACAACTTGTTGAGTTAATTCATTAATAACATTTATAGAATAACTACTTCTCAATTCAGCAAAATCTTTAACGCCAAGTTCTTTAGGAATAATAATAGGTATAATATCATAATCATTCTTAAGAATCACAGCTTCCATAAGACCAGTTCTATCATTATCCATAAAACTAATAAGAAAACCATTTCGATTAAGTTTACTACGAAGCCAATCATATTCAACTTGACGAAGTTTATAAGTTTCATGCGGAATATTAACAACACCAATAGTTTTAGACTCAATGGTAGACCCCCCGTAGAGGATGGAATGATTAATACTCTTTAGATAACATTCAAGACTTAATCTATCTTTAGTAGATTTAGTTATAATAATAATATCATAATTATCTAATTCAAGATTAATAACTCCTTCAATAGTATTACTATTAGTTATAAACTTAACTTCAGTTTTCTTATTCCTATTTGGAAAATACAGTTTAACATTAACTATTCCTCTTTTATCTTGCCCAAGAACGTAACCATAACATAAATCTGTTTTATTTTTATCATAAAAATATTTAGGAATAGGATTAGTTGAACGATTAATATAAAATTGGTCAACAGGATAAACAAAATGAGTATTAAGAAAATTAAGATTAATACCAAATTGTTCCCAATACTTAGCATCTAAATTATTCCACGGACGAGTAACAAGTTCAATAATAGGTTTATGATTACGTACATTACTAATAGCCCTAGCAATATTATAATCGTTGTTTTCATCTTTATCTTGTCCATAAATAATATTTCTAAAAGTATAAGCAATATGTTTAAGAACAAATAGAAATTGACTTTTAATAGAAATATCAATTTGCTTATGAACAATTTCAGAGAGTACAGTTGCAGCAGCATCTATACAATCTCCCCACCAATATCCAGCAAAATCTCTTCCTTTAAGTTTATTCCTATTATCATATCTAAAACCAAAACTAGGATGAGTATCTTCACGAAAAGGACTAGATATAAATTCTCCTGTATCTATACAATGTTGTATATCTTCAACACTAATTCCAGTATAAGTGCTAAAAATAGTAATTTGACTAACTTTAGAGAAAATATAATCTTTAGTTAAAATAGTATTACTAATATTTCTTTTCATAATATTTCTAATTTGACCTTTATCGTGAACATATAAAAAAAGAGGACTAGGTACTAAAATAGTACCCAATCCTCTTACATACAACTATTTAACTAACTTTAATTTTTTAAAATGGCAAATCTTCTGTTGGATTAACAAAAGCACCAGCAGCATCATTACCACCACCAAATGGACTAAAATCTCCACCGCCATTAAATCCACTAACAGGATTTATAGGAGTAGCAGTTTGAACACCAGGCATTACACCAACACCAGGCATAGCAACATTTGGCTGTTTAGCTTGTTCGGCAGATTTTTGATAAACAATACTTTCTTTATAAGGGTCAATATGCAAACTAGGAGCAGATTGTTCTTTATAAAGTTCAATAACTCCATCGTTAATAAATGTAGGAAATCCTAAATCACCAAATGAAGATTTACTTCCAACAACAGCACGCCATTTACCATCATTCTTAACGAAACGAAGAAGCTTCATCCAAATAGTAATAGGTTTACCTTTAGCATCATTATAAACAGGTTTACCATTATTATTAAGTAACTTAACATAATTTTCAAACACAGTTTTATAACCAGCTATAACTTCTTCAGCCTCAACAGGTACATACTGCATATTTTCATCAAAATCTTCAAAAGGCAAAGTAAGAGCATCAATTTCTTCTTCTGTTAAATCACGACCTTTAAGAACAAATACATTATATATATGTTTCATAAAGCGGAAAATGTTATCAACTTTCCAAGCACCTTTACCACCGGGAATAGTTTCAACATTACTTTCAGCAGGAAGAAGACGTTGAGTTACATAACGACGTTCATTGATATTTTCATGATTACTAGCAAAAGTAAATGTAAGATAAGGAATACTCATACCAGCAAATGAAGGCATACCTTGAACATCATCTTTCAGTGTAGCCCAATCAACTTTAACATCTTCAAGATGGCCAATAAACAAGCCATTAGCTTTGTTGCAATCAGTACGTTCATCAAACTTTTTACGAGTTACATCACGTAAATCATTATTAATACCTCTACCTCTACGTTTTTTAGGAGTTTGTACTTCTGCATTAGCAGTTTGTTCAGCACTTGCTACAACAGTAGCTTCATTCTTAATTTCTTTTTCTGTCGACATAATTAAAGTAATTAAAAGAATTATTATATAAAATAAGAGCTGCACTATTAGCAATACTAACAATGCAGCTCTATGTTCAAGATACTATATTTCTAGGACGAAGATTTGATTATTCAGCAGTTTCTTCTTTTTCAGCTTTCTTACCGATACGAATAGGTTCTTCATCTTTATATTCGGTAAGCATTGCAATCTTAACAACAATATCTTTATGACCGTTATTAACAACAGCTTCTTGCAAGTTATCAATATCTACTGTATAAACACGATTCTTAGAAGTAGCTTCTTCATCAGTCATATTAGATTTTAACTGTTTCCAAACATTAGAATCAGTAAAATTAAGAGTTACACCAATACCAGACAAAGCAGCAGTATTAGCACATTTAGAACCTTTAACTTTAACAACTTCATCACCTTGAATACAGCTAACCAAAAGTTCTTTCTGTTCATCTTCGGTAATACCTTCACGACCAAGAGCAGCTTTAAGTTCTTCATTAGAAGAAGATAAAGCACCTTCAAGAGTTTCTTGGAAATAAGTATTAACATACTTAATCTTATCATTCTTAGTCATACGAACACGAGTAGTACAAGGATTACCATTCTTGTCTAATTCAGCAATACCTTTAGCCAAAGCCCAAATATCAAATTCAGCATGAACAGCCATAGCAGCTTCGGGAGATTCAATATCCAAACCTTGTTCTTCACAGAAAGCAACAACTTCGGGTACTTTATTGATAATAGCATTATCAATATTTGCGCAGTTATTAATGAACATTACATATTCACCATGAGCAATGCCGAGAGCTTTAGAAACTTGTGCAGTCATACGGAAACTACCGGGAGTAGAAACAACTACCAATTCAGGTTCTTCACTAACTGCTCTTTGACCAGCATTAACAATACCCATACCAAAACTCAAACCTTTCTTAAAGTCTTTCATAATTTTTGTAATTTAAAAGTGAATAATATCAGTCATACGACTGTTTTGTTTAATAATAATTTCTCTAGTTTGTTTATGTTATTGAATTTCAGTAATATCAATAATATCTTCATTACTCAAATCAATACCTTGCATAGTCTTTAATTCTTCTGTGCTAAGACAGCCCATAATTAAATCATTAGCAATTTCACGAGCACCATAAACAAATGCTCTATGACTTATCATTATTTTAGGATATTTCTTATAAGTATCTTTTTCAAAACATCCAGCAACAATAGCATCTTTATAAGTAAACTCACCAGTAGCAACCATATTACGTTCTCCAATTTTACGATAAAAACGATAACTAGTAATATAATCAATAGGAACAGCAGGTATTCTATAAACAGGAACCTTACCAGTAGAAGCAATTTGTTTAGCTTCAGCAGTATTAGTAGCTATTTCAAACTTACCATTAAGTTGATATTCTTTATATACATTACCATTATAATCTTTATAGTATTTAACAGGATAAACATATATATGTTCATGGTCTTTATCTTCTGCATTTTTAGTTTGTGCCTCTTTGGGAGTAAGACACTTAATACAGTCAGATGGAAGTTTATCTTCATCATAAGCATTAAAGCCATCTGTATATTCGTACAGAGCGCGATAATTATCTACTTTTTCCCAACTCACGCTGCCTTTGACAAGTAATGCCTTAATAATGTGAACATCAATACCTGTTTTACCTTGAACTACATGAATATGTTCAATGCAAGTAGAAAATGGAAGTCTAAGGTCTTTAGCTCTCATTGCAATAGCAAGACCATCTTCAACAGACTTAATACCACATTTATCACTACGCATAACACGTTTGATAAATACTTCAAGACTTGCAATTTCAGCTTCACTCATATAATTAAGCTGATATGGAGCAACAGAATGTTGAACACCATGTTGTTTTTCAATACCACTATTACTAACAGCAACAGTAGTATCATTAACTTTAACTTCTTTATCTTCGTCCATTCTATCAAAGAGCGATTTTGATTACACAACAAATGTAACTATTATATTTATACTAGCAAATAATATCATCAAAATTTTGAGCACTAATATCAGAATTAACATTCTGTATAACTTCATGGTTAACTGATAACTTTTCCTTTTTAAGACTTGCTTCTTCGATAGTACCAGCTATATAAAGTTTATGTACTTTAAGTTTTGATTGACTACAATTAACATTATTATAACGATAAATAAGTTCATCTATTGTGTCACATAAAGGTGAGGTTAAAATCCATTCGTCTACGCTTGTTTCTAGGCTGTCAGTTGAATTATTTTTTATAGATAATACTCTTAATAAGCCATCATTAAAAGACTTCAAATTCAGCGTGGAAATAGCTTTAGATTTGATTATTCTTGGCTGTCCTTTCTTGCTTCCAGACTTGTACAAAACAGGAATACCATTACTATCAACTAGAACTTTATCCTCAATTTTATCATGATAATCACCACAAATTTCACCTAATTTATCATTAATATATTTAGTTACAGTAGCAGCATATTCACCTCTCTTACTAATAATAAGAAATCGTTTATCAGGATTATCTTTAATAATTTCAACTATTCTTTCTAGCTTACAAACATTATCAGAACATATAAGCATACGTTCACGAACAATATTATAAAAAGTCTTAACTCGTTCAGCAAGAACAAGAGGATTATAACATTCATCAATTTGTTTACTAAAAGGATTAGTCATATCCATATCAGCACTCCATCCATTATATTCAGCTATTTCTGTAATATATTGAATAGCACTACGTCCGTCTTGAGTACCATTTCGAGCACATTTAATATTATCAAGATTACCAAATACTTGAATAGTCTGAGTAATAAATTCAGTATATTTATCGTAATTAGTAATATCTTCTTGACTAGTAAATAAAATCTGCTCTCTGTGTTCCTCTACGGGGAGTATAGCTCGCATACCACTAGAATTTAGAATATTATTAATAGGTGGAATATTATTATAAATCTTAATTAACGTAGAAGTATCAATAGTTTTTTCAGTTAAAATCATAAGTTTAAATCTAGCATGATTAAAAACTGTATTACAAGATAAATTCCATTCATTAACTCCAACAACAATAGAAATATCATAATTATAATTATATCTACTATTAACATAAGTATGAGTAAGAATATTAATAGTATATATATTTATATTATGATTTTTAAGACTATCAACAATTTCAGTTCTTCTTTTCCAATTATCTGTAACAATAAGTATTTTAATATTATCATTCTTATTTCTCATAAGACTAATAATTCTACTTATAATTTCACAATAATCAACAGGCGGAACACAATTAATAGTTCCAATACCTTTATATTCTTTAGAACCCCATTTATTAATTAGTCTATCATAAGTTTCTTCAACTATATTTCTCATCCAAAATCATCTTCATTAAAAATAGGATTATACATACCACTATATTTTTTAATTTTACTTTTACCTTTACCTTTAGGAGAAATCTTAAGTTTGATAGGATTAATAATCTTCATAGCTTCTTGATAATAAAATTTAAAATTAATATCTCTAAGAGAAATATCTTTATCATCAAGACTATTAATAACTGTTACAACAGAACCAGCTGCCATTCTACTACGAGAACCATTATCGTTATGAACTTTCTCAATAATATAACCTCTATTAGAAACATAAAACCTAACATATCTTTGACAAATAACATGAACAACTTGTCCATTTTCAATCTTAGTTTCTTCTACATGAAATTGTTTACCTACATTTTGAGTAAGACAAAAATCAAGAATATTAGTAGCTTCTTGAAGAGTATCCATCACAGGTTTATTCTTAAGAAAATAGTTTTCAATAGCTTGAGCAACAATAGGCATAGAATAACCTTTAGTTAAATCTAAAGAATACATCATAGGATTAAGAGCACCTTTAGATTCAATTTTAAGTTTACCTTTAGACCTAAATTGAGTAATATAATTATTAACATCACGAGCTATAAGACTATGAACAACATCACTATCTGCTTGCATTCCAGTAATATTTTGCCACCAAGTAGTAATTTCTTTAAATTTATCTTCTTGACTAGTATAAACTTTTACCATAATACCATCAGTATTAGCACTAATAATATGAATATTATCTAGTTCAAGAGCTTCGCATAACATGAGAAGCATAAGTTGTCCATTAACAGTAACTTTAAGAACAGCAAGACGGTCATATAAATCTCCTTTTTCAAATCCAAGTTTACCATAAATACTATTTATGACAATCTTTAGAACTAAAGCAAGAATATCTTTAACAATTCCATCTATGTATTCTTCTTCGCTATGTTTCACATCAACACGTTTTTGTTTCATCCAATTAATTAAATTACAAAAAGCATTTGTATCAATATGAGCAGGAGCAACTTTATGAACACCTATTATACTAGGATAAAAACTAGCAACATCAAAATGATAAATGGTAAAAGGTTTACCCCCCGTGGAGAATGGAGTTAAGTAATCACCATAAGGAGTAGTTGAATATAACTCCATAGGAACATCTTGACTATGTAAACCTCCAGTTGCAAGAGTATAAGTTATATCTCCAATTTTAACATTCTCACTAAAGGCATCTTTATTAACTCTATAAATTGTAGTTTTATAAAGTTTATCAAGTAAATCTTGAAGTTCTTTAGTTTTAAACTTAATAAAAGGAAAAATAACTTTCTTAAAACTCATAGCAGTTCTTTCAGTTTTCTTACCTTTCCATTGTTCAGGAGCAAGACCACTAAATTTACTATAAAATTTCTCAAAAAGAATATCAGCAGTTTTACTACGACTAGAATTAAGAACATCAACATCATATGCTTTACTAATAGCATAACGAGATTTAATTTCTTCTGGATAAAGACGAACTATTTCAGCTACAATGAAAACATCATTAAGATTATAATACATCATAGGTTCGATATATTCATCAAGAATAAATCTATCCCATTTATCTACTAGTTTATTAAGCTGTTTAATATTCATTCCTTTAAGACTAGGAATTTCATCATATAGTTCAGCTTCTTTTTCATTAATATCAGGAAGTTCATATTCTAGAAGTTCATACCATTGAAGATTAATTGAAGTTTGCTTTAAACCTTTAGGAACAGGTTTACGTTCACCTGTTTTACTATCTACAACTACACTTGCTTTATTAAGAGCAAATATACGCATTACATCAATACCTGTAAATGGTAGTTTATATTTTCTAAGACTATTAAGATAAAAATCAGTTTTAAATTTATCTTTATCATCTTGACTAGAAATAATAGTTTTACTAGTTTCATATAACTTATTAATAAGTTCTTTCGTACTATTCGTACGCATATAAAAACTAAGTAAAGCAGCAATCATAAGATTATCATAATTGAAATTATTAAATCCATACAAGTCAGTACGAATAATATTTCCATTAGAATCCTTATAACATCTAGTTTTATTAATATAACCTATCATAGAAAGTAATTGACTATCATCTGTATCTGTTATATAAAAACTATGTTTTTCAACAGTTTTAAGACGAGCTTTAATTTCTTCAACAGATAGTTTTTGAACTAAAGGAATAGCTTTATTATCAGTATTAACACAATCTTTAAAAACTTTAAGATAACTATTAATACTAACAAAAGTAATAGAAAAGAAATTTCTTAAAACTTCAACATCATAAGCTATACAATTAATCATTTATATTATACCATAATTATTTCTATTTTTAGTAACCCAATTAACATCATCAGCAAAACGCTGTTTAAATATATGATAAAGATTATCATCTTTAAATTTAACAAGAGGCGAATAATTATTAAATATATACTTACCACCAGTAGCCATAAATCTAGGAATTGGATTATCACTAATACTACGATAAGCATCACCAAATATAAATAGATACTTATAATTAATTCTAGCTAATTCTTTCCATAGAATATTACGACATTTATAAATAGCAGTAAGATATGTATTATAATTATTAGAACAAGCACATTTAATACTATAAGTCATATATACATCTTCAGTATTATTACGTCCAGAATATTCATCATAAAGATTACCAATATCAGTAAATAATTGATAACCTTCACAATAATTTCTATCACCTCTAGGAAATAGGAAAACAATATCTCCATGAATACTTCCTCTACCACCTTGTATATATTTACCTGTATTAAATATACGATTTGGACATCTAGCACAATCAATATATTCGTCAACAGTTTTACTTGCCATAAGATAATACTAATTGATTACTAGCGCGAGAACAAGCAACATACAATCTACGAAGCATTTCATCTCTATTAGTATAAGGATGACCATATTTATCATAAATCATATCGTTAATATCTACAAATACATTTTTATAAGTAGAACCTTGTGCTCTATGAGAAGTAATTGCAAAACCATAATCTAAATCTCTACTAAATAAAATCTTACCATTACTATTCGTAATATTAGAAGCGATAAGATATTTACGTTTAAAATCAAAATATTGTTTCCATTTACTTCCACGTTCAGAACTACTAGCTTTTTTAGCATCATCAATAAGACTAGTCAACTTCTTATAATACATTTGAAATGTATAGTTATCATAATGGTCAATAACAAATAAAGGTTGAGTTATAGCACCACCATGAATAGCTTGAAACTTAATAAGAAATCCTTTAAACTCATAATCATTATCAATTGTATCAACAATATCTTTAACAATATATTCTTCACTATTGTTTATAATAATATCATTAAAAACATTAACAACAGTAATATAACTCATTATTAAATCATTACGAGTAATAAGACTCTTATCAGCATCTTGAATAATCATATGTCTTACATGGTTATTCCATTGTGCAACACGACTATTAGTATAAGCTATAATACGATACAAATCAATATTTTTAGTATATTCTTCATCATTAAAACAAGTATCAATTAAATCAGAAAATTCAGTTTGACCACAAACATAAAATCCTTTAGTTTCCTCATTATAATCTTGTCTATTTTTAGATATATAATCAAGAAATCTCCATCCATTCTTACTATCTATATCTTCTCGAAGAAGTTTAAGAAGTTTACTAATAGGATTATTATCTCCTTGTCGTACAACTTCTTTAAGATAATAAGTATTACTAGCAATAAGAAAAGCTTGACTAGTTTTCTCATTAACAGGTGGAAGCTGACTAGAGTCACCAAGCATTATAACTTTAATCTGAAGCTTCTTACATTTATTACTAATATACTTAACAAGTTTAGCATTAAGCATAGAAGCTTCATCAATAATTAAAACTTTAAGACCATCTAGTTTATCTTTTCCAACAGGATTAAAGGCAGGATTTTCAGGGTCAAAATTTTCAATATTAACATCAAGTCTAAAACCAAATAATGATTGAATAGTATTAACTTCTTTTCCACCAATAGAATTACTAAGAACTCTACAAGCTTTATGTGTAGGAGCAGCACAACCTATAACACCACCAGACCATTTGCAATTATTAATAACATATTTAATAACAAATGTCTTACCTGTACCTCCAGCACCACAAAGAGCATTAATATATTTCTTATCATCCCAAGGCTGTGCAAGAAACTCAATAAGTTCATGCACAGCTATTTCTTGGTCTTTAGTAAACTTAATGTTAGTATCTTTTCTATTACTATTAGCAATATTAAGATTACCAATCATTACAATTCGTTGTTTACATCAATAAGATTATTTTTAACTTTATCTTCATATTCTTTCCATTCTTGAAAAGCTAAAATAGTAGATTCACTATCACCACGATTATAACATGTAGTAATATGAAACAATTCCTTAGCAAAAGGCATTTTAACAATTTTACCTTTAGCTATAAGTCCAGCAGCAAAAGGAATATAAAATCTAGTATCAACAGTTTTTCTATTTTCACTATCTCTTATAATTTTAATTCTATGATTATATTCATCTAATCGACGAGCATAAACAACTTTCTTTCCTTTAGTTCTGTAACTTTCACCTGTAATGCTATATAGTTTGACGTTCTTTTTGTTGTTGAACAACATCAACATATTCAAGATAATAACCGCAATAATGAGTAAGAAAATCAATTTTACCACTAGTTCCATTACCAATAGAACTATTCTTAGCTACTTTAATAACTTTACTAGCAGGATTGATTCCAATAACAGCGCCAACATTATTAAGTTGACGAACAACAGAAACTTCATCATACTTTTTCATAAGTACTTTACATTTTTAAAGATTAATAATTATATATTTAATAAAAAGATAAATTACAACAATAGCAATATCTCTTACAATAGCCTTATTAAGTTCCTCACCACTGTCATATCCATTAGAAATAAGATAATTAGCTCTAACATGAGAAATTAATATAATAAAACAAATAGTAATAAGTAATATCAAATCAACACTTTCACTCATATCAATAGTATTTAAATTAATAGCATTAAGATTAGTAGAGCCACTACGCTACGCTCCGTGGCGACCCCCCGTAGAGGATGGAAGCAAGCTAGTCATCAACTTTCGCTTTAATACTATCATTAAGTTTATTAAGTTTATCAATAATATGTTCAAGAACTTCTTTATTATATTGACTATCATTAATAATAAATTCAATATTACGATGAAATTCTATATCTTTAATTTGAAGTTTATTAATATCTATATTAATTCGTTCAATCTTTTTATATAGACTAAATACTTCATAAATAAGATATAAAATACATCCAATACAAACTCCAAGAACATATTGAGTAACATTTTCAATCATAAAAATAATAATAAAGTTTACGAATAAGTTCAAATCTAGTATCAGTAATATTATAAATTTTAAATGCTTTAGCAACAAAATCAAAATCACCATATTTAAGTAAAGCATCTATATAATCTTTAATATCACTAAGCCACATAATAGCACTAACAGAATACCTATCACTATCAGTATTAGTAATATATTGACCAATACCTTTAGCAATAGTATCAGCAGTTATATCATTAATAATAAACTTATCAGTAAACCAATTATCTTTTATATAATGTTTATCAGTATATTTATCACGAAAGGTTTTAGATAGTTTATTACATAAATCAATATAAGAACGAGCAGCAGTTCTATTATTATGATTAACAAATTGAACATCTTTAACTTTAAGAGTTAAGTTCATACCACATTCAATAATACGAACTTTAATTTGTTTTTTATCTTCATTAATATATAGAACAATAGCAAGTTTATCTTTCCAATAGCCAGTATTCAAAGTAACTATATCATAAAGTTTAACTTTAAATCCAGATGTAATAGTACCATCAATTTGTTTATAAGTAATATAATTCATAATAAAACTGTATTAAATTTTTAGTTTAACATTTATTAGCTAGTTCTTTTGCCCTGTATTGAACCCAATATTAATCGTGATAGATTAATCAGATTATATATGAAAATTCAACAGAGGGCAAAAGAATCATATCTATGAATATGTTATGAATATAAATAGCTAGTCATTTGTAGCAGGCTCATTATTCTGTTCATTATTCTTACCATCACGTTTAAGACGTTCTTTAAGAATATGTTCAGATACAGAACCAAGTTTACATTCACTAACACAACGACTAACACCTTTAGCATGAGTTACAGCATATACAATAGGATAATTAATATATTTATTATTACCTACTGTACGTTCGATTTTAGTAATTCCAACTTCGGTTACAATACCAACACAAACACCAAGCTTAGTTTGATTATGATATTGATAAGTATATTCCATATAAACTACTTGTCCTTTTTTAAACTTAGCTTGTTCTTCAATATATCTATCTAATAGACCATCAAAAATAAAAGAATCATAATTATCCATTTTAATTATATATTTAAAGTTAATAATATACATACTAAAAAGCCTAGCACTATCTTCACAGACAATACTAGGCAAATCTACAAATACGAAATCATATAAACGAAATGTTTGACACAGACATTGTTATTACTAATTTCACAATCAATAATAACATCATTAACACCAAATCAAATATGACATATAACACTTGGACTATGATAAATATTAATAGCACTATCTTCACAGACCGTACTATTACAAAAGTTACAATTAGAAATTAAAACGGATAATAACAATATCATAGTTTCGGAGTTCAATTCCTCCATCATCAGCAAGTGAAATAACACTACTATCTTCACAGACAGTAGTGTTAGAAATACAATCAAATTTATGTGGGATTATTTAGTAGATTTATTTGCTTTTCTACGTTTAAGTTCAGCATAAATTTCATCATCGCTAAAATTCTTAAACTTATTATCTTGTTTATTATTATCAACAGATTGATTAACCATTTTAATCATTTCCTTATATTCTGCATTAGAAGTATCAATAATATGTTGAGCTATAAAATGATTAATTTCAGTATTAGCATTAACAATATTAATAATCATATCTTTAGCATATTTAGGAAAAACAGCAATGATAGGTTTAAGAATATCTTTATCTTTAATTATACTATCCCAACGATTAATAAGCCAATCAAGTTCAAATCCATTTTCAGTAGCAAGTTTAATAATATCTTCTTGAGTTTTACCAAAATCATTAATATATTTTTGTTCTTTAAGAACAGATATAAATAAAGCTAAACCTCTAACATATTGGTCTGGAGATAAACCTTTATCTTTAATATCATTAATGAATTTATTAATAAGTTCGCAATCTTCTTTATATTTACAGGTATCACAAGTAATACTATCACAAGATTTACCAAAAACTTCATCAAAAATAACTTTAATATTAATATTTTCCATAATTTTATTTATTTAATCATAATAACCAAAAACATCATTTTCAGGGTCAACAATAGGACTATCATCAACTATTGGTTCCCAAGCAATATCGTCAAAATCTTGACTTAGACATTCTGCATGAATTTCAACACCTTCAACATTATTATTGAAATATGTATCATCTTCAACAAAATAAATATCAGTTCTTTCCATATCTTTATATATAAAATAAACTCCGAGTAGAGGATAGTTATCATCAACTAGTTAACTATAACAAACCCAATAAACAAAATGGATAAAATGGCAAGAACATGAGAATTAGCTTTAACAAGCTCAACAGCACTATCCATCCTCTACGGGGAGTCTATACTACAAACTTAGTTAGCTTCAGAATCTTTATTCTTTTTATGAAGTTCAGTTTCAGTATCAATCATAATACCAATAACTCGTTGACTATCACTAGCAACATCAGCATGAGCTTTAACTAAAGCATCAATGAATAAATCATCTGTATATCTATATTCTCTACGAAGTCCACCATCAGCAGTAACTCTAAACTTATTCCATAAGAAGTCAACATAAGCACCTTTAGAATTACATATTCTTCCATCATCTTCAAGAGTATGAAGAATATTAAGAGAAGTATGGCGTCTAAATGCAGCATTGAATTTAACAATACAAACTACATCAAGAATATGTTGAGGAACATTAATCCCAACAGGAACACCACGTTTATCAGTCTTAGCATCTTTAAAATCATTATCTTCATTAGCTTGACTAACAACAGTAGTTTGTTCTTCCTGTTTACGAACTTTACTTTGTTTCTTCTTCCTAGCTTTATTCTTAGGCTGAACAGTCTCACTACTAACAACAGCATTAACTTGTGTATCTTCTTCAGGAACAACAAGTTTACCTTCTTGTTTAGCTTCTTCTAAACTTTCAGCCATAGTTTTCTTTCTAGGCTTAGATTGAACATTACTAGTAACATTATCAAAATTTACCATAACACTTATAAGTTTAAGATTAATATTATTATCAGTAGCAATATTACTCTACTGAACAACACGACAAATATAATAATTAAATATAATACTCCAAATATATTATAATTTATTTATACTATAATTCTAACTAATAATCAATAGCTATATTAAAATAACTAAAATCATTATAGCAATAGGAATTAACTTACCACGAGTATAATAAATATCAATAGTATCAAGAGTATCATTAGTATAAAGAGAATCAGTAATATCAAGAATATTAAGAATATCATTAGTAATACCACCAGTAATATTAGCATGACTAGTATTAATAGTCATTATAATATTGATAGTATTAATAGTGCTATTGTTAGCTAGAACTAATGCTGTTGGTCATTATGATTAGAAGTCTTATTAGACTTGATAATACTGTTAGAGCTAGTCTTAATGACGATTGTATGACTAATAGTCATGACGAACGTCAATGAGATGATAATGATGATGCTATGACTGAAACTGATAGTGATATAACTAGAGGTTATAGAGGTTATAGAGGTTATAATGCTGGAACTAGAGATTATGATAGTATAACGAGAAGTTATAGGAGGTATAACGAAAAGTTATAGGAGGGAAAGACCTCTATAACTTTTTGTTATGAGAGTAAATCTCCATGACCAATATCAGTATAACAAAATGTTATAGGAGTAAATCTCCATGACCAATATCAGTATCAATATAAGTCATCACTAGTTCTATCTCCATTAGTTTCGTCATGACGAATACTATCAAGATTATCATCATGACGAGCTAGATTAGTAATGCTAATCCGAAGAACTTGTGAAGCAAGTTCTGAAGCCTCACTAATTCCTATACTACTAGTATCACTAGTAGTATAAGTATGACTAACTCTAATTGTTAATAACTGTAATTATAACTAAATTAATATATAGCTAAATTCATGGGTATACCCCCCGTGGAGGATGGATGATGAAATAACTAGCTAATATTCAGTAAGTTAAACATTACTACACCTGTATTTTAAACTAGCTTAATGCTATTGCAAGCTAGCTTGCTAGCATAGCTAGTTTAAAATATAGTAGGATGTTTGACATTACCAAATTTAGCTTGATTATTTTAACTAGCGACAGCATCAACAAAACTATTGTTGATAACACAAACGCTACCAACCCGAAGGTCAGTAGCGTCATGTTCATTAGAACGGTACGTCATCATCATTCATTGCAGTAGCAACAAAACTAGCCGCTTTAGCTTTAGCCTCACGCTTGGCAGCAATGACAGCACGAGCGTCCTCCATAATCTGCTTGATAAGTACATTATATGCACCAACAAGAACAGGGTCAGTAGGCTGTTCGATACCTACAATATGATATACATATCTATCATAATCCACAACATTGTAAAGATTATCTTTACGAGTAAATGGATTACGGTCTTGTACACCAGCAGGTACAAACTGGCAAAGAACTTTGACAGCAACACCAGTCAGATACATACTAGCAAAACCAGCTTCAGCAGCTTCGCCAACATAGTTGACAAATCTACCGTAGAACTTGTCTTTGCGCATTACAAGCAGTATCTGATTGAATGGCATCTGAATAGCACCAAGCATACCCATTCGATGTGTACCATCAGGCATACTTTGAGCACCTTTGACAGGACTAGCAATAGTAACAAACGCATTGAGATAAGAATTGCCATTACGACCTGTACGTTCTTGACAATCAATATTAGTAATGACAGTAGTCATTACATAACTATGACCATCAGCACAGATGCGTCTAACAACATCATCAATGGTTTCCACTTGTGCAGAATTTTGGTTATCTGTATCAACAGTAGGTTGAACAGGTTGGTTAACACTAGTAGTTGGATTAACTACATTAACATTCTCGGAAGCAGCAGCAGCACCACCTTGTGCAGCTTGTGCAAAATCTTTAACGTCTGGCACGACTATTAAGTATTTAATTACGCTAATCAGTAGCATTACTGACAGTTGTTTCGTTTCAACTGCAAAGTATTTAATGTTGATAATGAGCAACATCATCTAGTAGAGATTAATCTCTACTAAGATAACTAACAATAGCCGATAGTATTCCAAATACAACAGCAGTAATCTGTTCATCACTAGTTGGTTCTACTTTCAATGCTAGTATGATAGCTGGCATCATCAGTATGATGGCAACTAACAACAATGGTTTGTTTGTTTTCATAATGATTGGTATTAATAGTTAGTAATGTAATGAGATGAATAATCTCAAAATATTTAATGTTGATAATGAGAGTGAGAACTTTACTTTCTCCTAGAACTTGACGGGGGTAGTCAAGTCCAATTTAATGACCCACCCCTCCTACTCACTAGCCTCACCAAAACATTAATATACATTATTTTCACTCTAATTATTACCATTACTATCATTTTCACTATCACTCTCATTATAACTTTTCATTTCATTTTCATTATCGTTACCTTTATTACCTTCATCTTCATTATTTCCATTATCTTCGCCCTCATCTTTATAATTATCATCATTTTTATCATCGCATTTAACTCAGTCTTCACTAATATCTATAACTTCAGTCGCATATAAATCTTTATTAGCAATTACAATACCTTTATCAGTATCATTTTTAAATAAAACAAATTTATCAATTATAAGTCTATCTTTATCATCAAAAGTTTTTATTAATTTAGCTTCACTAATAATATTAATAAGTTTATTAACATCACCTCTAAATATATAAATAGGATTAACAACATAAATATTTTGTAAATTAGTTCTTTTAATAATATTTTCATCTTCAAGATAAGAAATAGCGTTATAATAATCTCTACGATTAGGTTTAACTAAACCATAACCTTTAATTAAATCATGAGAAATATAAATAACATTACTATTAAATTTAATATTTTCAGCAATATAACCAATAAAAGAAATAATAACAGCATATCTATTTTTTCTTATTATATCCCAAACTCTCATACCAATAGTAACAAAATTACGTTTAATACCAACTTCTTTACTAAGATGATAACCATTATCAAATTCAGCAACTATACCAGTTCTGGTACTTTTATTATAACTAAAAGGATTAGCAACAACAAGTCTTTGTTTTTCAAATTCTTCTAAACAATCAGCATTATAACAAACATCATTAACAAGTTTATTATAAACTTTACTAGGTTTAAAATCTTCTTTAAAAGTCATAACAATAATATTATTAAGTTCAACATAAAAATATATTACTCTAGGAAATTAGCGAAATGTGTTCCATGGGTGGAACAAATATAGCAAATAAATAGCGAAATGTGTTCCATGGGTGGAACAAGTTATATATTGTAACTTATTGATAATCAAATAATTATAAGTTAGCAATAGTATCTATATAGATATATATTATATATAATATTAATATAATCAGTATTATTAGATTCGCTGTGACCCGCTTCGAGCTTCGCTCTCCGCTAGACTCCCCTTGGAGGATGGATATAATCAGTATCAATCATATCAAGTTCATCATTATCATTATCTCTATTAATATTATCAATACTAATATGGTTAAGTTTAACTCATCTCCATCCTCCACGGGGAGTATGACTTGCATATTTATAATCATATAATCCTCTACGATTGAAATGTTAAAAATAGTTTTTCTCTTGGTAGATTCATTCAAACTCTTACATTTGCTAAAAACAATTAAGTTATGGGTAAAGATAAAAGTGAAACTAAACCTAAATACACTAGAGAATTTCATAGTGGAGAAAGGAATAAAAAAGAAGTTAAAGTTCCTAGCAAACTTAAACTTGGAAATATTGGCATTGATAGTATTATTAAAACTAAATAATTTAGTGTTATGATTAAAGTTGAAAGTAAATTTAAAGATTTTGGTATTCAAATACCTACTGACATTAGCGAAATAACAAGTGAAGCACTTGACGCTGTTCTTACTAATGTAGTTGTTGCTAAACATTATTGTGTTGTTGCTCTTTGCCAAAATGAAAGTTTGTTTGGTGTTATTAATAATAAAGTTAATACAGTTGAGGTTATGCCAATTATTGCTAAGATTAGTAAAGAAGATGCTGAACTTATTGGTATGAATCAAATGGATAAGATTATTATTGACCGTTCTACTCTTGAACGTGGTTATCATCTTTATCTTAAACATAATGTTCTTAGCCCTCAATTTGTTAATAAGTATATTACTATTGATACTGAACTAATTCGTTCTATTACTGTTGGTACTTTTGGACAAAATCAAGGATATAAAAAAGGACAGAAAGTTTGGTTTATTGAATTTAAAGTTATAGCTATTAATGATTTAAGAGCTGCTATTACTGATAAACATAAAGCTATTAATCCTTTTGTTTATCATTCTGCTGAAAAAGCTAATTAGCAAGATTTTGATGATGATTATATTCTTATCTATAAAGATATAAATAATATATTAGATGATATTGGATTTCAAGGTGATGATAGAATACTTTGTAAATCTATTATTGAAAGTCTTGAAAAAGAAGCTAGTATTAATATACGAAAAGATAAATGTGTTGCTATTCCTCATATTGGCACTATTCAAAAGAATTGGTATCGTTCCAAACTTATTAGTCATTATAAAGACTTTAAAGAAGCTAGAAAAACTATGACTAGAGAAGAGTATAAAGAATATACTGCTAAAGTTATGGAAGAAGAAAAGCAAAAACATTATGAAGAAGAAGAAAAGATTAAGACTGAACTTAAGTTTAAAAAGAAACTTCTTCCTATTTGGATTAAACTAAGTAAAAAACATAATGCTGCTTATGCTAATCTTTGGCTATATGCTATGGGTAAACTTGAAATTATTGAATTTGACGAAGAAGTAGAAGAAATATATGAACGGTTTGGAATTGGATTGGATGCTGACCATAGATGAAACTGGTATGCCAAAAGCTCCTACACTTAAACAACTTCTTGATAGAGATGTTAGTCTTCTTTATACTAGAGATAAATCTCCTAATAAAGAGATGTATATTAAAGAAGTTGGAGTTATTTATTATCTTGGTGACCCTAAAGGTCCGTGTCTACAAGAAGGTCTTAGTGAAAAAGAAGCTCTTAAGAAAGCTATTGAAAACTTTGATTTACCTAAAAATTATCAACCTGATATTCTTGTTTGGAAACTTATTAAAAGATATTATAATCAAAAAGCTGGAGCTGGTATGGAAGCTGTACTTAATATTAAGCGTGGTATTCATAATGTTGCTCTAGCTGCTAGCAAGTTAAATGAATTGTTGAATGACAAGTTATCTGATGGTGCTAGTCTAGAAGATGTTCCAGTTGTTATTGGTTATATGAAACAAATTAATGATTTAGCTAATCAGTTTCCAAACACGATTAAAGCTCTTAATGTAGCTGAAGAAAATCTTCTGTATGAACAAGAGAATGTTGCTGGTAGAGGTGGAGTTGAAATTACTAGTAGTATGATTGAGGAATAAGCTGATGCTAATCTACTTCATCCTCCACGGGGAGTCTAGCGTAGGCACGTAGTGCCGAAGCGGGTCCAAACTAGTGTTGAACTTAATGGTATTAATAATATGGAACTTAGAGATAAAAGATATAATGATATTAGACTTATTTTTCATGAAGAAGAACATAAATATAATGATAGTCTAGGTAATGATTATATTTCAACTACTACTATCCTTCATAATTATGCTCCAAAGTTCGATAAGAACTATTGGTTGAGAAAGAAGTCTAAAGAACTAGGAATAAGTGAGAAGAAACTAGAAGAACAATGGTCAACTATTACTAAAGAAGCTTGTGAACGTGGAACTAATACTCACAATGGTCTTGAAGATGGTGTTAAAGGAGCATCTATGTTTCAACAAGCTATTAATTATCTTGATAAACGAGAAGATGGTGTAATGGTTACTATTGCTGATATTCCAAATTTTGGTGCTAATTATAAACTTCTTAATCTTAAAGATTTTATTGAACTTACAGATAATCGTTATCCTCTTATTTATGATGCGTTTAAAATGTACACTGAAAGAGGATATAAGATTTATAGTGAAATTGGTATGTTTCTTATAGATTGGTTAATTAGTGGAACTATTGATATTCTTCTAGTTAATGAAGATACTAATTGTGCTGTTGTAGGTGATTGGAAAACAAATCGTGGTGGATTAAAATTTAGTAGTGGTTATTATAAGAAAGATAAAACAGTTAAACCTGCACAACAAACTAATATTTGGGTTGATAAAGATGAACGACTTTTAGCTCCTCTTAATCATCTTCCTAATTGTAATGGTGCTATATATAATCTTCAACTTAGTATGTATGCTTTTGCTGTTGAATATATACTTGGTTTAACTATTAAAGGTATTTGGTTATGTCATATTGATAGTGATTTTGAACTTAATGAATATGGTATGCCAAAAAGATTTTCTGATGGTCTTTATCATATTAAAGAAAATCCTATTGAAACTACTAAATTTTTTACTATGAATTATCTGCGGGATGATATTAATAAAGTTCTTAAAGATAGAGAATTACAAATTAAAGCTAGTGGTGTTCAAACTCAATTTAAACTTGCTATATGAAATTAAATAAAGACAATTTAATTGGAGTAATTATTGGTTTTATTGTTTTAGTTATATTTGCTATTTATTTATCTAGTGGATGTACTAAACGTATTACTCCAGTTCCTGAAATTCGTTATGTTCCTGTTACTGATTCTACTGCTGTTAATGAATTAGTTTTAACTAAAGAATTGCTTCGTAGAACTCAAGATTCTCTTAACGCTTATAAATCTGATACTACTATTAGTGCTGATTATTTTGTAGCTAAATATAAACTTGAACGTATTAGATATTATAATGATATTGCAGGTAAAGGAAATAATATCAAATTTTTACGTTCATGGATTCGTAGAACTCTTGAAGAATAAAATATTATGTATATTATTAATCGTAGAAAAAATATAAGATTAATTGGCGATGAACATCATATTGGTGATGACTTTGAATTTTTGATTTATAAAGTTCAAATTAAAGTTCTTTGGTTTTGGGTTACAATTAAAGAATTTGATGAAGATGAATATTATGACGCTGTTGATTGTTTTAGATATTGTACTAATCCTTATATAAATTAAATTATGGCTTACTTTGGAGATGCTTTTAAAAAACTATCTATTAAAGAAGGTGGTTATGTAAACGATAAAGATGATGCTGGTGGAGAAACTTATAGAGGTATCAGTCGTAAATATAATCCTACTTGGCAAGGTTGGACTATGATTGATTCTTATAAGAAACATTATACTGTTGGTAGTAAAGAGTTTAAGTCTAAACTTGATAATGATGTTCAGCTTCAGAAACTTGTTTGGGAAAAGTATAAAATAGGTTATTGGGATGTATTTGAACTTGATGATTTTAATAGTCAGAGAGTTGCTGAACAATTATTTGATACTAACGTGAATTGTGGTCAAGTTGCAGCTATCAAGATGGCTCAAAGAGTTCTTGGACTTAAAGAAACTGGTAGATGGAATCTTGATTTGCTTAATAAACTTATAGAAATAAAAGATTAACTTAATACTGTATAGAATCATGAAGAAGATGCTGATAGCAATATTTATAATAGCGATTATCAATTTGTGTTTAACTTTGTATTTATCAATAAGTCGTTTTAGTGTAGAAGTCAATTCATATAATAAAAGTGACACCGCTATTAATCATGTTCGGATTGATTCTATACAGTTAGTTATAACTGAAAGAGAAAGTATAGTTTATAAACTTAAAGAACATGAAAAAGATATTGAAGATAAAGTTATTAGTCTTAATGACAGTGCTACTTGGGAGTTATTCAAGAAGTTGGTGTCAGAGTGAGATTGATAATGTAGTGCATCCTCCACGGGGAGTCAATACTACTGATACAACTGTTCTTGTTCCTATTAATATGATTAAGATTGCTAATACTAAAATTATTAAAGCTAAACTTTATAAAGATATTATTAACGAACAAGATAGTATAATTAATCTCCATAAGATTAAATATAATGCTCTTTATAAAGAAGTTGAAATTTTACAAAATAATCTTGATAATAGTAATAAAGTAAATGATAATTTAAATAAGTCTATTGAACGTATTAAACGTAAGAATAGATATTTGGTAAGCGGTGGTGCTGTTTGCGCTATCGCTTTTGTTGTTTGTTTACTAGTTAAATAAAATATTATGGCTGATGGTAAATATCCTTTTCTAGAATACATTGAAGAACCTGATAAAGAGAAAAAGTATAAGAAAGCTAGTGATTGTGGATGGTATGACCCTCATAATAACTTTTTAATTGGAGATAGTGGTGGCTTTCTTTTAAATATTAGACCTGGCAAATTTGTTAATACTGAACTTTTTAATGAAGCTGCTAGAACATATCAAGCCACAGGTAAATATACTCAATTTAAAGTTGATAGTATTCCTCATAGACAATTTAGACGTAGAGAATGTGATAGACGACGTAATGGTTTTTCTGCTCCTTGTTGGCAAAATCCAGATGGAAGTATAGAAGATGTTTGGATAACAGGTGGTCATTATAATTTTCTTAATTATACTCGTATGGAACGTACAGATGAATCATCTGTTATTGTTACTGAACATGGAGCTACTGCTAAAAAAATTTATAGTTTTCCTAGTTTTATTGATGCTCAATTTTGGACTTGGCAAATTATAGAATTTTGTAGACGTAATGGTTTACATCTTATTATTGATAAAACTCGACGTGGAGGTTTTTCTTATATTATGGCTGCTGATAGTTCTAATGAAGTTAACTTATCTAAACATAAAGTTGTTATTCATGTTGCGGCTGATAATAAATACTTAATTAAACAAGGTGGTTTAAGTGATTTTGCTGTTAATAATTTAAAGTTCTTTGAAGAAAAGACTCCATTTAAAAGAGGTATATATAGTCCTACTACTGATAGTTTTAAACTTGGTTATCGTATGAAAAATGGAGTTGAAGCTGATGATAGTTGGTCTAGTTCTCTTTTAAGTGTTAGTGCTAATAATAATCCTGACTGTGCTATTGGTAAAGATGCTGTTACAATTAAAGTTGAAGAGCTATCTACAATGCAGAACTTTGATGAGTTTATGAATGTAACTGAACCTACAATGACTGTTGGTACTCGTACTACTGGTACTCTTATGGCTTGGGGAACTGCTACTGCTGCTAATATGCAAATATTTGAACAAAACTTTTATAATCCTAGAGCATTTGGATTTATGGCTTTTGAAAATGTTTTTGATAATGATGCTCGCAATGAAGTTTGTGGATTCTTTAAATCTTATGCTTGGGGTCTTGAAGGAGAGATAGATGGAGTTAAAGGATTTGATGAAGATGGAAATAGTAATCTACGAATAGGACTTCAACTTGCTGCACGAGAAAGAGTTGAAAAGAAAAAGACTGCTAAGACTTTTGCAGAATATCTTAATTATCTTGGTCAGCGTGCTTTATTTCCTGCTGAATCTTTTAGTAGTGCTAGTGAAAATATATTTAGTAGTGAAGCTCTTAATAAGTTTGAAGATAAACTTCGAGTTGATAATAGTTATAAGTTTTATACTGATGGTGAATTATTTGAAGATGGAACTAAAAAGATTTATTTTAAATCTAATGCTCGTATAAGAATTGAAAATCCTGATATGAAAACTTATGATTATATTCAAGGAGTTCCTAGACGTGGTAACGAAGACCCTCATGGTTGTATAAGAGTTTGGTTTGCTCCTGAATATGAAGAAACATATATTAACGATAGACTTGTAAGAAGTATTCTTCCGGGTACTTATGTTGCAGTTTATGACCCTGTTGGTATTGATAAAGATAAAAAAGAAATTACTGATAGACATTCTCATAATAGTATATTTGTTATTGAAATGCCTAGAGAACGTAATGGATTTAAACCTAAATTATGTGCTGCATATTATGGACGTACTGAACGACTAGAAGAAGCTGATGAAAAGTTTTATCGTTTATGTAAATGGTATAATTGTATTGGTACTGGACTTGTAGAAATAAATCGTGGTGAAACTGTTTCTAATTTTCGTAAATGGAAAGCTACTAAATATCTAGGTTATGAACCTTTATATGTTTGGGATTCTGCTGTTAAAGAAAAAGTTAGTACTAGTTATGGTTATAATATTGGTAGTGGACCTAAGAAACTAGATGGTCTTCGTCTACTTAAAGAGTTCTTATATGAAGTTATTGGTAAGAATGAATTTGGAGAAGATATTTATGTTTTTGAAAGATTTCTTGATTATCAAACAATTCTTGAACTTAAAAAGTTTAATGCCGAAGGTAACTTTGACCGTATATCTAGTCTTATACTTTTAGGTATATATTGGAAGTCTATTGATATTAAAGGTAAACGAGAACTTGCTAGTCGTAAGAAAGTTACAGAAGATAATGATAAAACAGATATTTTTAATAGACAATGGTTTTAAGATTAAACAAATAAAGATATGTATAATTTTGGTAGACTCGATTTTCCTAATCAGCATGTTAGTTATGCTGAAAAACAAGAAGTTGATTGGTATGCTAAATGTTGTGATTATGTTATAGAAGCTGGTATTGCTTGTAAAGCTGATTTTAATGTAGAAGAAAAGTTTAATATTCTTCTTGGCAATATTCCTAGAGAATATTATAGAAAAACTCTTAATCCTTATAATGAGAAAGATGAAAATCTAACTCGTTTTCCAGCTACTATGCGTAATTATGATATGATGAAAGGTATTATTAGAAGATATATTGGTGAATATATTAAAAATCCACATGATTTTATTGTTGGGGCTAATAATCCAGAAGTTGTATTTGCTAGAGATGCTGAACTTGGTAAACAAATTATGATGCTTGCGGAACAAGCTGTTGCTAAGAAGATACAAGAAAGTTATATGCAGTTTGTTAATGAAGGTAATAATCCTGAACAATTTAATCCTGAACAAGCTGTTGATATTGAAGCTTTTATTAAAGAATTTAATGAAAATTTTATTGATAATATTAGTGCTCAAGGTCAAGATTTAATTAATGTTATTGATGACCTTACTGATGCTTTTACTATATACGCTAGAGCTTATTTTGAATTTGTTGCTTTTGGAGCTTGCTACACATATAGAGATGTTGTAGGTAATCAATTAATTAAACGTGTTGTTAGTGTTAGAGATGCTTTTCCTGTTCCTAACGATAATATGTTTGCAGAAGATTATGATATGTTTGCTGAACGTCGTATGTTGACTAAACAACAAATTATAGATGAATTTTATGAATATCTTTCTGAAAAAGAACGTGAAGCTCTTGATACATATTATCAATATAGTGCTACTACTTCTAGCGATAAAGCACTTTTAAATTGGGATAAATATATGTATTATTTTGGTGATATATGTAGTAAATTTAATAAAGATGATTTGCAACATATTAAGAACACTAATATAATGGCTCGTGATGCTAATAATGGTTTATTTGAAGTTTGGCATACTGTTTGGAGAGGTGAAATAAAAGAAGGTATTCTTACATATAGTAATGGAGCATTTGTTACAACAAGAATTGTTGATGAAACTTATCAGCTTAACCCTGCTGGTGGTGATATTAGTATTGAATGGGTGTGGCGTCCACAAGTTTATGAGAGCGTTAGAATTGGCTCTCGTGCTACAAGTATATATCCTTATAAGGCTCGTCCTATTGCTTACAATAGGAATGGTAAACTTCCTTATAATGGTATTGCAGAACTTCTTCCAGGTTTTGGAAGATTTAGTGTTGTAGATACAGTTATTCCTTATCAAGTATTTCGTAATATAGTTTCTTATCATAGAGAAATGGCTATTGCTAAAAATAAGATGAATGTTCTTATGATTGCTAAATCTCTTCTTGGTAAAAAACCTGCTGAAACTATATATCGTATGGCTGCTGATGGAGTGCTTTATATTGATGATGAAGATGATGCTAATCTTGTTAAAGCACAAAATGTTCGTTATCTTGAAAGTCGTATGAATAATTATATTACTGAACTTGGGCAACTTATTCAAGAGATTGAACAGACTGCTAAAATGGAATGTGATATGACTCCACAACGTTATGGTGAGATTGCTAATAGTGCTGGTAAAGGAGTTACTGATGAAGCAGTTATTCGTGGAAGTATGGGTTCTGTTATTATTGAATTTATATTTGATAAAATGAGAGAACGAGATTATCAAGCTGAAATGGATTATACTAAACTTGCTTGGATTGATGGTCTTAATACTTCTTATAAAACTAAAGATGGTGATATTAGATATTTAAGTCTTGATGTTAATAGTCATATATTTGCTAATTATATTGTTACTTGTAAAACTTCTGTTAAAGAACGTGAGAAACTTGAACAATATAAACAACTTGCATTTAGTGCTGCTCAGAATGGTAATATGGATATGGCTAATGCTGCTATACGTGGAGATAATGTTGCTCAAATTAGTAAACTTATTGATAAGTATCAAAATATTCAACGTGAGCATGAACTTGATATTGAACGTGTTTCTCAACAAACAGAACAACTTCGTCAAGAATTTGAACTTGCTAAGATTGATAGAAAAGCAGAACAAGATAGAGAAACAATTAGAGTTGAAAAATATCTTGATGGCCAGATTGAAGCTATGAAAGCAAATGCTAATATTATGAGTTTTGATAATGGTCTTAGTGATGCTGAAAAGAGTCAAGCTGAAGAACGTATGGAAAATGCTAGACTTAATCTTGAACGTAGTAAACTTAGTTTAGATGCTCAAAAGACTTCTGTTGAAGCACAACTTAAAGAAAAAGAATTAGCTGTTAAACTTAAAGAAAGTGATGATAAAGTCAAGATTGCAAAAACGAATAAAAATCGTTATGATAGTAAAAGTAAATAATCGGCTGTACTTCTAAATTTTGTTCATAATAGGGCTGGACTTGCTTGTGAAAGTAGGTTCAGCCCATTTTCATTTTTATTTACATCACATGAGCCATTTTAAGCTCATTTTAAGCACTTTATTCATTTCGTGATAGATTAATCATTATGATAAAATTTGATTTATACATGGCTTCTCTGAAAGCGACAGAATAGGTTATCAGTAATAAATATCCTAGTTAGCAATAGTATGTTAGTCGGCAAATCGGCTTAAAGGTGAACATATTTTAACGATACAAGTAAAACTCGTATTATTATTATAGTTTATATTTGTGATATAGTAATTAATTAAAAACAAAGAATTATGCCTAATTTTGATAGTTTTGGTTTTAATGGTAAAACATCTAATGGCGATGGAAAACCTACTGACGACATTACAGACCTTGATACAGGTAAAACAGGGCAGTTAGATGCTAATGGTAATCCTATTGATGATATTACTGGTGGTAATAATGGAAATGGGAATAGTGATTCTAATGCTAATAAAGATGACCAATCTTCATCCTCCACGGGGAGTCAGCCTACTAGTAAAGCGAATGACGCTGATGCTGAACATGGTTTAGAAGAAGGCACTATTATCGAAGATGGAGATAATAAATATACTGTTGATAAAGACGGTAATCTTATTGACGATAAAGGTAATATCTTTAAAGCTAAAAATGAAGTTGCTGCTTATCTTAAAGAATTTGAAGTAGAAGATACTAAAGAAGAAAATACTATTGATGTTAAATCAATTCAAGAACTTGTAGGTGTTTCTGTTACTTCAGAAGATGGTAAACCAGTTGCTTTTGATAATACTCCTCAAGGAGTTGCAAGTTATATTCAATCCGTTATTGATTTAAAACGTGACGAATTTGCTCAAGCTGGTGTTAATAAGTTATTTGAAGATTATCCTATCGTTGGTGATTTTCTTAATTATTATGTTGCAAATGGTAATTCATTTGAAGGCTTTGGTGAACTTCGAGATAGAAGCGGTATTGAAGTAGATGAAAATAATGTAAGTCAACAAGAAGCTATTGTTCGTGAGGCGTTTAAGGAATTTAATCGTCGTGGTAATGTTGATAAGTATATTCAATATCTTAAAGATAGTAATGAACTTTTCAATGTTGCTAAAGAAGAACTTGAAGCTCTTCAGAAAGCTGATAACGAAATGCGTGAAGCTAATGCTAAAGAAGCTATGCGAGTTAAAGCAGAAGAAGAGAAACAACTTGTGGAATTTTGGAATGGAGTTAAAGAATGTATTGATAAACGACAAATTGCTGGTTATCGTATTCCTGAAACTGTTATTATTGAACGTAATGGAAAACAAATTTCTACTACTCCAGAAGATTTCTTCAATTATGTTTATCAAGTTGACGATAAAGGACTTTCTCGTTATGAAAATGATTTAATGAAGTTATCTCCTGCTGAAAGACGCGATGAAGAACTGCTTAAAGCTTGGCTTAAATATACAGGTAAAGGTTATGATAGTTTGATAGAAATGGCTGTTTCTGATAAAGAAGCTAAAAAGTTGAAACTTACTGCTAGTCAACGTAAATCTACAAAAGGAGCTATTAAAATAACTAAACCTGACAGTAAAAAAGATGCTCTGAAAGATGAGCGTTTTGGTTATTAACATAATAGTAAATTTGTAGATGAAAACATTACGTGTTATTGGACAAACTCGTTATGAAGATAGAGGTTATTCTAATGAAGAATCAATTGCTTATCTTCAGCTTCAAAAGCCGGAAGAAATTAATAGTTTTCTGACTTATAATTATGGTATGGATGATGACCGTTTTCCTTTAAGTTTTATTACTGAAGGTCAAGGTAGTCGTGGTATTAAAGATGTTGCTACTGTACAATGGACTTGGAAAACTATGGGTCGTATGAAATTTACAGACTTTGTAACTTACTTTAATACTGCTGTTACTAAACCGGGTCAAAATGGTAGTGAATTTGAAGTTCATTTCTCTACTCATTGGTTTATTGAACAACATGGTCTTACTGCTCCCGATGGTGTTACTCAAGTTCGTATTCAGAAAGACTTAGGTGAATCTGCTTATGGTTATGCTTATCTTCTGAAACTTACTTCTCCTAATCCTGATGCTTATGTTGACCCTCAATGGTTGGCTAAAGGTATGTATTGGGCAATGAGTGCTCCTACTGTTTCTGAATCTTATTCTAAAGGTAACAGAAGCAATACTATGGGTCCTGCTGGAATGACTTCTCAACTTGAGTTTTATCGTTATTCTAAAGAAATAGCTGGTAATCTTGCTAATGTTGTTACTCAATATCAATTCCAAAATGATAATGGTGGTACTTCTAATCTTTGGATTAACGAAGAGATGCGACAGTTCAACTTGCACATGAGAGTAATGAACGAAGAACGTTTGTGGAAGTCTGAATATAACCGTTTACCTGATGGTACTATTCCTTTGAAAGACCATGATAATGGTAAACCTATTCCTCGTACTGCTGGTATGTTAGAAATTTGTCGTGAATCTAACTACGATACTTATGGTGAAGTTCTGACTCTTAACAAACTTGAACGTACAATCGGTGATGTTCTTGACCGTGATACTCAAGATGGCGATAAGAATGTAGCTCTTATGGGCGGTAAAGGATTTATTCGTGACTTTGAAATGGCTATCAGAACTGATGCTAAAGAAAACGGATTTATTACTCCTCTTGGTGAAAAGATGATTCAAGATAATGGTGATGGTCTTTCTTATGGACGTTACTTTAATAAGTATAAAACCCCAGATGGATATACTATTACTGTTATCCATAATGCTTATTTCGATAAAGGTACTGATGCTGAAGCTGCTAAGCAAAATGGTATGATTCATCCTACTACTGGTTTGCCTATTACTTCTCATCAAGCTGCTTTGATTGATATGAGTAATTATAAAGGTAATCAGAATGTTCGTATAGTACGTCAAAAAGGACAGGCTTATAAAGCTAAAGTTATCGAAGGTATGACTGATATTCCTGCTTGCTGGGGATTGCCTAATACTAATCATGCAGCTACTGAAATTGATATGGCTCGTTATGAAGTTAAAGGCTCTATTGGTTTGCAGGTAGATAACACTACTAAGATGTTCTTATTGAAATGTGTATTATAATCATTTAAAAGAAGCTATTTAAGATATGGATTTTAACAAAGTAAATGAAGCTAATAAAGCAGGAGAAAATACTCCTGCTGCTTCTAATATAAATACAGATAAACAGGTTATACCCCCCGTAGAGGATGGAGTAGATAAACAGCCTGCTAATACAGTAGGATTTAGAGATGAAAGTCTTGATGAACCTTATACTGAAAAACGAACTATTACTATTAATTTAGTTACTAATTATTCATTATATCGTAGAGTTAATGATAAAACATTACCTAAACGAATGGATAAGATTGGTAGTTGTGTTCGTAGTTCTCGTACTCTTTCTTCTAATAAAGGTGAGATTGAATCTTATTTTCCTGCTTTAATTGGTCTTGCTCCTAATAATGAAAACTTTATTTCACGGGTTAAGGCTTATCTTAATAATATTAGTGTTTCAGTTGATGAACTAGGTAAAACTTTTGATATTTCTTTCTTTTGGAATCGTAAACGAGATTATCTTCGTTTTAGAGCTGAAGAAGAAGCTATTGAAACTGCTTATATGAATAGTGACCGTAAAGGAGTTAAAGAACTTAGAGAAGCTCTTGAAGCTAAGATTACTAAGTTAAATCTTCTTGAAAGTGAAAAGTATAAATATGGTTATCCTATTGTTCTTGATGATTATCTAATTTATCGTCATTGTTTATTATATAAAGATGTAGCTAAAGATATTGCTCTTATTAATTCTGACCCATCTATTAGATTTTATTTTAAAGATGACCAAAGAGAAGCTGAGCGTCTTGCTAAACATCGTCAGGAAATTAATTCAGCTAAAGGCAATTATGTTAAACTTCTCACGAATAGTGATTTGTTTGATGCTGTATTTATTCAATACTGTGTTGCCAATAATATTAATATTCCTAACGGTATGGCTATGGATACTGTTGATAAACAAACTCATCTTGATAAATTTAGTACAAATGAACCTGCTAAGTTTAATAAACTTTGCAATGATAAAGATATTACTATTAAATCTTTAATTGAGGTTCTTATTTCTCGTGGAGAATTTATCAGAGCAATTCATAATCAGAATATTACTACTCCTGATGGTGAGTTCATTGGTGCTAATGTTAAAGAAGCTGTTACATGGTTTAAAAATCCTACTAATAGTGCTCTTGTTAGTGCTTATAAAAATAAACTTAAAAACATTTGATTATGAATATTGGGGAGATGCACGTGACGTTCAGAGAACTGGCACAACAGATGGGTATGCAGACCGTTCGTGCTATTCTCATGGAAGATATAGATATTTGTCTTAATGCTGCTATAATTGAAAAAGCTAGAAATGTAATAGTAGAAAACGTCGGACCTGTTCCTTATAATGATAAGGTTGCTCGACAAAATGCTTCTATTAGTCCTGTTAATGCTCTTAGAACTTTATACACAGCGGGTACTGTTAACGGCGGAGATATTACAGGTGGTGGAACAGAAGTTGACCCTTATAAAATTAACATTGATAGCGACGGAATAATGCTATATACAGGCTTTCAAGTTAGTTATAATGGCAAGACAATTTATGATTGTAGAATTATTGAAGCTGAAGATTTAGGTCAAACGCTAAGAGATTTCTGTAATCGTGCTGCGAAAGATGCTCCGATAGTTACTATATTTGGAGATGAATCTGGTATTAATGTTGATATATATACTGGACGTAATAATACAGTTAAACCTCAATTAGTTAAATATCTTTATATCAAAGAACCTGCTAAAGTTAAATTTGATGAAGATAGAGAAGAAGATTGGGTTAATTGTGATTTACCTCCTTATTTACATATGGAAATAGTTATGCGTGCAGTACAGATTTATCTTGCTAGTATTGGTGCTACTTCTAATGGAGCTGATAAACAAAGTTAAACTCTAAATTAAATTAAAAATGAGACAGTTTTTGTTAGCGGGCAATGTCGCTTATGGAGCGAGCTTACCTCTTGCTGCTGGAGCGAGCTTACCTCTTGCTGCTGGAGCGGTTGCTTTTACTTATCTTGCTAATGGCAAGGAAACGATTGACGCTGACGGTACTAAGATTACCGATAAGTTTTACATTAATCTTGGTCGTGAAGCAAATGGTCCAGTAGTTCTTCCAGCTTATAAGAAACATCTTACTTTTGTTAAAGGTGTTTATCAAGCTGCTACTACTTTTTCTGCTAATCTTACTATCGGAGATGTAAATGCTTATTCTGATTATTCTATTATGATTGTGAAAAAAGGATTAAAGTTCAATGAACGTAATCGTTGGACTGCTACCATTCATACTGGTCTTAATCCTACTGCTAATGATGTAGCAAAGAAATTAGCTAACCAAATTAATAATAATACTATTGGACATGGTATTAAAGCAACTGTTGCTGATGCTAAAATTATTTTAACTGCTGAGTCTAAAGGTATTGATTATGAAATTCTTGGTGCTGATGAATTAGTTGGTATAGCTGTTACAGTTACAACTCACGGTTTACCTGCTTATGGTGACGCTGCTTATATTACTGATTTAGCTAATAAGGCTGCTGCTGATGCAGGTATTGAATATACTTATCGTGATACTTATACTGAACTGTATCCTGCATATCCTATTAATCCTTTGAAGCAACCTGATAGTGCAGATGCTGGATATACTATCTTTACGCTTCGTTTTGCTGTTCCGCGTGAAATGAAAACTAGAGATGAAGTTGTTCATCAGATTGTACAAATAGCGTTTCCTACTGGAGCTACTGCTATTACAACTGTTGAAACTATCCTTAAAGCTATTGCTACTGAAGAAAAAGCATAACCTATTACCCGACTCGATTAGGTAAATATTAGGTAATATTAATCGAATAGGGGCTATTGGTATTAGCATTAGTGTTGATACTGATAGTCCCTATTCTTGTATCTATAAAAATGGAATTAATTCAAAATGCCTTTGAACAAGGTCTTATTCCCGGTATTGTTATTGTTATTTATCTTATAATTAATAAGATAATTGATAATAACAAAAGAAATCCTTTAGATGATATTGCCAAACTTCTTAATATAGTTACTAGAGATATTATTGAAAAAGATAGAGAAAAATCTAAAGCTGTTATTTCTATTACTATGGTTAATGCAGCTTCGGAATGTGCAAAGTTTGTTGCTTCAACTATTATTACTAATAATATTGATAATAATCGTGACCAAATAGAATATAACGCTAGCCATTTAGTTAATAGTGTTTATTATGATGCTTATTCTAAACTTAATATGTATCGTGGTGATGAAGATTATCTTAGTCATTATATGAAAGAAGAATGGAAAGAAGATATTTATAGTGATATTATAAATATTGTTTATAATAAAAATCTTAATTCTAATCAACGTATTCTTGCGTTTAATAAACGTATTGATATTAGAGTTAATGATTATACTGCTTATATTATTAATAAGGCATTTAAATAAGATGATATTATGATAAGAGGTTATATTAATAATCCAAAACAGCTATCGAAAGAGATGCAATTGCGTATCGCAAGCATGGCTGAAAAACAGGTGAGAATAGCAGAATTAGGCTTCCCATTGAACGAAAAAAATTGGTGCAAACTAACACAAGGGCAAATTTTAATTCAAGCACTAGAAGCCTTAGAATTGCTTTCTGATGAGCAACAAAAATCAATTATTAATTCATACAATAACTTGATGATAGAATGAGTGAACAAATAGATGATAATTATGTTAATGGTGTCTATGTAAAAGCTGATGGAACTGAACAAGTTGAGATTGACCCTCAATATGTTTATATGACTGTTCCTAGCAAATATGTTTGTGTTTATCATAAACTATTAGTTCTTATGGCACAATATGGACTTGATATGCTTAATGATTGTTCTGCTACTTGTAAAGGTAATAATAAAAATATTGTTACTTGTTGGAATATGTTTCAATCTGCTATGGCAGCATATCAACTTGGTCAAGATAAACTTGCTGAAACTCTTCTTAAATATATTAAAGGTCAACTTAATATTATTTATGAAGGTAGTGAACAAGTTCAGTATAGTGGTTCTATTACTCTTCCTGTTGATGAAGAAGGTAAAATTCATGCAATAGTTAGTTGTGGAGATGCTCCTAAATTTTATGTTGACCCTGAAACTGGTAAACTTTGGGAGAAGAAAGAAGAAGGTAAAGAATATAATGAAACTTATAGTCTTAGTGATGTTGATTATGATAATGAATAATGTGAATGTGTTCCATCCTCTACGGGGGGTCTACACTATGAATTTAGTAAACCTAGAGAACGTATGAAAACAATAGAAGAAGAACTTGGTAAAGTTAGCCTTACTTGTAATGGTCAATGGAATGATAGACCTTATGAAAGACTATGTATAGTTCATGACGGTTTCTATGCTAGCTATATATCTCGTAAAGCTGTTCCTGCTGGTATTCCTTTATCTAATGAAGAATATTGGCAGCCTATTGCTAAACTTCGAGAAGATTTAGTTATTGATTATGAAACTTTCAAGAAAGAAATACTAGAACTTATTGCTGTTGTTCAAAGAGGTCTTAAAGCTGCTAGAATTGTAGTATCTACAATGGAAGATAGAGATGCTCTTACTTGGGAACAGATTGGAGTAGGTTGTGAAGTTTATGTTATTGAAACTAAAAAGAGTTATATTCTTGATGAAATAACTCCTGTTACTAATGCAAAGAAATGGCATCTTGAAGCTGATTCTGAAATTGGTTCTAAATTTGTAGAATCATTTAGTGGTATGTTTCCAAGAGCAATTGCAGAACGCGCAGTTGCTGATGAATTTGGTATTAATATTCAAGATAACTATCTTCGTCGTAATGTTGTAGTTAATTATATGGCACAAGTACTTAAACAGTATTTTGAAGATAATGCTGTTCAAATACTTGAAGGTCAGATTACTCCTGAAATGCTTAGTGAATCTGTTAAACAAATGTTTACTGCTTCACAGATTACTAATGCAGCTGATGAAGAAGATTTAACAGTTGTTGATAATCTTCTTAAATTTGCAGATAAAGACTATAATGTTAATGATTATAGTGGAAAGGCTCGTAAATATCTTCGTAAGAATATGATTAGTGGTGTTAATACTCTTACTCAAGATATGATTAACGAGCCTAATACTATTTATATACTTCAATATGATTATTGTTTAGCTGGACAAACTATTGAACTTCCAGATAATAGTATTATTCTTTGGAGAGGTGGTAGAATGTATGATGGTGCAGTTGAATTAAATCAATGTAGACTTCTTAGTAATTATCGTCAAGAAGATATGTTTGATAAAGAATCTATATCTCTTGATGGAAATTGGGCTGTTGGTCAAATACTTTATCATCCTCTTGATTTAGGTGAAGATAATAAACAAGTTGAAATTGTTGGTTGGGGTGGAGCTTATACTAATGATTTTTATTGGTTTTGGGATGGTGAAAAATGGGTAAGTATGGGTTTTGATTTATCTGTATATCTTACTCGTGCTGAATTTGAAGCTTTCTTAGAGAAGTTAAGAGAAGAGATGGAAAAGTTTTATGCTTGGCTTCTTGCAGAACTTAAAAAGATTAATGACCATCTTGAAATTCATGATAATCAAATATCTCAATTACAACAAAATATTGTTGATATTAATACTAGAATTAATAATCTTATTACTGAATATAATGCTAAATTTGAAGATATTTATAATAAGATTGGAGATTTAAATAGTAGTATAGAAGGTAGTATTAATAATCTTGAGCAATATATTAATAATAAGATTGAAGAAATTCTTAATAAAATAAATCAAAATGGTAGTAATATCAGTAATGAGTATAAACAATATTTTGAAAGTAATTATGTATCAATGTTTAAAAATAAGATTAAAGCTGGTACTAATATTACTTTTGTAGAGAATGATGATGGTACTATTACTATTAATGCTGCCGGTGGAGGTTCTGGCGGTGGTGGATTAACCGAAGAAGAAGTAAGAAATATTATTAATTCTATACTTAATAATTATTATACTAAGCAAGAAATTAATGATATTATTGCTGGTCTTGAAGGAGGTGGTGGCTCTGGTGGAGATGGCACTCATAATGTTATGTCTACTACTCAACTTGGTGAAGCTAGAACAGGTAAGTATCTTGTTATGAATAAATTTGCAGATAGTGAAACTAAACCTAGCAGACTTGATGTAGATTTTAATTCTCTTTATACTGATATTAAAAATAAATTAGTTGGAGAAGGATTTGGACAAGGCGGTGGAAGTGGACAAGGTGGTGGAGTTGCTGCTAGTCAAATTCAAGCTTGGATTGCTGCCGTTGTTCCTATTGGTTCTATTATGCTTTGGGATACTTCAACTCCTCCTAATGGTTGGGAAGTTTATACTGCTGCACAAGGGCGTTTTGTTATGGGTTATATACCTAACGGTATTAATATTTATAATAATCCTAAACAAGGAAATCTTGATTGGAAAACAGTTCTTGAAAATATTAAAGATACATATGACCCTGCTGCTCCGGGTCGTAATGTAAGTGCATATACGTTTTATATTGGTGGTACAGATTTACCTCTTCATCAACATGCTGTTGCTGTTGGTAAAACTAAATCCGGTGATAATAGCAATCAAGTTATAGCACCTAGTAACTGGAGATTTATATCAGGTGATTTAGATGGTGGTGTTAAAAATGGTTTTCCTTATGGTACTGATAGAAGTCAATTTAATAATCTTGGCATTAATCGTTCTACTAATTGGTATATGACTGGACCTAACATTAGTAATAATGGTGAAATGACTTGGAGTCAAATAAGTGGTAATAGATGGACAGGTAATTATCTTGCTATTAATAAACTTATGCCTACTATTGCTTTACATTATATTAAACGTGTTTCTAATCCGTGGTAATTATGGCTGAAGAAGAAAATGTTTTTGTTGGTACTAATTGTCAATCTTTTGACCCTAGTAAAGTTCAATGTGATAAAGAGGGCAATATGCCAATTCATATACTAGATAAGTATTGTGAAGAAAATGATACTAGATATAATATATATCCTTTAACTGTTATTCAAGCTATATTTGATGGTAAAACTGGTACTAGACTAGATAGAATACTTGCTGCTTGTAATAGTGTTTATTTAACTTGGGAAGGTACTTTTGCTGATACTGTTAATAAACTTGATAAAATTTATCGTCGTAAAGGATATATTATTACTTATCGTGATGCAACTAATATTAATTGGACACAACGATATAATAGTGATGATATTAGCGATGCTGCTTGGACCAATCCAGATAATTGGGAGGGATGGTCTTTTGATACTGTTATTAAAGATTTAGCAGAAGCACTTGAAAAGATATTTACTAATATAGGTGATTATAAAGACTTTCTTGATATTATTACTAGTTTTATTAATGATTTTGTTATTAATGTGTTTAATAATATTAATAATTATCCTAAACTAGTTGAAATTATTAAGAATAGTACAGTTGAAAGTTTGCCTATTATTATTAGAGATATATTTAATAATATTAATGAATATCCTGAACTTAAAGAGATATTTAATCAATATATTAAACAATGGACTGAATCTATCTTTAATAATATTTCTTCTTATCCTGCTCTTAATCAGTTTATAACTAATGCTATTAATGTTCATGTAGAAACTACTATTGGCAACATATTTAATAATATTGATAATTATCCTGCAATTAAGAATCTTATTATTACTAATACTGTTAATAAAGTAGTTGATATATTTAAGAATATTGGTCAATATCCAGAATTACAAGAAGCTATTCAGAATAATATTAATGAACGAGTTGATTATATATTTAATAATATTAATAATTATCCTGAACTTATTGGTATTCTTTCTGATTTAGTTTGTAATTGTGTTAAGAATATATTTGCTAATATTAATAATTATCCTGCTCTTGTTACATGTATTAATAATGCTGTAAATAGTAGAGTTGATTATATTTTCAATAATATTGATAGATTTCCTATTCTTAAGAATCTTATTGAAACTAAAGTAGAAGCTAGAGTTACTTATATATTTGAACATATTAATAATTTTACTGAATTACTTAATGTTATTAAAGGTAATATAGAAAATATCTTTGATAATATTGATAATCATCCTAATCTTAAAGTTGTTATTGAGAATAAGGTTGAATCTACAGTTGAACATATCCTTAGTAATATAGATAATTATCCTATTATTAAAGAGAAGATTATTCAATTCTGTAATGAAGCTATTGAAGCTAAACGTGGTGTAGCAAATGGTATTGCTAGTCTTGATGGAGATGGTAAAGTCCCAGCAAGTCAATTACCTAGTTATGTTGATGATGTTCTTGAAGGATATTATGTTGATGAAACTCATTTTGCTGAAAAATATATAGAAGATGCTCCTGTGTATTATACTCCTGAAAAAGGTAAAATTTATGTTGATATAAGTGAAGATACTGAATATAGTGGTAAAACTTATCGTTGGTCTGGAACTAAATATGCAGTTATATCTGAAACTTTAGCTTTAGGTGAAGTTACAGGTACTGCTTATGATGGCGGTAAAGGTAAGAAAACTACTGATATTGTTAATAGTTTACATATAAAACTTCTATCTTCATTAAATGATGTTACATATACAGATTCTAAAGTTAATATAGAAGTAACAGGTATTAATAAAGATACTAATATTAATAAATATGATAATGGTAGAAATTATGCTAAAAGTATTAATGCTGCCACAAAAACTTTAGCTGGAGTTATGTCTGCTGCTGATAAAGTTAAACTTGATGAAACTTTACCTAATCGAATTACTGAACTTAGTAATAATGTTTATACTAAAGAAGAAATTAATAATAAGTTTGATAATGTACCAACAGTAGAAAATACTTATACTAAAGCAGAAGTTGATAAAGCTATTGCTGATGCTATTAAAGCTTTAATTCCTGATGGTTATGAACTTGTTATTAAAAAGAAAACAACTTAATGTTAATCATGGTGGTACTGAATAAGTGCCACCATTTAAAGTTTATAAAGTTATGCAAGATATTAATCAACAATTATATGAAAGAAAAGATACTCCTGAAGGATTTATTCCTGTTTATGGTGTAGTTGTTACTGTTCCTACTGGAGTATATACTAATGGACAAAAGGAATTTACTTGTGATAAAACTTTTGACGAAGTAAAAGAAATATTATTAAAAGGTGGGAGCATTATTGCTATTGATAATAACAATAGTAGAATTAATTTTGATAGAATTGTTATAGGCAATAATGATATTAGTGCCACAATTACTTATTTTTCTAATGGTGGAATTAATAAAATCGATTTAAGTTGGGATAAAGGTATAGCTAGAGTTGGTGGTGAAGAAACTAAAAGTATTAATACTTTTGTAGCTATAAATAGTAATTCAATTATTAAATCTTATGATATTGGAAGTATTACTATATTATTAACAAATAGTGGTAGTAAAGAAGAAGTATTAGCTGCTATTAATTCTATTTTTACTAATTTTGCTGGATTTGTTACAGCCATTGGTAAACCTAATTCTGTATTTCATAATGGTAAATATGGTACATTTAATGTTAGATATACAGATAACATTATAATTATTCAATGGAGTAATAGTAATGCAATTTATCATGTTGCTTTATCCGAAGATGGTTCTTATGTTTATAATACTATTCAAATAGTTGACCAAACTCTTTATAGATTATCTAATCTTACTATTGAACCAATAGTTAATCCTAAAATATGGGTTGGTACTGCTACTCAATATGCAGCTATTGCTCAAAAAGATAACAATACTACTTATATAGTTAAATCAGATGCTTAAGTTATGGCTATATATCAAGGAGATATTGGAATACATGATATTAAACTTGGTAGTATAGATGTATTTGAAATATATCAAGGTTCTAAACTTGTTTATCCAGAGAATACTGAAATTACTATTACGTTTAAATTAAATGTTTCCGGAACTGTTACTATTAATGGTTATACTCCTGTTATAAGTGAAAATAATACTAAATTTGTATTTACTATTCCTGTTAAGACTGATTATACTGCTAACATTACTGCTGAACATTATAAATCTCAAACTATTAGTGGTAACAGTGGTTATTTACCTATAACTCATAATGTAGAATTAGAATGGGAACAAAGATTTATATCTTATACTGTTACTTTTCCTACTGATGGAGTTAAAGTTTTATTTGATGGAATAGAAAAAGGAGTTATAACTAATGGTAAATTAGTTGTATTAATTGATGATACAGAAGCTAAAGATAGTTATACTGTTACGTTTAAAGGTAGTAAAGCTAGCATATATGATACTAGTACATTAACAGTAGTTGATAGTAGTATAGCTAATACTGGTGGAAGTTATGATTTAAAACTTTCTACTAGTTCTGTTAAAAGTGGATATAAGAGAACTGATTATGCATCCTCCACGGGGAGTATAACCAAAGGCTCTACTTATGCTGGAACTTGGATTGAAACTGTTGTTAATCTTACTGCTAGTTTTACTAGTTCTACTACTTTAGGTAGTATAAGTAATAATGTATTAACTATACCTAATAATGAATCTACTAATGTTAAAAGTGGTACTTTAACTGTTATATTTACTTTAGAAAATAAACAAACTAAAGAAGTTAGTGCTACTTTAAATCAAGCTGCTGGTGCTAAAGTTTATACCGATTGGGTACTAGATTTACAAACTGATGGAACTAGTGTTGAAGCTAAAGGTGGTACTAGAACAGTTACAGCTAATATTGCTCGTAGAACTTATAAATGGAATAACACTGGTACTATTTATAGTGAAACTGCTACTCCTACTCTTAGTATTAGTGGTAGCGCTAGTCTTAGTGGAAATCAAATAAAATTTACATCAAACGAGAACGTTTCAGCCCGTTCAGCGACACTTACAGCTAGTTATGTAGGATTGTCCAAAACGGTTACGATAACGCAACAAGCAGGCGCAAAAGTGTATTCAGCGTGGTCTGCTTGGGCTGTTTCTATTTCGGCAAGCACGCAAACGATAGCTGCAAGCGGTGGGTCTGCTACGATAACTACTAATGCTAGTCGTTCTCGTACTTGGACTTGGAACGGAGTTGGTACTACACATACTGATACAGAAACTGCTACACCTACACTTAGTGGTAGTGCTGGTGGATTTACTTTAAGTGGTAAAACTGTTACTGCTAGTAACAATACTACAACAAATAGTCGTAGTATAACTATTACTGCTACTAGCAATAGTGTTTCTAAATCTATTACTATAACACAATCCGCTGGTGCTAAAGTATATGGAAGTTGGTCTAGTTGGACTGTTAATATTAGTGCTGATAAAACTAGTATTGGAGCAACAGGTGGAACAGCTACTATATCAACTAGTGCTAGTAGAACTAGAAGTTATACATGGAATGGTGTTGCCGGTTCTGGTGGTACAGAAACTGGAAATGGAAGTCCTGCATTAAGTAAAGTTAGTGGAAGTGGTAATTGGACTAGTCCTAAAGTTACTTATGGAAATAATACTAGTACAAGTGGTAAATCAACTGTTATTCGTGCTACTATTGATTCAACTACTAAAGATATAACTATTAGTCAATCTGCTGGAGCTAAACAATATAGTGCTTGGTCTGCATGGACAGTTAATATTTCTAATAGTGGAAATGTTGCTGCTAGTGGAGGTAGTTCAAATATAACTACTTCTGCAAGTAGAACAAGAACTTGGACATGGAACGGAGTTAGTGGAAGTGGTGGAACTGAAACAGGAACTGGAACTCCTACTCTTAGTAAAGTTAGTGGTGCTGGTTCTTTTGCTAGTAATAAAGTAACTTATGATAATAATACTTCTACAAGTGCTAGAAGTACAGTTATTAGAGCTACAATGGATTCTGTAACTAAAGATACTACTGTAACTCAAAATGCTGGTTCTAAAACTTATAGTAGTTGGGGAGCATGGTCTATTAGTTTAAGTGCTAATGTAACAACTATTGCTGCTGCTGGTGGAAATGCTACATTATCTACTTCTGCTACTAGAAGTCGTACTTGGCAATGGAATGGTACAGGAACAACTTATACTGAAAATGCTAGTGGCGCTCCTACATTAAGTAAAGTTAATGGTGCTGCTTCTTTAAGTGGTTCTACTGTTAGTTATGGTAATAATACTTCTACTAGTTCCCGTAGTTCTGTATTTAGAGCAACTATTGATAGTGCAACTAAAGATATAACTATTAGTCAATCTGCTGGTAGTAAATCATATGGTAGTTGGTCTAGTTGGTCTGTATATTGTAATGCTAGTAGTTATACTGTTGCGGCATCAGGCGGTTCTGTTACTATTTATTATGGTGCTTCTCGTTCTCGTACTTGGACTTGGAATGGTGTTGCAGGTTCAGGTGGAACTGAAACAGAAAATGCTACTCCAAGTCTTAGTGCAGGAAGTGGTGGTGGAACTTTAAGTGGTAGTACTTTAAGTTATAGTAATAATACTAGTACAAGTGTTAGAAGAACTAGAGTTACTGCAAATTATAATGGTGCTATTAATTTTTGCGATATTGAACAAAGAGCAGGTAGTAAAGTTTATGGTAGTTGGGGAGCATGGTCAGTAAATATTTCTGCTAGTCCTACTAATATTGCTGCTGCTGGAGGTAGTTCTACTATTACTTGTAGTGCTGTTCGTAGTAGACAATATACTTGGAATGGAGTTGGACAAAATTTTCCTGAAACTGAAAATGGTAGTCCTACATTAAGTAAATCTGGAGATGGCACATTAAGCGGTACTACTAGCGGTAGTAAACTTACTTATGGTAATAGAACTACTACAACAAGTAGAAGTACAACTGTTACTGCTACTTATAGTGGAGTTAGTAAATCTATTAATATTACACAATCTGCTGGTGCTAAGTCTTATGGTGCTAAAGTATATCATACTAAATATTATGGTACTAATCCTGATGGAAGTGGATTAGATTTTACAGGTTATCCTTATACTAATGAAATTGATAAAGTTGCTGATGCTAATACTATATCTATAAGTGTTTATTATAGGTTATATACAACTCAACTTTGGACTTGGAATGGTGTTGCTGGTTCAGGCGGAACTGAAACTGTATATTATAATCCGGATGATGTAAATGTAACAAATAAAGTTAATTGTGATGTATCTGTTGCAAATGCCTTTAATTATGCTAGCATGATTATAATAACATTTAAACTTTCTGCAAATAATTCTGATACAGCAAGAGAATATAAAATTGAATGGAATTGGTTAAATCATAATGTTATTACAAAAGGAACACAAAGAGCAAATCCCATGCGTGGTAGACTTGTTATTAAAAATGATTATTTTACTAGTCAAAATATTGCATTACCTATTTATTTAGATAGTGAAAATGTAGATTCAATATATAAAGGAGAAGCAAGTTATAATGATATTAAGAAAACTCCTATTGGTGTTTATGTATATATTCCTACTAATATTTCTATAATGAACGCTGGCAAATTGCAATTTTGGTTTGAAAATAAAGATGGTGGTGGCAGTAAATATACTTGTACTTTAAGTAGTGTTAGTACACCTATGAATAATGTTTCTGTATCTAATAGTAATAATATTATTAGTGTTACTGCTAATACAACTACTTCTTCATTTACTATATTATGTCAATTTACTATGACTTCTAATAGTACAGTATTTAGTGTAAGAATTGCACCATGATGAAAATACTATTTAATATAACAATATTGCTAATGCTTATATTGTTTATTTACTTATTAAAGTTATTTAAATTAATCACATAATTATGAACAATAAACAACTATATGAAAAACTAGGTCAGAATAGTTATGATAAAGTATTTCCTATTACTTATCTTCAAAATATTCTTGACAAAGATACAAATAATGATTTAACTGTTGTTCTTTCTAGGTTTAATCATTTATGGATTCCATATCAAGGAACTAGAGTTAATACTCGTAAATCTGTTCCTGCTATTTTTAGACGTAATAGTCTTACTATTAGTTATTATGATGCTGAACATAATCTTTCTGTAACTGAAAGTTATATAGGTAGTAATCTTCAAGCTGGTGTTGAAACTAGTTGGGTTTCTGATGATAATTGGACAAAAATTCTTAGTGAGAAGTATCTTGAAGAGAATGGTGCTAAGATTCCAATTGCTGATGGAACTATCGATTGGGATATGCTTAATGAAGCTCTTAAACAAATGATTGCAGGAGATGGTAAAGTTAATATTATTAATTATCCTGATGAAGAAGATATTACTATTAGATTAAGTCCAGGTTGTTGTAGTGTTAATCGTCTTAGTCTTAAAGATAGACCTTATGAGCCTGAATATAAAAGTGGTAAAGGATATAAAATAGTTCGCAAGGTCTTACTCCCCGTGGAGGATGATGCTAGTAATGCAGAACAGCTTTTATTTGATGGTTTTCTTGATGATACTTATTGTGAACAATATGGACAAATAATTCTTAATACTGATAAGTATGAAGTTATTAAAACAGATTTAGGTAATACTGCTGGTATTTATTATGATACATATCATAAATTATTTGTTCTTAGAATTAAGACTATTCATGATGGAGTTGGTTTTTATAATTATTATACTAGATGGAAAATTGTAGAACCTACTGATAGAGTTCATCCTCTACGGGGGGTCAACACTCCTGTTTATGGAAATAGTGAAGATTATAATATTTATAATACTTGTCTTTCTGATGAACGTCCAAGACTTGGTATTATATATGTTAATTCAGTAGATAATATTAAATATTATTTTAATGAAGAAAATCTAGTTCAAGTTAAGAATAATATTTATCTTAATTATAAAGCTGTTCTTACTCAAGATATGGTTAACGAAGAAAATACTCGTTATATTATTCGTTATGCTTTTGATTTAAGTGGTAAAACTATTACAATGCCTGTTGGTTGTGAACTTGTATTTGAAGGTGGTATTATTGAGAATGGTACTATTAATTTAAATAAATGTAAACTTACAGGTATGGTCGGTGAAGAGTCTGAATATCTTCCTAATGTAACTTGTAGTAATTGGGCTAAAGGTCAGATTGAATATCGTAATGGAAAGATTTGTTATTGGAATGGTACTGAATGGAGAGTAATGGGTGATACTTCTTCTATGGAAAGTTATACTAAAGAAGAGATTAATAATATGTTTAAAAATTATTATACTAAATCTGAAACTTATAATAAAGAAGAAGTTAATAGTTTACTTAATAGATATGTTACTAATGATACATTTAATAACTTTAAAGAAGAAATAAATCAAACTATTACTAATAGTGTTAATCTTGATAAGATTCAAAAAGCTATTAATGATGGATGCGGAGTTAATATGACTATGCCTAGTGCAAATAGTAATAAACTTAGTCTTCCAATTTGGACAGGAACTGCTACCCAATATGCAACTATTACCCCAGTTGCTGGAATGACTTATAATATTATTGATGAATAATGAGTTTAACTCTTGGACGTCAAGGAGGAATTGCTCAACCTCTTAAAAAACGGACAGTAGGTCAAACTAATATTGCTCATGTTTATGATGGTGCTAATCATATTTGGCCTACTTCTGTTATTCATTTTAGTGATTTTACTAGTGTCCAACTTAGATACATTTGGGGTAGTGATGATGGTCGAGATTTGGATACTAAATCATATTATGTTAATTCTCCTATTAATAATTTAAACTATGTAGCTGTTGGTTGGTCTTGGAATTTAAGTCAAATTCCTTATCTATATTGGGGTGGTGATAATACTGACTCAGGTGCTGAATGTGTTATGTTTAATATTGAATCTATGATTGACCTTGAAGATAAAATGCCTGATATAATGAAAATGAATCTTTGTGCTAATTGGTTTGGAAGTTTAAGTAGAGGTCATGTTACTGTTGAATGTACTGCTTATAAAGGTGGAGTTATTGTTCATGCTTGGCAATTAAAGAATCATGAAATTGATGTTGATAATAGAGGAATGTTTATTTTTCCTTTGGCTGATGGAACTATTAATATGCCTGATGGATATGGTGGTTATAAAGAATGTTGGTATGGTGAAGTTATTAAAAGAGTTGCTAAATCTAATAATGAAGTAAAATATTTTAGAATTAATCCTGTTAATGATAAAACTATTGGTTTAGATAATATTAAAATAATTCGTCATGGTGGTGGTTATATTCATCGTGATGGTTATTGTTGGTATGAAAATCAACCTAATGATAAATATAAAGTTTGGAATAATCAAGTTAATACAACTGGTACTCCTTTAACTCTTGATAAACCAACTCTTAATATAACTAGTGATGATAATTATAGTTATGAATATCATACAGTTTTATTAAATGAAGATAATACTGTTTATAATAATAATTATACTGATAGCTATAAATTTAGATTTGGTTTTGTTGCAGGTAATTCTGAATTTAGAGGACAACAAACTATTCAATGTTATGTTGGTACACAAGGTGGCAAAGCTGATGATGGTAAGACTTCAATAGGTGAAATAAAATATACTAAACTTAATAAAATTGGTGAATTGACAATATATAGTCCTATTGAAAGTTAAATTAATGTTAATTACCAAACAAAAATAACGGTTTAAGTGCTATAGATTATGTAGTTCAAACTACAAGTATTAATCTATTTTTTTAACTTAAACCTTAATTTATTATGCAAGTAATTGAAAAAGTGAAAGTTGTTCCAGAGGGCTATAATGGTGCTGGAATGAATTATGACGGTGGTAATCGTCGTGATGTAAACGGTAAGGCTAATGCAGGTTTAACTCTTGGTATTATCGGTACTGCACTTGGTGCTTGGGCTTTGTTTGGTAATCGTCGTTCTAGTGTATTAGGTGGCGCTGGTGGTGGAATGTTAGGCGATGGCTCTACTAACATTAATGTTCTTGGCGCTACTGCTGGTAGTGGAAGCGGTGCTCCTACTGCTTTTCAAGCATGGGAAAAATCTTGTGAAGATACTTTAGCTCTTCAAGGTGGTCTTTATCAATGGGCTTTGACTCAACAGAATCAACGTTTTGAAGATAGAGAACGATTGAATAGTGAATTGTTTGGTGTTTACATTGATGGGCGTAATCGTACTGATGCTCTTGTTGAGAAAAATAACACTGACTATTTTAATCTTTACAAATATACTCGTGACGCTGATGATGATATCCGTAAAGAGTTATCTGATTTGAAAGCTGAATTGGCTGTTACTAAAGCTATTCGTCCTTATCAAGATAAACTTATCCAATGCGAAATGGAAAAGATGTTTACGGCTGGTATCAACTATACTGATAGAAAAACTTGTAATGTTATCTATGGTGTAGTTACTCTTCCAAATGAACCTACTGTTACTGGTCTAGTTGGACGTAATGCTTATGGATGCTTACCATGTGGTTTTACTCAACCTGCTAGCGGAACTCCGGCTCAGTAATATTACTAAGTTTGATTAAGAATATAAAATTGAAAGAGATATGATACCTGTTAATCAATTCATACTAGGTAGTAGTGACCCTTTGCTATATCCTAGTGAAAAAATGACTAATAGCATTGATGAACAAATTGCTTTTCTTCAAAGTCAAAAACAAGTATTACCTAATGATGTTGAGCCTTGTGATGTTTATGTTGCAATTAACGCTCAATACCATGATTATGCTAAATTATTTGAAGAATGGTTTGGTGGTAATATAGATAATAAAGTGTTTGAAAGTGCTATTACATTTTGGTTTAAAGATGTAGATTTTGATGGTGATAAAGTATGGGAATATTTCCACATGAATAACTAATCATTATTGTAAAACTGTAAAAGGGAATTATCTTCGGATAGTTCCCTTTTTTATTTATCTAAATTTTAGTATGGACAAATTTATTGATGTAATTGTAGATGGAATCCTTAGTAATTTTGATTTTGGATTTATGTTTATTGTTAATGTTCTAACTTATATTATTATTAAAGTTATTGATTACTTTAATGGTGATAATAAAGTTCCTACTTGGCAAAAACGATGTGTATTAGTAATAAGTATTGCTGCTATGATTGGTATTTATATTACAGCTGGTTATGATAATACTATTATGCTTGTTAATAGTGCTATTCTTGCTCCTGTGTTTTGGAGTTGGGTTGTTAGTCCTATTCTAAAGAAACTTGGAATTGGTTATAAAGATATTGATAATACTATTGGTTAAGATTGTATGAGATTGATTAGCTAGGTTTGACTGACTGATTTAAGCCTGCTATATCCTCTAAGGGGAGTATAGCTTGCCGAATTTGGCTAGTTTTAAGCCTAGCTGATTAACTGTACATGATTTAATGAAAGTCTTGCTATGAGCCTAAAAGTGGCTCTATGAACGTACATAAATATTTACAATATTAAATTTTAAAATAGTAAAGTTATGAGAGTTATTAAGACTAAACATTTTCCTTTTAATGGTTATAAAGCTATTAATCTTTTTGGTGTTATATTTACTAAAGGTGAATTAAGTAATAAAGAACTTAATCATGAAGCTATTCATACAGAACAAATGAAAGAGATGTTATATATCTTTTTCTATATATGGTATGGTATTGAATATCTTATTATAAGACTATTTCATATTAAACAACATGATGCTTATAAAGATGTAAGTTTTGAAGAAGAAGCTCATATTAATGATGATAATCTTGATTATATTAGTGAACGTAAACATTATACTTGGACTAAATATCTAGGTATTAATAGTTCTAAAACTGCTTAATTAAAAAATGTTAATAATATAGTTAAACTACTTGTTATTAATAATATAATTTATATTTGTAACAAACTAAATTCTAAAGATATGGAAGATGATAAAAGAGTTAATTATAAGTTAGATGCTATTAATAAACTTATTAATAATCTTAAACTTAGTATTTCTGGTAATAAAGAACATGATGAGCTTGGAGAAAATAATGTTATAGTTAATCTTGATGAGATTAGTCAAAAGATTACTGAATTACATGAAATGGTTAAAGCTGAATTTGATGAGTTTGAAAATCAACATAAAAGTGAATCAGATGAAACTCAAACTCTTCTTAATAATCGTTTTGATAAAATTGATGCTAAATTAGATAGTATTAAAGCTGCTGTTGATAGTATGAAAACTACTATTGGTAATAAACTTGATACTGTTAATTCTACTATTAATAAAGCAAATACAGATATAGTTGCTGCAATTAATGCTATGAAATCTAGTAATGATACTAAAAACGATGCTATAATTACTGCTCTTCAAGGACTTGTAACTAAAGTTAATCAAAATACTAATAATATTAATTCTCTTGATGGTCGAGTTGATGCTCTAGAACAAGCTTAACATGAATTTTAATTTAGTAGAAATGTATAATGGCTTGTTAAGATTTAACAAGCATATACTAAATGAACTTGCAGAAGGACTTAAACATCTACCTAATTTAGATGGAGTATCTAAAGGAGATAGTTTAATTATTAATGAACAAGGTAATCCAGCTTGGGGTTCTGCTGCATTTATTCCTACTTTTGAAAATGCTGCTTATGGTATTGAATGGACTAAAGATGATAATGATATAATCAGAATTGGTAATGCTAAATTTCATAGAGAACTTCCTATTCAAAATAGACTTAAAGGTTGTGTCTATAATGAAAAGAAAATCAGTTATTTCCTTAATCCTACGGGTTGGGCTAAACCTCTTGAAAATGGTTTTATTCCTCCTCTTGATGGAAGTGATGGCGATGTTGGGGTAAGAATTCCAGAGTTTTATATGTGCGTTAAAGATACTGGTACTAAATATCAACTTTGGATAAGTGATTTTAATATTGATGGAACATTTACTAGAGTTCATCCTTTTATTATAAGTCATACTAGAACTATGACTAGAACTAGAGAAGATGGTAAAGAAGAAGTATTTAGTGCTTGTATTAAACCTGATGATACTAGATATTTAGGAGGAAATAAAAATTCTTCTGTCAATGCTATTAAATTACAAGGTAGACCTAGAACCGGTATTAATTACGATAAAGCTAATGAATTTTGTGCTAATCGTGGCGATTGGATTACAATGATTGATTATCTTGAGTATTGTGCTTTACAAGCTCTTTGTTATATTGAATATGCAAATTTTGATAATCAAGCTGCATTAAATACTAATTTAACTAGTGATGGATTTAAACAAGGAGGACTTGGTAATGGTGTTACAAATTTAAATTGGGAAAGATGGGCAGCTTTTAATGGTAATAATCCTATTGTACAAACTTATTGGACTGCTGAACATAATATTGGTAATGGTAGTACTAATGGTGACCATTATGAATTAGGAAATTATAATGCAGATGGAAGTAATTTAAGTATTTATCCCGCTATTTATCGTGGTATTCTAAATTTCTTTGGAGATATATGGACATTTATTAGAGATGTAGTCATTATCAATAAAGATAAAGATTATAATTATGTTTATATTCTTAAAAAAGGAGTTAATCACGCTGATGTTACAAAAGATAATGTTAATGAAAAATGTTATCTAATTGGATGTCAAGCTAATACTAATAATTTTATTACTGAATTTGATTTTCAAAAAGGAGTTTATTTTATTCCTAATAAAGTTGGAAGTAATAAAAAAGCTGATTATAATTGGACAAGAGGTAATGATGGGCAAGATACAGATAAAGCTACTCGTGTGCTTCTGCTTGGCGGTCGCGCTTATGGCAGTTCTGCGGCTGGCTCTGGTCACTTTTATTCTGGTTGGGTTCTTGTTTAATTCTATTATAGATTATACTAATAATACTGAACTTGAACAAAAAGTTAAAGTTATAGAACAAAAGCATAATGAATTAGTTGATACAGTTAATGAACTTAAAGCTAAAGTTGAAACATATTCTGATAAGATTAATGAGCTTGAAGAAAGAGTTCATCGATTAGAAAATGCAAGTCAATCTTAATATGGCTAGTCTTAATCAATTAGTTAGTGAATTTGCTCATGCTGTTGGCAATCCTAATAGTATTCCTCTTAGACGTAATCTTCGATATGCTATTCTTCATAGTCGTAATGAACTAATTCGTAAAAGTTATGAAAATCATAAATATGTTGATAAAGGTCTGCAACAACGTATTCGTGTTTCTATTATTAATGTTCCTGATGGTGACTTATATAATAGTCAAACTCTTGGGCTTCCTGCAATTAAACGTACTAAACAAGAAGTTCCAAAGCCAGTTAGACTTATTAATAACTTACCTTTCCAATCAATTAGAACTACCGGACATACTGGGATAGAAATACCTTTTGCAAAAGAAGCTAGTGCTAAGTTTTATCATTATCTTGCAGGTATGTGTAATCTTCCTGTTTATGATTATATTAATGGTTATATTTATTTCTTTAGTAATAATAAAGATTGGTTTCAAAATATAGGTTCTATTGTTATTGAATCTCCATTTGAAATTCCTTATCTTGTTCCTACCGAAACTATTGAAAAAGCTAAAGATGTAAATTATGACCCTATTGATGATGAAGCTAAATACGATGATGATGAATTTCTTATTCCTGAAGATATGATTGGAACTCTTAAAGAGATTGTATTTAAACGTAATCTTATTGAAGTTCCTCGTCAAACAAATGAAACTCCTATTGATAATTTTGTAACTAGATAAATTATGATTAAAGATATAGATATTAGTCATTATTATAAAAAGTTTATTGAAACTTCTAATGACGATATGGCAAAATATAATAAAGAACTTGAAGTTATAAATAAGATGAAAGCTGATTGTCGTGCTTATATTAAAAGTAAAAATCAAGTTATTAAGGATGATTTAAAAATTAATCTTAATGAATATGGGTTTCAATTTCTTAATGATAATGTTGAATTAATTAATAAGTTAGAGCAATTAATTAATAATCAACTTAGTTATACAGTTGGAGAAAGACGTATTGTTCTTCTCCAACTTTTGCGTTATTGTAACTTAGCTAAAAAAGCAAACGATTATATTATTGCTCTTAAACTTGCTACAAGACGTTCTGAATTAAGTCTTTCTGATTATAAAAAGTACATTCATAGGTATTATAGTTATGGTGTTCATAAATGTGTTCTTGAAGGCTATGCTTATCATTTTAAATATGAAATTGGTGATTTAGTTATTAATTTCTGGAGATATAGAGATAAACCTAGAGATACTTATGTTGATTGGAACGCTACTAGACTTAAAAAACAAGAAATTATTGATGCTGGTCTTAAACCTTATGATAAAGAAGAAGCAGAAATATATAAAATTCGTGGACTTAAGTATGATGGTATTCCTTATGTAGTTTATAAAACTAATAAAGAGTTTTATGAAATACAACTTATTAATAATGGAACTCATAGTTATAGTGCTATTAAATTCAAGTATGCTAATTATATTAATAGAGAACTTAGAGGTAAAGATGCTAAACAACTTAATTCTGAATGTAAAACTGTTGATGATATTTTTAATCTTAAATTAGGATTAAGAAGTAAACTTCTTGTTTATCTTGAACGAGAACCTAATGCTCCATTTAAATATATTAGAAATGTTAATCAACAAAAGTATGAACGTGGAGCACATAATAATGGTAATAAAACTAGATATAAAAACTAATATTATGGCAAATAATAAAACGATTACGATAGAACATATAATTGGTAAACTTGATAATGATTTCAATCCTGATGGAAGTGATTGGATTCCTAGAGTTCCTGCTTGGTGTGTTGATGCTATGAATGAACTTAAAGTTCTTCGTAAAGTTGATAAGAAAATGAAACTAACCGTCATTAATAAGATAGCTAAAAGTAAATGTTGTCTTATTGATGACGGTCTTAAAGTATATGATAGTAATGGTTGTGAAGTACCTAGAGCTGATACTAGTAAATATAGATGTGGTGATACTAAATCTGCTCCATCCTCTACGGGGGGTCAAGCGGAGGACGAAAGTCCGGAGCGTGCTACTAATAAAGACTATCTTGGTATGCCTTATGATTGTTGTCCTAATGGTTCTAGAACTAGAGAAGTTATTGATACTGGTAAAGTAGGATGTAATCCTGTTGTTTATACAGTTCATAATAATACTGAATGTCCAAGATGTCAGCATGAAGTTCATTCTCATTGTCAGACCCCCCGTGGAGGATATGATAAGTCAAATCATAATTATATTCTTATTGGAGGTAATACTATTGAACTTAATTTTAATGATACTTGTATAACAGTTGTTTATAAAGATATTGAAACTCAATATAGTGATAATTATCATTGTGAGATTCCTGTTATACCTGCTAATGGTAAATTAATTCAAGGTCTTACTTATTATTGTATGGCTCGTATGCTTATGAGAGGATATAAACATCCTGTGTTTAATCTTTCTGCTAGTCAATATGGAACTAATCCTTTCTATCTATGGGAAAGTATGAAGAAAGATATTAAGACTAGTGTTTTATTAGATGAACAAAGTGATGATGATAGTGGTTGGAATGAGTTCTTTTATAACTTTACTTTTCCTAAATAATTATGAATATACAAAAGAAACTTAGTCTTAATAAACATCCAGGTGATTGTGTACCTTATTCATTAATTGCTGCTAAAAATGTTAAAGTGAGTAATGATGATAGGATGATTGTTAATGAAGAAGGGCTTGAAGATTGTAAAGCAATTGCCAATTCTATTCATGAAGATGGTATTAATAATTTTAAAATAGTTGGTGTTATTCCAACTAGTACTGAACTTATTTTATTTATTGTTAATACTGATTCTAATGAATCTTATATTTATAGATATAATGAACAAGCTGATAATTGTTATAGAGTAAATAGTAATTGGAAATATAATGGTGGTAAGATTAAAGGAACATATACATATAATGTTAAAAATCATCTTATAGTAGCTATTGCTGAAAGTGATGCTTCTATTGATGTTCCTCTTAAAACTATTAATATTGATTTAGATTCTGACCGTCCTGATTCTGAAATGTCTATTATTCCTCAAATAACATTACCTACTATTAGTAATCTAAACTATGTTAGTGGTGGTGCTTATAAAGGATTTTATTTTCTATTTATTCGTTATAAAATTGATAAAACTAATTATACTAAATGGTATAGTATTGGATTTCCTATTTTTAATGATGTTATAATTCCACAAGTTATTAATAAAGTTTGTTTTAGAAAAACTAATGTTTATGAACCGAAAGATGAACCAAATGGTTATTGTTATGGTAATACCGATTCATTTAGTGATTCTAAAGATATATGTAATCAAACTTTTGAAATAAATATTAGTGGAGGTCGTTCTGGTCTTTATCAACTTGGTTTTATTGTATGTAAAAAGGATGGTACACAAGCGTTTAGAACAGATGATTTAAATAATAATATTTTTAAATTTAGTAGAGATGTTCTTGTTGAATATAATGTTGCTGATTTAACTACTGACTATTATAATTATTATAATGTTGGCAATATTATTAATTATAAAAATAGAGTATATATTGCTAATTATAATGAACATACTGATAATGATGATAGAACTTTAAATAATGGTAAAACATTAGAAGAGGCTGTTAAAGATATTACTATTAAACTTCGTAACAAAGCTGTTAATGCTTATTATAATGATTATACTACTGTTAATGCAGTTAGTGAAAAAGGTCCATATTTTAAAATGGCTAGCCTTCAAATTACTGGTACTGCTGATTGGCAAATTAAAGATATTAATAAAGTATTCAATAATAATCAATATCCTTTTCGTACTTTTAGAACTTTATTTAATGATACAGTTATACAAGGTATTGCAGCACATGAATATTTAAAGATTAATTATAATGCTAAAATAAAAGTAGGTAGTAGAGGTAGTCATAATCTTAAAGAATATCTTGCTTGTCATTGTTTTATTATTCCTACAAGTTATAAATATGAAAATAATCAATCTGTTTATACTTTACCTAGTACAGTTAAAATAGCTTGTTATGTTTATAATGGAACTGGATTTACAGAAGATACTGTATTTACTAGTGGGCAAGTATTATTTGGAGATACTACATTTGATATTGATAATTGTAAAATGAGAATTACTCATTCTACTATTGAACCTAGTTATGATTTTAATGAACGTAAAAAGAATGATACTCTTATTCCTGGAGAAGTATATAACTTTTTTATTCATTTTGTTGATAAATATGGTGATGCTAGTAGAGGTTATAAACTATCTAATAAAGATAAATATATAAATAATGTTGTTAATGATGGTTCTCATTGTACTATAATTACTTTTAATTGGAACAATCAAGGTAATGGTAATATTCCATATTGGGCAGTTATTAGTGGAGATATTCCAATATCTACTATTAGTTCTAATATTAAAAGATATATTGCTAATCATAAAATTGTAGTTTATACTGCTGAACCAATAAATAATCCTACTACTAATATATTACTTAATAGTTCTGGTGAACTTGAAGCTACTAATAAAGATGAACTATATACTCTTATATCTAATTACTTTATTGATTATCAAGATAAAGATAAATATAATGATTTATATGTTTATCAAGTTATAAATAGTGGTAGTTATACTCCTTGTAGTAATCAAGTAATAGGTGCTATTGGTGTTGATAATGAAGCTAAATTTGGTTATTACGAAAATATTAATGGTGATGAACTATTTAGAATACCTGATTTAATATTTGATGCTGAAGCTATTGGTGGTGAACATACTAGAGGTTTTATATATAATATGAATAATACTTTTAATAAGTTTTATATTCGTGCTAATATTGATACTACTTTATGGAATCAAATTAAAGAATTAGGTTATGTTGGATGGTTTATTAGTTATGAAAAAGTTGAACCTATTACTAGATATACTGGATTACTAACTAGAAAAGATTATTGTAATATAGCTAGTAATGTTACTTGGCAAAATGATAGTTGGGGTACAAAACCCGGTTTTGTAGCGAATAATTTTACTAGTGATAAATGTTATCTATATAGTGGTCGATTTGATATTGATGATAGTATTAAATATGATTTTAATATTATTCGTATTGATGGTAAATGTAAATTCGAACCTTATAAAGAGAAACATGATGTAGTTGATATGGTAGTTAATACTACCTATCCTTATAGTTATAATATGCCAGTTATAGGTGTTATTAGTAGAAATGAATATAAACCTATTAATAATTATAAACTAGTAGTTGCTGATAGTGTTACTGATAGTAGAGCTGGAAAAGGAACTGCTCTTGAAATGGATGATTATAAGGAATTACTACTTGATGCTGAAACTATGTTTCTTGCAACAGTTCTTAATTGTACTAAAAATATTTATACTAGTAAAGAAAAAGAACTTGTAAGACTTAATGACGTTTGTTATAATGGTGGAACTTATTCTATTGAACATGGATATAATGGTAGAATGACTTATGATGGTGTTCTTATTTATAATGATAATGGAGTTATAATGAACGAAGGTAATTATAAATTATATACTCCTACTAATAATCAATATTATTATAGTGGTGATGAACCATGTTGGCTTGATATTCCATTCAATGTTTATATTCAGTTTCCTTTATATAGTGATAAGTTCTTTGAAAGTAAACGTTTTAATAATGAACCTAGTAAGATAGCTTTTAGTATTAAAGAAGATACTGACAAGAAAAGTGTTGCTTTTGGTATATTTGTAGAACCTAAGAATAGTGTTGATTTATTTAAAGACCCTATTGGAAATGTTGACCAATATGTTCCTAAACTGTTAACTCAATATCGTAATGATATTATTAATATTACTCGTTTTGATAAAACTATAAGACGTAGTAATGTTATTCAAGATGAAAGTGAAGTTAACGCTTGGCGAATATTTCCTATTGAAGGTTATAAAAATATTACTGAAAATAAAGGAAGTATAACTAATTTAGTTGGAATTGGATATTATCTTTTAGTTCATACTCAACATAGTATGTTTATGTTTGATATAAGTGCTGCACTTAAAACTAGAGATGAAAATGTTCAATTATATCAACCTGATGCTTTTGAAGTTGATTATAAAGAAGTCTTTACTAGTGATAAAGGTTATGGTGGACTGCAAGATGATTTAGCATATATAGTTGGAGAATTTGGTTATATTTTTTATAATGATGATTTTCATAAACTTTATCAATTTGATGATGGTCAACTTAAAATAATGGATGAAGATATTAAATTATGGTTAGATAAATATCATCCTAATAAAGTTAGATTTGCTCATGATAAATTTAATAATCGTATTCTAATTAAATTTGATTATACTTATAATAATATTAATCCTAATACTAAAGAATCTATTATAGAACCACATAATGAAGTTATTAGTTTTAATTATAAAGTAGGTAGTTTTATTAGTTTACATGATTATTATTTTAATAATGCTTGGTCTACTAAAACTAAATGTTACTTTCAAACTGAACATAACAATGATAGACTTAACTGCCCTCTTCATGTATTTACTCATGAATATAATTATGGTAGATTTAATACTCACATGGGTGATGATAGTAGAAGTCTATATTTAGTATCTAAACAAGAAGTTGGTGATGAGCCTATATTAGTTCATAATAGTTATATTGATATTATGGTTAATGAATCTTATGAACTTATTAAATTTCTTGAATTTATTAAATATAAAGTACATAAGATATATATTCCTATTTATAGTGATAATATTAATAATCCTGTTGATTTAAGAGAACATCCTTATGCTGGTGATATACTTCGTATATTTAATGAAGATAATGATACTGATGATATAGATATTAATATTGATAAACTTAATGAATTTAATAAGTATAAAAAACCGTGGTATGAATTAACTCAATATAACTTTAATTATTTCCGTAATGCAATTAAAGAACATCCTAATACAGTAAGTGATAAACTTCGTAGAGTATATGGTAATTATTTTGTAGTTCGTTTTATATTTAATAATTCAGATAATAAGCGCATTGAATTTGAAAGTCTTGAATGTGCTCAAACTCAATTTAGAAAATTATGATACAGTATAGAGATAGACAAAGACAAAAAGCTTTTGCTGGTGCTATTATTGGTGCAGCTGCTAGTATTGCTGGTGGTATAATTAAAGGCAATAAACAAAAGAAAGCTCAAGAAAAAGCCCAAGCTGAAGCTCAAGCTGCACAAGACCATAAAGATGCTTTACAAAATGCTCAAGCTTTAACTAGTGCTTATGCTAATCAAGATTATGTTGGTCAATATAATGATAAGCTTACTCTTAAATGTGGCGGTAGAGTTCGACGTAAAGCTAATTTTGGTACTGAGTTTGCTCAAGCTCTTCCTGGACTAGGTAATCTTGCTAGTGCTATTACAGGAGTTCAAGGACTTGGTGAATTAGGTACTGCAATAGGTCAAGGTATTTCTGCTAATCAACAAATTAATGAAAATAAACGTATTGCTCAAGAAGCTGAACAGCGTAAACAACTTCAAGCTGACCAACAGCAACTTAATATTACTTCTGATAAAATGATTAATCCAATGACTATGTATCAACGTTCTAGTTTTATTAATAAATATAAATGTGGCGGACGTAGAAAAGCATGGATTGGTGCTGCTATTGGTGCTGCTGGAAGTTTAATTGGTGGTATGTTTGGAAGTAAAGGTCAACAACCAATTCAAGTTAAACAAGCTGACCAAGCTAGTTATAGTGCTCCTAAAGCTGGTCTTGAACGTCCTGAATGGATTACTAATGGTAATGTTCAACAACCTGTTATGCCTCAATCAGTATATCGAGATAGGCTAAATGTATATCGTTGTGGCGGTCATAGACGCTAGTCTTTTGCTCTCTGTTGAATTATTATATATAGGTATGAACTATTAATCGACTGATAGGCTATCGTTCAGCAGAGAGCCTTAAAATCAATTAAATTACAATTTCTCATTATATTATATAAAATGCCTAGAAAAGATAAAGTTATTCATATAAGTAATTTACCTAGTACATTTAGAGGTAATGTTACTCGTAATGGAAGATTTATTCAAAATGGTATTATATTATTCAAACTCCTAGAAGTAATGGAAAAAATCTTCCTCAAAAACAATATGCTGCTGGTGGTAAAATACCAAATGTAGTTGCTGGTGGTATTGCTCAACCTCTTGGTAATAATTTCTTTTATATGAATGGAAGAAAACATAGTCAAGGTGGTATTGATATTGGTCCTAGTGATAAAACTGGTATTGAAGTAGAAGATGGTGAAGTAGTTGAAACTAATGGTAATGAACTTAAAGTTTATTCTGCACAACCTATTATTAATGGTGTTAGTCCTGCTAAATTAGTTATGGGTGGAGCTAATCCTAATAAAGTATTTAAAGCTCAAGAAGATTTTAAAGATAGAAATGGGATTAACGATGATGGTACTAAAGCTAAATATGGTAAAGAAAAATATGTAGCTAAAAGTGATAATACTAGAGTAACTCCTATAATGGAATCTCCTAGAAATAGTGGTATTAAACAAGGAGATTTTATTTATTATCCAGAAACTTATAGAATAGCAAATAATACTTTAGAAAAAGTTCCTGCTAGAAAAGAAGTTAATATGACTCCTCTTGAACAAGTTAATCCTGAATTTGATATATTGTTAGGTGGCGCTGGAGTTTTAAGAGGTGTCGATAAAGCTACTAAAGTTGCTATGGCTTTAGATAAAAATATTTCTAGAACAAGTCAAAAAGCTATTACTAAAGGTAGAGATGCTTTAGGTTATTATTCTATTTCTCCTAATATTCGTTATAATTTATCTGTTAATAATGGTAGAAAAGCTCTTGGTGTTAAACCCACTAAACTTCTTGAAGCTCCTAAAAAACAATTAACTTCTAATATTGGTAAATATAAAGATTTTGTTAATATATTAGATAGTAACGGAAAAGTTATTGATATACCTGATATTCTTCAAACTAATATTGATGATACAAAAGCTTTTCTTAAAACTTTTAATAAATGGAATGCTCGTTATGGTTATGACCCTATTCCTTTATCTGCTGCAAAAAATCCTAAACAAGCAGATAAACTTATTAAAGATAGATTGTTAGAACATAATACATTTATTAGAGGTGTACATGAAACAGGTAATGAAGAAAATATAAATAATATACTTAGAAGAAACGGTATTGAACCTACTGCTGAAAATAGAGCTAAATATTATGCTTCAACTTATGCTCCAGATACAGGAGCTGGTAGAGCTGGATTTAATTCTTCATATAATGGAGAAGGTAGTATTTATTCTTCTAATAGTTTAAATACAGGTATTGGATATGCAAAAACTAAGCATCGTAATGAAAAAGATGGATTTGTAGTATCTGTTAGACGTCCTATTAAATTTGAAGGTAATAGAGAAAATTGGGTTAAAAATGCTGATTTTGGTTTTGATAATTCTAAAAAAAGTAGACTTTATGCAGATTATGAACTTCCGTATTTACTTCGATATGGTAAGAGTGCTAGAACTGAATTAAGTAAAAATAAAACAATTCCATATAAAGATATTGTTTCTAAAGTTAATAAAATAAATAAATCAGTTTATAGCGATTATATTGCAAATAAAATCAAAAAAATTATTAATGACCCTAATATAAAATATAAACCTAGTTATCAAATAACTGGTAATATTAAACAAGACTATATTAATAAGACTATAGCTCGTGAAGTTAGTAATATAGATTCTTATAATCCTAATGGTTATTTAGCACTACAATATGCTTATGATATAGCTCAAAAAAGAGGAATTAATAGTCCTACTTATTCTATACGTTATGATGATAAAGATTATAAAATACTTGATTATATAGATGATAATTTTACTGATTATCAAACCATAGATAAAATACCTGAGAATGAAGTTAAAGCTCTTTATTATAATAATGTTAATAATAAACTTGGTAAATTGCTTTCTAAAAATTATAGAAAATATGTTGAAAAGCAATTTAATAAACAATATCGTAAAGCAATTAATAAAGAAATTGCAAAAAATGGAATTACTGATGATGAATTAAAAGAATATATTGAATCTAAAGGTATTCATCCAGAACATAAAAAATATAATGTTATAACTAGTGAAAAACTAGTTAAAAGTAGTCGAAATGAAGGAAATCCTTATCAACATTTTATTTTTACAGGTGATGTTGGAAAACAAGGTCTTGAAGTTATTGATATAGTAGATGTTAATTCAGATAAATTTAAAGGAATACCTTATACTCGTGACCATTTTGGTAAATATACCAAAGGTTATAGTCGTAAATCTAGAAAACTTGGAGGAAAAAATATGATTGTAAATATTAGCGGTAATGTTAAGAATGGATTAATTCATTCTCCATCCTCTACGGGGGGTCTACGCGATAAATTTGCTGTTGGTGGAAAATGATAATGGAAATCGTCGTCCTCAATATTATGCAGAACGCAGACTTCCTTTATTTGAAGATGGTGCTGGAATTACTAGTGGTTTAGTTAGAGCTGGTTGGAGTCATGGAAATAATAAAGGTATTAGTACAAATAATACTAATATTCCAAGTTTATCTGCAACTAAATCTAGCGGGAAGACCCCCCGTAGAGGACGAAGTAAGTCAAGTCAATCAACTCAATCTGTTCCTACTAAAACACCTCCTACTGCTGTTTATAATCGCAATCTACCTAAAGTAGAAGCTAATATTCCAACTACTTTACCTGTTTCTACTAGTACACCTGCTAAAGGAATTACATCTTCCGATGGTAAAGGTCAAGGTAAATTTAAAAATCTTACTACTGCTGATTGGATTGGACTAGGTAGTAATGTAGCTGGTAGTTTAGCTAGTTATTTTACTAGTAGAAGAGCTATTAATAAAATGAGAGGTCCAGGTCAACCTACTCTTATTAGTGCTAATAAACTTAAAACTAAATATAATATTAATCCTCAACTTGATAGAATTAGAGAAGATAAATTTGAGGCTTATCGTGATATTGATTCTAATACTGCTAGTAGTCGTGTAAGTTTAGCTCGTAAACAACGAGTTCGTAATACTGCTGGTCAAGCTGCTAATGAACTTTATGGTAATAAAGAAAATATAGAAACTAATCTTATTAATCAAGATAGACGTAATCAACAAAGTGTTCGTCAATTTAATGCTCAACAATACAATCAATATATAGATAGAAAAACAGCATTTGATAATGGTATTAGAGAAGCTAAAGTAACTAATATTAATAATTTATTTAGTGGTATTAATGCTGGTATTCAAGATATGATTAGTAGATATGAAAATCGTAAAGCTTTAAATAATACTATTGGCGCAATGAGAGAATCTGCCCCTAATGTAGATGATAGAATTATGAGAGATGCTGGAGTTGATTATGATGAATTTATTATTCGTAAACGTAGAAAACTTGGAGGAAAACAATCATGCCGATAAACTTTTATACTCCTACTTTTAGACAACAAGTTAATCCTATTGACTTAAATGTCTTAGCTAGAACTTATAATACTCTTGAACAAGGTCATCAACAAGCTATTCAAACTAAATCTCAAATTGATGCTCAACTTGCTCAATTAGATTTAAATGAAGCTGAAGATGCTTGGCGTCAAGAACAACTCAATAAAGTTCGTAATGCTCTTACTGAAAATATGCAATATGGTAATGCGTATTCTAGTCTTGATGATATAGTTGGAACTTATGGAGATATAACTTCAAGTCCCGGAATGATTGGTCGTTTACGTGCTCAACAAGATTATAAAGCATATATGAATAATCTTGATAAACGTACTGATTTATCGGAAGATTATAAGAATTATTATCGTGCTGTTAATAAATATAATTATCAAGATATAACTGATAAGAATGGTAATGTTATTGGTGGAAGTAAATGGACTCCTATTGATAAAGAAGTTTCTGAAATTCCTATGAATCAAATACTTAATCAAGCACTTCAATGGGCTGCTAAAGAACAAGGTGGTGGTAGTCAAACAAGATGGCTTGATGCTAACGGTAAAGTTACTGATGATATTACTAAATCTGTTACAGGAGAGATTTATTCTCATACTAAAGGTGATTGGCAAAGATTAAGTAAAGCTAAACTTGCTGAAGCTGTTAAAGCTGTTATTGAAAATACTCCTGGCGCTAAAGCTAGTCTTGAACAAGATTATAAGATTGCTAAATGGAAATATGACCAAAATGGTAGTAATCCTGATATAACAGATAAAAATGGTATTCTGCTTACTCCTGAACAGTATCTTGCTAAACGTATTGACCCTTTCTATAATGCTGCAACTTTTTATAATCAAAGTAGTAATACTACTTATGGTGAAGCATGGAAAGCTCAATTAGCTTTAGCTAAACAAGCTGGTTCTGGAAGTAGTGCTCAAAGAAAACAAGCTATTGATAATTTAACTTATAAAGGTACTCCTGTTCGTATTGATAATTTTATGCCTGCTCAAGCTCAAGCTGAAATTACTAGCAATAGACAATCAATAGCTGGATTACTTAGTAAATATAATCCTGATATTAATATTAATTTAAGCACTGCTAATCCAGATGATATTAGAACTAGTATCATGACTAATATTACTAATCCATCTGATAGAGCATATGCTCTAAGTTATCTTAATGATATTATTGATAATCAAGAATATATTAATAGTCTTAAAGTTGGTAAATCGCAAGATAGCATTGACGGATTTGATACATATAATTCTATTATTAGTTTAAGTGATTTGCCTAATAATAAATATTCTGATACATATAGTAAATATGTTAATCAGATATTTGGAGATAGTTCTGCTATTAGACAATACTTTAATAACGATGATGTATATAATTCATTTATTAATGCTATTGGTGGAGAGAAAAAAGCTGCTAGTCTTGGAATAAGATTTGGTTCTGATGGTAATGGTTATAGATATGCTGAATTACCTAAAGATTATCATAAATCTATTTATAGTTTTGGTAAAGCTGTTAAAGAAGCTGAAGATACTAGAAATCTTTTAAATGCTTTTCTTAATTCTGCTAAGACTAGATTTTTTGGTTACGGTGATAAATTTGTTCGAGTTAATTCTAATGGTGAAGAACATCATGCTGGATTACCAACAGGCAATAAAGAACCTTATATTGGTTTAATTGATTATGTTGATTCTCTTAAATCTAAAAATGATGCTGTTCTTGATGGTGGTCAAATAACTTCTTCTACTATTGGTATATCTGCAATGACTCCTGAACTTGCTGAACTTAATTTTGTTATGAGTTCTAATCCAGAAGCTGCTAGTAAATATTCTGCTCAAAAGAAACAATTAGAAGAACAAGCTATGTCTGCTATTAAAGCCGGTATTGATTTAACTCAAGGAGAATCTTATATTACTAGTGAAAATGGAATATTTGAGCCTATGTCTTCTGAAGATAGAAAAGCTTATACAGCTTATCTTAGAAGTGCTAAAGAAAATGAAATTACTCCTACTATTGTTCGTGACCCAAAAACTGGTGATGTTGGAGTTCAAATTAATATTGCTGGTTATTATGATACAGAAGGTAAACTTAAAAGAGAACCTATTACTTTACTTGTAGGTAGTGGTGCTATTGATAGTTCTATTATTCAATCTTGGAATCAAGATACTAGTTGGAGAGCTGCTGGTAAAGTAGAAAATTATTATAATACTAATAGACCTATTTCTCTTACTAATAATGCTGCATTTACTGGAATTGATAAATTTAAATTAGTACCAAATGGTGGAGGTTTTAATTTAATTAATTCTACTAATAATCAAACTATTGGTTTAGTAAGTAAAGAAAATGCTGTTGATATTGTAGATAATTTATCCCAATGGGAACAAACTGTAACTGCTGTTAAAGCTGGTATGGCAGTAGATGAAAATGCTGTTAAAGCTATTCAACAAAATGTTGCTACTAAACTTGCCCAACTTAGTGGCAGTTCAGATCCTTATGTTATTCAATATTACTATGATGAATTAACTAATAATCTATATTAATATGGATGTATTAAAGTTTCTACAAGGTGGTAATAAAACACCTAATCCTGAATATAATCCTAAAACTAAAAAGGGGGGATTAAGAATGATTGGACAAATTGGTAATGAGATTACTGTTGGTACAGCTATTGGTTTTGCAGATTTAGCTGATGCTTTCTATAATATGGTTAGTAATAGTCCTAATGATTATCAATCTGAAATAAGTTCTGAACTTGAATCTTTAAAAGAATCTATTAATGAGCGTTTAGCTATATATAGAGAAAATCCTAATGCTGCTTTTGATATTGGAGATTTTGCTTGGTGGGCTAGTAACGCTCCTAGTATAGCTAGTTCTTTAACTCTTATGGTTCCTAGTACTGGTCTTGCTAAAGGTGTTTCTTTATTAGGTAAAGGTATAAAGTTTAATAAATTAGCTAATAAAATGGCTAATGCTATTAATATGACTCAAAAGAGTAGAGCCATTACTGGTAGAATAGCAGAGGCTACTGCTATTGGAGTTCCTTCTCGTTATCTTGAAAATTATCAAGAAGCTAGACAAACTTATAATGATATTGAAGATTATTCTAAAACTCAACTTGCTAATATGAATGATAAACAAAGAGAAGAGTTTTATAATAATAATCCTAAATATAAAGATATGTCTGATGAAGAAGTAGCTAAAGATATTGCTAAAAATAGTGCTGATATTACTTTTGCAGAAGATTGGGCTAATGTTCTTTTTGATGTATGGCAAGTTTATAGTTTAAAAAACTTATGGAAAAATGCTTTAAGTGGTAATACAATTAGTTCTAGACTTAGAAATTTAAATACTGCATTTAATAGTAATATTGATGATGCTGCCGCAATTACTAATGCTTTAAGTAATAAAACTACTAAACAAGCAATTACTAGTACATTAAAAGATGTAGGCGATGATATTCTTCATGGTGTTAGATCTGAATGGACAGAAGGAGTTGAAGAAGCTATTAATTATATAGCTAGTCAAGATGGTTTATATAATGGTAAAAAAGTATTTGATAAAGATATTCCTCAACAAACTATTAAAGATTATTTTCAAGACCCAATGTTATGGGAACAAGCATTTTGGGGTGCTCTTGGTGGTGTTACTTTTAGTAGTGTTATGAATAAAGCTGGAGAGTTTATTAATAAACGTCTTGATAAAGATTGGACTTCTGCTGAAAAACAAAGAGAAAATGAAATTCTTGGTCGTACTGCTACTTTTCAAGCATATCAAGAAAGACTTAATAGTATTGCTAATGGTAAAAATCCATTTATAACTATTACTGATGAAAATGGTCAACAGGTTAATCCAGATATTATTACTGGTACTGAAGAAGAACTTCGTAATATAGCTGAAAAAGAATATATGGATAATATTATTATTAATTCTATGAACGCTGGTAATTTAGGACTTCTTGAAAGTTCTATTAATAGTAAAGAATTTAATGATAGTATTACTAATAAACTTGGATTACAACAGCAAGAAAGTAGTGAGCTTATTAATAGATTTAAAACTGAAATTAATAATCTTAAAAATGAATATAATACTACTTTAAATAAAGTTAATAGACTTGGTGGTGGATTTGAAGTTGGTCGTATTATAGCTACCCAAATGATTCATGCTCGTAATCGTCAAGAAAATTATAATAATCTTCTTAATTGGGCTAATAATGTTTTAAATCAAGATATTACAGATAATCATATTGAAGATGTTGATATTAATTCTGCTAAGAATGGTATTTATCAGCATATTATTAATAGTATTCAAAGAGATATTAAAACTATTCAAGATAACGCTGCAATTAATAATTCCGTTAAACAAGAACGTATTGCTCAATTAAATGAACGATTAGATGCTATTAATAAACTTTATACTCCTATTGATATTGAAAATAAAAATGATATTCAATCAGCTATTCAACTTCAAAAACAATATAATGAAGTATTTAAAGATTTAGCAGAAGTTGTTAATGCTGAGATTAATGTTGAGGTTAATAAAAATCAACTTAATCTATCTGATGATAATATTAAATCTCGTATAACTTATCTTAATAACTTCTTTGATAATAGTCGTAAAAAGATTGTTAATAAAGCTATGGACGATTTACGTAATGCTTATAAACAATATGGTAAAGAATATGTCAATTCTGTTATTAAAGATGCTAATAATGGTAATAAACCTAATATAGATAAAGTTATTAGAGATGCTTATGCTGCACTTGATTTAAGTTCTAAAGGTAATGAACATCTTAAAAATACAATAGAACAATTAGCTGAGATTGCTGAGATTGAAAATGATGTTAATAATATTCCTAAAGAGGAAGAAATTGCTCCTGTTAATCCTGATGTTAATGAAGTTAATGAAACTGATGTAGATGATACTAACTCATCTCCATCCTCCACGGGGAGTATAGCGGAGCGAAGCGAAGCGGTTCCTAGTGAGCCTACTAATACTGAACAACCTCAATCTCAAACTGAACAACCAATTTCTCAAGAACCTATTAGTACTCCTAAACCTGAAGTTAATAATAATCTTCCAGATGATGAATTTGAACGTGGTCAAATAGGTACTGATTTAGTTTATGAAAGTATTGCCGATTTAGAAGATTCTCTTGGACATGAATCAACTAGTAGCGATTTACTTAATGCAAGACAATCTTTTATTGATAAACTTAGTCAAGCTGGATTTGAACAAACAGAAGCTGTTGATATAGTTAATAATATTATTGATGGTCTTACAGGAGGTAGTTTATATAGTTCTGTTCAAGATAATAGTACTAGACGTTTATTACTTAATGCTACTTATGCTACTGTTACAGGTAATGAACGCAATATAGAAGCTATTATGGATGATTTTGCTAATAGTGTTGATAGTGAAGGTAATACTAGAGGTAAAATTGTTAATGGTAAAGTCTATCTTAGTATTGGTCAATTAGTTGAATATATAGATAGTGTTACGGGTAATAAAATTATTAAAAATTACTTGTTTAATCAAATAAAAAACTATCTTTACGCCAGCACTAATAATCAAGGTAAATATCGTGCTACTGATGAATCAACTATTAAAAAACTTAATGCTAGACAATTTGTTCAATATGTAGATGGTATTGCTAAAGAACGTCTTGAAAGACTTCAAGTTGAACATACTAATAATGTTAATCTTAAGTATATAATAGAGAATGAAAATGTTAAAGCATTTACTTCTATTAAACAAGGTGATTATCTAGAAACTGAATATGATAGTAAGCTTAAACGTATTAATATACTTGCTAATGGTACAATTATTGGTTATATAGGAGTTCCAAATATTGATAAGTTTGGTAATTATGATATGGTTAATCAAGGTTGGAAATATAATATTCATGCTGAAAATGGTCAAGTTGTTTCTCCACTTAAAGACGCTTTAATTAGTATTCTTGATGGTGATAGATTTGACGAAGAATTTATTGGTCATTTATATGAACTTGCTGTTAAAGAAGAAGTTACACAAAAAGAACTTGTTAATCTATTTAAAGAATTTGAAACTAAATATCCTGATATAGTTAGAGATTTTACTACTCCTGTTGCAAGTTTTGATTTAGCTGAACATCTTGTTAATCTTACTAAATACATATTTAATCAACCTTATGAAAATGGTCATGAAGCTAGTATTAATCGTTGGTTTAATAATCTTCTTAATAGTTATGACCAAGCTATTACAATAGTTAAAGGTGATTTTAAAGGTAAGATTAAAGCTGTTAATGTTAAATATGGAGTTCTTAATACTATTGATGATACTAATGGCGAATGGAATGATGTACAAGAAACAGTAGTTGGTTATGATGAAAATATTAACAAACTTGGTGTAGTTGTACAAGGTCAAGTATATCTTAATGGAGAAAGCAAACCTACTATTATTGAAAATCTTACTACTAATGGTATGCCTGTTATTAGTATTCCAAGTAGTGACGGTACTTCTTTATATGCTTTTTGTAAACAAGTTCCATTAAATAGTAATCTACTTAAAGGTGATGCTCGACGTATTATTAATTCTATTAAAAATGAAGTTAATAATCTTTGTAGAGATTATATTAGTGGAAAAATAAGTTTTGGTGAACTTAAACAAAGTCTTGGAGATATATTTGGAAATAATAAACTTATTAACGGAGATAGAAATACTGGACTTCAAATTAGTATTAATCCTACTAATATAGGCTTTTATGTTAAAGGTGCACATTTTAATGGTAAGGATTATGCTTTTACTATTAATTCTGATGCTGGTAATTATAAACGTAATATTATTATTAATTCTCCTTATGTTATTAATAGTGCTTTTAAAATAGGTAAAAGTTATGGTATTAATGCTAGTACTATTGATAAATTAGATAATGCTCTTCGTCCTGTTATTGATGAAATGTTTAACTATGCTCAATTTGCTATTAGTAAAGATTTTATTAATGATAGTATAAAAACTAATGATAAAACTAATAAATATATTTATCGTGAAAATGGTAAAACTATTATAAATATTGATGGTAAAACTTATAGTTATAATAGTTATCAAGATTTTATTATTAGTAATGGTTTAGTTAGAACTAAATTAGCTAATACTAATACTAATGAAACTGCTGGTAATTGGCAAATAGATATTCATTCTAAACTCGATATTACTTATGAGCTTGAGGGTAGACCCCCCGTGGAGGATGGAGCAATACCTAAACAGTTATCAGAGTTCATGTTAGATGATACTCTTAATGCTATTAATTTTAATGCTTTTGAATCTGCTATAACTGCTAAGAATTTAACTCGTGGACTTAAAAAGTATTTTGCTAATGACCAAACTGCTATTGATTATATTGATTCTCTTCAAAAGATTGGTATATTACCTAAAAATATTCATGTTGTAGATAGTATTACTGATAATAATGGTAATAAAGTTAATGCTGTTTATCATCGTGATACAGATACTATTGAACTTAATAGTTCTGCTATTGCTGGTCAAAGAGTTTATCGAGTTGTTAATATTATACTTCATGAAAGTTTACATAGACAACTTTATACTAAATATAATACTGAACAAGCTCTTGCTTTAGTTAAACCTATATATGATAAATTTAAAGCTTGGCTTGATACTCAAGATGATGCTACTAAAGAAAGACTTAAACCTTATCTATTTGAGAACTTTAATACAAGTGAAGCTCTTGAAGAATTTCTAGTTGAAAGTATTACTAGTAATGCTCTTATGACTGCACTTAATGAAATTAAATATGATAATAGAAAAGTTAATAAACGTAAGACTTTATTTAGTAGACTTCTTGAAGTTATTGCTGATATGTTAGGTATTAAGATTAATGAAGATAGTTTATTAGCTGCTGCTAGAGATGCTTATAAAGCTATTAAAAAAATGCCTAAAGAAAGTAATCAAGAAGCTATTCAAGGAACTTTTCAGTTTGAAGAAGAAACTGCTAGTACAGAACAAACTGAAAATCCTAATGAAGATAATAGTCAAGATTATAATTATAATAATGATAATCTTAATGATGGACTTAATATGTTTAGTAGTGTTGATGATGATATAGTGCTGAATATGGCTGAATTGACTAGCCGTTTACCAATAGACCAACAGCCCGAATTTGCCACTTTGCTTGACACAGGGCGCATCAGTTTTAGCTGTATGTAGAATTAATCGAGCAAATATAAAAGTCGCTTAAAACGAAAGAAAACCACCTCTATGACGATGTAATAAAATTTTACTTTACATTAGTCATAGAGGTATTACTATTAATGAATTTAAACTTAAATATAAACTTATGAGCTGTGGAAATATTAAACTTGTAGGATATAATAATCTTAATAATGTTATTATTAAAGAACATGGTTCTAATAATGCTGATTATTATAGTCTTATAGCTATGGTTGAAGACCCAATTTTTAAAAAGATTGTAGCTGATAAAGGTATTAATGTTAAAACTTCTGGAAGACAAGCTTATAATGCTCTTCTTGAAGCTAGAGCTATTAAGCTTCGTAATATGGACGATGTAGCTTCTGTTGCTGAAAAAGAAGAACGTGGTTTGTTTAGTACAATTAAAGCTAGAGATACAGCTATTACTTATATGGCTGATATTATGAATAAACTTAGTTTTAATTTTTTATATAATGGCGCTCCATTAAATTTTAATGAAATTAAAAAACGTACTAATGAAACTGTTATTAACGCTGGACTTAAACGTGCTAAGAAATTAGCCGGAAGTGATGAAGCTAGAAATAATGAACTTAATAGTTTTATTAATAATCCAAATCCTGCTACTAAAATTAATGGTCTTGGTGCATTTCTTCGTAAATATGGTGATGCTCAAGATTTTAATTATGGTGCATTACTACGTTCATTAACTAATACTGAATTTAATGAAGCTCTTTTTAATAATAAAAATGTAGCTAAACTTATTAAACGAGATGAGTTATATCAAACTACTGATTATGAAGAATTAGGCGGTTATCTTGATGAAACTTCTACTGAAGGTGATGAAAATAGTATAGATGATGGTATTGATTTAATGACTCAACTTTGGAATTTAAGTATTGGTGAAGTTAAAGATTTTAATAAACACGTAGAAGAAATTATTAAATATCATCTTGCAAGTTTACCTAAACTTACTGCTGCTTCTCAACTTGATAATGGAAGTTATCCTTTTGATACTAATAACGAATTAGGAGTTGTTACTTTTTCTGATGTTAATTACTTATCTAAAATATTATATGCTAGTGCTGATACTAGTAATGTAGATAATTTTATAGCTAGTCTTAAACGTATATCTGAAACTATTCCAAATTGTGAATGTTTAATTCAATTACATGATTTACTTAGCAAAAATAAAGTATTTGCTAATAAGTATATGATGGTGTTTAATAAACCTATTATATCTAAAATTGAAACTTATATTCAAACTGATTCTAATGGTAATAGTTATGTTCGTGCTCGTGTAACTAATCCTAATACTGATTCTCGTACTATTTTACAGAATACTTTTTATAATAATGTTAAGAATAATATTATTACTAATCGTGTTCCTACTGCTCGTGAAAAGTTTCGTATATATGATAGATATAAAAATACTCCTCATGCTAATCTTTATTTATATGATGCTTTTAAAGAAATATTTCCAGATATTAATCAAGCTAGTTTTAATTTAGCTATTGCTAAGATTGGTCGTGTAGCTATGGCTAATAATCTTATTAATTTTGCCAATGTTATTAATCGTACAGTTGAAAATTATAATAAATATGTAGAAGCGCTTAAAAAGGATAAAGGAACTAAAATGCCTGATAGTTTTATTAATAGAGGTGATACTTCTATTATATATCAAATGGCTGATGTCTTTAAAGATATTATTTATATTCCTGTTGAACTTAATTCTCGTAATCCTGAAGGTAATTTAAGTTCTGATGTTATTAATAGAAGTTTTATTACTAATATTGCTAAAATTATTAATGATGATAAATCTACTGTTGAAGAACAAAATGCTATGGTGGAAGCTTATGCTAAACAAAAGTTTGCTAGTCATCAATATGATTATAGTAATTTACTTCTTGAACATAGAGATAGTAATGGTAATATAATTAATTATGGATTATTTAGAAGAGTTGGAAATGGAACTCCTAAACTTACTGAATATGCTCGTAGTATGTTTAAAACTTCTCTTCTTAATGGTATTAGTGAATTAGATAATAACAATAATGACTTATATCGTAGTATGAGTGACGGTGATTATTTAATTACTGCTATGGGATTATTTATGACTGATATTAATAATTCTGAAACTCCTACTGCTAATTATTTACTTCCTATACCTAGTGATGCTCCTAAAAACTTTACTATTACTGCTCCTAGATATAGTCTTGCTGGATTGCGTAGTCAACTAGAAGATGGAACTAAAATTATAAATAAAGAACATCCATTATTTAAACAATATTATAATATAGCTATTCAAGAACTTACTAATATGGCTCAAGCTGTTAATGTAATGTTTAAAACTAATGCTAATGGTAATCCTATTTTAACTAATGGAGATTTTGAATTTAGTGATACTTATAATAATAAACCTGAACATTTTTATAATCAATACCATAAAGATGGAAAAGGTAATGTATTTACTACTAAAGATGGACATAAAGTTTTAGCTGGTAGAGTATTTAGTTTTAAACGTTTAGTTAGTAAAATTACTCCTAATAGTAATGGAGCATTTAATGAACTAATTGGGTATGGTAAGACTATTGACATCCTCTACGGGGGGTCTACACGTGGACTTAGCTATGTTAATAATCAAGTAGTTCTTAATGGAGAACAACGTATTGCTCTTGAAGATGCTGTTGCTGATTGGTTAAATGAATATATAACTAATGGTTATAAAGAACTTAAAAATAAATATGGTACATTTATTGATGATAGAATTAATAATGAATCTTTAGCTGAGTTTCTAGTTAATGATTATCTTGTTAGAGATAGTATGTACGATATGTATGGTGGTGACCAAAGTTTTTATAAGAATGGTCAAGCTATTCTAAAACGTATTAAAGAAATACAAGCTAGTGGTAATCCTTTTGGTAATACAGACTTTACTAAAAATGATTTAGATATAGCTACTGATTTATATGATATAACTATCAAAGGTAATGCTGTTACTGTTCCTTATACTGTTAATGGAATTACTAAACGTAAAAAAGTAGTTCTTCAAGATAAATTTAGGGGTGTTACTATTTATAATACTTTTAAAGCTTCTGATAAAGTTGTTATTGATAGACTTGATGACCAACTTAAAAAAGCTGGACTTGATAAAAAAGATAGAGAACGAATATTAGAACCATTTAAAGGCGGTGTTAATGCTAATGATGCTCAATCTTATATTACTCTTGAAGAATGGATTCGTCGTATTACTGCTGCTGGTGAATTAGATAAATATGCTGGACTTATTCAAAGTCTTACAGATGATACTCCAATAGATAAAATTGATTGGACTAAATTTGCTAATAAAGTTCAAATTCAAAAGAATTTCTATTATGATTTATATTATGATACTACTGTTGGTATTGAAGTTCCTAGACAAGTAAAGAATGCTGAGTTTGTTCTTATTCCTAAACTTATTAAAGGAACAGAACTTGAAAAAGTTTATAATATAATGACTAATAGAGGTGTTCATCAAATTAATACTGTTGAAACTGTTAAAGTTGCACAACATAATAGAATGATACTTTGGAATAACGATGGTGTTTTAACTGATGAAGCTCTTAAAGAATTTGATAATAATGTATTTGATAATTCTGAACTATTTAGTTATAATTATCTTTATCGTCAGCAAGAAGTTCCTCAACATATGGTTGATGCTAGTAATAAAGCTGCTATTCAGATTATGAAGAAAATGCTTGATAATCTTCCTAATCGAATTGAACTTAATGAACTTAAAGATAAAGTATTTAATAATTATGTAGCTAATATTAGAAATAGTTTTGAAAAAACTTGTGCTGAACTTGGTATTGGATTAGATGATAATGGTCATATTGATTTAAATTCTAATGGTACTATTAAAAATCTTAATCGTTTTGTATTTTTTGATAGATTTAAAGAAAATGCTCAACAACAAGGAGTTGAGAAAGCTCTTCTTGAATTTTTTGATTTAGATAGTGCTGGATTTAATAATCTTCCTTTATTCTTATCTAATATTAATAGTAAACTAGAAAGTATTGCTAATAGTTATTTTAATACTAATATTACTAGACAACTTATTAGTGGTTGGCACGCTGCTCAGTTATCTGATTTTGGTTTTAAAGTTGATAAACAAACTCAAACAGATAGTAAACTGCAATATAAAAAGATTGGAGAAGTTGATGGCACTCCTGTTTATTATACTGAAATTAAACTTCCTAGATGGAGTAGTAAACTTAAAGGATTAAATATTGAACAAGTTCCTGATAGTTTACGTACTATGATTGGTTATCGTATTCCTACTGAAGGTAAACAATCTATATGTATTATGTATGTTAAAGAGTTTCTTCCTGATGCTTATGGTAGTACTGTTGTTGTTCCTGATGAATGGGTTACTCAAACTGGTTCTGACTTTGACGTTGATAGTGTTTATGGTATGTCTAAAACATTTAATCTTGTTAAAGGTGTTCCAACTGAAATTACTCATGCTAGATATACTAAAGATGAAGTAGGGTATATTAATTATGTTAAAGATAATGTAGATAAAGCTAGTCGTAAAATTCTTGGTAAGACTTATAATAAACAAGGTAATATTAGAGCTTCTTTAAAAAATAGCGAAGATGCTATTAATGCTACTCTTGAAGGTTATAATGGTAATCTTAAAGTTGTTGAAAAAATTGCTAATGATGGTGGACTTAAATCTTACGAATCATACTTAAAACTCCCCGTGGAGGATACAAGTAGTCAAGCTGCTAGAACTAATGCTATTATTCAATCATTTATTAATATACTTAATAATCCTGCTGCATTTGAAGAAAATACTACTACTTCTAATTTTGAAAATGTCAAAGAAGCTAATGAAACTTATGCAGAAATAGTTGGCGCTAATAAAACAACTGTTGCTCCTAGTGATTTCTTTACTCAACTTGATTGGTTTGATGCTGCTACTTCCGGTATTAAACTTAAAGGTATCAGTGTTAATCGAGATACTTTTATGAGTATTGGAAATGTTACTAAAGCTAATCATAGCGAAGGTATTAAAGTTATGTACACTACTGATGTGATTAGTGAGCAAGAAGCTGTTAATAGATATGGTAAAGAAAATGTTGAAACTATTGGTAATAAACATATTCGTATTACTCATAAGAATTTTGGTTGGTCTGGAGATGATAAGAATGTTGATGGTTATTTGATTAATCCTTATAGTTCTCAGACTACTGCTCATATTCTTGATGTTATGAAAGAGGGGGCTATACATAATGAAAATACTTATACGTTTAATGCTTTCAAAACTATTGTTGACTTTGGAAGTAATTATGATACTGCTATTGGATTTATGTGGCAACCTGCTATTGATATACTAGTTCGTAAATGGAAAGAAACTAATAGTGTTCTTGCGGAAGGTACTAAAAATCCGCTTACTGAAGCTATTAGAGAAGTTGCTCATAATCTTGGTTTTGGTGAAAAGATTAATTTTGCTGGACGTAAAAAGCTAATTGAAACTATTGATAAAAGTTATGGTGAAACTTTCAAGAAATTATTCAATTTAAGCGTTTCTGACGCATTTTCATCACCAGACCTTATATTTTCATCAGACGCATATAAATCTCGTCTTAGAGGGAAAATTAATGGCGTTCAGCAGGCTTTATTTGACCTTTATGTTCTAGCACAATTCAATCGGCTAAACTCAATCGGACAGGATATAAGTAATAATCTTAATATTCTTAGTGCTGATAAATATGGTGCTAAACAAAGTTTTTATGCTAGTGATAAAGTATTTAGAGATGCTAGAACTGTTATTGAAAATAGTAATATTTATGCTCCATCCTCTACGGGGGGTCAAACCTTGCTGTTAGAGAGTGTATTTCCTGATATTAGTGGTGGTATAAATGCGTTTATTAAATCTGATATATCTAAAAGTAGTTATCCTAGTTTAGCTGCATTTTTACAAATGAGTACTGCTCTTAGTGTTAAAGCTACTCAACAAGTATTTGAAACTGCTAATCCTGTATTTATTGATTATGTATATAGAATAGCAGAATGGACTAAAGGTGGAATAATGACTGAAAAGTTATATAATGATTATAAAGATTATCTTATTAATAAACTAGAAGTAGGTAATAATGGTAGTTCTTATCTTAATTTACCTGTTACTATTGTTAATGGAGATTTTGTTCATCCTAAATATATTAAAGAATATGGTACTGGACAATCTAGAGCTTTAGAAGTTGGTAGAGTTAGTGGTACATTAATTAATATTAAAACAGATGATGTTGTAGTTAAAAATATATTTGAGCCTACACAAACTGAAATTGATGTATTTGCTAGACTTACTCCTGCTCAAAAAGTTGATTGGATTAAACGTAATTTTAGTCAAGACGGTAGTATATTTGAACATATTGAAATAGTTGCTAATGACGAAAGAAATAATCGTCGTAATGTAAATATTCAATATATTAATTATATACAAGGTGATATTACTAATGATGAAGCTCATAGATTATTTGATAGAGCTTGGAATCATCCCAATACTCTTATTAAACTTACAGCTCTTGATTTAGTTAAATATGCTTTTATTGTTGAAGGTCATAAATTTAGAACTAGAAATATTAGTAGACTTATAAGTAATACTCCCCTTAGAGGATTGAGTGAGGGCGGAATAGCTATTGGAGATATAGCTATGAAAGGCATTAATAACTATGGTTTTATTGATAAAGATAATGTTGAAGATATAATTGGTTTTATTCGTAAGAATTATAATAGTTTTAATTGTCCTAGTTATACATTTAAAAGACTTACTAATAATAAAATTAATTATAGTCTAAAAAGAAGTGGTATTATTACTTTTAATGGTCAAGAAAATCTTGATAATGTAGGAATAATAAGAAATGGAGATGCTGTTAATGTTATTAGAATTAATAGAAATTTATATATTAAAGGAACTTATGATGGAACTTTAGCTTATTATCCTATTGATAGACTTGAATCATTTGAAACTTATAATAGTATTGAGCCTAGTATTATAGCTAATAATAATATTCATAAACCATTATCCGTTCTTCTTTATGAAGGTCTTACTCAACAAGAAAAAAGAGATAAGTTTATTGATGGCATTAAAGATAATATTAATGAAGCTATAAATAAAGGTTATAAAGAAGTTCCTGAACTATATAGTAAATATATTTCTGATGAGTATTTCCAACCTTTTATGAATACTCCTTTTGAGAATAATACTATATATACTATTAATGGTAAATTTTATCTTAACATTAATGGAACTACTGCTATTAATTTAAGCGATGATTTAAAACAATATAAAGCTAAATATTCTAATATTGAAGATAATAAACTTGGATTGTTTATTGAAATTAATGAAAATGAAATAGATAGAGTTACTAGTAATACTGATAGATATAGTAGTGTTGATGACCAAACTCCTATTGGTAGATTTGCTAAAAATGCAAGTTTAATTATTTCAAGAGCTGTTCGTCATGGACAACCTGCTGCTCAAAATGTATTAAACGCTCTTAATAATGCTGAAATTAATTATCTTGATAGTAGTAGTCTTTCTGATAATTCTGAATTTTCATTATCAGTCATTGCTAATTATATAGATGTTGAAGCTAATAATATTCTTAATGATATTAATCGTTTTATTAAAATTGACGGTATTGATAAACCTATTAACGATAAAGATGTTATTGGTAAAATTCTTAAAGATGAACAACTTCAAAATCGTTTCTTAGATGTTATTCTTAGTGCTAATACATTTAAGAATAAATATAAACTTATTAGCGAAATTGATATTGATAGTACAAATCTTGATGATAAAACTAAAGAGAATATTAGAAAGATTCAAAAATTAGTTAATCAAGTTGATTCTAATACTACTGTACATTCTGCTAGAAAAGATTGGTTTGAAAGATGGATTCAATTACGCACTACTAATCCTAATTATATAAGTGGTCTTATGAAAGAATTTGATGCTTATGGTGATACTGGATTTATGGATTATTGGATACAAGATATTCGTGCTAATCGTAATTTTGTATTGCAGAATATACTTAAAGATGTAATGGGTACTGTTGAAGAAGGTCGTCTTAATGGTATTAAAGAGTCTAATGACTTTAGAAATTATCTTAAAGAACTTAAATCTAGAGCTGCTAAAGATGGTAAATCTGTTAGTCTTGATAGTATTATTGATGATGATGGTAGATTAATTCAACCTAATAATCCTGTTTGGGAAGAAAAGATGAAGAAATATAGAGATGCTGCTATTGAAGCTGAACAAAAATTTGGTATTAATAGTGTTGAACATCTTATTGCTTTATCTAATAAAGCTAAGTTTATTGATATGACTACTATTCATCAACTTAAACCTATCACAGTTCAAGATGAAGATGGTAATGATGTTACTATTGAATATTCTACTTATATTATAAATCTTGAAAGAAGTTTATTAGGTCTTAAAAAAGGAGATGATGGTATTCCTAAAGAATTTGCTGAATATAAAAGACTTAATGGTAGAATACGAGATATTCTAAGCCAAGCTACTGATAATGTTACTACGCAAAGTCAAGATGAAGAACTTGGACGTATATATGCTCAAATGGATAGTCTTACTAGTCTTTATGATGAAGATGGTAATAAAAAGATTGGTCATGACTTGAATGTAGCTGAAAGACTTCGTGCTTATCAAACTAATATTCGTAAAGTTAAAGAAATGTTCTATGATAAGCAAGCTAAAGAAGGATTTGATTCTAAACTTAAAGAACAACTTTCTATTATTAGTAAATATGAAAGTCAACGTGACGCTAATGGTAATCTTCTTATTAGTATGGAAGAACTTATGAAAGTTCCTGAATATCGTGAAGCTAAAGAATGGATTCGTAAGAATACTAGATATATTCTTGATATTAAAGATATAGAAGATTTAAATTGGGCGTTTGAAGAACTTAAAGATGCTAATAAAGGTAATAGTGTTCTTAATCTTGCTATTAAAGAATTTCAAGCTAAAGATGAATTTAACGTAGTTGATGGACGTAAGATACCTGAAGAACGTGCAGCTCTTATTAAAGCTGAAACAGTTAGAAAATATAAATATACTAAAGGTAATGGTATGCCTTATGTTGGTATTATTCGTTCTGCTGAAGATGAACTAAGAATTTATCGTACTGATTTCTATAATTATCTTACAGGTAATAAATCTAAGAGCGAAGAAGAAATTAATGTAGGAGAAGCTATTAATAAAATACTTGAAAAATATTTTGATAATGCTACTAGAACTCTTAATACTGCTGATATTAGTCAAGAAGATTTAGAACAACTCAAGACTGGTTTTGAAGTATTTAATGAAATTACTAGAGGTGAAAAGAGTACTGATAAAGATAAAGCAAAACGTGTTGCTGAATTTATTGAAAGTGAATGTGATGTTACTTATAATTGGAAACAATATGAACTTGATAAAAATAGAGCTTTTGCTAAAGGTAAAAAGTATTATGATAAGTGGTTAGAAGTATTTAGTGAACAAGTTGAAGAAAATGGAACTATTGCAGAAAGACCTAATCGAACTATTTATGGTATTATTAAACCTAAAGATTTAGATAAATGGACTGATATTGATAGAACTGCTGCAATTAATATTCTTCAAAAGAGAACTAGAGAAACTACTACTCAATATTATTATATGAAAGAAAAAGAAGTTCTTGATAAATATGGTATTGATAGTCCGGAATATAAACAATGGTATAGAGATAATCATTATTTTGACCCTTACACTCGTACTATTAAACCTATTCGTATTTGGACTACTATGCAAATGATTAAAGATGATGGTTCAGCTGTTGTTGGTAATTATGAACCACGTATTAATCAAATGCACATTACTCCTAAAGAAGAACTTGTTAATCCAGAATATAGTAGTTTTGTTAATAAGTACAAAGTAGGAACAGGATATGATAATCTTAATTATACTAATCTTAATGAGTATCAACTTGAACTTATGAATAAAGTAAATGAACTTATGAAAAAGTATTGTTTTACTAATAGTAATAAGCGATATGTTGATATGGGTTATTTTCCAGCTTTATCTAAATCTAAAGATATGACTGCTAAAGATTACTTTGAACAAGCTCTTAGTTTTCTTGGTTGGACAGCCAATGTTCCTAATAATACTAGTTGGAGAAATAATGAAGATTTAACTTTTGATAAAGATTATGATATTCCTAATCCTAGATTAGTTCAGTTAGTTAATAAAGATACTCAACAACTTCCTACTATACCTAGATTTAAAGAACCTAATGAAAGTGATGAAGAATTTAGTAAACGTAAAGCTGCTGCTATTAAAGCTAGAGATGAGATTATTGAAAAGAATAATAAAATTCATAATGATATTCTTAATCGTAATTGGGAAGAAGTATTTAATAGTTTCTTAATTGAAAGTAATAGATATAATGCTGTTAAAACAGTTAAAAATCTTCTTTATACTGCTGACCAAATTATTACTAGTAATACTGCTTATGATATAAATTATAAAGGTAGTATAACTGAAAATAGAGAAGCTAGTGCCGGTGGAGAAATTGAATATAAACAAGAAAAACAAACTAGAACTAGTGAACATCTTAGAAGTTTTATTCGTCGTCTTGTATTTGAACAATATAAAGATAATAAAACTCCTAATCTAGTTAAACTAGGTTCTCTTGCTCAAAATATTGCTGGTAGTAAATATATGATGATGAACATTACTGGTGGTATTGCTAACGTTCTTACTGGTTCTAGTAATATATTTATGGAACGAGCTGCTGGTGAATATATTAATCTTAAAGATTGGGAAGCTGGTAAATCTGAATGGATTAAAGGAACTATTAGTTATATGGCTAATATGTATAGTGAAAATAGTAGTACACTTCAAGATGCTATTATTAAACTTAGTCATGTAGTTGACTTTGATAGAGTAACTGAAGTTAGTACTGCTGAAGGTCTTAAAGAAAATATTCGTAGAGTTCGTGGATTACTATTTAGTCCTCAATCTGTTGGTGAACATTATATGCAAAATGTTATGCTATTTGCTATGCTTAAATCTCATAGACTTGTTGATAATGGTAGAGGCGGTTATGATATAATGAGTAAAGAAATGTATCATCGTAAAGCTGAACAAGATGCTCTTATGTCTGTAATAAATACTCCCCGTGGAGGAGAGAGCCAAGCTCTACTTGAACAATTCAATAAGTTCATTGATGATGCTAAAGCTGATAATAAAAAACGAGCTAAATATAATCTATTTAAAGCTAATCCTATATTTGATTTTGTTAAAACTTATCTTAATGAAGAACAACAAAGAGAATATATAGCTAAACGTAAAGAACTTATTAAGAATATTGATAAAGAATTTGCTAAACTTCCAGATATTTATAATCAGTTTGAACTTAAAGATGGAATTGCTCAAATAAAACCTGATAGTAAACTTACTCTTAAAGAATATGCTAAATTTATTGATAAAGTTCGTGAAGTAAATAAGAAAGTTCATGGTGTTTATGATAAACTTGGTTCTGCTAATATTGAACAACATTGGTTGGGTGGTACGGTTATGCAATATCATAAACATCTTTATCCAGGTTTTAAGAAACGTTATCGTTGGAATGGTTATTATAATGAAACTCTAGGTACTATTGAAAAAGGTAGTTATACTAGTCTTTATGATTATTTAACTATTCCATTTAAAGAAACTAACATAGGAGAAGTTAATAATGTAAGTGATGTTCTTAAAGCATTTCAAACTTATGGTAAGAATTTACTTTCATTTGCTGTTAATTTCAAACTTAATTATGAACTTCTTCCTGAACATGAAAAAGCAAATATTAGACGTAATTTAGGTGATTTACTTTATGTAGGTGCTGCTATTATTGGAGCAATTGCTATAACTGGTATGGGCGGTGATGATGATGAAAGTATTATATATAATCTTATGCTTTATCATGCTGACCGTCTTGCTTCTGAAGCTGCTTCATTTACTCCATTCGGTGCTTATGCTGAAGGTAAAAAACTATGGTCTAGTCCTGTTGCTATTGGACAAACTATTAATGACTTAATTGGTACTACTGCTATGGCTGCTAGATTTCTTATTGAAGAAGATTTTACTGAGGAATATACTACTGGTAGATATAAAGGTATGAATAAGTTTGAAGTTATGGCTATTCGTAATATACCTGTTGTTCGTAGTATTAATCGAGTTCTTGATTTACCTAATAATAATAGTTATTATAAACTTGATGAAAATATACTTAGTATTATACCTTATAAAGATATAGCTAAAGATATATTTGAATAAGCTGGACTTGAACCTAGTAAAAAATAAGGGCTTGTCTATGGTATCATTACCTAGACAAGCCCTTTTACTTTTATATTAATTAAAACCATCATCATTATTACCAATAACACACATAAGAATAACAAAAACTATAATACCAATAACAAATAGTTTTCCGCTATATTTATCCATAGCTTCACTATCACTAATATTATTAGCAACTGCTAATAGTTTAACACCACCAAATATAATCCCAATAAGAACAATAAATGCAACCATAATTATAATATATTTAAGTTTAACAATAAGATAAAAATAAACCCCAGTAGTAAGACTAGCTTAGCTACCGAGGTTTCAATCGTGCCAACGACTATAAGTTTAAGGATTAGTAGAACGCTCCGCTTCGCTACGCTCAACTCCCCGTAGAGGATGGAATAGACTAGTATTCATTCAATCAATATAATCATTATTATTAATAACTATACTAATATTACTAGCATAACTACCATTCCATCCTCTACGGGGAGTATAGCGAAGAGTGCGTAGCACTCGTAGCGGTTCCAAGCTAATCATCAAATTTAATAAAGCCAGCTCTATTAGAGCCAGCTTTACGTATAACATATAAACCATTAGCATTAATACTATAATCACATATTTCATCAATAGAATTAATATCATCTCCACAATTAATATATACTATTGATTCTTTATTACAAGTTTCAAGCATTTCTATAAGTTCTTTAACTGTCATAGTTTATTCTTTTTCAAGTTTGTTAATAATATCTTTAATATAATCACTAGGAAAACTTCCTTCAATTCGAGCTAATTCTTTTCTTTTATAATCATTATCGACTTTAGTAATAACAGTAGTAGGAAATTTAGTAATTTCTTTTCTTAGAATATCATCTAGATTTGTATTACGAATATTAAGAGTAATATCACAATTAGCTTCATTAATAGCATCAGTTATATTTTTAATTGCTATTTCACAAGCATCACAACCATCTCTAGTAAAACAATCAATACGTATCATAACACAATAGCATTATTTTTAACAGCTTCTTTAATAGTATTAGGAACTCTAAGAAGAGTATTCTTAATCATTTCAGTAGTAAGATTATCAGAATATACATAAGTAGCATAAGTTCTCCAACTATCTTTAATTACAACAGCAAACTTATTCGGATTATCAACATTAGTTTGAATATATTCTACTTTAGTATTTTGATATTTCCACATCCAAGCAATAGCATCAGCGCATTTAGCACGAGTTATACAATCATGTTCATCAATAAATGCTTCAACAAATATATTATTTGTTTGTCTTGTAGGTTCATCTCCAGTAAGATAATTAATATCATTACGAAGTTCTTCCCAAGTAACAGAATTACTATATCGTTTATATTCTGTATCATCTCGATATATAATACAAGTAGGATATTCAGTAATATTCTTACCAGCAACAGCCTTTTCAAGTATCATATCTTCAAGAATAAGATGGTCAGGAAGATTTTTAAAATTACATTGAACATTAGTGCCAAATAAAGCTATATCAATAGCTTCTCTCATAGCTTCTGTTTTATCTTTATCAGCACTTTTATAATAAAATTCAATTTTAACCATAGTATTCGTATAATATAATGAGAATTTATAAAATTAGCTATTTTAAAGCCCCACATTGAATGATATTCATATCGTGATAGATTAATCACAATGATAATTAAAATTCAATGTAGGGCAAAAGAACTGTATCTATGACTATCCTAACAACTTGCGAAGATATTTCCTAATAGTGTAATCGCTTTGCACACCACGTAGAATATCACCATTACAATAAGCAGTAGGAGCATCACTAATACCAGCACTACGCGCTTCTTGTCTACCAGTATCAGTATATAGATTATGCCTAATAAGATTAAACCTACCGGCAAACTCAGGAAGAGCAAGAGCTTTATGAAGCCTTTCTTCAAAAAGTTTACTAACATTACAATCAGGTAAATAAAACAAGATTAACTTTTTCATAGATAAACTTCATTACCTTCAACTTTAGCATCACTAAAATGACTTTTAAAACTTTCAACACTTCTACACCATAAAGGTTCAAGCCCATCAACTTTATAAATAACAGCAGGAATCCATTCACCTGTATCTGGATGTTTCATTTTAGTAATACTAATAATTATATATTCATTAGATGTTTTATTATGAATATAACGAGCACCAACTTTAAGCTTTAGCTGCTCCACCGGTTCCTTCTCCAAATCCTTTGTTTCCACGTTCACTTTCTCCTAATTCTTCAATAGATTCAACTTCTTTCCAACTAATACGTTCAGCACTATTAATAATTAATTGACAACATCTATCTTTACCATCACAATTATATGGTGGAGTAGAAACTTTAGCAAGTATGTTAGTCATTGTAGTTCTAACATTATTAAGTTTAAGTCTAGAATTGCCAACCATACTATCAGGTAAATGCATATGTTCTCTAAGTTTATTAACTACTTCAACAAGAGTAGATACAGCATGAACTAAATCTCTAGAAGTACGATTCTTAAAAATAATAAGAAGTTCTCCACGATAACCCCAATCAAGAGTACCAGGAGCATTAGGCATATAAAAGTCAGATTTAGTAAGATTACTTCTAGGACGTAAAGACATTTCATTAGGTTCACCATTAGCATCATCTCCAATATTAAATGCTAAACCTGTATGATAGATAAATCTATCTTTATCTACATCATACTCACAAAGAATAGGATAAACATCCATACAAGCATCACCTTCTTTACCATAAGCAGGCAGAATAGGTTGAACATTACAATACTGTTCTACATCTACAACATCTCCACTAAGAAGTTTAATCTCTTTCAGTTTAAATACTTTTACTTCCATATACAATTAAATTATTAAATTAAAGAGCTTCTGCAAGTGCAAAAGCATTTTCTATTTTTCTTGATTTATCACCATAACAAATACTATCAAATCGCTTAGTACCTTCAATATTATCTATATTAGAATAATATCCACTAATAGCATTAACTGCACCCCAAGCTGTACCAAGAATATCTCTTTGACCGGGACCATCAAAATAATAACTATAAGTATCAGAAATAACATTCATTTTTCTACTACTTATTTTACTATCAGTTAAAGCTAAACCACTACGATAAGCAATATCTTTAATAGTATGACCTGTATCTTTTAGACGTTGAATTTCATCACTAGTAAGAAGATTTTCTCCAATAAATTGAATTACATCTTCATCAGTAACTTTAATATTAGCAAGTAAATTACAATATTGACCAAATTCTTCAGATTTAATTTTACTAATTCCAAGTATTTCTTGTGCAACAGAAATCTTATTATGAACACTAGTTGTATGTCGAAAACTAACATAATTACTACTAGTACGAATAGCAGCATTAAGAGTATTTTGACAAATAACTCTAATAGGAGTAAATAAAATCTTAACTCCGCCACTACCATCATGAGTATTAGTAAATACTAAATAATTTTCAACAGGGTCACCTTTAACAAGAATATTATTAGGAAGTTTAGCACTTACAAATATTTAATAATTCGGTCAAGTTCTTCATCAGTTCCAGTAAGTTTAATAGGCATTTTACCAACTAGTTCACATTTAGCTACATTAAAATTAAGTCCAGCTTTAAACATAACTTCTTTAGCAGTAGCACAATCTGATACATCGATAGCACCAGAATAAGCCCAAGGTTTACCTTTTACTTTATACATATTATTTATGACTTATACGTAACATAACACTTTCAATATCTCTAACAGCTTGGTCTTTATTAACACCATAAGTATCCATATACCATTTTATTAATTCTTTTACTTTTTCTTCTAGTTCCATAATTAGCAAGATTAGTAGTGTTGACTCCCTGTGGAGGATGAACTTAATTCTGTTCTCTACGGGGAGTATAACCAAATTATTTAATAATAAGACTAGTATTTTCAACAAGTTTAGCTATACTAATATCTCTACCATCATTAAGAATATTCTTCATAGTAGTTTTATTAACACTGCTGCTTCTAGTCATTTCATGTTGATGATTAAAGAAAGTATTAAGTAAATCAAAATTAATTTTATTAGCTAAATCACCAACAGTTTTTTCAATCTCAAATTTAACTTTAATACAATCTAAATCATCAAGCGTAAAATAACCTCCAGTTTCTTCTCTAAGTATAGCAGATTGTTCAGGATATCTTTCAGTAAATTTATCATTAATTTGTTCAAGAAGCACATCTCTACTAAATGAGAAATTACTATCAATCATATCATTATCCCAAAGAGATTGTAAATGTTCAAGAACTAAATCAATAAATATTTGATTAAGATTTTCATCAATTTCAACACATTTACTATTCTTAGTATAGAGTTTACTATCAACTAAATTAATAACTTTATTACCAGACTTACCTAAATCTCCATAAGCAATAACAGCATCAAGCATAACTCCTTTAAGTCTTTCAGCATTGTTTTCTTTAGTTTTACGAAGAACAGCTAATCGTTGCTCTTCTTTTTTACAAGATTCAGCTTCAAGATTAAACATAGTATATGCTTTACGGTAACTATCAAGTTTAGATTTAAGATTATCTTGTGTAATAGCAAGACGTTCTTCAAGTTCAGGAGTTAATTCACCTCCATTTTCTTCTAACTCAAGAAATATATCCTCAAGTTCAGCAGTAATATTATAAATATTTGCCATTATTTTCTACGTTTAGGTATATTATAAGCAGAACGATAATAAGGATTTAAATAACCAAATAAATGAGTATAATCACTAGCAGTCATTTTATCAGTATTAGTTCTATATTTATAACTAGCTTCAATATATTTTTT
>PPYE01482760.1_pt1 | contig 93253 bp, 75 predicted proteins | sample 1559881 | NCBI WGS metagenome assembly PPYE01 (sample SAMN08240022, study PRJNA423297) | Human gut metagenome, whole genome shotgun sequencing project.
CATCACCACTTTCCTTCCAATAGATGAATTACTTAACCACATAAATGATTGAATTTAAATTATTTAATTGTTAGAACTATAAATTCGCACTCGAAGGTCCAAATTATGATGCAAAATTAGAAGATTTATTGAGATAACACAACAGATTATGGAAAAAATTCTGTAATCGGAGACCGCGATTTGCAAGCTAAAAAAACGCAAGTGCGTTTGAATCAAAACGCCGAAGAGTTTCAATTCAAACGCACTTGCGTTTTAGGGAAAACGTACTTGTGTTTTACTTGAAACGCACTTGCGTTTTTAACCAAACGCAAGTACGTTTTCCGAAGCCTATCTTTTAGGGAAATTCATACCGGGCTCACGTAACAGTTCGATGGCCTTTTTCATGCTGTCGTTCAGCGTATTAATCACCTGGAAGTATTCGTTCATGTCCCAGATGTCGCGGGCCAGCAGGGCTTTCAGCTGGGTCTTGACCAGCGGAAGTGCCGTGCGGAACTGTGCCTCGTTGTAGGTAATGCCCATGGAGGTGCCTTGTGCTACCAGCTCGTCGAGCATAGCCTGGCTCACCTCGAACTCGCGGTTGAAGCGGTCGAACGTCTTGTACTGCTGGAGCCATTCTTTCCGGTGGCGGTCAATCAGCTTGATATTCAGCTGTACCAAGGCGCCCTTGTCGCGCAATGACAGATAATAGTTGGTGTACATCGTGGTGTCGATGGGCACGAAATAATCGGGCATGATACCTCCGCCACCATACACGGTACGTCCTAACTTCAGGGTCTTGGCCTTGAGCGAGTCGGGGAAGTGGATGCTGTCGGCACTCATCATCTCGCCCCGGTTGTAGCGGTCAATCAGGTCTTTATTGTATTGCTCGATGCTTTCGTAAGGTTTCTGAATACAGCGGCCCGAAGGGGTGTAGTAACGGGCGATGGTCAGACGAATCATGGAACCGTCGGGCAAATCGATGGGTCGCTGCACGAGTCCTTTTCCGAAGGTACGGCGGCCTACTACGATACCTCTGTCCCAATCCTGAATGGCTCCAGTGACAATCTCACTGGCGGAGGCCGAGAATTCATCGACGAGTACTACCAGACGACCTTTCTGGAAATCGCCGTCGCCCTTAGCTTCAAATTCCGAACGGGGGTTGCGGCGGCCTTCGGTATAGACGATGAGCTCCTTTTTACCCAAAATCTGGTCGCACAGACTGATGGCGGCATTCAAGTAACCGCCTCCGTTGCCTTGCAAATCGAGAATCAGGTCTTTCATGCCTTGTTTCTGCAACTTGTGGAGGGCATCGGTAAACTCCTGCCCGGTGGTAGCAGCAAAGCGGTTCACACGGATGTAGCCGATTTTTCCTTCTACCATGTACGAAGCGTCGAGACTGTACACGGGAATCTTGTCGCGCTTAATGGTGAAGGGCAGCAACTCTTTCACGCCGGCACGCAGCACTTTTACCGTCACCGTGGAGCCTTTCGGTCCGCGCAGACGGCGCATCACTTCGTCGGTGTTCATCTTCACGCCGGCAATGACCGTGTCATTCACTTCGATGATACGGTCGCCGGCCAGAATGCCGACTTTCTCGGAAGGTCCTCCCGATACGGGCTGGATGACAAAGAGGGTGTCGGTAGCCATATTGAACTGGATACCGATGCCGTCGAAGTTTCCCTGAAGGGGTTCGTTGAGCCGCTTCACTTCTTCCGGATCAGAATAGGTGGAGTGCGGATCGAGTTCTTCCAGCATGCTGACAATGGCGGTTTCCACCAGTTTGTCTTCGTCTACCTTATCTACATAAAGATTGGAAATAGCGAACTCGGCCAGCTGCAGTTTGCGCGAAGGCGAATCGAGCAGCTTGTTCTGGGCAGGCAGGGCAGTCCATACCGCACATCCTGCCAATAAAGCGAATAGGTATTTTCTGATTTTCATATGCATTCTTTCATTTTATTCCACTTCCATGCCTTCGGGCAGAAAGTCGGATACATCCTTGCCATACTGCAGGAGTTCACGGACGATAGTGGAACTTATGGAGGTCAGTTCGGGCTCCGTAAAGAGCAGGATGGTTTCTACACCGGCCAGCTTGCGGTTGATGTCGGCAATGGTTTCTTCGTATTCAAAGTCGTGTACGGTACGGATGCCGCGGATAATAAATCCGGCCTCACGCTCGCGGGCAAAATCAACGGTAAGGTTGTCGTATGCCTCGACCTTGATACGCGGCTCGTCGGCATAAAGCTTGCGAATCATCTCTACACGTTTCTCGGTAGGGAACCAGGTTTTCTTTTTGTCGTTCACCCCGATGCCGATGATGATTTCGTCCATAAAGGTCAGGGCACGCTTCACTACGGAATAGTGCCCGATAGTAAACGGGTCGAATGTGCCCGGAAATATCGCTCTTTTCATCACTAATGACTGGCAGTTATTAGTTATTAATTCTTCATTCTTCATTCTTCACCAGGTCTTCCTCTACCACCAGGTTGTCGATGATGAAGTTCTGGCGTTCCATGGTGTTCTTTCCCATGTAGAATTCCAACAGTTCCTTCACGGCGTCAGTCTTACGAAGGGTGACCTGCTCCAGACGCATATCCTTGCCGATGAAATGGCGGAACTCGTCGGGCGAGATTTCTCCCAATCCTTTGAATCGGGTGATTTCGGGGTTGGGACTCAGCTTCTCGATGGCAGCCACGCGCTCTTCTTCCGAATAGCAGTAGATGGTTTCGTACACCCCTTTCTTGCGGTTACGCACGCGGAACAGGGGGGTCTGCAGGATGTACACATGACCTTTCTTTATCAGGTCGGGGAAGAACTGCAGGAAGAAGGTAATCATCAGCAGACGGATGTGCATACCGTCCACATCGGCATCGGTGGCCACGATTACCTTATTATATCGGAGTCCGTCGAGCCCTTCTTCAATGTTCAGGGCAGCCTGCAGGAGGTTGAACTCTTCGTTCTCGTAGACCACCTTCTTGGTGAGTCCGAAAGAATTCAGCGGCTTACCGCGCAAGCTGAACACGGCCTGCGTATTGACATCGCGGCTTTTCGTGATGGAACCGCTGGCGGAGTCTCCCTCGGTGATGAAGATGGAACTTTCCAGACGGGGGTCGTCTTCTTCTTTCTTTCCGCCTTTCTGGTCGTTCAGGTGGATGCGACAGTCGCGCAACTTACGGTTGTGCAGGTTGGCTTTCTTGGCACGCTCACGGGCTATCTTTGTGACGCCGGCAATGGCCTTGCGTTCTTTTTCGGATTCCTGGATTTTCTGCAGCAGGACTTCGGCCACATCGGGATGCTTGTGGAGGTAGTTGTCTACCTGCTCTTTTACGAAGTCGCCCACAAACTTGTTGACGCTGACGCCCGACAAGGGATAGGGATTGCCTTCGGAATCTTTCTCCGGTGCCATGGACAGTGAGCCCAACTTGATTTTGGTCTGGCTCTCGAACGTAGGTTCAATTACGTTGATGGCAATGGCAGCCACCAGTCCGTTACGGATGTCCTGAAACTCCAGGTTCTTTCCGTAGAACTCCTTGATGGCACGGGCAATGTGTTCCTTGAACGCGCTCTGGTGAGTTCCTCCCTGCGTGGTATGCTGACCGTTGACAAAGGAATAGTATTCCTCGCCATACTGCGCACTATGGGTAAAGGCTATCTCAATGTCTTCGCCCGTCAGGTGCACAATGGGATACAGTCCCGGTGCAGTCATGTTGTCGTTCAGCAGGTCTTCCAGTCCGTTACGGCTCACAATACGGTGGCCGTTATAATAGATGGAAAGGCCCGTATTTAAATAGGTATAGTTGCGGAGCATGGTCTCAATGAACTCCGGGCGGAAGTGGTAATTCAGGAACAGGGTATCGTCGGGTTCAAAGAAAATGTAGGTTCCGTTTTCTTCGTCCGTGGCGCAGGTCTCATCGCTGACCAGCTCTCCACGTTCGAACACGGCCTTGCGCATCTGTCCGTCACGGACACTCCAAGCTACGAAGCGACGGCTCAATGCATTGACCGCCTTGGCTCCCACTCCGTTCAGACCGACACTTTTCTTGAAGGCCTTGGTATCGTATTTACCTCCAGTATTCAGCATGGAAACGGCATCGACCAGACTTCCCAAAGGAATGCCTCGTCCATAGTCACGCACGGACACCCGCAGGTTGTCTTCCATCTGGATTTCAATGCGCTTTCCGGCTCCCATCTTGAACTCGTCGATACTGTTGTCGACGACTTCCTTCAACAGCACATAAATTCCGTCTTCCACCTGCGAGCCGTCGCCCAGACGACCGATGTACATACCTGGACGGGTACGCACGTGCTCCATGTCGCTCAGGTGGCGAATGTTCTCTTCGGTATAAGCTGCAGAGGAAACGGTTTGTTCATTGAGTTCTTCCATATCTATTCTTCCTCTGTTTTTTTAAATCATTTTCTTATAAGCACGGCGGCGTTTGTGCTGCACGGATTCGAACGCGCTCCACTGTGCCTGCACTTTCTTGTTGAGCTCAAGCTCCGGATTACTTTCTCCATACTCAAATCCCATCTGCTGGAAAATGGGCACGAGGTCGTAGAACAGGAGGGCGTTGACTCCCTTGCTCTGGTATTCGGGCTTCACTCCTACCAGCAGCAAATCGAGCACACGCGGACGCTTGATGAACAGGGCCTTCAACAGATGATACCACCCGAAAGGAAGCATCTTTCCCTTGGCCTTCTGCAAGGCTTTTGACAAGGATGGCATGGCGATTCCCACTGCCACCAAATTGCCTTCCGCATCTTCTACCAGCGACACCATGCGCAGGTCGATGAGCGGCAGATACATCTTTATATATTGGTTGATTTGCCCCTGCGTCATCTGCGAATATCCGTAAAGAGGCGCATAGGCTTCATTAATCAAATCGAAGATTTTCTGCCCGTAGTTCTGCTTCTTGATTTCGCTCCGCTTGAGCTTCTTGATTTTCAGGTTGTACTTCTGAAGAATGATTTCGGAGATGCGTACAAACTTGTCCGGAAGTTGGTGAGGCACACTCAGCTTGTATTCCACCCAGTCGGCTTCTTTCTCAAAGCCTAACTGCTCCATGTGTTCCGGATAATAGGAATAGTTATAGATGGTGGCCATCGTACTCAACTGGTCGAATCCTTCAACCAGCATTCCTTCGGCATCCATATCCGTAAATCCCAACGGGCCGACAATGGCTTCCATACCTTTCTCTTTTCCCCATTGTTCTACAGTTTTCAGCAAAGCAGAAGAAACAGCTTCTTCATCAATAAAATCCAGCCAGCCAAAGCGGACTTCTTTCTTGTTCCATGTATCATTTGCACGGTGGTTGATGATGGCGGCCACACGCCCCACTATCTCCTCGCCTTTGTATGCCAGAAAATATTCTGCCTCACAGAATTCAAATGCCGGATTCTTCTTGGGATTGAAGGTATTCAGCATGTCATCGTACAAATCGGGAACGGAATAGGGATTATCTTTATAAAGTTCGTAATTAAAACGAATGAACTTCTTCAGTTCTTTTTTCGTAGTGACTTTTTTAATCGTGATAGTCATTGTGGTATAATTTTCTTTCGTTCGCTTTGAGTTTAGAAAAATTAAGGCTGTAAAGATAGTGTTTTTTCTCCTAAAAAGCGGGCTATTCACTGATTTTCACACTTTAAGCATCTTCATGCAGGGAACAGACACCATACAAAAATTAGAAATTTGATGGGATTTTAAGGTATCTTTTCATTTCGCTCCCAGAATGAGGAAAGCAGAAATTCCGCCAAACAGCTGTCAGACAACGAGATAAACCATTTTTCCCTCTTGAGAATCGAAAAAACAGTCTCTTTCCGACGAACGGGCGGGATTTTCAGATTCTCACGGCGTTTATTTCCACCAGTCGCCAGGCAAGGCAAGAATCATAGCCACCACTTCGGCGTAGTTTTTCTGTCCGGAAGGAATCTGGTTGCCTTTGAGGTAATATTCATACATCAGTTCCTGTACTCGCCCTACCCACGGATTGTAGCGTGCCTGCCAGTAGGCTTGCTTTTCACGAAGGGTCTGCAAAATCTCGGGACGAATGGAGGCAAGCAGTTGCCGGTAGTCTTCTTCTTCCAGCAATGCGGCGGCATTGGAAAGCACATAGGGAAGCAGACCGAAATAGCCGGAATAGCGGACGGCTGGTGAAACGGAGCGGATACAAATCTGATAGGCCCAGAAGTTGGCTTCGGCCTCACTGCTTATTCCCAACAGATGGGAATATTCATGGGCATAGGTGAAGGGCCATTGCAAGGGAGGCAGCTCGCGGTTGAGCTGTGACTCGGCAAAGAAAGGGCCCATGTAGCCCAACACGCCGACACCGGAATAGAGTGCATTGAACATGACCTGCTTGGGATGCTGGTAACTTCTCGGTGAAGAAAGGCCGAAGTGGGAAGGCACCTGGGCAAAGAGTTGCTTCACCTCTTTCTCGATGACTTCGTGCGAAGGAAAAGGCGACTGCGTGTAGGTTTGATTCAGACGGCGGGTATAGTCGGTCAGGAAATGCTGAAAGGTGGAATCCTGGTAGGCCACATATTCTACAGAAGAACGCGTAAAGAAGTCTTTCCGGAAGTAGTTGATTCCCCAGCCTACATAAAACCAGAGGTACACTCCTACCAGCAGCTCGGCTTCTGCACGCAGGGTCCACTTCCACCCTTTCTTTTTCTTCCAGCCCCACAGTGGAAGTCCGGCAAGGAGTATACACGCGGCTACAAAAAACCATTCTTCCATGGAAAAAGGTATCCAGGAAACCAAAGCCGACAGGAAGGCGGACAGGACGGGATAAAGGTGACGGGCATACATCTCGCCCCAATCGGGCAAAAGGCGGCAAAGGAAGATGAAGCACATCCCCAAAGCCTCTGCGGTCCAACGTACGTAACGCAAGGGAAAACTTTTCATACACACAAAGTTATATGTTTTCAGACAAGGTGAAGGAAGTGACAAAGAAATTATATATTTTTGTAACACAGATTAATTATGAATTATACTTAGATAGAAATGGCTTTAAACTACATCTGGATTGCATTTTTCCTTCTGGCCTTCGTGGTGGCACTGGTCAAGCTCGTATTTTTAGGCGACACGGCCGTATTTCCGGAGATTATCAATTCTACTTTCGCTTCTTCCAAAACGGCGTTCGAAATCTCATTGGGGCTGACGGGGGTGTTGTCGCTCTGGCTGGGCATCATGAAGATTGGAGAAAAAGGGGGTGTAATCCAGCTTTTCGCCCATTTGCTGAGTCCGCTGTTTTCGAAACTATTTCCGGAGATTCCCAAAGGGCATCCGGTGACGGGAAGTATTTTCATGAACTTAGCGGCTAACATGCTGGGGCTGGACAATGCGGCCACGCCGCTCGGTCTGAAAGCCATGGAGGGACTGCAGGAGCTGAACCCGCGAAAGGATACGGCCAGCAACCCGATGATCATGTTTTTAGTGCTGAACACGTCGGGACTGACACTGATTCCCATCAGCATCATGGTATACCGGGCACAGATGGGAGCCGCACAACCTACGGATGTGTTTGTTCCGATTCTATTGGCGACTTTCTTTTCGACGATGGCCGGCATCATTGCGGTCAGCCTGTACCAGCGCATCAACCTGCTGAACCGGACCATCCTGCTGTTCCTCGGAGGGGCCAGTCTGCTCATTGCAGGCATTATCTGGCTTTTCCTTCAGCTCAGCCGGGAACAGATTGACCTCTACTCTACCACCTTTGCCAATGTGTTTCTCTTTCTTGTTATCATCGGCTTTATCGTGTCGGGCATGCGGAAAAGAATCAATGTATACGACGCCTTCGTGGAGGGAGCCAAAGAGGGATTTTCTACTGCCGTGCGCATCATTCCTTACTTGGTGGCCATCCTGGTTTCCATTGGCGTATTCCGGGCTTCGGGAGCGATGGATTTTCTGATTCAGGGCATCGCTGGGGTAGTTCAGAGTTGCGGTATAGACAACCAGTTTGTCGGTGCACTGCCCACGGCACTGATGAAGCCGCTGAGCGGTAGCGGGGCCCGCGGACTGATGGTGGATGCCATGAGTACCTACGGAGCCGATTCGTTTGTCGGCCGCCTGGCCTGCATCTTCCAGGGGTCGACGGATACTACATTCTATATTCTCGCGGTGTATTTCGGAAGCGTCAGCGTAACCCGTACAAGGCATGCATTAAGTTGCGGGCTGATAGCCGACTTTACCGGAATACTGGCTGCCATTTTCATCGGATATTTATTTTTCAATTGACATAAGCTATGATTAGTTATCAGACAGAGGGCATAGATATGCCCGCCATCAAGAAGCGCGAAACGACTGCATGGATCAAAGCCGTGGCCGAGACCTACGGCAAAAAGGTGGGCGAAATCGCGTACATCTTCTGTTCGGACGAGAAGATTCTGGAAGTAAACCGCCAGTATCTGCAGCATGATTATTACACGGACATCATTACGTTCGACTACTGCGAAGGCAAGAAACTGTCGGGCGATTTGTTCATCAGCCTGGACACGGTACGCACCAACGCCGAACAGTTCGATGCCGCGTATGAAACGGAACTCTACCGCGTAATCATACACGGCATACTGCATCTTTGCGGCATCAATGACAAGGGGCCAGGAGAACGCGAAATCATGGAAGCCGCCGAAAACAAAGCGCTGGAAATGCGGAAAGATTTCATGTAATTCGTATTTTTGCAAAGGATTAAAAACATAAAAGCTAATGGATTTCAAGTATGATGTAATCGTAATCGGAGCCGGTCATGCCGGATGTGAAGCGGCGGCTGCGGCTGCCAATCTGGGCTCAAAGACCTGCCTGATTACAATGGACATGAACAAAATCGGGCAGATGAGCTGTAACCCGGCTGTAGGGGGTATTGCCAAGGGACAAATCGTCAGAGAGATTGACGCCTTGGGAGGATACATGGGGCTGGTGACAGACAAGACCGCCATCCAGTTCCGTATGCTGAACCGTTCCAAGGGACCGGCCATGTGGAGTCCGCGTGCCCAGTGCGACCGCGGGAAATTTATCTGGGCCTGGAGGGAAGTGTTAGAGAACCTGCCCAACCTGCATATCTGGCAAGATACGGTGGAAGAGTTGTTGGTAGAGAACGGAGAAGTGACCGGCCTGGTGACTTGCTGGGGAGTAACGTTTCATGCCAAATGCGTGGTGCTGACTGCCGGTACTTTCCTGAACGGGCTGATGCACATCGGACATAAGATGCTGGCAGGAGGACGCTGTGCGGAACCGGCATCATATCACCTGACTGAATCCATCAGCCGCCACGGCATTACGGCCGGACGCATGAAGACGGGTACTCCGGTGCGCATCGACGGAAAGAGCGTACACTTTGACCTGATGGACACACAGGACGGAGAGAATGATTTCCACCGTTTTTCGTTTATCAGCGAACCGCGCCACCTGAAACAGCTGCAATGCTGGACCTGCTTTACCAACGAAGAGGTGCACGACACGCTCCGGAAAGGGCTGGCCGACTCTCCCCTTTTCAACGGGCAAATCCAGAGCATCGGCCCACGTTACTGCCCGAGCATCGAGACCAAAATCGTGACCTTTCCCGACAAACCGCAACACCAGCTGTTCCTGGAACCGGAAGGTGAAACCACACAGGAACTTTACCTGAACGGCTTCTCTTCTTCACTCCCGATGGACATCCAGCTGGAGGCGCTGAAGAAGATTCCTTGCTTCAAGGACCTGGTGGTGTACCGTCCGGGATATGCCATCGAATACGATTACTTCGACCCGACACAGCTGAAGCATACACTGGAATCGAAGGTAGTGAAAAACCTGTTCTTTGCCGGACAGGTAAACGGCACAACCGGATACGAAGAAGCCGGCGGACAGGGTATCATTGCAGGTATCAACGCGCACCTGAACTGCCACGGTGGCGAGCCGTTCGTGCTGGGACGCGACGAAGCTTACATCGGCGTACTGATTGACGACCTGGTGACCAAAGGTGTGGATGAGCCGTACCGTATGTTTACTTCGAGAGCGGAATACCGTATCCTGCTCCGTCAGGATGACGCCGACATGCGACTGACCGAACGGGCTTATCTGCTAGGACTGGTGAAGGCCGACCGCTACGAAATCCTGCAAAAGAAACGGGCCGAAATAGACCGCATCGTAAACTTCGTAAGCACCTTCTCCGTGAAGGCTGAAAAGATAAACGACGCCCTCAAAAAGTTAGGAACGGCTCCGCTTACTCATGGATGCAAGCTGGTTGATTTAATCAGCCGTCCGCAGATTACGATTGAAAATATCGCTCCTTATATCCCCGCCTTCCAGGCAGCACTCGATAAAATCGAGGACCGAAAAGAAGAGATAATCGAGGCAGCCGAAATCCGCATCAAGTACAAAGGCTATATCGACCGGGAGCGTACGATTGCCGACAAGATACACCGACTGGAGTCCATCCGAATCAAAGGCAAATTTGACTACGCGAACCTACAATCCCTGTCGACCGAAGCCCGCCAGAAGCTGGTGAAGATAGACCCGGAAACCCTGGCACAAGCCAGCCGCATCCCCGGAGTTTCCCCCAGCGACATCAACGTGCTGTTAGTACTTTTAGGGCGATGAAGTCAGGTATGTTTCACGTGAAACAATTTGTTTAAGGAACACACATAAAATACTGGATATGAATAAAGAAACATTAAAGAAAAACCTTCGAGAAATACCCGATTTTCCCAAGCCCGGAATTCTGTTCTACGACGTCACTACCCTGTTCAAAAATGCGGAATGCTTGCAGGGCATGATAGACGAACTGTATGAACTGTACAAGGACAAAGGGATTACCAAAGTGGTAGGTATCGAGTCCAGAGGATTCATCTTGGGAGGTGCCTTGGCTGCCCGCTTAGGAGCCGGATTCATCATGGCCCGCAAGCCCGGAAAGTTGCCGGCTGAAGTCATTGAAGAAACTTACGCCAAAGAGTATGGAACCGACACCATACAGCTTCACAAGGATGCCATCAGCAAAGACGACGTGGTATTGTTGCACGACGACTTGCTGGCTACGGGCGGAACCATGGCGGCAGCTTACCGACTGGTAAAACGCTGCGGCGTGGAGAAAGCGTACGTCAACTTCGTCATCGAGCTGAAAGGATTGAACGGAAGAAACGCTTTCGAAAAGGACGTAGAAGTCACTACCCTTTTAGAACTATAAAACGAGACGAATCCCTTGCAGAAAGGGAAACAACTGTGCAGCCTTCTTTGCAGGAAACCTCTCCTCAAAGAAGGCTGTATTCACCCTGACAAGAACCCAACAACATGGAAGAAATAGAAAAGACAAGCAACACCAGTGAATACCTGAAAGGAATCGTATTGAACCTTCCGGAAGGTCCGGGCATCTACCAATACCTGAACAAGGAAGGGGTCATCATCTACGTAGGAAAAGCCAAGAATCTGAAGCGCCGTGTCTATTCTTATTTTTCCAAGGATCACCAGTCGGCCAAGACGCGCATGCTGGTTTCCAAGATTGCCGACATCCGCTACATCGTGGTGAACTCGGAAGAGGATGCCCTGCTGCTGGAGAATAACCTGATCAAGAAATACAAGCCGAGATACAACGTGCTGCTGAAGGACGACAAGACCTACCCTTCCATCTGCATCAGCAACGAATATTTTCCACGCATCTACAAGACCCGGAAGATTATTCGCGACGGTTCGAATTACTTTGGCCCATACAGCCACGTGCCTTCCATGATGGCCTTGCTGGAGCTGATTAAAAAGCTGTATCCGCTCCGTACCTGCCACCTGGCACTGACGCCCGAAAACATTGCGCAGGGGAAGTTCAAGGTCTGCCTGGAGTACCACATCAAGAACTGCAAAGGGCCCTGCATCGGGAAGCAGTCGCACGAAGAATACATGCAGCAGATAGCGCAGGCAAGAGAGCTGCTGAAAGGCAATACCCAGAAGGTAAGCAATGCGCTGATGGAGGAAATGAAACGCCTGGCAGAAGAGATGAAGTTTGAGGAAGCACAAAAGCTCAAGGAGCAATACATGCTCATTGAAAGCTATCGTGCCAAGAGTGAAGTGGTGAGTTCGGTGCTTCATCACATTGACGTATTCTCCATAGAAACGGACGAAAACACAGCGTACATCAACTACCTGCACATTACCAACGGATGCATCAACCAAGCCTTCACTTTCGAATACAAAGTGCGCATGAACGAGAGCAAGGAAGAGCTGCTACAACTGGGTATCGTGGAAATGCGCGAACGTTATAAAAGCACGTCGAAGGAAATCATCGTGCCTTTTGAACTGGATATGGAAATGAGCGGCGTGACATTCACGATTCCTAAAAAGGGCGAGAAGAAGCACTTGCTCGACCTTTCGCTGATGAACGTGAAGCAGTATAAAGTGGATCGCCTGAAACAGGCCGAGAAACTGAATCCGGAGCAACGGAGCGTGCGGCTAATGAAAGAAATCCAGACGCAGCTGCAACTGGATAAAATGCCGAACCACATTGAGTGTTTTGATAACTCCAACATCCAAGGCTCGGATGCAGTGGCCGCCTGCGTGGTGTTCAAGAAAGCCAAACCCAGCAAAAAAGACTACCGGAAATACCTTATCAAAACGGTGGTAGGACCGGATGATTACGCTTCCATGCAGGAGGTGGTACGCCGCCGCTACAGCCGTATTCTGGAAGAGCAGGGCGAACTGCCCGACCTGATTCTGACGGATGGAGGGAAAGGCCAGATGGAAGTGGTAAGGCAGGTGATAGAAGACGAGTTGCACCTGCAGATTCCCATTGTGGGACTTGCCAAGAACAACCGCCACCGCACGTCGGAAGTACTGTTTGGTTTTCCGCCGCAGACACTCGGCATCAAGCAGGGTACTCCCCTTTTCCATCTGCTGGAAAATATTCAGGATGAGGTGCACCGCTTTGCCATCACCTTCCACCGGAAGAAAAGAAGCAAAAGCCAGATTGCCTCTGCCCTCGACCATATCAAAGGCATCGGCGACAAGCGGAAAACAGCTTTGCTGAAAACATTCAAGAGTGTGGCCCGCATCCGGCAAGCCAGCCTGGAAGAGATTGCCGAAGTGATAGGAGAAAGTGCGGCGAAAAGCGTCAAGGAATCACTGTCGGAATCCAAATAATTTGATTATTTTTGTAGAAACAAGACGAATCACATGAGAGTAGTTATACAACGCGTGACACACGCATCCGTGACCATTGACGGAATTTGTAAATCGGCCATCAAAGAAGGCTTCATGATTCTGCTCGGCATTGAAGCTGCCGACTCGCAGGAAGATGCAGACTGGCTCTGCAAGAAGATTGTCAATCTCCGTGTGTTTGACGATGAGAATGGCGTAATGAACAAGTCCATTCTGGATGTGCAGGGAGAAATCCTTGTAGTAAGCCAGTTCACACTGATGGCCTCGACCAAGAAGGGAAACCGCCCCTCTTACATCCGGGCTGCCGGACATGAAATTGCCGTTCCTCTGTACGAATACTTCTGCAATGAATTGAGCATTGCCCTGGGAAAAGAAGTGGGAACCGGTGAGTTCGGGGCCGACATGAAGGTAGAATTATTGAACAACGGACCGGTGACCATCTGCATGGACACCAAAAACAAGGAATAACCATGACACTGGAAGAAGCACAGAAGACCGTAGACGAATGGATAAAAACGTACGGAGTAAGGTACTTCAGTGAGCTGACCAATATGGCTGTGCTCACAGAAGAAGTGGGTGAACTGGCACGCATCATGGCACGCACCTACGGCGACCAGTCGTTCAAGGCAGGCGAAAAAACAGACTTGGGCGATGAAATGGCCGACGTGCTCTGGGTGTTGCTCTGTCTGGCCAACCAGACGGGTGTGGACCTGACGGAAGCGTTCAGAAAGAACCTGGAGAAGAAAACCAACCGCGACAAGGAAAGACATAAAAACAACCCTAAACTATAAAGAATATGAATCCTAATCACGAACATGCGTGCGGGTGCGAACATACGCACGAAGAAGAGAACCAGTACAACAAGTACGAAGATGCGTTGAGTAAATATCAAACGAATCTGAAGGACGATGAAATCGCGGAAAAAACAGCCCGACTCATCGAAAAGCACCTGGAAGAAAACGATACGAAGGAAGTAAAGAAATTTCTTTTCAATTGTATTGACTTGACTACGCTGAAATGTACAGACAGCGAGACAAGCGTGATGAAATTCACAGAGAAGGTCAATGAGTTTGTCGACCGCTACCCTGATCTGAAGAATGTGGCAGCCATCTGTGTATATCCCAACATGGCTGAAATCGTCAACGATACACTGGAGGCAGACGATGTAAAGATTGCCTGCGTATCGGGAGGCTTCCCTTCGTCACAGACTTTCATCGAAGTGAAAGTGGCCGAAACTGCCATGGCCATTCATAGTGGTGCAGACGAAATTGACATTGTGATATCTGTGGGCAAATTCCTGAGCGGTGACTACGAAGGCATGTGCGACGAAATCGAAGAGCTGAAAGAAGTATGCGGCAACAAGCATTTAAAAGTTATCCTGGAAACAGGCGCATTAGGAAGTGCTTCGAATATCAAGAAAGCTTCTATCCTTTCCATGTATTCAGGAGCTGACTTTATCAAGACTTCTACCGGAAAAGAAAGTCCGGCTGCTACACCGGAAGCTGCTTATGTAATGTGCCAAGCTATCAAGGAATACTTCCTGGAAACCGGACGTAAAGTAGGATTTAAGCCCGCTGGAGGCATTAACTCCGTGCGCGATGCACTGGTGTACTACACCATCGTAAAAGAGCTGTTAGGAGAAGAATGGCTAACCAACGAGCTGTTCCGTCTAGGTACAAGCCGCATGGCCAACTTATTGCTTTCGGACATTGTAGGAAGTGAAACCAAGTTCTTCTAAAAAAGCTTCACATAAGGACATAAAAAATCCCCTCTCTTCATCGAAGAAAGGGGATTTTTTATAAATCATTTATTTCGTTCAATCACATAATCGATATAAGCGGTCAAAGCTTCTTTCAGGCTGGAATCGGCCGAAGCGGGAACCAGGGCCAGCGCCTTATCGCGGAACTCATACATCATGCGGGTAGCGTATTCAATTCCTCCCTTTTCTTTCACAGTTTCTACAAAGGCCGTTATTTCTTCTTTTGAAGCTTCCAAGGAACGTATCTTCAAAGCAGTCTGCTTCAAGCTATCATCCTCTGACTGGTTCAGTACATACAAGGCAGGAAGTGTGAGTTTTCCTTCCAGCATATCGTTTCCTGTAGGCTTACCGAGCTCCGGGCTCTCAAAATAATCAAAGATGTCGTCCTTTATCTGGAAGGCAATACCAATCATTTCACCCAGCAAACCGGCTCTCATTACCTCTTCCTGCACAGCTCCTACTGATACGGCTCCACTCTGTGAACTGGCTTTAAACAAAGCGGCTGTCTTTTTCCGGATGACATCGAAATATGCCTCCTCAGCAAAATCTTCCCTCCCAATATTTCCTAACTGCAGAATTTCTCCTTCCGATAATTCCTGTCCTAAAGTAGCTACTAATTCTACCAGCTCCACCTTACCGGTCAGTGCGGCATGCTTTAAGCTGGTGGCCAGCATGTAATCACCTACTAATACGGAAACCTTGTTATTGTAGATTGCATTTACAGAAGACTGTCCCCTGCGCTTATCACTCTCATCTACCACGTCATCGTGTATCAGACTAGCCGTATGAAGCAGTTCAAGCGACAGGGCTGCATGAAATGTTGACTGATTTAATGTACCGAACAATTTTGCCGTCAGCATCACCAGAATAGGACGCATCATCTTTCCACTCCGCTTCTTGATGTAAGCCAACACCTCTCCCAAAAGAGGGTCTGTACTCGTCAAAGAGTTTTCAAAAAGCCCTCTGAATTCCTCTAATTCTTTTTCTACAGGCTGCTTTATTAAGTCAATTTTGTTCATGTACATTTATTTAGGCCTACAAAAGTAATAATAAAAGACTGAATACCGTATTTTTTTGTACTTTTACATGAAAAAACTTAATATTTTTACACGAATGGAGAAGCTATTTCTATTAGACGCTTATGCACTGATTTACCGTGCTTATTACGCCTTTATCAAGAATCCTCGCATCAATTCGAAGGGTTTCAACACCTCTGCCATCCTGGGATTTGTCAACACCTTGGAAGAAGTGCTGCGGAAAGAAAATCCTACTCACATTGGCATTGCCTTCGACCCGTCGGGACCTACGTTTCGCCACGAAGCCTATGAAGCATACAAAGCGCAGCGGGAAGAGACTCCGGAAGCTATCCGGCAGTCGGTTCCTGTCATAAAGGATATCATACGTGCCTATCATATTCCTATTTTAGAGATTGCCGGATACGAAGCCGACGACGTAATCGGCACACTCGCTACAGAAGCCGGCAAAAGAGGCATCAATACCTACATGATGACTCCCGACAAGGACTACGGACAGTTAGTGGGTGAACACGTGTTCATGTATCGCCCCAAATACGGCGACAAAGATTTCGAAGTGATGGGAGTGGAAGAGGTCAAGGCTAAGTTTGACATCCAGTCGCCTCTGCAAGTCATCGACATGCTCGGACTCATGGGAGATACGGCCGACAACATTCCAGGATGCCCGGGTGTGGGAGAGAAAACAGCACAGAAACTGATAGCCCAGTTCGGCAGCATCGAGAATCTGCTAGCTCACACCGACGAACTGAAAGGAGCCATCAAGAAGAAGGTGGAAGAAAACAAAGAGCAAATCACGTTCTCAAAATTTCTAGCTACCATCAAAACGGATGTACCCATCGCACTCGACATGGAAGCGCTGAAAAGAGAAGAGCCCGATGAAGAGGAACTGCGCCGTCTGTTCGAAATGCTGGAATTCCGAAGCCTGATTGACCGGGTAATCAAAACAGAAAAAAAGGCTCCCTCCTCTCCTGCCGCTCAACCCGATCTCTTTGGCTTTTTTGCGGAGGAAGATACAGCTGATGTCAAAAATTCAATTCTCACGAGGTTAGAAGATCTTTCATGCGACTATCAACTCGTTGATAATAAGGAGAAAATGGAAGTTTTAGCCGAAAAATTACTTGCTCAGAAATTTTTCAGTCTAGACACGGAAACCACCGGAATCGATCCCATCACGGCAGAACTGGTGGGAATGAGCTTCAGTTTTGCCGAAAATCAGGCTTTTTATGTACCGGTACCGCCCAATCGTGAAGAAGCCCTTACAATTGTGAATATATTTAAACCGGCCTTCGAAAACCCTAATTCACTCAAAATCGGACAAAACATCAAATACGACCTTATCATGCTGGCCAATTACGGAGTGACCCTGAAGGGAAAGATGTTTGATACTATGATTGCGCATTATGTACTGCAGCCCGAGCTTCGTCATGGCATGGATTACCTGGCTGAAATTTACCTGAAATACGAAACCATCAAAATTGAAGAGTTGATTGGAGCAAAAGGGAAAAAGCAGGGAAACATGCGCGACCTGGCTCCCGAGGCAGTCTACAAATATGCTTGTGAGGATGCCGATGTGACACTCAAGCTGAAACAGGTACTCGAGAACGAACTGGAGACAAACGGAGTGAGAAAACTGTTCGAAGAGATAGAAATGCCGTTGGTACCGGTATTGGCTTATATGGAAAGAAACGGAGTGCGAATTGATACGGAAGCGTTGAAAGAAACCTCACGCCATTTTACAGCCCGGATGAACCAGATAGAGGAAGAGGTACACCAGCTGGCTGGAATGGAGTTCAACATTGCCTCTCCCAAACAGGTGGGTGAAGTGTTGTTCGACCGCCTGAAAATCGTGGAAAAAGCTAAGAAAACGAAGACCGGGCAGTATGTCACTTCGGAAGAAGTACTGGAAAGTCTGAGAGGAAAGCATGAAATCGTAGGAAAGATTCTGGAACATCGCGGACTGAAGAAGTTGCTGGGTACCTATATTGATGCCCTCCCCCAACTTATCAATCCGGCTACCGGACGTATCCATACGTCTTTCAACCAGACGGTCACAGCTACCGGACGACTGAGTTCAAGCAATCCGAACCTGCAGAACATTCCTATCCGCAACGAAGACGGAAAGGAAATCCGAAAGGCTTTCATCCCCGACGAAGGATGCGAATTCTTCTCGGCCGACTATTCACAAATTGAGCTGCGCATCATGGCACATTTGAGCAATGACCCGCACATGATTGAAGCTTTCCGGAAAGACCAGGACATTCATGCAGCTACTGCCGCTAAAATATATAAGGTAAAACTGGAGGAAGTGACACGCGAACAAAGAAGCAAGGCCAAGACTGCCAATTTCGGTATCATCTACGGAATTTCAGTATTCGGACTGGCAGAACGTCTGAACGTTGACCGCAAGGAGGCCAAAGCACTTATCGATGGATACTTTGAAAACTATCCGGATGTAAAGGCCTATATGGACCAGAGCGTTCATGAAGCACGCGAAAAAGGATACATTGAAACCATCTTCAAACGCAAACGCTATCTGCCAGACATCAACTCCAAAAATGCAGTCGTCAGAGGGTATGCCGAACGAAATGCAATCAACGCCCCCATTCAAGGCAGTGCCGCCGATATTATTAAGGTAGCCATGATACGTATATACCAGCGTTTCCAGGAAGAAGGTATCCGCTCGAAAATGATTCTCCAAGTACACGATGAATTAAATTTCAGCGTCTTGCCGGAAGAAAAAGAAAAAGTGCAACAAATTGTGATAAGCGAAATGGAGGCTGCTTACAAAATGAAAGCTCCACTGCGTGCAGACCATGGTTGGGGACAAAATTGGTTGGAAGCACACTAAACTAGTAAAATCGTTAACATATGTTTAATTCGTGACATTTTGCTAATTTATTGCATTTTTTTCGCTGGAATGCATACAACATATTAAAGCTTTTACTACATTTGCACCGTCAAAAAGAACAAAACGTAAGTAAAACCTTAACATTAAAAAGATATGAAAAAGATGAATTTAGCAAAGTGTGTAGTTGTTTTAGTTATAACTTTTGTTGCAAGCTTGTCAACTTATGCTGCTAAAATGAACAACAACCTGATTTACAATTCACAAGAAGTTAACGGATTGAAAGTTGCAGAAACTGTATACAAGAAAGACGGTAATATGCTGACAAACTACATGAAATATAGCTACAAATACAACGCCAACAACCAGATGACTGAAAATATGTCACAGAAATGGAATGCAAGCAAGAACTGCTGGGAAAACGATTTGTGTATTCGTTATACATACGACAACAAGAGCGTAACTACAGAATATTACAAATGGAATTCCAAGAAGAATGACTTCATTCTGATTCCTGAAATGACTGTTACAATGGACAAATGATTAAATAAGAAAATTCATAAACTCTCTTTACAAAAGAGGCTCTTCGCGACGAAGAGTCTCTTTTTTTATTTTCTACCGACGAAGTCCGCCAAAATTGCCGCTCATTCCATAGAAGAATAGGCAGGAACTTAAAAAATAACTATCTTTGCAGAGAATTAGAGTATTCTGCATCAGAAATAGATTAAAAACGAACAATAATTATGGCATTACAATGTGGTATCGTCGGTTTGCCAAACGTAGGAAAATCGACACTTTTCAACTGCTTATCAAACGCGAAAGCCCAGGCGGCCAACTTCCCGTTCTGCACCATTGAACCCAATGTGGGCGTGATTACGGTGCCCGATGACCGTCTGAACAAACTGGCCGAACTGGTCAACCCCGACCGCATCGTTCCCACTACCGTGGAAATTGTAGACATCGCCGGACTGGTGAAAGGAGCCAGCAAGGGTGAAGGGCTGGGCAACAAGTTTCTGGCCAACATTCGTGAAACGGATGCTATTCTGCACGTGCTGCGCTGTTTCGACGATGAGAACGTGACACATGTGGACGGCAGTGTGGATCCGGTACGCGACAAGGAAATCATTGATACGGAACTCCAGTTGAAGGATCTGGAAACCATCGAAAGCCGCATTCAGAAGGTGCAGAAACAGGCACAGACCGGGGGCGACAAGGTAGCCAAGCAGACGTACGAGGTGCTGGTGCGTTACCGTGAGGCGCTGTTGCAGGGTAAATCGGCACGCACCGTACAGTTTGAAACAAAAGACGAACAGAAAATCGCGCACGAACTGTTCCTGCTCACCTCAAAGCCGGTGATGTATGTGTGCAACGTGGACGAAGCCAGCGCCGTAAGCGGCAACAAGTACGTGGAGCAGGTGCGTGAGGCAGTGAAAGAGGAAGGTGCTGAAATCCTGATTGTGGCGGCCAAGACGGAAGCCGACATTGCCGAACTGGAGACGTACGAAGACCGCCAGATGTTCTTGCAGGAGGTGGGTCTGGAAGAGTCGGGCGTGAGCCGGCTGATACGTGCGGCCTACAAGCTGCTGAACCTGGAGACTTACTTCACGGCCGGAAAGATGGAAGTACGCGCCTGGACGTTCCACAAGGGATGGAAGGCTCCGCAGTGTGCCGGTGTCATCCACACGGATTTTGAAAAGGGATTTATCCGCGCGGAGGTCATCAAGTACGACGACTTTATCCACTACGGCTCGGAAGCTGCCGTACGTGAGGCCGGAAAACTCAACGTGGAAGGCAAGGAATACGTGGTGGAAGACGGCGACATCATGCACTTCCGTTTCAACGTTTAATCATCTTATTTATCAAGCACGGACTTACACGCTCCGTGCTTGTTTTTCTTTATAACTTTATTACGCCATGAACTATCTCATCATCGGAACAGGCGGTGTAGGAGGAAGCATCGCCGGATTTCTGGCACTGGCAGGCAAGAACGTGACCTGCATTGCCCGCGGAAAGCACCTGGAAGCCATCCGCCGTCAGGGACTGCACCTGAAATCGGATTTAAAGGGGGAACATTTTCTTCCCGTAAAGGCATGTACCGCAGAAGAATATCAGGGGAAGGCGGATGTCATCCTGGTCTGCGTGAAAGGATATTCCATTGATTCCATCCGCCCCGTGCTGGAGCGTGCGGCTACCCCCGACACCCTGGTCATCCCCATCCTGAATGTGTACGGCACGGGGCCCCGCATCGGTCGCCTGGTACCTTCTGTCAAGGTGCTCGACGGGTGTATCTACATCGTGGGCTTCGTATCGGGCGAAGGGGAAATCAGCCAGATGGGTAGCATCTTCCGCCTGGTGTTCGGTGCGCGTCCGCAGCAGCAGGTTGCGCCCGAACGGCTGGAAAAGATTGCCGGTGAACTCCGCGAGTGCGGCATCAAGGTGGACGTGTCGGACGACATCAACCGGGATACGTTCATCAAATGGTCGTTCATCTCGGCCATGGCCTGTACGGGTGCCTATCACGACGTGCCGATGGGCGAGGTGCAGCACGAGGGAGAGGTACGCGACACGTTTATCGGCCTGTCGCGTGAAAGTGCGCAGATTGGGGAGAAACTGGGTATCGCCTATCCCGGCGATTCCGTGGCCTACAACCTGATGGTGATAGACAAGCTCGATCCGCACAGCACGGCTTCCATGCAGAAGGACATTGCCCGGGGACATGAGTCGGAGATTCAGGGCCTGCTGTTCGATATGATTGACCTGGGCACACAATTGCACATTGACATGCCTGTCTACCGGAAGGTGGCGCAAAAATTTCAACAAGCATGAAACATCTTATCGATATTGACACCTGGGAGCGGAAGGACAACTATCTTTTCTTCCGCGATTTCCATAATTCCTGGATTGCCATGACCAGCGAAGTGGACTGCACGGAGGCGTATGCGGAAGCAAAGGCACAGGGCCGTTCCTTCTTTCTGTATTACCTGTACGCCATACTTCGTGCGGCAAATGAAATCAAGGAATTCCGTTACCGGTGGGACAAACACGGGCAGGTGGTTTACCACGATACAGTAGACATCACGACGCCCATTGCCGTGCCGGGAAAGACGTTCTACACGGTTCGCATTCCCTGGAACAGTGATTTCAAGGCTTTCTACGAGGAAGCCCGGCGCATCATCACCTCTATCCCGGAGGACGGAGACCCGTACGGCACCGACAAGGCGATTGCAGCTCAGGGCGATTTTGATGTCATCCTGCTCAGTGCCACTCCCAAGCTGTACTTTACCTCCATCTCTTACACGCAGTATGCCCCGGGCCATCCTCTGGACTATCCGCTGATGAATGCAGGCAAGGCAGTGACACGTGAAGGAAAGCTGGTCATGCCCATTGCACTGACCGTAAGCCATGCCTTTGTAGACGGAGCGCACATCTCACTATTCTTCGAGAAAGTAGAGAAGTACCTGAAGGAAAGATAAACAAACACTTCATCAATATGCGCAAAACGCAGGGTTCTGTTCTACGTTTCCCACGGCGGAACCCTACGTTTCCCACAAGAGAAACCTACAGTTCGGGGCCGGGAAACATAAGGATTCCGCACAGAAAACCTAAAACATACAAGCACACCCCTATATCTATACAATAATGTTTTTGACTTCCCGCTTTTTGTGGCTTAATTTGCTTCTAAAGAATATCGTTATGACAAAAAGAACAAGCTGGTTCCTGTCTGTAGCCGCCACTGTCATCGTACTCATGGGTGGCGGTTACGTGGCACTGCGGCATAGCCGGACACAGGTGCATGCCCTCATCAATCAATCCTTGCAGGAAGCCGAACGCCTTCACTACAACGACCGTCTGAATGCGTTCAGCAAGAACCCGCACATCTACGTAGACCCAGCCATAAAGGCTTATCTTTTCGCGCCCGTCTCCAGCCGGAAAATCAAAAGCTATACGCTTCAGACCACAGAAGGAAAAACCACTTACCTGTTCAAGGACAGTATCCCGGAAGAGAAAGCCCGGAAACTGCTGAACGAATACCTGCTGGCAGACATACAGCCTGTCAATGTGGAGGAAGTGAACCGGTTGTTTCAGGAACAGCTCGAAAAAAAACATGTCAGCGGAACGGCAGGTGTGTTTTATTCCGACAAGTCGGCTCGCACCCGCACACGGGCAGGCATCTTACCCACGTCCTCAGCCTATAAGACTCCGGTCTGCTCGCTCGACCTGACTCACAGCCTGCAACTGCAAGGGTGGGCTGACTACGACTTGCTGACTTTACTCCGCTATATCCATGCGGGCTTTTACGGGCTGCTGTGCCTGCTGCTCGCTGCCACAGGTATACAAGTCTGCCTTTACCTGAAAAAACGGCGAAATAAGCCTGAAAAAGGGCTGTACATCGACCTGAAGCAGCAGATATTGCTGATTGACGGCATGCAGTGTGCCATTTCCAGCCTCGACTTGCAGCTCCTTTACCTGCTATGGGAAAAGAAAGGAGAATGTGTGAACCGTGAAGACTTGAAAACGACTTGCTGGCCGCACGCCCCGCAGGCGGATGAGAAATTAGACACGCACATACAAACAATCCGGAAAGTCCTGCAAGACTTCCCGGATTATCGGATTTCTACCGTCAAAGGACGGGGATATTATCTGACTGCTGCCTCTACTAAGGATTCTGCACCAAATTAGGATTAGCATCTATCTCGGTCTGCGGAATAGGGACGGCCAGACGTGAATCATTCGGCTGGATGGTATAGGCACCGGAAGTCTCCAGCGAACTCAAGTGCCAGCTTCCCTTACGCAGCACAGGCAATTTATTACGCGTATAATCGTACACTGCCAGCCCCTCGCCCACCAGTTCCTTTCTTCTTTCTTTCAGAATGCGCTCCAGAGTGAAATCGGCAGCGGCATTTACCTTCATGGCGGTATTTGTGGTACGGTGGGTAATCACTTCGTTCAGGTATTCCATTCCCTTGTTCGCCTGCTCGCCTCCTATTTTCAGGCCTGCTTCGGCTGCATTCAGGTAGATTTCCGACAGACGCACGATGCACAGGTTGTTGTCACGCGGATCACCGGTTTTGCCGGGAAACTTGGCCAGATAGACTTTCTTATCACGGGCACCTTCGGGAAGGTCGGTGTTATTGGCGATGGCAGACACCTGCATCACACTGTGGCGCACATCTTGCGGGTCTTCATCCAGTAGGTTCAGGTAGTCTTCCGACAGTATCAGGTTGTTCCAGTCCACTTTTTCTTCATTGGCATAGACCATAGGAGCTCCTTCTCCACCCGAACCACCGGAGGGTTCCGTCAGCGAGAAGTAGAACTCGAAAAGCGACTCACTGGTATATTCCTTTCCCCAGACGGTGGAGTACTCGTCGAGGGTATACAACTGATACAGGCTTTTACTATTTTCGATAACATCTGTAGCTGCCTTGTAGGCATTCGGATAATCCAGCTTGTTCAAATAAACTCTTGACAGAATACCCTGCACGGCCCAGTAGTTCAGGCAGCCGTCTTTCTTCTCCTTGCTAAGACCGACCAGCGAATTGGTCAGGTCGGTAATAATCTGGTCGTAGCATTCGACCACCGTATTTCGTGCCGGCTTCGAAGACTGATCAGTGGCTGTTATAACAATAGGCACCCCTAATGACTGGCCGTTATCATACGAATAGGGCATGGCAAACACGCGTATCAGATCGTACAAGGCTAACCCTCGCATAGCTAGTGCCTGGGACTTGATTTCATTCAGCGACTTCTCGTCAGTAGTGTGTACCTGCCCGTTTTCAATGGCGGCTATCAGATTGTTAGTTTGTCGAATCACTTTATAGACCTGATTCCACGGCAAACTTGAATTAAAGCTGTCAGTAGCCTTCACATTATACTCATAATAAGGTGAAACCCTGCGTCCGTCTCCCTTGGTCATACGAGCCTGCACGTCCGCAGCACGACAGTCACCAAAATAAAAGAAGTTGTCACCATAATAACTATGCGCTGACGCCAATCGATAAATGCCGTTTAATGCGCTTTGGGCATCTTCCAAAGAAGAGAAAGCCTGGTCGGTGGGTACGGATGTGGACGGATTCAGGTCCAGCCAGCCGTCCGAACAAGAGGTACATGCCAGTGAGGCAGCAAGAAAATAAATATAGAGTGGTTTCATAATCCTATTCGTTTTTAGAAAGTTAATTGTACACCGAAGTTGAAGGTACGCATAGCAGGTGCCTCACAGAATACCTCTCCATTGACCGGAGTTTCGGGGTCATACTGCTTCCATTTGGCCCATGTCAGCAGGTTACTGCCCGAAAAATAGATGCGGGCTTTGTCAATCAGGGCCTTTCGGGTCCATTCGGAAGGAAGCGTAAATCCAAACGTAAGATTCTTCAGGCGCAGATGGTTGGTGCTGTGAATGTAGCGCGAAGAGTTCTGAGGTCCGGCATCTTCTCCATAGACAAAACGTGGCACATCAGTCATGTTGCCCGACTCTTGCCAGCGGTCGGTAGCATAGACAGGTAGATTATATTTTGAATTATAGATGTTATTCGTTCCGTTCTCAATGTAAGTGCCGGTCTTATCGTAGGAATATCCGCCCAACGAATAGGTCAGCGTAAAGCTCAAATCCAGCCATTTGTAGTTCAACATGTTTGTCAAACCGCCAGAGACCTTCGGATTGACCGATTTGTAAGGAATGGACTGCGCTTCACCAGCATTCTCTGTCAGACTCCGGTCCACAATCACTGTACCGTCTTCCTGCGGTATTTCCTGATTCCGGTAATACATAGCCTTACCCGTATCCGGATTTACCCCGGCATATTCCTTTACGTAGAATGTATGGTAGGGCAATCCTACTTTATGGATGAACCATGTACCTTCGATTGACTGCTCCAACTGTCCGTTGAGTGACACAATCTTATTCTTATTGTGGCTCAAATTGAAGACCGTAGTCCAGTTAAAATTGTCATTGGCAAAGTTGATGGTACGCAATTCCAGTTCCACGCCCCGGTTGTTCAACTGTCCCACATTGCTCAGATAGTTCGTAAATCCGGTAGTAGCACTGATAGGAAGGCTGTACAGCAAATCCTTCGTATCGCGGTTATAGTATTCCACGCTCAGGAAAATGCGGTTGATGAACGACACGTCCAGTCCCACGTTCAGGTTATAGTTCTTTTCCCATCCCAAGTTGGGATTGGAGATAGAAGATTCATAAGAACCCAAACCTCCCATATAGCTTTGTCCCAAAGAATACAATCCCATATAGCCATACAGAGAGCCCGGCTGGTTACCGTTCACACCGTAAGAGGCACGAATCTTCAGGTCGCTCAGAATGTGCTTCACAGGCTGCATGAAGGCTTCGTTGCTCACATGCCACATACCCGATACGGACCAGAAATTTCCCCAGCGGTTATCGGGTGAGAGGCGGGAACTACCGTCGCGGCGGAAGCTTCCTGCCACATAATAACGGTCGTCATAATCGTAGTTCAAACGTGAAATATACGACAGCATACGATAATCCTGCGTTGATGAAACGAAGCTGTTCAACACTGCTCCGTTATCAGGTTCAGTAAGCCCTACATACGACGGCAATTTGGAACGTTCGCCGGATGCCTTATCCGTCTGGTAGCTTTCCACTTCGTACGCAGCCAAGACATCCAGGTGGTGCTTCTGCGCAAAGGTCTTCACGTAATTCACCGAAGTAGAAGAAATCAGCTTCCCATATTCGATGAATCCTTTGGAGGACTGTGCATCGGAACCGCTCTTCGGTCCTGCAGAGCTCAACGGATTGTAGTAGCGCGAGTCCTTCTGGATGGTATAGTCATAACTTAACGTTTCCTTTATTTTCAGGCCCTTTATCGGTTCTACGGCCGCATAACCGGTGGAGAACATACGCGTCATCCGCGTGCGGTTATAGTCCGTCAGAATATCACGCAGCGGGTTCAACTGTGTGCCGTCGTACGCTCCCACATAATTTCCGGCTTCATCTCTCACCAGCATGGAAGGAGTCATGGTCATCGCCACACACAAATACGGGTTGATGGCAGAGCCACGTTCTTCGTTCATCTCCTGATTCATCTGGGTAAACATCATGTTGGCACCTACCTCACCGTACCGGCCTACCTTCTGGGTCATGTTCAGACGGGCCGAATAACGGTCCAAACTGGAATTCTTAGCCAGTCCTTCCTGACTGTTGTATCCCAAAGAGGCATAGAAAGTGGTCTTCTCGTTTCCTCCGGATACGGATGCCTCGTAATCCTGCTGGATGGCAGTACGAAGCAACTCTTTTCTCCAGTTGGTATAACCCATGGAAGGCACAGACGCATACTTGTTAATCTCACCGTCTGCATAGCCGGCAGGGTCTGCCATCTGCTTGTCCATGGCATAGTTCACCAGCCCCTCGTACAGCAGTTCACGGCGCTGGTCACCGTTCAGTGTCGGACGGAAATCAACTGCTGCATTCGAGAAACCTCCCGACATATTAAAGGAAACCTGTGCCTTTCCAGCCTTTCCTTTCTTGGTCGTAATCAGGATTACACCATTGGCCGCACGCGAACCATACAGAGAGGCTGCCGCCGCATCCTTGATAATCGTAATATTTTCAATATCGGCCGGATTCAGCGTACTCATGATATTGGTCTTGGAGTTGTTCATGTAGGCCGCATCGGCTCCTCCGGCACTCAGGCTACCGGAAGTTACGGGCACCCCGTCAATCACGAACAACGGTTCCTGAGAAGCATTAAACGAACCCATACCACGGATACGGATACTCTGATTGGCTCCCGGCTGTCCGGAACTGCTGGTAATAGCCACACCCGTGGTCATTCCCTGCAGTTTCTGCTCCACGCTCATCACGGGGATGTCTTTCATCATATCTCCCTTCAAGGTATTGGCAGACCCTGTGAAAGAAGACTTGGTGAAATTACCATATCCCGTCACCACCACCTCTTCCAGATTCATGGTTTCAGGCTGGAGCACCACGTTCAGGTGTTCTTTTTTGGGAACTTTTATCAACTGAGTTTTCATACCCAGGTAAGCCACGACCAGAATCTTGTCATCCGGTCCCACTTCCAATGTATACTTTCCATCAATGTCGGTTACCACTCCACGTGCTTCATTTCCCTGTACAGAAATCGTAGCCCCGATAAGCGGCTCGTGATCTTCAGCTGAAGTAATCAACCCACTGATGGTACGCTGTTGTGCAAAAGTCTGTTGACACACCACACACAGCAGTAATAAAACTAAAAGTCTGATTCTTTGCATTTTGACGATTTTTGTTTTGATTATAAAGAATATTCAACAAAACACACGCCAAAAACAGCCTTTTTATACTTTAATTTTTAAAAAATTGATTACAAGAAAGTTACACGAATTTAAGAAAAAGAAAAGCTGTGGAATTTCTGCACATTTGTAGAAATAATCCACAGCTTTTTTTGTTTTATTTACTGTTCAGATAGTCACACAGCTTCTGTACGGCTCTTGCCCGGTGACTAATCTTATTCTTTTCTTCAACCCCCATCTCCGCAAAAGTCTCGGCATAGCCTTCCGGCACGAACACCGGATCGTAGCCGAAGCCGGAGCTTCCTTTTTTCTCCCGGATGATTTCTCCCTTCACAATGCCTTCGAACAAGTGCTTTTCTCCTCCTTCTATCAGGCAGATGGCCGTGCGGAACTGCGCCTTCCGGTTCTCCTTGCCTTCCAGTTCTGCCAGCAGCTTCTTCATATTGGCTTCCGAATCGTGACCTTCACCGCCCGCATAACGTGCCGAATACACCCCGGGAGCCCCGTCCAGTGCTTCCACCTCCAGACCGGTATCGTCGGCAAAGCAATCCATACCATAATGCGCATGAATATATTCTGCCTTCAGCGCGGCATTTCCTTCAAGCGTATCCGCCGTTTCCGGAATATCAGCTTCACAACGGATGTCTTCCAAACTAAGCACTTCCACTTTATCTCCCAAAATGGCACGTATCTCCTCCAGTTTATGGGCATTGTTGGTAGCAAAAACCAGTTTCTTTTTCATGTTGAACTTTTTCTTGACAATTATACATTTCCATGCAAAGATACACATCGCCCGACAGTATTTCAACTAACGGCCCCAAAAAGCCGATAAAAAAGCCTGATCTTCCCTCAGGAGACCAGGCCTTTATCACGAAGGCTATACGCCGTCAGTTCAATACGATTTCATCTACAAACAAGAATCCGGGATTGCCCTTGCCGCCGTGCCATGCCGGGATATTCTGCTCGGACAAGGCCGTTACCTTCACGTAACGGGTCTTTACCGGATCAAATTTCAGGGTATGGGTATAAATCTGGTTGGCATCCGTTTCCTTCATAGCCGGATAAGTTTCCGAAGCCACTTTCTTGAAAGTCTTGTTGTCGTCCGACACCTCTACGGTAATGCCTCTGGTATCAAACGTCCAGTCACCCTTTTCCACGCAAGTGCGCAAGGTCATAGAACTGATTTCGGTAGCTTCCTTCAAGTCAATCACCGCCTCCATGTCATTCTTGTAGAAAGCAATCCAGCGTCCGGTCTTGTAATTGCGGTCGCCCGTCATACCGTCTACCAGCGTAGTGGCGCCCTTAAACTCGTAAGGCTTATTGATAGGCTGCAACATGGTGATAGGCTTCGCCGTAGACTTGCTGAACGCAATGCTGTCACGCGTAATGCGCGAGTTGCCTTCCGGACGCACGGCCATCATGCGCAGCACACATGCCGCATCAATGGTCAGTCCATTTTCATACTTGGACGAAGCTGTGGTAGGTTCCGTACCGTCGAGGGTATAGTACACAGATGCATCATCGATGGTGCTTGCCGTTACATCCAGCTTACCCGCTTCCGTGTTAGGAGCGATGTTCACATTCACATCGAAAATATGCGTAGCGTAGTTCCATCCCTTCAGCTGGTAAATCTTTGTCAGATGAGCCGTGCGTTTCAGGAATCCCTGATAATCCTGCTTCTTTTCAGGAGCGCTCCACTGCGTTTCACAAAGCGCAGCCATACGCGGCAGTACCATGTACTGTGCCTGTGCCATGGTCGGAATATATTCCGTCCAGAGGTTCGCCTGCACACCGGTAATGAACTTCTGTTCTTCCGGAGAAAGGGCAGACGGCATCGGTTCGTAGCTGTACACTCTTTCCATAGGCAGATAGCCGCCGATGGCCAGCGGTTCACTGTCCGTATCCTTTGCCTGATAATAGTCGAAATACAGGTACGTGTTCGGCGTCATGATGACATTGTGCTGCTGACGAGCCGCTTCAATACCACCGGCTTCCCCTCTCCATGACATCACCGTGGCATTCGGAGCCAGTCCGCCTTCCAGAATTTCATCCCAGCCAATCATGTTACGCCCGTTCTCGGTGAGGAACTTCTCCGCTTCCTGTATCACGTAGCTCTGCAGGTATTCTTCCTTCGAGTGCTTGCTGTCGCCCTTGATGCCCAGCGCCTTGATACGTGCCTGACACTTCGGACAAGTCTCCCACTTCACCTTCGGACATTCGTCGCCACCCACATGGATGTATTCCGACGGGAATATCTCGATGATTTCCGCCAGCACATCCTTGATGAACTGGATGGTCTTGTCGTTACCCGCACAAAGCACATTGTCGGAAATACCCCACATGCGCCAAACTTCATACGGACCGCCCGTACATCCCAGTTCCGGATAAGCCGCCAGCGCCGCCTGCATGTGACCCGGAAGGTCGATTTCCGGAATGACCGTGATATAGCGTTCTGCCGCGTAAGCCACGATTTCCCGGGCCTGTTCCTGCGTATAGAAACCACCGTAAGGCTTACCGTCATATTCGCCCGAGTTGCGTCCGATAACCGTCTCGCTGCGTTTGGAGCCGATTTCCGTCAGCTTGGGATACTTCTTGATTTCGATACGCCATCCCTGGTCTTCCGACAGATGCCAGTGGAAGCGGTTGATGTTATGCAGGGCCAGCATGTCGATGTACGTCTTGATTTCATCCATGCTGAACATGTGACGGCCCACATCAAGCATCATACCACGGTAGCTGAAGCGCGGCGAGTCGTTGATTTCCACTGCCGGCAATTCCACCGCTCCTGCCCCTTCATGTACCGATACAGATTTGCGAAGCGTCTGGATACCATAGAACACACCAGCTTCAGAAGGAGCAGCAATCACTACTTTCTGCCCATCCACCTTCAGCTGATACGCCTCCGGAGAATCGGCTTCCAGGCCCAGTCTGAGCACAATGCCCTCTTCCTTTTCACCTTCTTCCACCTTCAGCACGATGCCGGTCTGTTCCTTGATAAAAGCAGCCAGGAACTCGGCGTTCTTCTTCATCTTTTCATTCCCTGCAGTATAGTGGATAGTTTCTCCACTCTTCAGCAGAAACGAACCCTGCGATGCCGCCGTAATCTCCAGCGGCATAGGAACAACCTGATAGTCGGCCACAGCCGTCGGACTATCCGTACACGAGGCCATCAGCATTCCGGCAAATGCCAGCCCCATACAATTCATTTTTGAAAATGGTCTCATAAATCAATACATATAAAAGATAAGTAATTAGATTTTATTTCATCACATCGGCCAGCTGGTGAATCACCACGGAAATATCCTCCAGCGGAGAACCGTCGGGCGAAGACACCGTTATCCGCTTCGTCTCGCCCGGCAGCAGGTCGAAGAAATTGTCGGAGAAACGCACCCCCTGCAAGGGTACCTCCACGAACACGTCACGCGCCAGCACACGCGACTTCAGGGTCAGCTCCACCACCCCGCCCTTCTCCACCTTGCGGCAGGAAATTTCAGCCTGCGGCAGACGCTGATCCTTGGGATGCACTGGATAGAACACCTCGTCCGAGAGCATCTTCCTTCCGTCCGCACCCTTGAGCGTCATGTGGATGAACGAAGCTGTAGTGTCGCAGCCTTCGAAAGCCTTCTGCCAGTCCTCCTCAAAGAACACCTCAGAGGCATTTACCGGCAGCATCCCTTCCACCCGATGGCGGCGATACACTTTTCCCTGAAAGTCCGTCCAAGCTAGCTGAAGCGTCACTTTCTCCGTCTGCAAACGGTCAGAAAGCACATAGAAGCGCAACTTGTCGCCCTCGCGGATGGCATCCACCAACACGGGCGCAAAGGCACGGCGCGTCTGATACTGCATCGCCTTCCAGTTGCCGTAATAATCGATGGCCGACCACGACACCACCGGCCAGCTGTCGTTCAGCTGCCAAGGCAGGCTGCCCATGCAGTACGGACGGTTGCGGCGGTGTGCCACCATGCCCCGGCGCATGCCATGGCCCTGCAGCACCAGCCCCACGTACACCAGGTCTTCAAACTTCTCCGGCACCGGATAATACAAGCTCATGGTTTTCTTAATCAAGGCATTTCCTATCGTGCTCTTCTGATGCGCGTTCATCACGGACGACTCCAGCTCATAATCCTCGGGCGAAGCAAAGGTGCGAATGGTCTTCATCTCCGGAAAGGCCTGAAAGCCGTACTCGCTCATGAAGCGCGGAATCTCGCGGTCCAGGCTCTCGAAAGGCTTCTGCCCGTACCACGTGCCCCAGTTATGGCTGTCGCCCACCTTCCAGCTCTCCGGCCTGCCCCAGTTGGCCTCCAGAGGTGAGCCTTCCAGGTAGAAGCGACCCGGATCAAATTCTTTCACCTTCTGTGGCAAAAGCTGACGGAAAAGCATATCATATCCTTCCTGCATCTGCTGATAGACTGCGGGCGAATATTTCTCCTTCCATCCCCAGTAGCGCATGCCTTCGTAAATTTCATTATTGCCGCACCACATGGCCAGTGACGCATGGTTGCGCAGGCGGCGGATATTATATTCTGCTTCCGCTTCCACACGGCGCAGAAAGGCCGGATCGTGGGGATAAGTGGTACAAGCAAACATGAAGTCCTGCCACACCAGGATACCGCGCCTGTCGGCTTCCTCAAAGAACGCATCGTCCTCATAGATACCACCGCCCCACACACGAATCATGTTCATATTGGACGACTGCACATCCTCCAACAAACGGCTGTAGCGCTGGCGCGTAACACGCGGCAACAGGGCGTCCGACGGAATCAGGTTTGTACCTTTGGCAAACATCGGTATCCCGTTCACTTCGAAGTAGAAACTCCGGCCGTCCTTGTCTTCCTCCTGCACTACACGTATCGAACGCAGGCCAATCTGGTGACTCTTCTGTGACACCACCTGCCCGTCTACCGACACTGAAGCCTCAAACGTATACAATGCAGGCTCTCCCCAACCGTTAGGCATCCACAAGTGCGGCTGTTCCACTGTCACAGGAAGAGAAATATGATTAAGTCCCGGTCGCAATTCCACCGTCCGCTCCACGTTCTTATCTGACTCACCCGCATAACTGTACGACACACGTACCACAGCCTGCTGTGTACGATTGCTAATATTGTTTATTTCTAAGCGATTGTCTACCTCTGCCCGTTCGGCGCTGACTGACTGCTGATGCACGAAATAATCTTCCACTACCGCCCGATCCGCAAACTGTAGATACACCGGCCGCCAAATACCACAGGTCACCATGCGGATACCCCAGTCCCATCCATAAGAATAAGGTGCCTTACGAGTAAAAATACTTAGTTTCTGTGGATAATGATCATTATCGGCCGGATAATCAAACCCGTTACTCTCCCATTGTGGCATCGCTTCCCGGATAGGCGAACGGAAGCGTATTACAAGCTTGTTTTCTCCTTTTCTTAAGACAGACTTGACAGATACCCGATAACCCACAAACATATTATCTGCTTTCAGCAGCAAAGAACCGTTTAAGAAAACATCTGCATAGGTATCAAGCCCTTCAAAAACCAGATATACTCCTTCATGATGTAACTGCTCCTCTGTCAGTACAAATGAAGTACGATACAGCCAGTCTTCCTTTTCCACCCATTGTATTTTCTGCTCATTCATGCCATAAAAAGGATCAGGCAATTTATCATGGGCTATCAGGTCTTGATGCACCGTGCCCGGCACCTGTGCAGACAACCATTCATTACTACCATACATTGAAAACTCCCATCCAGTATGCAGCTGATGGATTTGAGATAAACTACTGCCCGACGCATGATTTCCATAAGTCAGTAAAAAGGCCAGTAACATCATCAGAGTGACTTTTGACATATTTTTCACGTTATAGATCCAAGTATCATAATATCAGATACAAAATAAAATAAGTTTTTCCGATAAGCCAAATTAATCGAAAAAACTTATTTTATTTTAGTTTTTTAAGGGAAAAGTTTATTTTACTTTAAGCTTATCAAAGCCTTCACCATATACTCCAACTACATTGCTTTGTGAAATAAAGGCATTGGGATCAATATCCTTTACTAACCGGAAGATATCGAGTGATTCTCGTTTTTTAGCCAAAACCACTACTACCTTTATTTCCTGTTTACTGTACCATCCTTTTCCATCAAGTAAAGTCACCCCACGATCAATCTTTGTCGCAATCCCTTCGGCTATTTCCTCATATTTGCGTGAGAATATCAGGAACTGCACAGACTGGCGTGTACTGTTAATCACATAGTCAATGACGATACTCATCACAAACAAGACACAAAAACCAAACAACACCCTGCGCCAGTCGTGAAAAATAAAATAACAGGATGAAATGATTACGATGTCACAATACATCATCATCCGCCCCAGCGTAACATCCTTATATTTATTAATAATCCAGGCAATAATATCCGTTCCACCCGTACTTCCATTGTTACAGAACACGATACCAATTCCAAAACCCAACAGACCGGCACCTATCACACAAGCCATAAAATCCTGACCAGGACCTAACAACTGAGGAAGGTTTCCATTCTCATCCTTCAGAATCATCTGAAAGAACCAGAGCAGAAAGGTCAGCATAAAAATGGCAAAGATGGTCTTAATGCTAAACTTAGGCCCTAATATTTTCAAAGCAAAGCCCAGGAATATAGCATTAATCACAAAATAAGATACCTGAATCTCTATGCCTGTGGCATAATAAATAATTGCCGCAATACCCGTTACACCTCCGGTAGTAATCTGATAGGGAAGCATAAATGCAGCCCAGCCAATGGAATAACAAATCAGCCCGAAGGTTATGGCCAAATAGTCTCTGGACTCCCGGCCCAACTTTTTCTTTAATAAAGCTTCCATAGACAATAAAAAACAATCCGGAATGAACAGGAGATACCTCCTGTTCATTCCGGACGAGCATTTAATAGGTTAAAGTACAATGTTTACAATTTTCTTCGGCACAATAATCACCTTCTTCGGAGTCTTGCCCTCAATCCACTTCTGTGACTGTTCTTCAGCCAGTACAGCAGCCTGGATGGTATTATTGTCTGCATCGGCAGGGAATTCCATTGTAAAGCGAGCCTTACCATTAAAAGAAATAGTATATTTTACGCTGTCTTCTTTCAAATATTCCTCATTGAATTCCGGCCAATGTGCATCGCATACAGAAGAAGTATTACCCAAAGCTTCCCACAATTCTTCTGCCAAATGCGGAGCAAACGGAGCCAAAAGCACGACCAGATTACTCATCACAGCCTTGTTGCGACATTTCAATGAAGTCAATTCATTGACACAAATCATAAAGGCACTGATAGAGGTGTTGTAAGAGAAGGTTTCAATATCTCCTGTCACCTTCTTAATCAGTTTATGAATGGCTTTCAGTTCTTCTTTGGTAGCTTCTCCTTCAACAGGCAAGAAAGCACCCTGACGGTCATAGAACAAATTCCAAAGCTTCTTCAGGAAGCGGTGTACTCCATCAATACCATTGGTATCCCATGGCTTAGACTGTTCTACCGGGCCAAGGAACATTTCATACATACGCAATGTATCTGCTCCATAACGATCTACAATCATATCCGGGTTCACCACGTTATACATGGACTTACTCATCTTTTCAACTGCCCAACCACAGATATACTTGCCATCTTCCAAAATAAACTCTGCATTATGATATTCCGGACGCCAATTTTTGAAGGCTTCCACATCCAGTACATCGTTCGATACAATGTTTACATCTACGTGCAACGGAGTTACTTCATACTGGTCTTTCAATCCCAATGACACAAAAGTATTGGTATCTTTGATACGATATACAAAGTTGCTTCGTCCCTGAATCATTCCCTGATTCACCAGTTTCTGGAACGGTTCTTCCTTGATGCTGATACCCAAGTCGAACAAGAACTTATTCCAGAAGCGAGAATAAATCAAGTGACCGGTAGCATGTTCCGTACCTCCTACATAAAGGTCTACATTCTGCCAGTAATGGTCTGCCTTCTCAGAAACCAGCGCTTCATTGTTATGCGGATCCATGTAACGCAAATAATATGCACTGGAACCGGCAAATCCCGGCATGGTATTCAATTCCAGAGGGAATACATTCACGTTATCAATCTTCGTATTTTCTACGACTTCACCTTTGGCTACATCCCACGCCCAACGAGTTGCATGTCCCAAAGGAGGTTCTCCACTTTCTGTAGGCAAGAACTTAGCAACTTCTGGAAGTTCCAGCGGAAGCTTGCTTTCGTCAATCATATACGGCATGCCGTCCTTGTAATATACCGGGAACGGTTCACCCCAATAACGCTGGCGAGAGAAAATCGCATCACGCAAACGGAAGTTGACTTTCACACGGCCCAGATTATGCTCTTTCACATATTTCTTGGTAGCTGCAATGGCTTCTTTGATAGTCAGGCCATTCAGCGTCAAATCGCAATAAGGAGTTACCCCCGCTTTCGGAGAGTTGCAAACGACTCCTTCCTTCGCATCGAAACTTTCTTCGCTTACGTCACAACCTTCTACCAGCGGTACAATCGGCAAGTTGAAATGCTTGGCAAATGCATAGTCACGACTATCATGCGCAGGTACCGCCATGATGGCTCCTGTTCCATAACCAGCCAAAACATAATCACTGATCCATACAGGAACAGATTCTCCTGTAAACGGATTTACTGCATACGAACCACTGAACACACCCGTTACACGACGGTCAGCAATACGCTCACGTTCTGTACGCTTCTTTGTACGGTCCAGATAAGCCTCAACTTCTGTACGCTGTGCTTCGGTTGTCAGCATCGGCACTAGTTCACTTTCAGGCGCAAGTACCATGAAAGTCACACCGAACATCGTATCGGCACGTGTAGTGAAGATAGTAAATTCCAAATCGTTGTCTTTTACCTTGAAACGTACTTCAGTACCTTCTGAACGACCAATCCAGTTACGTTGAGTTTCTTTCAAAGAATCTGTCCAGTCTACCGTTTCCAGTCCGTCAAGTAAACGCTGTGCATAGGCAGACACACGCAAACACCACTGACGCATCTTTTTCTGTACCACCGGATGTCCTCCACGTTCAGACACACCGTCTACCACCTCATCGTTTGCCAATACCGTACCCAATGCCGGACACCAGTTTACCATGGTCTCTCCTAAGTAAGCAATACGGTAGTTCATCAAGATTTCCTGCTGTTCCTTTTCTGTCTTAGCTTTCCATTCTTCTGCAGTAAAATTCAGTTCTTCGCTGCATGCCACGTCCAACCCCTTGGTTCCTTCAGCCTCAAAATGAGCAATCAACTTGCTGATAGGCTGTGCTTTCTGGCATGAATTGCAATAGAAGCTATTGAACATTTTCTGGAAAGCCCACTGTGTCCAGTGATAATATCCGGGTTCACACGTACGTACCTCACGATCCCAGTCGAACGAAAAACCAATCTTGTCCAACTGTTCGCGATAGCGTGCAATATTAGCTGCGGTAGTAACGGCCGGATGCTGGCCCGTTTGAATGGCATACTGTTCAGCCGGCAAACCGTATGCATCATATCCCATCGGATTCAACACATTGAATCCTTGCAAACGTTTGTAGCGTGCATAAATATCGCTGGCAATGTATCCCAGCGGATGACCTACGTGAAGTCCCGCTCCCGACGGATAAGGGAACATGTTCAACACGTAGAACTTTTTCTTGGATTCATCTTCGACAACTTTATAGGTCTTGCGTTCCATCCATCTCTGCTGCCACTTCTTCTCAATTTCTCTGAAATTATATTCCATAGCGAAATATTATATGATTGATTATTACGTATTTCTCCAATTTCTCCGCAAATATAGTAAGAGTTCAGGAATAAATAAGGATAGTTTCGAACGAAAAGTTTATCTTTGTCTGATAAATGAAAACTTAATCTTAAAAATCTATGCACATCCGTAAATTCTTTCTGCTCGCTACTATCCTCTGTAGTATATGCAGTCTCAACGCACAGCGACATGAACAACTCTTGGAAACCGGCTGGAAATTCCACAAAGGAGAAGCCAATGGATCTGAAACTGTTTCATTTAATGATGCTCAATGGGAATCTGTCTGTATTCCACATGACTGGGCCATTTATGGGCCATTTGACCGTAATAACGATTTACAAAATGTAGCCATTACTCAGAACTTAGAGAAACAAGCATCTGTCAAGACCGGACGTACCGGAGGACTTCCTTATGTGGGAGTAGGATGGTATCGCACCCGTTTCGATGCAGACCCTGATAAAAAGACAACACTGGTTTTTGACGGAGCTATGAGCGAAGCACGAGTGTATATCAATGGAAAAGAAGCCTGCTTCTGGCCTTTCGGTTACAATTCCTTCCATTGTGACATCACTGAGCTTCTGCACAAAGAAGGAAAAGACAATGTATTGGCTGTACGCCTGGAAAACCGTCCTCAATCTTCCCGCTGGTACCCGGGAGCCGGACTTTACCGGAATGTCCATCTGATTACTACAGAAAAAATACATGTACCGGTATGGGGTACACAGATTACCACCCCACACGTAGCTAATGACTATGCTTCGGTCTGCCTTCGTACCTCGTTGCAGAATGTGGAAAAAGAAGAAATTACCATAGAAACAGTAATACTGGACCCGAACGGGAAAAAAGTTTCTTTCAAGAAGAACAGTGGACGCATCAATCACGGACAGCCGTTTACGCAAAATTTCATTGTAGAAAATCCGCAATTGTGGTCGCCCGAAACGCCATTCCTATATCAGGCCGTCTCTAAAATCTATGCCAACGGAGAACTTACAGATACTTATACCACCCGCTTTGGTATCCGTTCCATCAAATTTGTAGCCGACAAGGGGTTTTTCCTGAACGGCCAGCACCGTAAATTCCAGGGAGTATGCAACCACCACGACTTAGGTCCTTTGGGAGCTGCCATCAACGTTTCTGCGCTACGCCATCAGCTTACACTATTGAAAGATATGGGTTGCGATGCCATTCGTACTGCACACAATATGCCGGCACCAGAACTTGTCAGACTCTGCGACGAAATGGGATTCATGATGATGATTGAGCCTTTCGATGAATGGGACATTGCCAAGTGTGAAAACGGATACCACCGCTATTTCAACGAATGGGCCGAGAAAGACATGGTAAACATGCTACGGCAATACCGGAATAATCCCTGTGTGGTGATGTGGAGTATCGGTAATGAAGTACCTACCCAATGCAGCAATGAAGGATACAAAGTAGCCAAGTTTCTGCAAGACATTTGCCACCGGGAAGACCCTACCCGTCCGGTTACCTGTGGCATGGACCAGGTTAGTTGCGTACTCGACAACGGATTTGCGGCTATGCTCGACATTCCGGGATTCAATTATCGCGCACACCGTTATGAAGAAGCCTACCAACGATTGCCCCAGAACCTTGTGTTAGGCTCAGAAACCTCTTCTACCGTCAGCTCACGCGGTGTATATAAATTCCCGGCAGAGCGTAAAGCCGATGCCAAATACGAAGACCATCAGTCTTCTTCTTACGACCTAGAATACTGCTCCTGGTCTAACATTCCCGATATGGACTTCGCTCAGGCTGATGACCACCAATGGACCCTAGGACAATTTGTCTGGACAGGCTTTGATTACTTGGGCGAACCTAGTCCATACGATACGGATGCATGGCCCAACCACAGCTCCATGTTCGGTATTATTGACTTAGCTTCTTTGCCAAAGGACCGGTACTATTTATACCGCAGTGTATGGAACAAGCAAGCTGAAACACTTCATATTCTCCCTCATTGGAACTGGGAAGGCAGAGAAGGAAAAGAAGTACCCGTATTTGTCTATACCAACTATCCGACAGCCGAACTTTTCATCAACGGAAAAAGTTATGGAAAACAGACGAAGAACAACCAAAGCGTAGAAAACCGTTACCGCCTGATGTGGCACAACGCCATTTACGAACCGGGAGAAGTAAAAGTCGTAGCATACGATGAGCACGGTACAGCTAAAGCAGAAAAAATAATCCGTACGGCTGGGAAACCGCATCACATCGAATTGGTTTCTTCACGTCAGTCACTCACAGCCGATGGAAAAGACTTGGCATACGTAACCGTACGTGTTGTGGACAAAGACGGAAATCTCTGCCCCACAGACATGCGTCTAGTGAAGTTTAAAGTAAAAGGAGCTGGAAGCTACAAGGCCTCAGCCAACGGAGACCCGACTTGTCTGGATTTGTTCCACCTGCCTCAGATGCACGCCTTCAACGGCATGCTGACTGCAATTGTGCAATCAGGAAAAGAAGCAGGAGTTCTTGAGTTACAAGTCACTGCAAAAGGGCTGAAATCAGGAAAGATACAAATCGAAGTAAAATAAATATTCGCACCCGTTTCACACAAATATGCCTCGCAGCAGAAATGCTACGAGGCATATTTATTTTTTTATATATCAAGGATAATTATTTCTGGAACTCAGCCCAGTCTGTCAGACGCATGTCACCCTTATTAATAAACACCTGATGCATACCCAATGCAGCAGATAAGCTGTGACAAGTCTGTCCTTTCGTAGATATCTTCAGATAATCCCAAAGCAGCTGCTTGTAATCAGGGTGTGCACAGTTTTCAATAACCGCTTCCGCACGTTCCATCGGGCTCTTTCCACGCAAGTCGGCTATACCCTGTTCGGTGATAATGACATTGACTGAATGCTCGCTGTGGTCCAGGTGAGATACCATCGGTACGATAGAGCTGATGCAACCTCCCTTGGCCGTCGACGGACAAGAGAAAATAGAGATATAGGCACTGCGGGTAAAGTCGCCGGAACCTCCGATACCGTTCATCATCTTGGTTCCGCAAATATGAGTGGAATTGACATTACCATAAATATCTGCTTCAATGGCGGTATTCATGGAAATCACCCCAATACGGCGAACCACTTCCGGACAGTTGGATATTTCAGAAGGACGCAGCACCAGTTTATGACGGAAAAAGTCCATATTGTCGTAAATATCTTGCAGACAGTCATTCGTCACACTTAAAGAACAGGTACTACCAAACTTGATTCTGCCTTCTTTCACCAGTTTTATTACCGAATTCTGAATTACTTCAGTATACATTTCAAAAGGAGGAATGCTGGGGTCCTTGCCCAATGCGCTCAGCACTGCATTGGCAATATTTCCTACTCCCGACTGCAAGGGAAGGAAGGTAGAAGGAATAATTCCCCTGCGCATGTCCGAAGCCAAGAATTCAGCCACATTCTGACCGATTTTATCTGTCACAGGGTCGGATTCATGGAAACCACGCGCCTCATCCGGCATATTGGTTTCTACCACGCCAGCAATCTTGGAAGGGTCTACCTGAATATAAGGAAGGCCAATGCGGTCGCTCGGACGAACGATAGGAATCGGACGACGATAAGGAGGACGCTCCATTTCATACAAATCGTGCATACCTATCAGGCTTTTACTGTGTGCGGCATTCAATTCCACAATGACTTTATCAGCCAGTCGTGCAATGGTCGGCGTAATGCCTACTCCCGCAGTCAGATAAATACGTCCGTCTCCCGTAATCTCACAAGCTTCTATGATAGCTACACTTACATGTCCCAAAAAGCCGGAACGCAAACGCTGAGCCACCTGTGACAGATGAATGTCTGTATAATTGATTTCGCCGTTATTTACAGCCTTCCGGAAGTCCGCATTGGTAGTATAAGGAGCACGGAACTTAATGGCATGTGCGCGTGTCAGCATCCCGTCACAAGAATCCCCTGTTGAAGCTCCTGTTATCACACCTATCTGAAAGGCTTCCCCCCTTGCATGTTTTTCTTCTGCTATTTTCGCCAACTCTGCAGTCACAGCTTTCGGACTTCCGGCAGGGGTGAAGCCACTCAGTCCAACAATGTCCCCATCCTTAATATAGCTGGCAGCTTCGGCTGCCGTAATAAAGTTAAAGCTCATAGTATCAAGTGTTTTTTATGTTAGTATCAAAAAAGTTAGTCCATCAGTCATATTTACGGCGAAAAATCTCGGAATAAATAAAAGCCCTCCGTGCATCTGCTGCATTATGAAAAGCAATTTCAGGCTTCTGCTCTTCTCTTTTCGGTACATTCAATGCTTGTTCTTTCAGAGTAGAAGGTTTGACAGAAGTATATTTCCGTTTCTTCGTTGCCTCTGATACAGGAGCCGGAATCACCTCTTCAGGAACTTCCTCTTCCACAGAAAAAGATGCTGCAGGAGGCACTTGTCTTACGGTCTTTACACGCTTCGGCTTCTTCTGTTTCTGGGTCCTGGCCTGAAAAAGTCCCCAGCCAATCATACCTAAAAAAACAAGAATTTGAACTACATCCATAAATATTAAGTGTTAAGGTTTTCTTCAAAGATACGAATAAAATCTATATCTCCCAGCCTTTTTATGGAAGTTAACCAAGAAACAGATATCTTTGCAAGCAAATTTTTAATATAGAAAACCTTATGACAAAAGAAACTACAGGAGCAGACTTTAAATCTGCAACTGAAAACGAAAGCAAGAAATTGTTTATCGAGACCTACGGATGCCAGATGAATGTGGCAGACAGTGAAGTAATTGCATCTATCATGCAAATGGCCGGATATTCTCCTTGTGACACTTTAGAGGAGGCCGATGCCGTGTTCATGAATACCTGCTCCATCCGCGACAATGCGGAACAGAAAATCCTGAACCGACTGGAGTTTTTCCATTCTTTGCGCAAAAAGCGGAAACACCTGATTGTAGGCGTATTGGGATGTATGGCCGAACGAGTGAAAAACGAACTGATTGAGAAACATCATGTAGACTTAGTAGCCGGTCCGGATGCCTACCTGACCTTACCCGACCTGATTGCAGCCGTAGAAGCAGGAGAAAAAGCCATCAATGTGGAACTTTCTACTACAGAAACTTACCGTGACGTGATTCCTTCACGTATTTGCGGAAACCATATTTCGGGCTTCGTTTCCATCATGCGAGGATGCAACAATTTCTGCCATTACTGTATCGTGCCTTATACACGCGGACGGGAACGCAGCCGTGATGTGGAAAGTATCCTGAACGAAGTACGCGACCTGCAACGAAAAGGTTATAAGGAAGTAACCCTGTTGGGACAGAACGTCAACTCATACCGTTTTGAAAAAGACGGTCAGACAGTGACCTTCCCCATGCTGCTCCGTATCGTAGCCGAAGCAGTGCCCGACATGCGCGTACGTTTCACCACTTCACACCCCAAAGACATGAGTGACGAAACGCTTCATGTCATTGCAGAAGTGCCCAATGTATGCAAGCACATCCACCTACCCGTACAGAGCGGAAGTTCACGCATCCTGAAACTGATGAACCGTAAATATACCCGCGAATGGTACCTGGAAAGAGTAGCCGCTATCCGGAGAATCATCCCCGACTGCGGACTCAGTACCGATATTTTCTCGGGCTTCCATTCTGAAACAGAAGAAGACCATCAGATGTCCTTGTCGCTGATGCGCGAATGTGCGTACGACTCGGCTTTCATGTTCAAATATTCTGAACGACCGGGGACATACGCTTCCAAACATCTTCCGGACGACGTGCCCGAAGAAATCAAAATCCGTCGACTAAATGAAATGATTGAATTGCAGAACCAGCTTTCTGCCGAAAGTAATGCCAAAGATGTAGGAAAAACTTTCGAAGTATTGGTAGAAGGCGTATCCAAACGCTCTAAAGAACAGCTGTTCGGTCGTACGGAACAAAATAAGGTAGTAGTCTTTGACCGTGGCAGCCACCGCATCGGTGATTTTGTAAAAGTAAAAATCACGGAATCAAGCTCTGCTACTCTGAAAGGCATAGAAGTAACTGAATAACCCTCCCGGAAATAGCTCTGAGAAGATAAAATAAAAAAACCTGCAGACATCTTTTTCAGGATGCTTGCAGGTTTTTTACGTTTCACAAGGCAGAAACCTACGTTTCCGGCGTGCGAAACATAGGTTTCCGCTCCGCAAAACGTATGTTTCACGTGAGGAGAACCTAAATACTTACAGCCCGTATGCCTATTGATACAAGCCTGTTCTTTAATTACTTTCTCTTCTGGCTTCCGGCATGACCAGCCAAAGAATCAAATAAACCAGTCCACCGGAAAAAGCTGTAAAAAATGTAACCAGCACGTAAATAATACGCACCAAAGTAATATCCCATTCAAAATAATCGGCTATCCCAGCACAAACCCCACCTATCATACGATTGTTTGACCGTGTCAATCTCTTTTTCTCCATAATCTATTGGCAAATATTCATTATTCGGGACTAAGTTACAAAAAACATACATAAAGTATTCTATACTCTTAAAAACTTTTAAAGAAAATCATGCCATAGGCTTTTTATTTGTTATTTTGCAGCAAATTAGGGAATAAAGTGAATATACTGAAAATAGATAAATGTCCACTTTGTGGAGGAAACCACTTTGAAGAGGTAATGACATGTACAGACCACTATGCTTCCGGTGAGTCCTTTCAGATTTGTCGTTGCAAAGACTGCGGTTTCCAGTTCACTCATCCTGTTCCGGTTGAAGCAGAAATAGGACGCTACTACGAAACTCCAAATTATATTTCACACAGCGATACGCACAAAGGGTTGATGAACCGTGTATATCACTGGGTGCGCCGTGTGATGCTTGCCCGTAAAGCACGCCTTGTCAAGCATAACTCCCGATTAAGTCAGGGCAGCCTGCTGGACATCGGTACCGGCACTGGCTACTTTCCGCATTTCATGCAGGAAAGAGGATGGCACGTTTCCGCCATCGAAAAAAGCCCTCAGGCCCGCCAGTTTGCCAAAGAGCATTTTGAGCTGGACGTGGCAGCTCCGGAAGCCCTCAATGAGTTTGCCGACAAGTCGTTCGATGTCATCACATTGTGGCATGTCATGGAGCATCTGGAACATTTGAATGAAACCTGGGAAACACTGAAACGTATTCTGAAAGACCAGGGCATACTCATTATAGCTGTGCCCAACCCTACTTCATTCGATGCCGAAAAATACAAAGAAATGTGGGGTGCCTACGATGTTCCCCGACACTTGTGGCATTTCAGTCCCTCCGTCATGCAGCAGTTTGGAGCCAAACACGACTTTATTCTCTGCGAACGGCATCCGATGCCTTTTGATGCGTTTTACGTATCAATGCTGAGCGAGAAATACCGGGAAAGTGCTTTTCCATTTATAAAAGGACTGATTACCGGAGCGGAAGCATGGATTGTTTCACTGGCCAAGAAAGACCGGAGCAGTTCCATGATTTATGTATTCAGAAAAAAATAAGAAATTATGAGTCAGAAGTCGGGCAGCCTTTTCGATATGCAATTCATTACCTCCTGCATCAGTACAATGCTGGTACTGCTGTTGCTGGGTATGGTGGTCTTTTTTGTCATGACCGCCAACAATCTTTCTGTATACGTACGCGAGAATATCAACTTTTCCGTTCTTCTCAACGACGACATGAAAGAAGCAGAAGCCATCCGCTTCCAAAAGCAGCTGGAAGAAGAGCCTTTTGTGAAGCAGGCCACCTACATATCGAAAGCACAGGCTCTGAAAGAACAGACAGAAGCCATGGGAACAGATCCGGCTGAATTCTTAGGCTATAATCCGTTTACGGCTTCCATCGAAATCAAACTCAATGCAGCATACGCCAATTCTGACAGCCTGAGCTGGATTCAGGAAAAACTGCTGGACAATAAAAAAGTCATTGAAGTAAATTATCCGCAGGACCTGATTGATACCATCAACCAGAACATACGCAAAATCAGCATGTTCCTGTTAGGGCTGGCTGCTTTGCTCACCCTCATTTCATTTGCATTGATCAACAATACTATACGACTGACCATTTACTCCAAACGTTTTCTGATTCACACCATGAAGCTGGTAGGTGCAAGCTGGTCATTCATCCGGCGACCGTTCATTGTCAGAAATGTCTGGATAGGTCTTCTTGCGGCGGCTATGGCCAATGCCCTGCTCATCAGCCTGTCTTACATGCTTGTCAACTATGAGCCGGGACTGCTGGAGCTCATTACCCCCGAAGTAATGCTTTGTGTAATGGGAGCTGTTTTCATCTCGGGTATCCTCATTGCCACCTTGTGTGCCTACATCTCCATCAACAAATATTTGAAGATGAAAGCCGGAGATTTATATCGCCTTTAATGTTCAAACTAAATAGACAAAATTCATTATGGACAAAAAAAGTTTTGCTTTTGATAAAACCAACTTCATACTGCTTGCCATAGGTATGATAGTCATTATCATCGGATTCCTGTTAATGAGCGGACCCGGCTCTACTGAAACAGCCTTTGAACCGGATATTTTCAGTGTACGCCGCATCAAAGTGGCTCCCGTTGTTTGCTTTTTGGGATTCATTTTCATGATTTATGGTATCCTGAGAAAACCGAAAGACAAAGAAGAAACAATTACTAAAGAATAAATGCAATGAGTTGGTTTGAAGCCTTAATTTTAGGTATTCTGCAGGGACTGACAGAGTACCTCCCCGTAAGTAGCAGCGGTCACCTTGCTATCGGTTCGGCTTTGTTTGGCATTCAGGGTGAAGAAAATCTGACTTTCACCGTAGTAGTTCACATTGCCACCGTGCTGAGTACACTGGTTATCTTGTGGAAAGAGATTGACTGGATTTTCCGGGGACTGTTTAAATGGAAAATGAATGACGAAACCAGATATGTCATCAATATTCTTGTATCAATGATTCCTATCGGCATCGTCGGAGTGTTCTTTAAAGATTACGTAGAAGAAATTTTCGGCTCCGGTTTGCTGATTGTAGGATGCATGTTGTTACTGACTGCCGTTTTACTGGCTTTTTCTTATTACGCCAAACCTCGGCAGAAAGAAAAAATCAGCCTGCGTGATGCATTCATCATCGGACTGGCTCAGGCCTGTGCGGTCATGCCGGGATTGTCACGTTCAGGAAGCACCATCGCTACCGGACTGATTTTAGGAAATAAAAAGGAAACACTGGCACAATTCTCCTTTCTGATGGTTATTCCTCCTATTTTAGGAGAAGCACTACTTTCCGGAATGGAAATCGTAAAGAATGCCTCAGCCGCTAATGCAGAAATCAGTATGGGAGCACTCATTATTGGTTTTTTAGCTGCCTTTGTATCAGGCTGTGTAGCTTGCAAATGGATGATCAACATTGTAAAGAAAGGAAAGTTAATATGGTTCGGCGTATATTGCGCTATTGCCGGAGTAATTACAATTGCATGCAGTCTGCTGGGATAAGCAGTCTCAACAACAATTTACAACCAAAGAATGAATTTCAAAGAAGGAGAAGTATTATATTTTGACAAGCCACTGCGATGGACCTCTTTTGCCGTGGTGAATAAGATAAGATACCACATCAGTCGCAAATTAGGAGTAAAGAAAATAAAAGTAGGACATGCCGGAACGCTCGATCCACTGGCCACCGGAGTGATGATTATCTGTACCGGAAAGGCCACAAAGCGTATTGAGGAGTTTCAGTATCATACGAAAGAGTACATTGCCACTCTCCAGCTGGGAGCAACCACTCCCTCATTCGACCTGGAAAAGGAGATTGACGCAACTTACCCTACCAACCATATCACCAAAGAAATGGTCGAAGAGACATTAAAGAAGTTTGTCGGCACCATTGAACAGATACCACCGGCATTTTCCGCATGCAAAGTAGACGGTAAACGTGCATACGATCTGGCAAGAAAAGGAGATGAAGTAGAATTGAAGCCCAAAATTCTGGTCATTGATGAAATCGAGTTGCTGGAATGCAACCTGCCGGAAATTAAGATACGGGTAGTCTGCAGCAAGGGCACTTACATACGGGCATTAGCCAGAGACATTGGCCAGGCACTGCAAAGTGGTGCCCACCTGACCGGTCTGATACGTACACGGGTAGGAGAAGTAAAGTTGGAAGACTGCATGAAAGTGGAAGATTTTGAAGCCTGGCTCGACCAGCAAGAAATAGAAGTTATAAACGATTAAGGAAAGAAAGGAAGAAGATGAAACTGTCACAATTCAAATTCAAGTTGCCGGAAGAAAAAATCGCTCTTTATCCGGCTAAATACAGAGATGAATCCCGCCTGATGATAATTCACAAGTCAACCGGAGAAATTGAACATGTCAATTTCAAGGATATACTGAACTATTTCGACGACAAAGACGTGTTTATCTTTAACGATACCAAAGTCTTTCCTGCTCGTTTGTATGGTAACAAGGAAAAAACGGGTGCCCGCATTGAAGTATTCCTGCTCCGTGAGTTGAACGAAGAACTGCGCTTGTGGGATGTACTGGTAGACCCAGCCCGTAAAATCCGTATCGGTAACAAGCTGTATTTCGGCGACGATGACTCAATGGTGGCCGAAGTAATTGACAATACGACTTCTCGCGGACGTACACTCCGCTTTTTGTACGACGGTCCTCATGATGAATTCAAGAAGGCTTTGTATGCCTTGGGAGAACCTCCATTGCCTCCTTTCATCCATCGCCCGGCAGAACCGGAAGATGAAGAACGTTTCCAGACTATCTACGCCAAAAATGAAGGAGCCGTTACCGTGCCGGCAGCCGGTCTCCACTTCAGCCGTGAGCTTATGAAACGTATGGAAATCAAAGGTATTGACTTCTCTTTCATCACCATGCACGCCGGATTGGGCAACTTCCGCGACATCGACGTGGAAGATTTGACCAAACATAAAATGGATTCTGAACAGATGTTCGTCAACGCAGAAGCCTGCCGCATCGTCAACGAAGCCAAAGACAGAGGTAACAAGGTATGTGCCATAGGTACTACTGTGATGCGTGCCATTGAAACTGCTGTGGGTACAGACGGCCATTTGAAAGAATTCGAAGGATGGACCAACAAATTTATTTTCCCTCCTTACGACTTCTCAGTAGCCAACGCCATGGTAAGCAATTTCCACATGCCGCTTTCTACCATGCTGATGCTTGTATGCGCTTACGGAGGATATGAACTGATCATGGATGCTTACAACATCGCACTGAAAGAAGATTACCGTTTTGGTACTTACGGTGATGCCATGCTGATTCTGGATAAATAAAACCATCACTCTATGGCAACAGTTTATCTGGGATTAGGTACAAACCTTGGCAATAAAGAAGCTAATTTACGTACCGCCATCTATAAACTACAGGAAAGGATAGGGAAGCAAGTTTCCCTATCCTCTTTTTATGAAACAGCCCCTTGGGGATTTGAATCAGACCACAGCTTCCTCAATGCAGCAATCGGACTGGAAACCAGCCTCTCTCCTATCGAGATACTGCACATCACACAGGAAATAGAGAAAGAGCTTGGCAGGACAAAGAAATCAGTCAACGGCAGCTACAGCGACCGGCTCATCGATATTGATATTCTTTTATACGACAATCTCGTATTCCAGACACCTGAGCTTACGATTCCTCATCCATTGATGACGGAAAGAGATTTTGTGATGAAATCCCTAATCGAAATTGCGGAAAACGTAATCCATCCCACCCTTCAAAAAACATTGTCAGAACTATATCAGGAATAATTTGGCAACAGACAAAGAGCATAAAGCTATGTTAAAAAGAAACTGAAATTGTAATTATTCCAATTTATATCACTATCTTTGCAGCGAAAATAAAAAGTGGAAAGATTTGAGTAGCTTGCAACCACGGAAAAAAATGCTAAAACACATTGTTATTTCCCCGAAGATTACTTCTCTACTCTGTCCGTACACGGATAAAAACAAACCATTAACAATTTTAATTTACCACAACAATGGGATACTTATTCACATCCGAATCGGTGTCTGAAGGACACCCCGACAAAGTGGCCGATCAAATTTCGGACGCTGTGCTTGACAAACTGTTGGCTTACGACCCCAGTTCAAAAGTAGCTTGCGAAACTCTGGTAACTACCGGACAGGTGGTACTGGCAGGAGAAGTGAAAACCAAAGCGTATATTGATTTGCAGCGCGTAGCACGCGAAGTAATTAATAAGATAGGCTATACCAAGAGCGAATACATGTTCGAAGGTAATTCATGTGGTGTATTCTCTGCCATTCACGAACAGAGTCCTGACATCAACCGTGGAGTAGAACGCGAAGACCCGATGAATCAGGGAGCAGGTGACCAAGGTATGATGTTCGGTTATGCTACCAACGAAACTGAAAACTACATGCCGTTGTCGCTCGACCTGGCACACAAGCTGCTGATGGTATTGGCCGACATCCGTCGTGAAGGAAAGGTGATGACTTACCTTCGTCCGGACTCTAAGAGCCAGGTAACTATTGAATACGATGACAACCGCCGTCCGGTACGTATTGATACCATCGTAGTATCTACCCAGCACGACGAATTTATCCAGCCGGAAAATGACTCAAAAGAAGCTCAATTGAAGGCAGATGAAGTAATGCTGGCACAGATTCGCAAAGACGTAATTGAAATCCTGATGCCGCGTGTCATTGCAGAAATCCACAACCCGCAGGTACTGGCTTTGTTCAACGACCAGATTAAATACCACGTAAACCCGACAGGTAAGTTCGTGATTGGTGGTCCTCACGGTGATACCGGACTGACTGGTCGTAAGATTATTGTAGACACTTACGGTGGTGCCGGAGCTCACGGAGGAGGTGCTTTCTCAGGAAAAGACCCCAGCAAGGTAGACCGTAGTGCTGCATACGCTGCACGCCACATTGCCAAAAACCTGGTAGCTGCCGGAGTAGCAGACGAAATATTGGTACAGGTTTCATACGCCATCGGAGTGGCACGTCCGATCAATATCTACGTAAATACTTACGGACGTAGCAATGTAGCTTTGACCGACGGAGAAATTGCTAAGAAAGTGGATGAAATCTTCGATATGCGTCCGCGTGCCATCGAAGAACGCTTGAAACTGCGCAACCCGATTTATAGCGAAACTGCTGCTTACGGACACATGGGCCGCGAACCGCAAATCGTTACCAAACATTTCGAATCGGCTTACGAAGGCAACAAAGACGTAGAAGTGGAACTCTTCACCTGGGAAAAACTGGACTATGCAGACAAAGTGAAAGAAGCTTTCGGACTGAAATAAGCTGAAACCTTCCACTAACCATACAGAGGGCTTGATACATCAGAAGATGGTCAGGCCCTTTTTGTTGGCATAACGGTTGGCTATGCACTCACCTTTACCTATCTTTGAATCCTCGAAGATAGGATGCGGTTCGGCAATACTTACGCTCAAAAGCAAGCTTTTGGCTTGGCATTGCACTCACCTTTACCTATCTTTGCAAAAACTAAAAAAGACCATGAACGATATCAAAAATATATGCGTATACAGTGCTTCCAGCACCAAAATAGACCCTGTTTATTTCGAAGCAGCCGAAGAACTTGGAAAAATTCTTGCACAAAAACACATCAACCTTATCAACGGAGCCGGATGTCTGGGACTGATGTGCCGCATCAGTGACGCGGCTCTTGCTGCCGGAGGAACCGTAACCGGTGTCATTCCCCGGTTCATGGTGGAACAAGGCTGGCACCACAAAGGGCTGACCCGACTGATAGAAACGGAAAGCATGCACGAACGCAAACAACTTATGGCTGATTTATCCGATGGAGTCATTGCCCTGCCCGGGGGATGTGGTACACTGGAAGAGCTACTGGAAATCATTACCTGGAAACAGCTCGGACTATACCTGAAACCCATCGTCATACTGAATACCAACGGATTTTATAACCCGCTGTTAGAGATGCTTCAACAAGCTATTTCCCAGAACTTCATGCGAAAAGAACACGGAAATATATGGCACGTGGCACAAACTCCCGAAGAAGCTGTAAATTTATTATATACCATCCCTCACTGGAGCAAAGAAATTCGTAAATTTGCCGCAATATGAACAAGTTCTGCCATACCGGTTTCTCACAGATTCAAGAACTCTACAATCAGCACGTAGAGCAAATAGACAGTGCACTGCAGCATTGTAAAGAAACACCGTGTACAAACGGTATGGCAGGAGAACCCATTCCTTATCAGTTACGAAATGACTTTGCGGTCACCGGAATTATGTTCCTTTGCTTTTTCCTGGCCGTATACGCCTTGAAAAACGGGAAAAAATACCTCTATCAGCATATCAAAAGTTTTTTCCGCCACAAAGAAAGAGCAGGACTTTTTGACGACACTTCTAATTTCAACATCCGCTACACCCTGAGCTTAGGAAGTATAAGCTGCATATCCGCCGGATTATTTGTATATGATTTTTTCTCTAAAACCGAACCATTTCTGTTCCAAATAGTTTCGCACTATGCCATTCTGTTTATCTACATATTCTGCATACTATTGACAGTGACAGGAAAAGCCCTTTTATATCAATTTATCAACTGGATTTTCTTTGACAAAGAAAGAAATAAAGCCTGGATTTCTGCCTATTTTGATCTGCTCTCCGGTATTTCCCTTGTCTTATTTCCTTTGTCACTGCTCGTCGTTTATTTCAATTTAGACTTTCACTTTTCTAAAACCTTCGTACTCACAGCAGTAATATCTTTCAAAATATTGTTATTTTATAAGTGTATTAGGAACTTTTTTAATCATTTTCATGGCATTTTACATTTAATTCTGTACTTTTGCACCCTCGAAATCATACCCTTACTTTTCCTCTGGAAAGGATTGATATATATAAATAACATTTTGGTTTTAAAATTTTAGTAACGTTGAAAATAAAGAAAGTCCTCGTTTCTCAGCCTAAACCAACGACTGAAAAGTCCCCTTATTTTGACATTGCTGAGAAGTACGGAGTGAAGATAGATTTTCGCCCGTTTATTAAAGTAGAAAGTTTGTCAGCTAAAGAATTCAGACAACAGAAGGTTTCTATCTTAGATCATACAGCCGTTGTGTTTACTTCACGCCATGCTATCGATCACTTCTTTAGCCTGTGTGCAGAGTTGCGCGTAACAATTCCGGAAACAATGAAATATTTCTGTACTTCGGAAACCATCGCTCTGTATATTCAGAAATACGTTCAATACCGCAAGCGTAAAGTATTCTTCGGTGCTACTGGAAAATTTGCTGACCTGCTTCCGCAAATTATCAAGCATAATACGGAAAAATACTTTATCCCAATGTCGGACGTACACAATGATGAAGTAAAAGACTTGCTCGACAAGAACCACATCCAGCACACGGAAGCTGTAATGTATCGTACTGTCAGCAACGATTTCACTCCAGAAGAAGAATTCAACTACGACATGCTGATATTCTTCAGCCCGGCAGGTATTCAGTCGCTGATGAAGAACTTCCCGAATTTCGAACAGAAAGACATTGCTATCGGAAGCTTCGGACCGACTACTGCTAAAGCCGTAAAAGATGCAGGCTTGCGTCTTGATTTGGAAGCTCCTTCAAGTGTAGCTCCTTCCATGCCGGCAGCGTTGGATATGTTTATCCGCGAACACAACAAATAAAAAATAATTCTGACGAACAAAGCGAAGCAATCCATTTTCTCATTACTTCGCTTTGTTTCATTATATACCCTCTATGAGCGATTCTCTAAAATTAACCCTACCGAAAGTAGAACGACTGAACAGCCGGATTCTGATTGAAAGACTGTTTACAGGAGGCAGCAAATCACTACCTGCTTTTCCGCTGCGTATCGTATACATGCCGGTAGAAGGAGAGAATCTACCGACAGCCACTATCCTGATTAGCGTACCGAAAAAAAGATTCAAGCGGGCAGTCAAACGCAATCGTGTAAAACGTCAGGTACGTGAGGCCTACCGTAAAAACAAACACATCCTGCTGGATGCGTTAAAAAACTCAGGACGGAAAATTGCCATTGCCTTTATCTGGCTCGATAATGAACTGCATGAATCTGCCGATGTGGAAGCTAAGGTGGTTAAATTGTTGCAACTTACCGCAGAACGTCTGGCATGAAAAAGCTACTTTCTTTCCTGCTCCTGCTCCCTATTTATTTTTACCGGAACTGCATTTCACCCTTTACGCCTCCCTCCTGTCGCTTCACTCCGACTTGCTCTCAATATGCCATAGAAGCGATACAAAAGCATGGACCTTTCAAGGGGCTTTACTTAGCCATACGACGCATTCTTCGTTGCCACCCGTGGGGAGGTTCGGGATATGATCCGGTTCCTTAAAAGCCTGTTTTCACATGATTGACACTCCCTTTTTCGACGCGCACACACATCATTTGCCCCAGCCACAGACCACTGCCATCGTGAGCTGCCGCATGGACGAGAAAACGGCTTCCTCTTATCTGCAAGCTCCATTTATCTCCGTCAGCCTGCATCCGTGGTATCTCACGCAAGAAAACATTCATCCACAAATAGAATGGCTGATACAAACTGTCCAAAGTGATTCGCGAGTAGTCGCATTGGGAGAAGCCGGGCTGGACAAAATATGCGATACCCCTTTCGATTTGCAAATACAAGCTTTCAGAAAAGCGATAGAGTTATCAGAGACATATCATCTCCCCTTAGTGATACATTCCGTAAAAGCCACTGAAGAAATGTTCGCCTTGCACAAGGAATATCACCCCGCACAAGCCTGGATTATCCATGGTTTCCGGGGTAAAAAAGAACTTGCCACCGACCTGATACGACACGGATTTTATCTCTCTTTCGGAAAAAAATACCAGGAAAAAGCATTGTCCATCGTCCCTGCAGACAGATTATTATTGGAAAGCGATGAAGCAGACACAGACTTTCCGGACTTCTACCGACAAGTAGCTTCACTACGCGAAACCTCTTTTGACAGCTTGGTTGAAAATATCAAAGAAAATGCTAACCGTCTCTTTTTTAATCGCTAAAAATTGGTTATTCAGATAAAGTGTCGTACTTTTGCTTCTGTATTATTAAATAAATATGTTAAACTAAGAATTTCATTCGATGAATTTTGTAGATGAACTAAGATGGCGTGGAATGGTACATACCATGATGCCGGGCACAGAAGAATTGCTGGAGAAGGAAATGGTGACAGCTTACCTGGGTATTGACCCTACAGCTGACTCGTTGCATATCGGCCACTTGTGTGGCGTGATGATGTTGCGTCATTTCCAGCGTTGCGGCCACAAACCGCTGGCTCTGGTAGGAGGTGCAACCGGTATGATTGGAGACCCTTCAGGTAAGTCACAGGAACGTAACTTGCTGGATGAGGAAACACTGCGCCACAATCAGGAGTGTATCAAGAAGCAGTTGGGCAAATTCCTCGATTTCGAATCGGATGCCCCTAACCGTGCAGAACTGGTAAACAACTACGACTGGATGAAAGACTTCTCTTTCCTGGATTTTGCCCGCACCGTAGGAAAACACATCACCGTGAACTACATGATGGCAAAGGAATCGGTTCAGAAACGTCTGAACGGAGAAGCACGCGACGGTCTTTCATTCACTGAATTTACTTATCAGCTGTTACAAGGATACGATTTCCTGCATCTGTATGAAACCAAAAACTGCAAGCTTCAGCTGGGTGGTTCTGACCAGTGGGGAAACATCACCACGGGAGCAGAATTAATCCGCCGTACCAACGGAGGTGAAGTATTTGCCCTGACTTGTCCGCTGATTACAAAGGCCGACGGTGGTAAATTTGGTAAGACAGAATCAGGAAATATCTGGCTGGACGCACGATATACCTCTCCTTACAAGTTCTATCAATTCTGGCTGAATGTAAGCGACGAAGACGCTAAGCGTTATATCAAGATATTCACTTCACTGAGCAAAGAAGAAATAGAAGGCCTGATTGCAGAACACGAACAGGCTCCTCACTTGCGTGTACTCCAGAAACGTCTGGCTAAGGAAGTAACTATCATGGTTCACTCTGAAGCTGACTACAACGCTGCTGTAGAAGCTTCTGGCATCCTGTTTGGAAACGCTACTTCTGAAGCATTGAAGAAACTGGATGAAGATACCCTGCTTTCTGTATTCGAAGGCGTTCCTCAGTTCGAAGTAGCCAAATCGGATATTGAAGCCGGCATCAAAGCGGTAGATTTATTCACTGAAAAGGCTGCTATCTTCCCGTCAAAAGGTGAGATGCGTAAGCTGGTTCAGGGCGGCGGCGTTTCTTTGAACAAAGAAAAACTGGCTGCATTTGACCAGGAAATTACCACCACCGACTTGCTGGATGAAAAATACCTGCTCGTACAGCGCGGAAAGAAAAATTATTATCTGGTAATTGCCAAATAAATTCTTTTAGATAATACAACATAGAGAGAGGCTGTTTTCAAAAATGGATTTTTGAAAACAGCCTCTCTGCTTGAAAAACAATTTATCGTCCTATTTTTCTAATTATTTTGTCGGCACGGCATAACAATACCTGCAGCAGCTTTCGAAGACGAAATATAGGTATAAATCATTCCTGTACTAGGCCATACAATACCCGATTTATATGCATCCGATGACTGACACGTCCAGAGAACTACTCCTTCATGGAATTCTGCAGTATTTCCCGTATTCGGAGCACGATACCCTACAGCCGGAATCTTGTAGGTTCCCATCCAACTCAGTTTATCGATATCCCGGTAGATTTCAAAATAAAAAGAACCGTTCAATCCTTGATATGGAGAGTTCAAAATAGCAACACCTCCCGCAGTATATGTTCCGGTCAGGATTCCACTGAAGGTCTTCCCAGGAGGTACGCAAAATCCTTTGGGCGACGGATCATAAATGGTTTTCGTAGGATAAGCTTCAATAGCAGAAGTTGACGGAGCATTGTAATTATCCCATAAATTGACACGGGGAGTATTCGTCCAGTTATAAGCCAAATCGTAATCACTCTTCTTTTTTCCACCGTACATAATATGCGGATTCAAAATCGCTTCTGATACAGTAGCGGTTACATCTGGCTTAAAAGTGTACTGATACTTATTATCCACATAATAAAGAGTCATATCACTTCCGTTACCGATGGCGGGGCGCATCGGGTCTTTGCGGCCCCACTCGAAATAGCATGCACGGAACGGCACATCAAGCCTACCGGCTCTCTGATTCAAGTCGATTGTAACAGATTGATTAGTTGACGCCTGTGTAAACTTCAACTTCACAGCACGGGCATTACAAGACGCCGATTCTGCCTCACACAAGCCAATAGGCTTTTCCAGAATGTCGTATGAAAGATTTTTATTATTCTGCGCTATAACACTTAACGTTGATCCAAGCGTGATATCCGTCACCCAGATATGCCAGCTCCACATAATATTACCGCTCTGATCACGCACGGCCAAAATAGCGTTGCACTGACGGATTGCATCTTTTGTAATACTAAAATACATCATCTTTGTACCTCTCTCGTCAGCAATACGAACATTGGAAATCACATCAGGAGCATCCGACCAAACTACGATCGCATCTTTGGGCGTACAGCCAGTGTTTTCCCAAATGCGGGGGGAAGTAATTTCATTTCCCTTATGGTTATACATTACTTTCATTACATCCGTCCCATTGTAATAACTTCCCTTATATTTATAGGCTGATTCGTTAACAGCCCCATTTAAAAGGCCATTCCCGTAAACTAACGGGAAACAATAGTCACCCGCACAGTTAATCAGGTAGCAGTTCGCAGTCGTACCGTTCGCCAGGTTAGTGCGCGAACTCTGGGCAGGAGCATCCTGCAACTTGCGGGATACCGTACCCTGATTAAATGTCAGCTTGTTTGCCATAAAACGAAGATTATAGGTCTGCTTATTTCCGTTGGTGCCATCTCCCACATTGAAGCCCGATGGAGGTATCAACTCAACGTACGGAGGAAGGCCATTAGTCCAGGAACTACCGTTGTTTGTGGAATACGAAACAGACCAGCTCAATGGAGTCACGGTACTTGATCCACCAATCGTTGTGGTAGTATAGCTGGCCAGACTGAAGGCCGTAGACCCACCGTCATACGCAAACGTTTTCGAGCCGAAACCATCAACAGTAAACGTTGGCGTTACGGTACTTGACAAACGGATTGTATAGGTTAACGATCTACCTGGAAGCCATTGCTCACTGGCGATATCTGCCGTAAATATCTGCTGTTTGCCCGTAGCGTCCGGAGTATAGGTAATTTCAAGAACAGCACCCGAAGGCAGCGTCTGTGGCAATAACATGAGCGCATTGTTGCCAGTCATCACATCAACATCTTTACCACCTACCCGGACTTCCGTATCATACTCGCAATAGTTCCAATTCCCATCAATGGTATGTTCGTTTTTCCAAGTAATATTATTGAGCCCCATGATTAATGTATTCTTGTTGTAGATATTCCGGATGGCAACCCGCGTAATCTTTCCTGCCGGCATAGTAGAAGCAGCCTTGACCTGAATCCGCGTCAGCACATGCTTAAAGTTCATTGCAACCGATGAGGTGGACTCGGTACACTTTGTCTCGGATACCGCTACTACCAGGTCACACTGGTTTTCAAGTATACGGGGTGCCCTATAGGTCAATTCCGGATTACCCGTCTTTGACTTCTCGGAAATCGTCACGTTTTGAGCCTTATAGGGTGAATAAGCGCACAAGCGCAACATTTTTCCTACAGGCCAGAAATAATTGTTCAGTGTCCAGTTATTGTTCTTATATACCTGTACATCGTAGATGTAATCAGGCGTAAAGTCGTTGTTCCCGGCATTCCAAGCATTGGCATTCCCCGGATACGCCGTCGCAAACAATCCGAAGCTCGTTATGGTACTTTCGGTTGTCTCAGAAGCCCGGGTTTGCACTTCCTTACCGCAATCCGTCACCACATCCGTCCAGTCGGTTTCCGTCGCATGTAAAAACAGCGTATCTGCCGGAGTTTCTCCCTGCAACTTGAATACACCGCCAAACACCTCTCCAGAGCGACTTAACACCGCTGTATCGGACGATTCGTACACATCAAAACAAAGAGATCCATCGCCCGGATTCACATTGTCCATAAATGATTCGTCCGTACATGCCATAAAAAGCAATACCCCCGTAACCATACCAGCTAACCGGAAGTATGCTTTTGAATGGAATAAACCTGTTTTTTTCATATATCTTGCATTAAATAGTTCCTACTCTAATAAGAGCCTTGACGGCTCTGCCGAATGCGAGTTCTCTCGCCTAGTGATCGGACAGGGACAGAGGGCGCATTGTGCGTCCCTCCCCTTGCATGTTATCATTACGGGGTTTAACTATTCCATGCCTTCAGGTTCAACCCCGTCCGACCTTATATTAAGCTCAGGTTACAAGTCTAAGTCCAGTTCTACAGTTCAGGAAATTACATTGTTAAATCCTGTGCCGAATCTGTCCAAGTAGCAATATCAACAGTGAACTTGATTGCTCCGCCAAGCACATCCGTACCCGGATTATCAGGGTCTTCAGGGTCAACCTTACCACCACCGGTCGAGAAGTCGAGAGTATAAGTGTACTTTTTACCTGCTTCCCAGTTCGTGGAAATAGGTACGGCTACCCAGCCATAATCACCGGTAGCGGGATACACCTGTGCACCGGCAGTCGTCGTGATTTGAACATTTACCGAAAGATAAGCACCTTTACTTTTAGTATTATCAGGATCACCTGAAGGGTCCCAAGCAACAAGCTGCTGTGGAATCAGCATGGCAGCTCCGTTGGTGGATTGCGAAGCCTGATCCATAATCGATACTGGTTCACCACCTAGCGTATGCTCCGTATCATAAGTGATTTCGTATTTGGCTTTATCATTAGGTCCAGCACTCGGAGTCCAGGTAGTAATAGAAGTAATAGTAGAAAGATCGAGCGAGCCTTTCGATACAGGCATACCAATACGAACTCCCTTTACTTTATACGTATAATTAGAATTGGTATTCTTAGCCTTGACAAGAATCTGCGAAAGAACATGCTTGAAGTTCAAAGCCACACCCGTTTCTTCGTTAGCTGTCTTATTCCCCGTAGCCGTTGCAACGATAACATCTTGCTGAGCAGAAATTAAAGTAGCAGGTTCAAAATCAGTAAGTTCCTGCTTGCCGTTTGAAATATTCATCTTGGAAGACAATTCATTACCCGGCCAAAAAGCATAAAAAGTAAGATTACCGGAAGCAGGCCAGTAATACGATGGGCTCGAAGTATAAGAATTATCAGACTGTTTTGTAAACTGTACATTTGTAAAATAGTTTGCGTTACCACTCTGCTCGTAGGCAGTTACATAAAAGTCTCCCAAACCGTCAAGTGTTGTTTCGGTTCCACGAGTTATAGCCGGTGTGCGGAAACCTATTGCGTCCCCATGGTTTACTTCCGCTGTTTCATCCTTTGAGCAGGATACAAATGCAAGGGCTGCCATGCCCATCAAAAAGAATTGTTTTTTCATAAACATTTGTTTAATAGTTAAAGTAAAAATTTATATTTGAAGCAATAATTATCCAATATTTGTAACAAGTGGGTTCACTGTGAAAATCTCTCCCCGACTCACTCCCTACATCTCAATATCAACCTCTGTATCCTGCCAGTCATCCACTGATGGATGGAATCCTCCCATGCCGCCTTCTGACTCCGGCAATGAAAGCCCGTCCAGCACAATATGAATGTTACGCGGGTCGGGGGCTGTACGAATCTGTTCAGTCACATCGTAGGTGTGATACCACTGGGTATTATCCGATAAAACTGCATAAATTGTCAGCATATGAGAGTACCCTAACTCCGGACGATGCCCAAACAAGAAGTGCTCTCCCATTACTTTTTTCTCGGTAGAGCAAATTGTTACTCCGAACGGGATTGTAATCGGAGCCTCGCCCAGCACATCACATCCATGTCCGGGAAACAGACTCTCGGAAGTCCCCGTCAGTGCCCCACTCATAGCAATCACCCCATCCAGGTTTTCGGCATTGAGAATTTCTATCGTACACTTCGATGTCGACAGCAAGGGTTGCAGGCGAATCTCCTGACCTTCGATCTCCTTCAGCTCGATACTTTCCTGATAGTCGCTCCACAGCTGATTGGGAGCTAAGGCTACCCGCTGGTCTTCAGTTCCCTCAGCCCTCGGCGCCGTTTCCGACCGAGTTACCACCGACGACAACTCGCCCAGCAACGCGGCTTCCTTGGATATTACTTCGAAAGTTTTCAGCTGCGACATATTCCGGTAGGATACGTTCTCTGTGCTGCTGTTCAGACACATTGCATGATACCTGCCTACGGGAACTTTAATAATTCCGCCGCTACAGTCTGTAAACTCGTAGCGTAACGGCTCTCCTCCTTCCAAAGGAAACAAGTAAAGAGACATCGTCTCCGGAGTGGCATCCGGTGCCTCAGACCAGTCGAATACCACATTCACCTCCATCCCGTGCGGATGATCGTAACACAACTCCTTATGCCGGCACGACGCCAGAATCACAACCGCTATAGTTGTCATAATCATCTGTAGTGTCTTTATTCTCATCGTTTACCTCCTTTCTGGTTATAATTGCCGCGACCAATCAGCCATACAAGTGAAATCTCTGCCTTCGTCGGACCTATCCAATGACGTTTCTGTGTTCGCTGCCAAACATAATGTGCGTCGATAGGCTCATATACCTTATACTCTCCACCTATATAGCCTAATCCTATTCCAAAATCCAGATTAAAACGCCGCCCAATCGGCAACGAATATCCGTACTCAATACCTACTCCGTAGCTCAGTTCAGACAGATAGCCCGTACCTCCCAGCTCGAAATCATAGGTAAACATATTCCCATAAATCCCCAAGTGGTGTCCTGTAAGCGGCTTTTCCTCTGCCCGACGTCCAAAATATTTCCGAACATCAATCTCCCCACCATAGATTCTCCAATAACGATGATGTGTATCGCTGTGCCACCAACCGTACATCCATCCGGCTCCCACACTCCATCCACGGCCCGCATAAAATTCGATGCCGATATTCGGCACAAGCATGGCATCATAAAGCAAGTTACTTTTCAGAGCCATGTAAAACGGTGGCCGCCAAAGGATAACAGCTGAAGTATCACGCTGAACATCAGCTACCGTATCACATTGAACACCGGTCACCATATCATTCAGCGTATCAGTCAGTGTATCATTCTCCGATATGTGTGATACCGGCTGCTGTTTTATCTGATAAACAACCTGAGCTTCGGAATAACGTAACTCCGGAAAAAAATGCTTGTACATATATCTCCAAGGCCGACCTCCACGTAACATTCCCAACTGGCGCTTACGTCCGTCAACAAGCACTCCATCCTTGAAAATCAGTTCAGGTGTGTGACGTAAAATACGCAGTACCTCATCCCTATAAGACATGGAGGAGGTATCGACCATTGCTGCCAGCCCATCCCAATCAACACCTAGAGCATCAACTCTAACCAAAGAATCAGGAAGGTCGGTTGTACGGTAAAGAAAAGACAAAAGAAAATTTTCACCCCGACGCTTCGCCAACCGATTGTTCAAATCTCGATACCCCTCTGGTGATGCAGAGGAAACGATACGTCCAGATTTTAATTCACAATGTTGATTGTGACGCAACTCGGAAATTCGACTGGAAAAAGTATCTAAACGTGCCTGATTATTACGATACACAGAATCTAAAATCGAATATCCTTGTCTAAAATAAATTTTAACACTGATTGTATCGGTCGTTATAAGCTTTTGTGCTGAAAGTACCCCATACAATACGACTCCAATTATTAGTAAGATTAACCGTTTCATTGTATATTCATGCATTTACACCAATGACTTGCCCCGCGTTTACGGCCGCTCTACACTCATTGATATTTGTTCTACTCTATCTTTATAAAACTCTCTATCTTTATAACTCTCTCTATTTCTTCTGCAAAGATACCGGGAGAGTAAAAAACAGCATGTACCTATTCGGCTCAAAGAATTATACATGTGGCTCACTGCCTGCAAAATGCGTCTCCTTCTTCTGCAATACGGAATTTTTCAGGATTAACCTATACTCTTTAGGAGTATATCCGAACTTTTGCTTGCAGTATATGGAGAAATGTGACATGGATGAAAAATTAAGCTCATCAACAATGTCGCATAAGGGGACAGTATCATCAAGGAGGCGGTATTTTATTGTTCCGATTACATGTTGTTGAAGCCATTGCCCCGGTGGTATTCTGAATTCCTTATTGAATTCCCGCTTGAATGACGCAAGTGAATATCCACATGCAACGGCAAGCTCTTTCACCGACCTGACCTGCTTGTAATATTTCAAGACACGACTCCTGAAACTGTAATTGGCTCCAATAAGGTATGAGAACAGCATGGCAAGCTGTTCTTTGCTATAATAGAATCTTAATACCCAAAACAATTCCTTCATCTTTATTTCATGGAAATGGATACAGTTAGCCCCGTCCTCCAGATATCTGGTTAGAAGGTTAAGGAAAAGTTTAAGATTAGGACAGATACACAGGGAGGGGATTATCCTCTGATTATTATTACCATTAGAAGTTATGAGGTTTGATAAAACTAACTTCTCACAACTACTAACCAATTCATCGAATTGAGATAAAATCATATAACTATCTTCAATAGCAATTATTTGGTATAGACTTCCTCGCTGAAAACTCGACATACAATTAACCTCAAGAATCTGCCTAACGCTTCCACACGAAAGTTCTAATGCTCCAGATAGTACAAAAACAATAGTGTTTCGAGGTGCTATATCCTCGCAAATTTCTCCCTTTTCCAATCTCCTCAGAGAAAACCCTTCCTTGATACACTTCGAATAGAGGTTACATGAAGTGTGTTCTTCCAAATAAAAAAATCCCATGCTTTCTACGTTTTTCTATAATCAAGATAAAAACAAGTGCCACAGAATGAGAGAAATGAATATGATTTAGCTAACCAGTTATATAAAAATGTTTTTCGAGATGTTCTGAAAAGATTTAAGGCCAGCACCAAGGAATTCCTTTCAGCATCATTACACAGCTCCCTCATGCAGCACCGCCGATTAATTCCCCCAAACCAGCATACTAAAAAACTCTCACATCTTTATGAAATAAAAGAAACGGGGGAATCATACCGGTTACTCATCCACAACCCGAAATCTCAAATTGTTTTTATCGCCAGAACGAGTAACGCAGAGAGCACACGCATAGATATAACATATCTCCTCATACTTTTGAAAAGTGTACGAGATGATATAATTATCAACCGTGAACGTCTATTGTCACTCTGCCTTTGGTCGATACTTTGTAAATTTCGAGTTTACAGGTTGCCAAAGACAAGCGCTTAGTAAACGCCCTTTTATATCATATTGCCTCTACCCGCCACCCCGTCTATATTTATACGGATAGTAGTTTGAGCAAATATATATAATATCGACGAATAATATTTATTGAATACGTTAATTTTTTTTATAAGGGAACAAATATTTTGTATATTATTGAAAATCAATAATATATTTTATAAGTAGAATCATAGCCTGACAGAATACAAACTATTTCATGTAACTTCCAGCAGGATACATAATATGAATCAACAAGAAAGGCCGCCCTAGCTGAGCAGCCTTTCTTGTTGATTGGAATTCCACTCCAGTACTTCCTTGACAGTACTCTAGTACTTCCACGAAAGTACTGCAGTACTGCCGAGGAAGTACTACAGTACTCCTTAAGAAGTACTCACGGGATGACTTTTCCTGATATAACCAGACGTTTTTTCTTTTTATAAACTGGAACAGTAGACACTTTGCATAAAGTCATCCTAAAATAATAGACTATTAAGCAAAAGTTGTGCTGTTTTCACAACTAAGAGTTCCGGACACGCAAGAACCCGGAGCTGTTGTTTAGCTTCGCAATGATACGGCATTTTCTTCATTTGATGAAAAAATTTTAGTGTATTTTACCTGTTTCCACATCCTTTTCTGTTCTCCCTCTTCCAGATGCACCTGAGCCGGTGTTTTATATCCTATACTCATGTGCGGATGATAATTATTGTAAAAATGAATGTATCTGTCAATTACATTACGGGCATGGTTGATGCTATTGAAGTGGCTTTGACGATAAACGCGCTCTGTTTTTATTATACCATTAATTCTTTCTGCCACAGCATTATCTGTTGGCTTATAATCTTCTGTCATACTGATGGAAATATCATGTTCCTGAAGCTTTTTCACATAAGCATCACAACAATATTGTACACCCCGGTCAGAGTGGTGAACCAGCCCCTTGAGGCTTTCATTCCCTTTCATTGCGACAGCCTGCTTAATCGCCTGTTCCAAAGCCTGCATGGTGACAGCTGCGCGTAAAGACTCGGCCAATACCCATCCTATTATCTTGTGTGAATAAGCATCGGTAATCAAGTGGAGATAGCAGACTGTACCGTCTGACAATACAATATACGTGATATCACTCACCCAAAGCTGATTAGCGGCTAATGGGGTAAAACCCTTTATCAAGTTCTTCCACTTACGATAACGATGGTTGGAATTGGTTGTATGGCGAGGTTTGGGAGGAGGGAGCATCAACCCGTTGCGACGCAACAGCCGATAAAAACTGTCACGGCCAGGCATCACCATATCAGGATTATTCAAGCTGCAGAGCATAATCCAAAGCTTATAACCACCTATGCCTGGATCCTCCGCACGGATTTCCTCTACACTCTTCAGAATAGTCCGCTCCAGCTGTACTTCTTTTTCTATGTCTACTTTCCACTGGTAAAAAGCTTGACGGCAATGGCCAAACAGACGGCACACGGTCGTGACCTTCAGGCCACGACATGTGACCAGTTCCGTTGCTATTTGACCCCAGATTTTTTTCTTATCTGGATGTTAAAGTACTCTGTCCTATACCTGAATCTGGAAAGAAATCCTTCCGGATATTTCAGCACTTATTTCTTTGCATCCAGTTCTTTGAGCAATTCATCTACCGCAGCTTTCAACTGTGTATCCTCTCCTTTCACCACTGTTTCAGGTGCATTCAACACATATATATCCGGCTCCAGCTCTTTGTTTTCCAGGTAGCTTCCGTCCGGCAGACGATAGCCAATCACAGGAATACCGTAAATCAAATCCGGATCCTGCATCTGTACCCAGTTTACACTGGTCATGGTTCCAGGTACCGGAGCACCTACCAGCTTACCCATCTGGCGATGTTTGTACACCCACGGTGTGCCGTGTGCATTGGAATAGTTGGCTTCACACTGTACCATGATAGAAGGCTTGTTCCAGCGACGACTTGGCATGTCGCATGCTTCACGACCACGGATTACCTGCGTCAGATACTTCTGACCACTGAACAACACTTCAATATCTTCATGCAAACGACCTCCTCCGTTGAAACGGGTATCAATTACAATACCTTCGCAGTTGTTGTATTTACCCAAAATATCGGAATATACCGTACGGAAGCTGCCATCGTCCATTGATTCGATATGTACATATCCCAAACGGCCATTTGACCATTTATCCACATCTGCCGCACGCTGTTTTACCCAACGTTCATACAGCAGACTGCTCAGCGTTCCACCGCTGATAGGCTTCACCACCTCATCCCAGCGTTCTTTGGATTGTGCATCGTAGAATGAAACCAATATCTTCTTGCCTGCCTTTCCGTTCAGCAAAGCAGAGAAATCGGCATCTACCGGCTGACCGTCAATCTTTTCAATCACCACACCCGGTTTTACCCGTGTAGTTTTCCGGTCGAACGGACCTTTTTCCACCACTTCGTCCACTTTCATGCCTTTTCCGGTATAGCTCCAGTCGTAAAGCAATCCCAAGCTGGCAGTTGCCTCTTTTACTCCCGGGCGATAACGGCCACCTGTATGCGATACGTTCAATTCGCCCAGCAGCTCACTCAACATTTCCGCGTAGTCATACTTATTATTGATATGCGGCAGGAAACGACGATAATTAGCGGTCATAGCCTTCCAGTCTACCCCGTGCATATTCACCTCATAAAAACGTTTCTGTTCCTCACGGCACATATTATCATACATATAGGCACGTTCGGCAGCCAAATCCATCTTCATTTCCGCACGATAAGGAATCGGTTTCAGCTTCTCACCGCCCAAATCCATTTTCTGCATGGAGCCTGAACCTAATACGAAAAGATTTTTTCCTTCCTTATCCATTTCCATATCGGCCCAGCCGGAACCCATCTTATGCAACAACTTGGTTTCCCGTTTGCGCAAATCCATCTTCCACATATCGAATCCACGCTCAAAAGCCGACAGATAATACAGGCTTTCTCCATCCTTTGAAAGAATGGCCGAAGCAATGCTCGATGAATTCGGAGTCAGACGTACGATGCGGTCCTGAATGCCCTCCAGTTCCACCACGATGTCTTTCACCTTATCGGCTTCCTCTTTCTTGTCCTTATCTTCTTTTTTAGCTTCTTTCTTTCCATCTTTCTTGTCCGCAACTTTTTCCTGTTCTTTTTCCAGCTCCTTCTGAAGTTCATAATCCTCCTTACTCATGCGGAACTTGTCATAGGCATCCTGATTGACAAATACCATCATCACATCGTCCAACGAACCCCATGAGGCGTGATTTCGCATACCATAACGCTCTGTAGTAAACAAAATGGCATTACCGTCCATTGTCCACTTCGGAGAACTACTTGTATAACCACTGTTCGTCAGGTTAACTAACTCTCCCTTTCCGTCTGCACTGACCAAGGCAATGTCCGTGTAAGGATCATGCTTGTTTCCGATAAATTCCAGTGTAAACCATTTTCCATCAGGCGACCAAGCATAATTAAACCCTCCACTCAGACTATACCAGGTACTTCCATCGGTAATCTGACGTACCTTATTCGTTTCCAGATTCAATACTTTCAGGCGGATACGGTCTTCAATGAAAGCCACTTCCTTTCCATCGGGTGAGAACTTAGGATACATCCGTTCCACAGTCTTCGAAGGCAACAGCACTTCTTCTTTTATCAATGTAGCATTCGGGAAGTTCAAATCCTCTTTCCGCTCAATTTCCGCCTTATAAAGCTGCCAGTTCCCATTGCGTTCGCTGGCATATACCAGTGTACGGTTGTCTGCCCCGAAAGAAAGTCCTTCTTCTGCTTCAGGTGTGTGCGTAATCTGCTTGGTAGTACCATATTCCACAGAAGTCACGAACACTTCCCCACGTACAATGAAAGCCACCTGCTTACCGTCGGGCGAAGCTACCGCTTCCGACGCTCCCCGAGTATAGCTCAATGTAACCGGAATTTCCTGATCATCCCGTGTCAGTGACACATTCACCTTACTTGGCTTTCCGCCTTGTTTCTGCGTATAAATTTCTCCATTATAGGTATAGCACAGCGTACCGTCGCCTCCCAAAGAAAGGAAACGTACCGGATGTGTAGAGAATGAAGTCAACGGTTTCACCTGTTCCGGATTATCCAGCGGGAAAGAATAGACGTTAAACGAGCCTTTGTTGCGTTCACTCAAGAAGAAAACCTCCTTACCATCCAATGAAAGCACCGGATTACGGTCCTCTCCTGCCCGCTTGGTCAGATTGGTATGCTTGCCCGATGCCATGTCGTACATCCATACATCCCGTGTGATAGAAGAAGTATGATGTTTACGCCATTCATCTTCAAATCCTTTCCGGTCCTGATACAGGAACTTGTCACCTGCCGCATTAAAACAAACCATTTCGGCAGGAGTACCCAGAATTTGTTCCGTTTTTCCACCTTCCACAGGAACCTTATACAGTTCTGTCATGGCAGAAGTCGGGAACAATGCACTGCTGGCAGGGTCCTGGATGCTTGCAGAAAATACAATAAACTTTCCGTCTGGTGTAAACGCAGAAGGAATTTCCGAAGTAGAATTCATAGTCAGTCTACGTGCAGAGCCTCCATTAGCCGGCATAACAAACACATCTGTATTTCCAAAACGATCGCTGGCAAAAGCAATCTGTTTACCGTCCGGCGACCACACCGGCGACGACTCATACGACTCTTGTGTAGTCAGCTGTACCGCTTCTCCACCCTTGGCGGACACTTTATAAATGTCTCCTTTGTAACAAAATAAAATTTCTTTTCCGTCTGGAGAAATGCGCACGTCACGCATCCATAGCGGAGTAACTGCCATGACATGTGCAAAAGTAGCCCCCAGCAATAATGTACACAATGTTTTTTTCCTCATAAGCTAAGTTGTTTTGCAAACAAAGGTAAGGATTCCCGCCAGAAACAGAAAAAAAGTCAGAAATTATTTGGAAGGTATTCATAAAAACGTTTATCTTTGCAGCGTTTTCTGAGGAAAACACCAAGAAGTTTGGACTATGGTGTAATGGTAGCACAACAGGTTTTGGTTCTGTTTGTCCAGGTTCGAATCCTGGTAGTCCAACAACCAATCAAAGAAAAGCCCTAAGAGACAATATCTTAGGGCTTTCTTATTTTCTATCTAAATATTTATCAATTTTCAATTTCAGCTTCCTTTTCAACTTCCATTCCTAAAAAGATAAGACTCCAGCCTTTAAATACGAACCAAAGTGCTACCAATGAAATAAGACCCACTATAAGTCCTGTTAAAGGAAACAGGTCAATAAAAGCTCCAACCAATAAAACAATCATACTGTTACGCAAATATCCAGCCCCTTTCTGACCATCTGCTCCTAATGAAGCAGACTGTTTCATTGAACCGTATCCTAAGAACTCGAAAATGAAACCAATTATCAGCAAAATGCCGGCAATAATGCCTCCCAATAATGGAATCCAACCAAATACCACAGCTACAATTCCTAAGATTACAGCAATTTTCAAACGAGAAGCTCCCTTAGCTCCATCTGCATCAAGATTTGCTTTTAACTTACCCAGTCCTACCAGATAAAGAATCAATCCTAACAAAGCAGCTATAGCCGTCAATGTATTATCCCCAATACTGTCATACACGTGCAGCAAAATAGCTAACAAGATAAAATAAGCCCCTTGACTTCCTTGATTATTCCATTGAATACCAAGACTTCCTTTAGCCATAAATACAGCTATCAATAAAACTACCAGACTCACATAATCCAGCCACATAGGTGTATTAGGAATCAGAGTTAGTAAAGCAATAAAAAGTCCACCACCTGCAATCCCCAAGAAAGGTACAGGTAATTCTTTCCCCAATGTCTTATAAAACGAATAAAGTGCTAAACCACCTCCCACAATTCCAATAATTTGGCAACAGAACACTGGAATGTCAAAGTCTGGCATACCAATTAATGACCCCACTAACGAGCCCCAATCGGGCAATAACGTACACACTACAAGCAGCATACAAAATTGTAACTGCAAAAACTTCTGCTTTGTTTCCATCTTGTAATACGATTTAAAATAATAGATAAGAAATGAAAATCACAAAAACAAATTTAGTTATTTAATATAAAAAAACAAACAAAATCCATATTAATATCCTGGTTTTATTATAATTTGATGCAAACAATATTTTCGCATAAACTTAAAAAAATACAGTAGATATAAAGAGATACAAATGATTTTTATGTAATATCTATCACCTTTATGTTTTCAACTCAAGAACATAGATTTTACACTTCAGTCCCAATATTTTCACACAAAAACACTTTATATTCCACATTCTTTCCCTAATGGATTTCTATTTAACAGAAGACCAACCAACTTTAGCGATAAAATAGAAATTATTTTAGGCTTTCAATCAGGATAAGCCATATATAATTATACTTCCATCCTTATTTCTACTAATTTAAAACCACACAAAAAGAAACAACTTAAAACTAAAATCCACATAATATTACCTATTTATTATACATAAAGTTTTTTATTGCATAAAATTTCTGACTTTCAGAGAAAAATTATACCTTCGCACCCGATTTCACCCACACAAAAACTTATAATTTGAAAGTATAGTATGAAAATTATCTGGTCTATCCGGTCATTTAACTTTACAAACGTGCCATAGAAAGGGTTCCTGGCGAGAGAAAAACTTTCTATGTTTCATTTTATAATCAACAATTTTTCATGTTCACTTTTATTTCTATAATGGCTGTAGGAGTCCTTATAGGCTATCCTTTGCGCCGTAAACAAAGCATTCATAAAATACCCGTACTGATACAAATCGTAGTTTGTCTGTTACTTTTTATTTTGGGACTGTCTATCGGAACAAACAAACTTATCATTGGCAACCTGAGTTATTTCTGCCAGCAGGCAGCCATCATCTCCATGCTGAGTCTGTTGGGAAGCTCTGTAGCCGCTCTCCTTGTGTCTCATTTTTTCTTTAAGAAAGGAGCAAACCGTGAAGGGTAGTCTTTTGATTCTGATATTTTTTCTGATGGGATGCCTCATCGGCTATTTTTATACCATCGGATTCGACATTCATGAAATGTCAGTAAAAGTACTTTATGTATTGATGCTCCTGTTAGGAATGAACTTAGGAGGTAATCAAGATTTAAAAGGATTTGTCGCGCAATTTAATTTCAAGATGCTGCTCGTCCCCATTGCCACAGTATCAGGCACATTTCTTTTCTCTGCTATCGCCGGCTTTATTCTGAGCCAGTGGAGTGTGTTCGACTGCATGGCAGTAGGCAGCGGATTTGCGTATTATTCCATTTCATCGGTCCTCATCACACAGCTCAAAACACCGAGCATGGGACTGCAAGTAGCCACGGAATTAGGAACAATAGCCTTGCTGGCCAATATCTTCCGTGAAATGACCGCACTGGTCGGCGCACCTTTCATCCGGAAATATTTCGGACGTCTGGCTCCTATTTCGGCAGCAGGCATCGGCTCTTCCGACATTCTGCTGGCCGCCATCACCAAATACTCCGGAAAAGATGCCATTCCGTTGGCCATCCTGCATGGTATTCTGATTAACCTCAGCGTACCTTTCTTCGTTTCATTATTTTGTAACCTGTAATACAGACACGTAACTTCATGTAAACGTAACTACATAGCAACTTTTCTGTAATAAAAAACACTGACCTTTGGGCAGACTTTAAAAAAGGAGATTATTATGGAAACAGTTGCAGACAAATATGTAGTAGAATGTACGCCCGACGGTGAATATTACGCTTACCTGTGCAATCATGAACAATGCTTTGCATACGGTGAAACTGAAGAAGAAGCGCTGGAAAATCTGGAAACCGCGGCTGAAGAATTCTACAATGAATTCAATTCTATTTTCTACATGGAGGATATAGCCTGATACTATATTGAAAAAACGCACATTGTAAGTAAATTGCCGATATTTAGTCATTTCTCAAAAGCCATTTCTGTGGGACGCAGGAATGGCTTTCTTCTTGCCCTGTCTCCTCGCCTGTTGAAACAAGTTATTCATTTGACAGTCATACCCTTGTAATATATATTCCCTTCTTTTGTACAGCGTTAAGAAAAACATGAAGCATGAAAGAAAGACCTTATTACCGGACCATTGTGGTGTCGGACATTCATTTGGGAACTACCCATTCGAAAGTAAACCAAATCAGTGATTTTCTTAGTAGAGTAGACTGCAGACGACTGATTCTGAACGGTGACATCATCGACGGATGGCATCTGCAGAAATCCGGCATCAGCAAATGGAAAACGGAACACACACACTTTTTTAAAATCATCATGAAAATGATGGAAAAACACGGCACGGAAATCATTTATGTACGTGGCAATCATGACGATTTTCTTGACAATCTTGCTCCCCTGCAATTCGCCAACCTGACCATTACAAAAGATTACATACTGGAAAGCAATGGAAAGCATTATTTCGTCACACACGGCGATGTATTTGATAAGGTAACTACCAGCATGAAATGGCTGGCCAAACTGGGAGATATAGGCTATACGCTCCTGCTGTGGCTCAACAGCCAGTACAACCGCTATCGCGTAAGAAAAGGAAAACCTTATTATTCACTTTCACAGGCCATCAAGCAGAAAGTAAAATCTGCCGTATCCTATATTTCTGATTTTGAAAACGTATTGGTAGACTTCGCGAAAAGCCGTCAGTGTGAAGGGGTTATCTGTGGCCATATCCACCATCCGGAAAACCGCATGATTGACCAGATACACTACCTGAACTCAGGCGACTGGGTAGAAACCATGTCGGCACTAACTGAAGACGAAAACGGGGAATGGAAAGTAATCTATTACACCGAATTGGAACAGCAGGCTACGAAACCTGAAGAAAACAATGTCATACCGCTAATACCTATCGCATCATGAAAATCTTATTTATCGTTCAGGGAGAAGGAAGAGGACACCTCACACAAGCCATTTCAATGGAGAGACTGCTTAGAAGCAACGGACACGAAGTGGTAGAAGTGCTCGTCGGAAAAAGTGAATCCAGACGGCTTCCGGGATTTTTCATCCGGAACATCCAGGCTCCTGTCAAACAGTTTATCAGCCCGAATTTCCTGCCTACCCATGCCAATAAACGGGTAAACCTGACACGAAGCATCTTATATAACTTATTGAAAGTGCCGGAATATACAGAAAGTATATGCTATATTAACCGGCATATCAAAGAAACCGGCGCTGAACTGGTCATCAATTTCTATGAATTATTAACAGGATTGACTTATTTCTTTTTCCGTCCGGCAGTACCTCAAATCTGTATCGGCCATCAGTACCTGTTCCTTCACAACCAATTCAAATTACCCAAAAAGAACAAATGCAGTCTGTTTTTCCTGAATTTCTTTACACGACTGACTGCATTGGGTTCCTCGCAAAAACTGGCCCTCTCCTTCCGTTCCATGCCGGAAGACAATCATCAGCACATCAGTGTAGTTCCTCCTTTGTTGCGACAAGATGTATTGCAGCAGGAAAGCAAACCAGGTGACTACATCCATGGGTATATGCTGAATGCGGGATTCTCTGAAAATATTCTAAACTGGCATAAAAAACATCCAGATACTCCTCTCCGCTTTTTCTGGGACCATTGGGAAGAAGAACCTGTGAAAAAAATAGACTCCACACTTTCTTTCTATCAACTTGACGATGTAGAGTTTCTTCGCCAGATGGCAGGCTGCAAGGCGTACGCCAGCACGGCAGGATTTGAATCGGTATGCGAAGCCATGTATTTAGGGAAACCCATCCTGATGGTACCGGCTCATATTGAACAAGAGTGTAATGCCTTCGATGCCATGCAGAACGGAGCAGGCATCATCGACCACAATTTTAACTTGAGCAACTTGCTGCGTTTTTCTCAAAACTACAAACCCAACCGCCTGTTTGTGGACTGGGTGAAGTCGGCAGAATACATCATATTGAATGAAATAGAGCGATTTGCTCCGCAAAATACCCTGCAAGGAATGTATCTGGTAGAGGAGTTTGTGTAAAAAAATCTAAATAATCGTTCTGAAATCATATTGTAACATAAAATCATTTTCTTTGTAAAAAAAGTGATTTTATGGCCACAAGAAATAGAAAAAAAGAAAAGCCTTATTTGGAAAGAGACATCAGTTGGATGTACTTTAACCGTAGAATTCTGCAGGAAGCAACCCGAAGGCATGTGCCATTGCTGGAACGAATGGCCTTTCTTGGCATCTATTCCAACAACCTGGATGAATTTTTCCGTGTCAGAGTAGCTTCTCAAAGCCGCATTGCGGAATGCATGGATAAATCGGCTGCCAAGGAAAGAGAAAAAGCAAAAAAACTGCTTAAGCAAATCGGAAAACTGAACGCACGTTACGTAAAGGATTACGAAGAAGCTGTAAGCAGTGTAACAGAGGACCTGAAAAAAGAAAATATCTATCTGGTATCCAATTCGGAAGTTACTCCCGAACAACTACAGTTCATCCAGTCTTTCTATAAAGAAAAGCTGAATGGACTTATTGTGCCCGTATGGTTCTCAGCCATTAAGTTATTGGATTACGAAAACGATGAAAATATCTACCTGGCTGTAAAGGTAAGCAAGAACGGCAACAAGCCGATGGCGGACTATGCTTTTCTGGAACTCCCGGTAAATATTTGCGGACGTTTTGTGCAACTACCTGATTATGAGAATAAAAGTTACCTGATGTATCTGGACGATGTCATCCGCTGCTGTCTTCCGCTGGTATTCGAAGGAGTGGGATACGACAAATACGAAGCCTATGCCTTTAAGTTTACCCGTGACGCAGAAATGGAAATTGACAACGACCTGCGCACCGGTACACTTCAAAAGATTTCAAAAGGGGTAAAGAGCCGTAAAAAAGGAGAACCTCTTCGCGTAATCTATGATAACAACATGCCGAAAGACCTGTTGAAAAGGGTGTTGAAAAAACTTGAACTTGACAGTCTGGACACGGTAATTGAAAGCGGACGCTATCAGAACCACAAGGACTTAATGAAATTCCCAGACTGTGGACACAGTAACTTAAAATATCCGAAATGGCCTCCTATCCTGAAAAAAGAACTTGACGGACCGGAAAGTCTGTTGAAAAAAATTCAGGAAAAAGACCGTTTTATCCATGTGCCTTATCATAATTTCGACTCCTTCATCCGTGTGCTTCAGGAAGCAGCTGTCAGCAAACAAGTCACCAGCATTAAAATTACGCTCTACCGTCTGGCCAAGGAATCAAAGGTAGTAAAGGCCCTTATCGGAGCAGCCCGCAACGGAAAGAAGGTAACCGTAGTCATTGAATTGCTGGCTCGTTTCGACGAAGCGTCCAACATCAACTGGTCAAAGAAAATGCAGGATGCCGGTATCAAGGTGATTTTCGGTGTAGAAGGCTTGAAAGTTCACTCCAAGATTACACACATTGAGATGAAAAGCGGACCGGATATTGCTTGTATCAGTACCGGAAACTTCCACGAAGGAAACGCCAAGATGTACACAGACTGTATGCTGATGACAGCTTATCCCAAAATCGTGAAGGATGTAAATCAGGTGTTCGAATTCATTGAGCGTCCTTACACTCAGATACGGTTCAAGGAGCTGCTTGTTTCACCTAATGAGATGAAAAACAAGTTTGTGACATTAATCAACAATGAAATAAAGAACAAGAAAGCCGGAAAACCTGCTTACATCAAAATCAAGATCAATCACATCACCGACCCGATTATGGTGGAAAAACTATATGAGGCTTCGGAAGCAGGCGTAGATATTGATCTGGTAGTACGTGGTAACTGCTCGCTGATTACCAATGTACCCAATATCAGCACACACATCCGGATTCATGGTATCATCGACCGCTATCTGGAACATTCACGCATTTTCATCTTTGCCAACGGAGGAGAAGAAAAGATATACTTAGGTTCTGCCGACTGGATGCCCCGCAACCTGGATCACCGCATTGAAGTGATTACTCCGGTCTACGATCCGGCCATCAAGGGAGAAATGAAACGCATTGTAGAATACGGCCTGAAGGATACCCTGCAGGGACGTATAGTAGACGGTGCAGGCGACAATCTGTTCTGGAGTGAAGAAACGGAAGAAGCTCCTTTCCGCTCACAGGAAGCGCTCTACAATTATTACCTGGCCGAAAATGAACAATAACTTAAATGTGATATTATGGACAATATGCTAAAAGACTGCAAGACGTACTATGGAGCCATTGATATTGGTTCGAATGCAGTGAGATTGCTCATCAAATGTGTAGAAGAAGACAAACAGGGAAAGGTTTTCTTTTCAAAAGTGCTTCTATTGCGCGTCCCTCTGCGTCTGGGATTTGACGTATTTGCGATGGGGAAAATTTCCGAAACCAAGGAAAAGAACATGCTCCGTCTGATGAAAGTATTCCATCACCTGATGAAAATCTACGATGTGGAAGACTACCGTGCATGTGCCACTTCTGCCATGCGTGATGCAAAGAACGGAAAAGATATTATCAAACGTATCAAAAAGAAAACGGGGATCCGTATTGAAATCATTGACGGACAGGAAGAAGCCAAGATGATATACAACAACCACATTGAATGCATGGAAGACCGTAACGGAAACTATATGTACGTAGATGTAGGTGGAGGTAGTACCGAAATCAACCTGCTCTCGCAAGGAGAACTTGTATGCAGCCGTTCGTACAACATCGGTACGGTACGTATTCTGAACAATGCCGTAAAGGAAACTGAATGGGAACGGTTGAAAAAGGACATGCAGGAACTGGCTATTTCGTATCCCGGTACGAACATCATCGGTTCAGGAGGAAACATCAACAAACTATATCGCCTGGCTGAAAAGAAAGACAAGAAAAAGCAGCGAATTACGGTGGAAGTACTGCATAAACTGCATGAAAGTCTGAACAAGCTATCTGTAGAAGAACGAATGGAAAAATACCAGCTCAAGCCCGACCGGGCCGACGTAATCGTTCCGGCTGGCAATATATTCCTGACCATTGCAGACATTATTCATGCTACACATATTTATGTACCTGTAATCGGACTTGCCGACGGTATCATCGACGGACTGTACGCCAGTCACCTGGAAGAGAAACAGAAGATTTTGGGCATTCTTCCAAGTAAAAAAGAGGTTTCGGACACACCTGAAAATACAGAAGAATAAGCCTTATTTTCCTAACAAGAAAAACCGCTTTATGAGCAAATTTCTCATAAAGCGGTTTTTTATTATTCACAATCTGTTTATAAACTATTATTTTACATAAACATGTTGTATTTCAAGAATATACATCTTATGAAAATTACCATGTTCTTCACCATACCAACGGTTTATTAACAGCTTATCCACAAACTTATCCTCCTGAATCATGTCTGCATATAATTTCTTGCACACCAAAACCAGACGTACCTGTTCGTACGAAATAGTTCCATCTTCCATTACATAAGGTTTCAAGCCTGAAGCAGCCACTTTATCCATATCCCGACCTGATTTGGAACCACAGATTTTATGTACATCTTTATGCTCTTCTCCTAAAAAAGATAAGGTCAGCTTATCTCCTTCTTCAATAAACTCGTATGTATAACGTTCCGGACGAATAAAGATGAAAGCAACTGGTTTTCCCCATAAAATACCAGTTCCTCCCCAGCTGGCGGTCATCATGTTAAATTTATCCTGCGTTCCGGCTGTTACCAGCATCCACTCTTTGCCAATGGCATCAAACATATTGTCCTGCAATTCAGACACACTAATTTCCTTCATATTCCATTCCATATTTAGTTTCTGCAAAACTAAATATTTTTCCTCTTTCCGCCTTTCCCCTTTTTTTATTTTTTAAACCGAATTAAAATCCTATCCCCTCAAAATATCTTTTCCTATCTCGGCCTTTTAAAGTATCTTTGCAAGGAATATCATTAACTAAAAAAGAAAGGACTGAACCGTGGCAAAAGACAATGAGGTTGTACTGACCCCGATGATGAAGCAATATTTCGACTTGAAAGCAAAACACCCGGATGCCATCATGCTATTCAGGTGTGGCGACTTTTATGAAACTTACTCGGAAGATGCTGTAGCAGCTGCTGAGATTTTAGGAATCACCTTGACAAAACGTGCCAACGGTCAAAGTAAAACGGTGGAGATGGCGGGCTTCCCTCATCATGCACTCGATACCTACCTGCCTAAACTGATTCGTGCGGGACGAAGAGTCGCTATCTGCGACCAGCTGGAAGATCCGAAAACAACTAAAAAGCTTGTCAAACGCGGAATTACGGAACTGGTCACACCGGGAGTAGCCATCAACGACAATGTGCTTTCTTACAAGGAAAACAACTTCCTGGCTGCCGTGTATTTCGGAAAAACGGCTTGTGGTATATCTTTCCTGGATATTTCTACCGGTGAATTTCTTACCGCCGAAGGACCTACTGACTATATCGACAAACTATTGAATAATTTTGCGCCTAAAGAAGTGCTTTTTGAACGCGGAAAGAAACCCATGTTCGAAGGAAACTTCGGCAGCAAATTCTTTACGTTCGAACTGGAAGACTGGGTATTCAATGAAACGTCTGCAAAGGAAAAGTTACTGAAGCATTTCGAAACCAAAAACCTCAAAGGTTTCGGAGTGGAAAATCTTCATAACGGCATCATTGCTTCCGGAGCCATCCTGCAGTATCTTGACATGACCCAGCACTACCAGATTGGACACATCACTTCTTTGTCACGCATTGAAGAAGACCGCTTCGTACGCTTGGATAAATTTACAGTACGCAGTCTGGAACTTGTGGGCAGCATGAATGAAGGCGGTACCTGCCTGCTGGATATTATCGACCACACCATCAGCCCGATGGGAGCTAGAATGCTGAAACGCTGGACTGTATTCCCGTTGAAAGAAATCAAACCTATCAACGAACGTCTGGATGTGGTGGAATTCTTTTTCCGGGAGCCGGAATTCAAGGAATTCGTCGAAGAGAAACTTCATCTGATTGGCGATTTGGAGCGTATTTGTTCCAAGGCTGCCGTGGGACGTATTTCTCCTCGAGAAGTTGTACAGCTGAAAACGGCCTTACAAGCTATTGAGCCTATTAAAAATGCCTGCCTGAATGCAGATAACGAGAGCTTGCGCCGTATCGGTGAGCAACTCAACCTGTGCGCATCCATTCGTGATAAAATAGCTAAAGAAATTCAGAACGACCCTCCCCTGCTAGTCAACAAAGGGGGCGTGATTGCCGACGGAGTAAATGCCGAACTGGATGAGCTTCGTAAAATTGCGTATTCCGGAAAAGATTATCTGTTGCAGATACAGCAGAGAGAAAGCGAACTGACAGGCATTCCCAGCCTGAAGATTGCCTATAACAACGTATTCGGATATTACATCGAAGTACGTAACACCCACAAGGATAAAGTTCCTGCGGAATGGATTCGCAAGCAGACACTGGTCAATGCAGAACGTTACATTACCCAGGAGCTGAAAGAATACGAGGAAAAGATTCTGGGAGCAGAAGACAAGATTCTGATTCTGGAAACCAAGTTATATAACGAACTGGTTTGTGAACTGGCCGAGTTTATTCCTGCCATCCAGATCAATGCCACACAGATAGCACGCCTGGACTGCCTGCTGTCATTTGCCAACGTGGCTCGTGCCAATAAATACATCCGTCCGAATGTAGTGGACGATGATGTGCTTGACATTCGTCAGGGACGTCATCCGGTTATTGAAAAACAATTGCCTCCGGGAGAAAAGTACATTGCCAACGATGTGTATCTCGACACGGAAGAGCAGCAAATCATTATTATCACCGGACCGAACATGGCCGGTAAATCGGCTTTGCTCCGACAAATTGCCCTCATCACCCTGATGGCGCAGATTGGATGCTTTGTCCCTGCCGAAAGTGCGCACATCGGCCTTGTAGATAAAATCTTTACCCGTGTAGGTGCCAGCGACAACATTTCAGTAGGAGAATCTACGTTCATGGTCGAAATGAACGAGGCAGCCAATATCCTCAACAACATTTCTCCGAGAAGCCTGGTGCTTTTTGATGAATTGGGAAGAGGAACTTCCACCTACGACGGTATTTCCATTGCATGGGCTATCGTGGAACATATTCATGAACATAAGAAAGCCCGCGCACGTACCCTTTTTGCGACGCACTACCATGAACTGAACGACATGGAAGCTCAGTTCAAACGCATAAAGAATTACAACGTATCGGTCAAAGAAGTGGACAACAAAGTCATTTTCCTTCGCAAGCTGGAAAGAGGCGGAAGTGCACACTCCTTTGGTATCCACGTAGCCAAGATGGCCGGTATGCCGAAATCCATTGTCAAACGTGCCGACGAAATATTACATCAGTTGGAAGCGGAAAACCGCCAGGAAGGTATTTCAGCCAAAGGACAGCCCAGCAAACAGGCTGCATCCGACGGAATACAGCTCAGTTTCTTCCAGTTGGATGACCCCGTACTCTGCCAGATCAGGGATGAGATTCTGAACCTGGATGTAAACAACCTGACACCGCTGGAAGCCCTGAACAAACTGAATGACATCAAAAAAATTGTAAGAGGAAGATAATTTGTAACGCTTATGTCAACCATTATTTATCCGGCCCCTATATTCGGCCCCGTCCATAGCCGCCGACTCGGCGTATCCCTCGGAATCAACCTGCTTCCAGGAGACGGTAAATTCTGTACATTCGACTGCATCTATTGCGAGTGTGGATACAACAAAGATTTCCGCCCCAAACAAAAGGTACAGACACGTGAAGCCGTACGTGAAGCACTCGAAAAGCGTCTGGCTGAGATGAAAGAAAACGGTCCTTTTCCAGACGTACTGACTTTTGCCGGCAACGGAGAGCCGACCGCCAACCCTTATTTTCCAGAGATTATTGAGGATACACTGGCCCTGCGCGACAAATATTTCCCCAATGCCAAAGTCAGCGTACTAAGCAACGCTACCCTTATCCACAACCCGAAAGTGTTTGCCGCACTCAACAAAGTAGACAACAATATTCTGAAACTGGATACCGTGGATATGGACTACATCCGGATAGTGGACCGCCCTACCGGACACTATGAGGTGGAAAATATCATTGAAGGCCTGAAAGCATTCAAAGGGAACCTGATTATTCAGACTATTTTCATGAAAGGTACCACGGAAGACGGAAAAGATGTGGATAACACCTCCGATAAATACGTACTTCCCTGGCTGGAAGTAGTCAAGCAAATAAATCCCCGCCAAGTAATGATTTATACCATCGATAGGGAAACTCCCGACCAAAAGCTTAAAAAAGCGACAAAGGAAGAATTAGACCGTATAGCAAGACTCGTAGAAGAAGCAGGTATCAAAGCCAGCGCTTCGTATTAAAAAACAACAGCGTGTACGAACTCACAAGGAAATTCGTACACGCTGTTGTTTTTTTAATATGACTTATTCAGGACTTTTCTTCTATCTTGGAGTGATAGCCTTCATAAGAGCCCCATTTCGCTTTATAGGCCTCCGATTTGCCTGAGGGGACCATTATTTTTAATATATTCTCCTTAAATGGAAATGGATTACCTGTAAGTTCCGGTGCTTCTTCTCCCTCAAAAGTAATTGTTTCTACAGTAGAATTTGTTCTTAATGCCTGGTCTCCCACTTTCTTCACCGATTTAGGAAGGATTATTTCTTTCAACTTTCCACATCCTATAAAAGTCCATCCTTGAACTTCAGAAAGACTTTGAGGAAATGCAAAAGAAGTCAAAGACGTACAATTCTGAAACGCTCCTATTTCTACCACGCAATCAGCCTCTTTCATTTTACCCACATAGGCAACTTTAGTTAATTGTTCACAGTCACTGAAGGCCTGATAACCTATTCGCTGCATATTATTCGAAAGAGTTACAGACGTTAATTCCGCCACTCCTCTGAAAGCTTCGTCATCTATCTCCTGCAATTCTGCAGAAAATACAACCTCTTCCAGATGTGTACCTAAAAAGGCCTGCGAACCTATTTTTTTTAATGAAGCAGGCAGAGTAACCTTTTTCACTCCTGTTTCACGAAAAGCATCGGAACTGATTTCCTGCAGAGCCGTTTTAGACAGGTCAACTTCTGTCAAAGCCACACAATCTTCAAATGCATGCTCACCTATCTCCTTTAAAGAAGCAGGAAACACAACAGAGGCCAATTTCTGGCTTCCAGAAAACGCTTGAAGCTCTATAGCCTCCAATCCCTCATTAAGTACTAAAGATTCGATATGAGAGTTCCAGAAAGCTCCAGAAGCTATGCGTTTCACTTCTGCCGGTAGTACGACTTGGGTTAAAGAAGAATCTTTCAGTCCTTTTAATACCCCGCTTTCTATTACAAAAGGAGATTCTGCATTCTCACCGGCATCTTCACCGGGTTTTTCTTCCGTTGTTTCATCTCCCCCTGCACCATCTTGATAAACGAGTTCTATTTTAAAAGAATGTGCTTTTCCAAGCGTAACCGTTCCTCCTTTACTCCACCATTTATAATTTGAAGCATCCTGCAATTCTTGCACCACAAACATTAGTTCAGCAGATGTTCCTTTTACAAACCACGGACGACTTTCCAACACAAAATAAGCTATCCCTTTTTGATTGGTAATAACCTCGGCCATTGGCTTTACAGTATAATCCTTCTGAAAATCTTTATAACGATTCTCATCATATAAACCAACTGCTTTATTTTCCAAAGGCTCCCCTTTTGAGTTGCATACAAAAATTTCTACACTTGCAGGAGTTTCATGTAAAGATGAATTCTCTTTCTTGCAGCTTAGAAAAAGTATACACATGCCCCATAAAGTTACGGACACAAATTTGATTATGTTCATAAATTATTAATAAAAAGATTGTGATTTTTTTCTGTATATTTATAACAACTAAAAAAAGAAAAGGTTTTCAGGTAATGTTTTATTTAACTAAAACAACCTGATTGATTTTATATATACCTCTTCTTATATAAATACCATAAACATTTATTTATCAATTATTTACGTTTGTTTTCATTTTGTAGAATTGTACAAAATCTCCACATTATGCTGAGGATAAATTACCCATTTATTTGATTGTAGAATTTCAATTGGTTTTTATTTTTATCTGATTACCAAGACATTAAGCCTTACATTACATTTTGGCATTCAATTTGATTTACTGTTAGCGTAGAAACTTACTTAACTAACTATTAAAATTGAAGCAATATGAAAAAGTTATTTGTAGCAGTAGCGTTGGTAATGGGATTAGGAACTTCAGTTGCGTTTGCAGAAAACTTCCACGCAAGTGTAGACAGTGTAACCATTGTAAATGAGTTCAAACCCATCGAAGTAAAAGATCTTCCACAAGCAGTTCTGGATGCAGTGGCAAAAGATTATGCCGAATTTACCATCAAAGAAGCATACGTAGAAGAAGTGGAAGGAACAAAAACCTACAAAGTAGTTCTGACTGACGCAGAAGACAACACAGCCGCTGTATTATACAGTGAAAAGGGTGAAGTATTGGAATAAGCATTCACACTCTACAAGCGGGAATATGCCAAGTCGGCATGTTCCCGCTTTTTTTATTTTTCCACTTATATGAAATAAAAAATCCTGATTCAAAATGAACCAGGATTTTTTTCGCGGTGCGTACGGGACTCGAACCCGTGACCCCATGCGTGACAGGCATGTATTCTAACCAACTGAACTAACGCACCAGAGTCATAAAGCTACATCAAACCGTTTCCTACAAAATATTTACAGAACGTATCTACGAAAATAAGTAAATTATCCCGGTTTCTTTATGTTCCACTTATGAGAAACGTATGTTTTCGGATGCAGAAACATACGTTTTTCTTACCGGAAACGTAAGGTTTAGCTCCGGAAAACATAAAAAACGATGATTCATTTTTGATTTATCGCATTTGCATCAGCACATTTATCACACGATACTGAGGAAAAGAAGAAACGTATGGACATAAAAAAAGGAGTTCCGCTGAACTCCAACCTTTGTTAACCTTAAATCTAATACTATGAAAAACACGATGCAAAGGAATAGGCTTAATGGCTTCCTGTGCAATGGCTTCATCCACATTGACTTCCGGCCATTCGTATTTCAACGTATTGTACAACTTTTCAAGCGTATTCAGGCGCATGAAGTTGCACTCGTTGCAAGCACAGGTACTGTCTTCAGGAGGCGCAGGAATAAAGTTCTTTTCCGGACATTTTTTCCGCATCTCATACAGAATACCGCTTTCTGTAGCTACGATGAAGTCTTTCTTGTCGCTGGCCATGGCATATTTCAGCAATCCCGCTGTAGACCCAATCTTGTCAGCCAGTTTAGCCACGGCGCCCTTGCATTCCGGATGAACCAATACCTGTGCATCGGGATACTGCTTTTTCAACTCGATAATCTTTTCCACAGAGAATTTCTCGTGCACATGGCAAGCACCGTCCCATAACAACATCTGACGTCCGGTGATAGAGTTGATGTAATTTCCCAGGTTCTTATCAGGACCGAAAATCAGTTTTTCATCTTCCGGGAAACTTTCCACAATCTGGCGGGCATTGGTCGATGTCACTACTACGTCAGTCACCGCCTTGACGGCAGCGCTTGTATTAACATACGAGATTACCTTGTAACCGGGATGGTCTTTTACGAAAGCAGCAAACTTGTCGGCCGGACAGCTGTCGGCCAAAGAGCATCCGGCATTCAAGTCGGGAATCAACACTTTTTTGTCCGGACAAAGTATCTTAGCGGTTTCACCCATAAAGTGTACCCCGCACATCACAATGATCTTTGCATCCGTTTTGGCAGCCCACTGAGCCAGTGCCAGACTGTCTCCAATGAAGTCTGCTATTTCCTGTATTTCGTCTGCCTGGTAGTAGTGGCCCAGGATTACGGCATCTTTTTCACGACACAGTCTTTTGATCTCCGCTTTCAGGTCAAGCGCTTTTTCTACGGGTTCATCCACATAACCCTTTTTCAACCATTCTTCTTTCTTCATTATTAGATTATATTTTTTCTTCTTTTTAAAAGAAACAATGATACTGATAATATCCCGTTAATAATGTTAGTAAAAATAATACCCTTTTTTTTGTTTTTCCGTTATCAGCATCCGGGTGGAGGATATGAATAACTGATAAACATGCTTACGTATTGATAATTTTGATTTTATCTATACTATTAACAATTTGTTGATACGTTGCAAAGTTAAAAACTTTTCGTGTATTCATTCCTGAAAATTCGGGAAGAATGTGTTTAAACTGTCAGTGAAAATTATCTCTAACTTTTTTGGATTGTTGGTTTTGAGCGTGCTATAATCTATTTGTGGAATAATGCAAGAAATAATTTTCATTTTCTATGCGCGCGTTTTTTACACCTTTTCCACCGTTTTCAACAAGGTTATGAATATAGTTTTTATCTTTGCAGGCAAACGCATACCAAATATACGAAAAATGTCTGAATTAAGAAAACTGAAGATTACGGAGATGAACCGCCTGACGGTGGAGGAGTTTAAGGAAGTAGATAAGTTGCCGTTGGTTGTGGTGCTGGATGAAGTTCGCAGCTTGCATAACATAGGTGCGGTGTTTCGTACCTCTGATGCGTTTCTGGTGAACTGCATTTATCTTTGTGGTATTACGGCTACGCCTCCTCATCCGGAAATGCACAAAACGGCCTTGGGAGCGGAATATACAGTAGACTGGAAGTATTTCAAGCGTACGCAAGATGCTGTAAATGAACTTCATAATGAAGGATATACAGTACTGGCCATCGAACAGTGTGCCGGAAGTACACTACTGGATGAACTGGTATTGGAGAAAGGCCGGAAATATGCCATTGTATTGGGAAATGAAGTGAAAGGTGTGCAGCAGGAAGTGGTAGACATGTGCGACGGTTGTATTGAGATACCTCAGTTCGGTACAAAGCATTCACTGAATGTGTCTGTAACGGCAGGCATTATGATATGGGAATTTGCACATAAACTGTTTAAACTGTGTTGAACACAGCCTGTGAATATCTTATTAATATGTTGTTAATTTATTGATTTACATAGTTATAGTTGTCCGTTCTCAACAAGTGTAACTACTCTTTCTACCATCTTGTCGTCATCTTCAGGATGGTATTCTTTTTTTAGGCTGGCTCCGAATAGGGCTGCAAATGCCTGATAAAATCCTGCTTTAAAAGGTCCCATGAAAGCTTTCACCAGCTGGTAAGACGATTGGTTGCATTCCCGGTTCACCAGTTTGATCAGCAGCTTACCTTGTGAAAAAGTCAGTTTTTTCATGCGGGCGGTGTATTGTTCCTTCAATCCTTTTTCTACCATCTTCATGTGTTGCTCCTTGGCTTTCTGGTTGGGGAGCGTTTCCATGTATTCGTATGTCTCGATGACGGCCCGTTTGATTTCTTTGGCCAAAGGAAGCGTCTTTTTCACATCCCTCACCAATTTGTAATAATATCTTTCCTGTCTTTTGTTTTTAAACTTGAGTTTTGGGTAAACGTAAATGTTTCTCAGCGTTATACAAGGTATAGTGTCTCCTTCATATACGCATACGGGAACTCTGTATCCTTTACCGGAGGTCACAGGAGATACTTGTTGGGCATGAATTTCTGAAAAGAAGCTTAGCCCTAAGAAGATGAATATGTAAAAACATGTCTTCATGCTCACAAAAATAGGAATAATATTCAGATTACGTGAGATAATTAACGTATTTATAGTATGTGTATAACCTGGTGAATAACATGTGGAAAAAGTATGTTTCTCTTTGTGTATCAGTTATTTTTACTTGTTTAAATGTGTGTGCTCAGTCTGCTTGGATGGAATGGGAGGAACAGATTGGGGAGGAGGCAGATTTATCCTCCTGGGAAGAACAGTATGAAAACTTGAGTGAACTGGCTGAACATCCGTTTAATATTAATATGGTAACGAAGGAAGAATTGGAACAGTTGCCTTTCTTATCTGATAAAATGGTGGAAAATATTCTTTACTATGTGTATAAATATGGTCCGTTGGTCAGTTTGAATGAATTATGGGGAGTGGAAGGAATGGATAAGCAGACTCAGATATTCTTGAAAGATTTTATATATGTGGGTAATTCGGTGGAAAAACAGGCATTTTCCTGGAAAAACTTGTGGAAATACAATAAACAGGAGGTGTGGATACGGACAGATATTCCTTTAAATGAAAAGGCGGGGTATGCGGATATTCCCTTAGGTGAAGAGGAAAAATTTGCTTCGAAACGGTATTATGGAAATCCGTATTATTTGAATCTGAGATACAAATTTCAGTTTCAGCAAAAAATCTATGTAAGCTTGGTTGCAGAAAAGGATGCGGGAGAACCTTTCTTCAGTCTTTATAACCGAAAAGGATTTGATTTTTACAATGCCTCTGTTCAGTTAAACGATTTTGGCAAGTTACATACCTTGGTATTAGGAAACTACAAAGCCAGTTTTGGATATGGACTGGTAATGAACATGGGATTTAGTATGGGGAAATACACTTCCTTTTCCACATTAAATCGTGCGGGGAAAGGATTGAGCAAATATACTTCCATGAATGAAGCGAATTATCTGCAGGGGGCAGGTGCTTCCTGGAAATGGAAAAATCGCTGGTTATTGACAGGTTTTGCTTCTTTCCGTAATCAGGATGCTACGGTGGATAATGAGTGTATAACTACGTTGAAAACCGATGGCTATCATCGTTTGAAGAAAGATATGGAAAAGAAGAATACTGTATTTAATATCTTAGTTGGTAGTAATTTAACTTATGATGGTAAATATTTTGAAGGTGGATTTACAGCTGTTTATAATGTTTTCAACAAGGTGTTAAATCCGGCTGAACGATTGTACAATCGTTATTATCCTCGTGGAAGATATTTCTATAACATAGGAGTGAACTATAAATGGTACAGAGGGAAGTTTGTATTCTCTGGTGAAACGGCGGTAGATAAGCAAGGGAAGATTGCCACGTTGAATCAGCTGACTTATTCACCAGTTGTGAATACTTCTTTGATAGTTATCAACAGATACTATGACAAAAAATACCAGAGTTTATATGCAAACGGATTTGGAGAGAATTCCAGGATACAAAATGAAACGGGACTTTTTATTGGTTTGGAAACAAGCCTGTTAAGCAGAATTAAGTTATTATGTTACGGTGACTTCTTTTATTTTCCATGGTATCGTTACTTGGTAGATAAGAAAAGGACCATAGGAATGGAAGGCGTGTTTCAAGCATCTTATTCACCGTTAAATTCACTGGATATGTTGATAAAGTATAGTTATAAAAACAAGGCTAAGAACTATCAGGATACGGAAGAAAGTAAGTTGGTATTGCCTAATATCCGGCAGCGATTGCATTATCAGCTGACTTATTCACCATTGAGTGTTTTGCGGTGGAAAACAGTTGTGGAATATGTACGTTCGGAAGTGTGGAAACGAGAAGCTTCTAACGGCTGGGCATTGGGCGGTAGTGTGAAGGTGGATATTCCTCATCTTTCGTTACGGACCTCTTTGAGTGGTGTCTGGTTTTATACGCAGGATTATGCATCGCGAGTGTATATGTACGAGCAAGGGTTGTTGTATGCGTTTTCTATGATGTCCTTGTATGGAAGAGGAGAGCGATGGGCTTGGATAATGGATTATAATTGGAAAAAGCGTTTGACTTTTCAGGTTAAATGGGGATGGACGCATTACAGAGATCGGGCAACCATCAGTTCGGGAGCAGAAGAAATACAGGGAAACAATAAGTATGATTTGCAGTTTCAAGTTCGGCTGAAGTGGTGATTTTCTGAAGTAAGGACATAAAAAAGGAGTACCGCTGTACTCCAACCTTTGTTAACCTTAAATCTAATACTATGAAAAACACAGTACAAAGGTACGGAATTCTGGGAATAATCCAAGTAACCGACCTAAAATATACTGTTTTATAACATGATTTAAAGAAAGCTCCTGTTTTGTTAAACTCTATTTGGATTTTAACAGAATAGGAGCTTTTCTTTTAACCTTTTATTTCGCGTTTATTTCTGCAATCTCTCGAGTAGCTACTTCCAGAGCTTCGTTGATATTGCTACAGATATTTTCTTCTCCCAGCAATTCGTAGAATCCTGATTTTTCCAGTACCTTATGTACTTTTTCGTTGACTCCCGACAGAATGATGTGAATGTTCTCCTTTTGTGACATCTCACACAGGGTGGTAAGGTTGTGTATACCTGTAGAGTCAATAAAAGGAACTTTTCGCATACGGATGATACGGATTTTCGGACGGTCGCCTAAACGGGACATGATTTCTTCAAATTTGGTAGCGATTCCGAAGAAATACGGACCGTTGATTTCATATACTTCTACACCTTGTGGAATCATTAAGTGTTCTTCGTGTACTTCCAAATCGGATTCATTGTTCGGATCGATTTCGTCGGTAATTACAGAAATCTTGGTGGTTTCCATTACACGTTTCATGAACAAAACACAGGCTATCACCAATCCTACTTCAATGGCTACGGTCAAGTCGAAGATAACGGTCAGGAAGAAAGTGATAAGCAGGACTGCCACATCCGATTTGGGGTTTTTCAATAATCCTTTGAACACTCTCCATCCACTCATGTTATAGGAAACGATAACTAATACACCAGCCAGACAAGCCATCGGAATATATTGTGCCAGCGGCATCAGGAAAAGTAAGATAAGCAATAACACCACTGCATGTACAATACCGGCTACGGGCGATTTTCCACCGTTGTTAATATTTGTCATGGTACGGGCGATAGCTCCGGTAGCAGGAATACCTCCGAATATAGGTGATACGAAGTTGGCAATACCTTGTGCGATAAGTTCCGTATTTGAGTCATGTCGGTCACCGATAACACCGTCGGCTACTGCAGCAGAGAGCAAAGATTCAATGGCTCCCAATACGGCAATGGTAATGGCTACAGGAAACAGATTTTTGATAGCTTCCCAGTCAAGTGCCGGAACGGCAGCTTCCGGAAGCTGTGCTTTGATACTGAAACGGTCGCCTATGGTATCGATACAAGTAATTCCTCCATACATTTTCATACAGTAAACTCCTACAGTTACCAGAATGATGGCTACCAGAGAGCCTGGAACTTTTTTAGAGAACTTGGGAGTAATGGCAATGATGAATACACTGACTACACTGACAATGACATTCCACCAGTTTACCGTATCGAAGTGATGGAAATAAAGAATCCATTTTCCGATAAAATCGCCCGGTACTTTTTCACCTTTAAAATCAAGTCCGAAAATATCGGCAATCTGAGTGGTGAAAATGGTGACGGCAATACCACTGGTAAAACCAATAATAATAGGATAAGGAATAAATTTGATAACGGTTCCCAGCTTGAATATACCTAATAATATAAGGAGCACACCGGCCATCATGGTAGCAACCATCAGTCCGTCGATACCGTATTCCTGAATGATACCGTAGATAATTACGATAAACGCTCCGGTCGGCCCACCTATCTGTACTTTACTTCCACCTAAAAAAGAAATGATAAAGCCGGCTACAATGGCGGTAATGATACCTTTTTCCGGACTTACTCCAGAGGCTATACCAAAGGCAATGGCCAGAGGCAAAGCTACAATTCCCACAATGATACCTGCCATCAGGTCGGTCATAAAGTCGGCCTTGGTGTAAGTTTTCATCATTGTGAAAAGTTTTGGTCTAAATTCTAATCCTTTCATCTATCTTAAAAATGTTACTAATTTAAAAAGAAGCACAAAAGTATATATTTTCTCGAATTCAGACGATTTTTTCTATTGATTATATTTTAAAATATTTCCTGAAATAGGAATTTGAATTATTATTTGTTTCTTATTCAGTGTATATGAGATTGGATGAGGGATATTTTAGGACTTGTTTTCAAGAACTTTTTCTCCTTCAAATTTGTTTTATTAGTGAACTCAGGTTTTACTAAAGCGTTAATAAAATAGAAAATAAAATTGTAATGATTTCAAATTTGAATAAAATTACTACCTTTGCAATGTGAACTTAAAAACGTAATTTATTCATCAACTTAATAACTAATAGATATGGGAAAAAGCGTTAAAGGAACAAGAACTGAGAAAAATTTGGCAATCTCTTTTGCAGGTGAATCACAGGCAAGAATGCGTTACACTTATTTTGCCAGTGTTGCAAAGAAAGAAGGCTTCGAGCAGATTTCTGCTATTTTTATGGAAACTGCTGATCAGGAAAAGGAACATGCCAAGAGAATGTTCAAGTGGTTGGAAGGTGGAATGGTAGAAATTACTGCCAGCTATCCTGCCGGCGTAATTGGTACTACATTGGAAAATCTGAAAGCAGCTGCAGCAGGTGAAAATGAAGAATGGAGCTTGGATTATCCGAAATTTGCTGACATTGCAGATGAAGAAGGTTTCCCGGCTATCGCTAAGATGTATCGTGAAATTGCCGTTGCCGAAAAAGGACATGAAGAAAGATACCTGGCTTTCGTGAAGAATATAGAAGATGATAAAGTATTCAAGAAAGATGTAGAAGTGGTATGGCAGTGCCGTAACTGTGGATACATTTATGTAGGTACAGAAGCACCCGAAACATGTCCGGCTTGCTTGCATCCACAAGCTTATTTCGAAGTAAAGAAAAATAATTACTAATCCATTTTGATTGCATAAATGACAGAAGAGGGCTGTGGCTGTTTTTCAGTTACAGTCCTTTTTTGTTTCAGAGAGTAAGCTTACAAAATACCTATTTCAAGGTATTGTATGCCTTGCAGGAACTTCTCATTTTTGTATATCAGAATTTTAAAATAATAGGAATATGAAAATTAAATCAATTACAGGTCGTGAAATACTCGATTCGAGAGGTAATCCTACTGTAGAAGTAGAAGTGAGACTGGAGTCTGGAATCATGGGGCGTGCGTCTGTACCCTCAGGAGCTTCTACTGGTGAACATGAAGCACTCGAGCTTCGTGATAAAGATGCCAAGCGTTATGGAGGTAAAGGAGTGTTGAAAGCTGTATATAATGTAAATAATGTAATTGCTCCGGCCCTGGAAGGATGGTCTGTGCTGAATCAGCGTGGAATTGACAAGAAAATGTGCGAACTTGATGGCACGTCTACTAAATCCAATCTCGGAGCCAATGCCATTTTAGGAGTTTCTTTGGCAGTGGCAAAAGCGGCAGCTGCTTACTTGAACATTCCTTTATATCGTTACATTGGAGGAGTAAATACTTTTGTGATGCCGGTACCGATGATGAATATTATCAATGGAGGTTCACATAGTGATGCACCCATTGCTTTCCAGGAATTCATGATTCGTCCGGTAGGTGCACCTTCTTTCCGTGAAGGTTTGCGTATGGGAGCGGAAGTTTTCCATGCCTTGAAGAAAGTGTTGCATGACCGTGGATTAAGTACGGCTGTAGGAGATGAAGGTGGCTTTGCTCCGGCATTGAACGGAACGGAAGATGCATTGGAATCTATTTTGTCGGCCATTCAACTGGCAGGATATGTACCAGGAAAGGACGTGATGATTGGAATGGACTGTGCTTCTTCTGAGTTTTATAAGGATGGAGTGTACGATTATACGATTTTTGAAGGAGCCAGTGGTCAGAAACGTACTTCAGATGAACAGGTGGCTTATCTGAAAGAACTGATTAATAAGTATCCGATTGATTCTATCGAAGACGGTATGAGTGAAAACGACTGGCAGGGATGGAAGAAACTGACGGAGCGGATTGGAGATCGTTGTCAGCTTGTAGGAGATGACTTGTTTGTGACCAATGTGGAATTCTTATCGAAAGGTATAGAACTGGGATGTGCCAATTCCATTCTTATCAAAGTAAATCAGATTGGTTCTTTGAGTGAGACACTCGATGCTATTGAAATGGCCCATCGCCATGGGTATACTACGGTTACTTCTCATCGTTCTGGTGAAACAGAAGATTCCACCATTGCGGATATAGCAGTAGCTACCAATAGTGGTCAGATAAAGACAGGTTCATTAAGCCGTTCCGATCGTATGGCGAAATACAACCAGCTGCTTCGTATTGAAGAGGAGTTGGGGGAATTAGCTGTATATGGATATAAGCGTATAAAGTGAATTAGGTGTAATATTAGGTGAATGTAAAATGCAGAAGCGGAATCGTTTCTGCATTTTTTGTATTTAATATGTAATTTGTTAACCACATTGAATATTTCGCTCTGGTGGTTAATGTATGTTGTAAAGCATTCTTTTTAGGCCTTACGTTTTGCTGTTTCAAATAAAATAAATACTTTTGTACTGTGTTTTTCATAGTATTAGATTTAAGGTTAACAAAGGTTGG
>PPYE01501734.1_pt1 | contig 92999 bp, 101 predicted proteins | sample 1559881 | NCBI WGS metagenome assembly PPYE01 (sample SAMN08240022, study PRJNA423297) | Human gut metagenome, whole genome shotgun sequencing project.
TACAACCATAGATGGCTGCTTAACTTGAAAGGAGATACAGCCTTTTTTTTATAGTGTACTTTATCGGATGCTTACAAATATGCGGAGTTTGGATTTATAAGTCTGAAAAGAGTGAGGAATTACTTCTACTTTTTTAATTGCTAAGAAATCAGAGAGATATGTACGTATTCCGATAGAACCTTTTCTTTCATTATCCCATCGTTTCGCAATGTTATGATATAGCAACTCATCATTGTAGCTAACTTTTGTGTCTAAGAATGGAATTTCCCCCTTAGCAAATTTCTCCTTAATGTCATTTATGATTTTTTCTGCGAAAGCGTAACGTTCTTCTTTGGTCTTTAATTTTGCAAAACCGTTATAGACCCGGAATCGTTTCATTTCATCTGTTTGAGGATTGCGACATGAATACTCTACGAACCATGTTTTACTCAAATCACCACCACAATCTTTTAGGTGTGGTAAGATAACAATAGACTTTTGTTTTGCCATAATAATCACTTTTAATTGTATATTGACGATTTACCAACTAAAAGACAATTATAGACACTTTGAAGATCGAGTTAAAAAGAATACATTTATGTATGTAACTAATTGATATTCTTTTAATTTTGTCGGGATACCAGGATTCGAACCTGGGACCCCCTGCTCCCAAAGCAGCGTGATTATAAAGGATATTCAGTTACATATCAGTCAATTATAATGATGTGAGCTAACCATTTCAAAGATAGTTCAAAGAACGCTATTTTGAGAGCCTTATTTTAGCCCTTTCTAACTCATAATTCAAGAGAGCAATTTCTTGCTTTTGAGCACTATTTTCTCGCAGTACTTTCCGGAGTTGTTGCCGAAGAGAAGCGATTAATTTGTCTTTTTCTTCCATACATTTATATTTTAAAAGAAAACATAATGCGTAATTATAACAGAAAACAACACATCAGAGATTGCTACTTTTCAATAGCATTATCTATACTTTCCATATTAATGGGAATTGTTTCTATAGTTATATCCATAATAGTTATTTGCAAATAGCAATTATCGAAACAATTAAAGAAGCAAAAGCTATAGCTACGGCAAGAATACTAAACCTCTTTGCTGTACGGTCGATTTTTCTCTCCTGTTCCAATCCCTGGAAAGCCCCTTGACTAGCAAAATCACTTCCATAAGCATTTAGCGAATATGAATGCCATGTTTCATTTGATAGTTCGCCATATAGGCTTCCATATTCCTTCAATATCTCATTGACCTGCGCCAAGAGTTGCCAATCTGCTTCAAGGTTCAATTTTGCAAATTCAATCTTTCCATTATTCTTGTACGTTTTAAGAATGATGGAATTCGCTATTTCTTGTGGTTTATTCATTTCTTATCAAGTTAAATCGAAATCTGTTTATATTTTAATAGAAAATATGGAAAATATCTATTTAGCATCCTTAGTAATTTTGATTATTGTACTATTGTTTGCAGGCATATCTTACGCTATAGTATACACATTGAACGAATTGTATGAAACTGCAGATAGTCTATTAAAGAAAAGAATTATCACCGCCATATCAATTATATTGCTATTAAGTTTCTTGTATTCTTTACCTATACTTGTTTCTCATCTCTAAATCCCACAATATTTTAGTTATATAATCAATTTATTCAATCTTATTAGCTAGCTCTATCCATGAGTCATCATAAAAGTCTGTAGTAAGAATTTTGGCTAAATCTCTTGGGAGTTTCGGTGAAACCTCAAGTATCATATTTTCAGTGATATTCACGAAATTACGTTCTTTAGCGACTAACTTTGTTACAATGTTGGGGTCAATTTCAAATGCTTTCTTTATACACTTCAGCGCTAATACATATTTATAATCAGTTTCGGCAGGATGCCAATCCGGTTGCTTCTCATACTCGTCCATATATTCAGCTGCAAAGTGAGTTGCGAGCCCCTCTTCAAATACATTAGCATTAATTTCTCGGTGGGGACACAAGCAATGTATTATCTCATGTGCTAACTGATACAATCCTCTATTTATATCATTCTTACATATATCCATCACTCTAATTCCAACTACTTTAGAGCTAAGAAATGGAAACCATGTGTGCGGAAAGCCTTCTTCAGTATAGGATACTCCACATATTGAATAAGATGTATCTCGTATACCATATTTTTCCTCTGCTATTTTCAATATACTTCCTAATTTGACATTTAGGATCTTGAGTGCTAAGGCAGGGTCAATATCAGTCATTTTTATAGATGTCATTATATTCTGTATTTTTAGTTACATAATCAATCTGTTAGACTCTTGAACTCTGCTTATATTTTTGATAGTGCTTCTTTTAGATATGAAGTATCTGTCAGTGAGAATTTATAATTGCTTAACGTACTCGAACTTGAAGATTCTGCAATAAATTTAGCTTCTCCTTCTTTTTGTAAAAAAGTCATTAGCGCTTCAAAATACTCTTCTTCTACAAAGTTGCTTCCGTTTTCTGCGTTATAGGTTTTGAATTCTAAAGTTTCGCCATCAGACCTCTTGGTTTTAAATTTAAAAAATCCTTCACCTTTAATTGGGTGATTTCGATTGTATTCATATAGTTGTATTCTCATACCTGATTTGTCGATAATAAATTGAACACCTAATTCTGAATTTGTGGTTGCTGAATTGCTAAATGTACCTGTACAAAAGGTACGTATATACCCTTCCTGTGTTTTCTCTCCAAAATCGTCAACATAATGAGATAATTCCCAAATTCCAAATATGTTATTTTTTTCATCTATTGTCTTCAGTTCTCCATATTTTTCTTTATATGTAGATAACTCTGCTTTCAAAGAATCTATTTCGTTTGATAGTTTTACCGTTTGCTGTTGATTTGATGTGCAACTTGTTAATAATGCAGTCATCGTTAAAAATAAAATCTTTTTCATGATAGTAATTTTTATAAGTTGTTTTATTTGAGTTTGCTATGCTATGTTGGTATTTTATTATAATATTTTGTTTGTAATCACCCCTTTTACAAGGAACACGCGTAAGATCTTAGCCTTGTCTATTATCATCTCGTCGAACTCTTCTAGGTTCTTTGGGACTAAGCGCCACTTGTTGGGATTATCCTTGCAGTTACGGATATACTTCACGGTCCTGTAGTCATCTGTAATAATAAGGTATGCCTCTCCGGGAAGAACACTATCCAAACCTACCTCCTTGATAGCTATAATAGAACCATCATTGATATCCGGGATCATAGAGCGTCCATAAGCTGGTACCGCACAATCGCAATTCTGAAAAGCGGGAATGTGCAGGTAGTAATTTGGAATATTAGTCTGATCGTTGGGAAGTTCGTCATATCCCATGGTAACATCAACGTCATAATAGGGGATTCCTTTTGTACTTGAAGCTTTGTCAACGTCTGTATTCGTTATTAATGTCTTTTGAGGATATATCATTTCACCCTTTTCTTCAATTATCCAAACTTTGTTTATATTCTTGTTTAATGAACATAAGCGTTCGATAAAATCATTAGGTAATGGCACTTTCCCATTTATCACTTGCGAAAATGATGACTTATTGGAGTAGCCTAGCAGCTTACCAACTTCTTCTTGATTATCTGCAACACGTTGCCCTATTAACCACTTTATTGCAAGTTTTATCCTTTCGTTTATTGTCATACAAACTTAATTTATATTAAAAACTAAACATTGTTTATATATAAAGTTGTTTTCTATATAAACAAAATTTATATTTGCATCATAAAGTTAACGCAAAACCTTGATAATGCCAAAATAAAAGGGCAATAAAGTTAACAAATTAGATTATTTACTCTAAATCAGATAAGATATGAAACAGAAAATCTACAAAGTCAGTAAAGAGCGAGCTATCCAAATTGCTGCTGACTATAATTGTGTAAGTATTGAGATTGCCAGGAATTATACCGATAGTGAACTCAAGGAAGTTCTCCGGATGCTAAAACTTAAAGCTGATTTCTAACCCTAAAAAACAAGATCGCAATGAAGAATCTAAATGAAGTAATGCGCATCCTAGGCGGAAGTAAACGTTTCGATTTCGAATACAATGAGAACGGATATTCCTGTATTCTAGTAGTTTCAAGTTACCACTCCGGTGAAGAAGTAAGACTCGACCTTTCTAAACTTGATAACGAAATGCTTGAAGCCTTGCAAGTAGAAGATAACGATAATGAAGAAATGGAGGATTAAGTCATGAAAATGAGAATCAAGAATGTAACCGGTTCAACTGGTAACGAATGGCTTCTATGGGAGCTAAAAAAGGAAGCAGGAGTAAAAGAAGGAGATATAGTTGAAGGTAAATTCAATCCTCTAAATAAGGCGGTAGACTTTACTAGGGGTACAACAGAATGTGTTGCTTGGCTCGGAGAAACTTGTGAAGAAGTTAAAGAATAAGCTATATAATCCCGGACGGGTTTGATCTCCTTTTCGGGAACACAAAACTATAATATAATAATGTATATGGAAAATCAATTAGAAACTATCAAAGCTAATCTGCCTTACGGATACGAAAAGCAGATAGCAAAGGAAGTCGGATGTTCACAGGGTACAGTGCACAATATCCTAAACAATAAGCCTGCTTCTGCTCGCTCAACCTTCAAAGCAAAAGTACTGAATGTCGCTGTAAGAATGGCTAATGAAGCTTTGGAAGTCACCAAAGGAATCTCCAGAGCGGCAGCCGAACTAGAGACTTTGCATCATGGAACTGCAAGCTGATTCTGCTCTAACCAAGCGGGAAAATCAAATAGCGGGACTGGCTGCTTGTGGCTTGGCAAAGAAGGAGATTGCAGACAGATTAGGTACTGCCTACGGAACGGTAAATGTCCTGTTAGATAAGGCCTACAAAAAGACGGGGACCAGCAAATTAAACGAACTTGGTGCTTGGTGGATAAATAGAGTTTTTGCTCTAAATATAGACTTCAAGCAATTACAGAAATCATTAATCGCTCTTTCATTTCTTGGAATTATTGCCTTTCAAATTGCATTTGACTGCAACAACGACCTTAACCGGAGTCGGCGGGCAAGAATACGAAGAAATAGGATTGAAGAAGTATATGAACTCTAATCAATATTAATCAGGCAGCATAGCATAGAGATGCAGATGTGTTTCAGTAATTAAAAGCTCAACACCATTCAAAAGTAAAACAAAGAAACAGCCTAATTAGAGATTATGGAAAATTGCTTCGAAATGATGGTCGCACGATGTATAAAGATCGGAACTGTTCAAACGTTGACGATGTTAGGGCTACTTCCCGAAGTAGTAACTATATCACAAGCGGAAGATATATACGGAAAACGCCTGATTACAGAATGGCGCGAAAAAGCCTGGATTAAGTTTTATCCGGCAAATAATAAGGAAAGAGGAAAATATTATGTGAAGCGGTCAGAACTGGAAACAGCTAGCGCAATGATGGATTTGCATAATAAAGTTCCGGACAATATCATCAAACAATTAATGCAGACAGCTGTATGACACAAGTTAAACAAGGATCTTCCTTATTAAAGGAATTACAGGATAAGATAGGAAAGCAGTTGGATGAAAGAGAAAGCGCTATTAAAAATTACAGTCCTTCTCCCATCAAATGTAGTTCATCAAAAACAGATATCAGAAAAGAACCTACAGCTGAAGACATACTCTTAATGGAAGAATACAGCCGTGGAGTATACCAAGGAGACTAATAAATAACTAATATTTAAACAATTATGAGTAACATTATTGAAATTAAAGTGGAGGAGCTTAACGCACTTCCAGCAACGAAAATTGTCGAAAATGAAAATGTACAGACGAAATTTATTCAAATGTACAATGCTATTTGGGGTTCTCAAATGGGGGAACAGATTTACCACAAGGAAGTATTTAATTTCCAGAAGGTTCTTCGTGAGAATCCTTCGCTGGCTGAATGTAGTAAGATGTCACTGTTTGGTTGCTTCCTCGATATGGCTGTAAATGGGCTATCACTTGATAATACATCACATCCTCATTGTTATCTCATTCCACGAAAGGTAAAAACGGGCCAAAAAGATGAACGAGGATTTGATAGATATGAAAAAAGAGCTAGTGTCTCTGTTACTGGTTATGGAGAACTGACCATGCGCATGCGTGCTGGGCAGATTCGATATGCGGATAATCCGGTTATAGTTTACGAAGGAGATATATTCTCTATCAGTCTGGATAATGGTGTAAAGAAGATTACTTATTCAGCCGCTATACCTCGTAAGTCTTCTAATGTAATAGGGGCATTCATTCGTATAGTTCGTTGTGACGGATCTGAAGACTATCAATGGTTACTTGAAGGTGATATCCAACGCCTGGCTAAGTTTTCAGCAAAAAACAACTCATACTACAACAAAGATGGACAACGAGTAGAAGGCAAAGCTAATGAACTGTATTATTCGAATAGTGGTGGTGTTGATCCGGGATTCCTTGAGAACAAGATGATAAAGCACGCTTTTGATGCTTACCCCAAGGTGCGTACCGGAAAGTATACTATGATGGCGACAGAGCAGGAAGATGAAGAAGTTATCGATTATGGCATTGTTGATGAAGAAAAGGTTAATGAGCCTGTTCAATCTACAGCCTCTGCAGATGATACCAAAATACCTTTTGGGGAAGAAAAACAATTAGACGCTCCGGAGCCCGTTCAAGTGGCAGTATCTGACGATGATGCAGACGGAGGCTTCTAGCTATTACTAACCAATTTAAGAAAACGATTATGGCAACAGAATTAATCAAAATAGACGAAGTAAAAAACATTTTTTCATCATTTCCCGAAATTATGGGAAGGAATACTCTCTCCGTAAAAAAATGTAATGAAGCAGGGCAGGCTCTCCTTGATACAATCGAGGGAGAAGGTATGAATGAAACGATAGATCAGGCTGCAGCTGACTTCTTGAAAAAAGTAAATACTACTCTCAAGAATATGGACGAACGTCGCAAGCCCATCACGCAGATATTCGACAAAGTTCGTTCTTTCTTTACTTCACAAGAAAAAGAAATTGATCCTAAGGATTCTTCTACAATCCCCGGAAAGCTTGTAGCAAAGCGCAATGAGTATGCTAAGTTCAAATATGAAGAAGAGCAGAAGAGAAAGAAAGAAGCCGAGCAAAGAGTATTAATCAATAATGAAAAGGTAAGCTATCAACAAGCAATAGAAAATGGACTTCTTTCTTATTTCAGTTCATATCTATCTTCTAAGGTAACCGAGCTGCAGAATATTTTTTCGGGATTGACTTATGTAAACTTTGATAGAGAAGTAATCGGTATAACTGTTTTCCAAACTGATTACCCGAAAGCTCATTTTGATAAATTCACTGCTGAATATGCTACCTATTATATCAATAAGGAGATAAAAGCAGAGATTCGCAAAAATACATTGCTGGGTAAATATGAGCAATATGCTCAACAGTATAAGGCTAAAATTTCAAGTGTTAAACAAGATCTTATCGACCGTATTCCGTCTAAGCGTAAAGAGTTGGCTGAACTGGAACAGCTTCGCTTGGCAAATGCAGAAGAAGCCGCAAAAGCAGAAGAATTGCGCAAACAACGAGAAGCAGAAGAGGCAGCCAAACAATTACAAGAGTTAAAGAGAAAGGAAGAAGCAGATAGGCAGGAGGTTGCAATGAAAACGCAACAAAGCTCAATCGGTAATCTTTTTGCTGGTGCTGCTGCATCTGTTGCACCTCCACCGACAAACGCTAAGGTAAAAGAAAAGATTGTTGTTCTTCATCAGCAAGGATACCTGGAAATATTTCAGATGTGGTGGATAGGCGAGGGGCAGACTCTTCCTTTTGATGAGTTAGAGAAGATCTTTAAAAAGATGACTACATACTGCGAGAAGAAAGCAAACAGTAAAGATCAGACACATATTGAATCACAATTCATCAGCTACGAAGCAGATGTGAAAGCTAAATAGTTATGTCAAATCCCGATTCATACTATTCACGTTCGGAAGTCAGTAATTCAGATCTGACAGAGCTTAAAAACTATCTTTATCCCCGTGTTCAATACGGGGATAAAGAAAAGGCTTTCAAGTTCGGTACTCTCGTAGATGCTCTTATCACAGAGAATGACCGTGTCCGGTATGACAAGCTGATGGTAGACGATTACTTGTATACGACAGAAGAATTTGAGCTAGGGCTTGAAATGCGTAAGGCGCTCCGGAAAGAGGCGGAGAAAGATCAATTCCTGGCTGTCGTGTTGGCGCAATCTGATACACAGAAGTTCATGGTAAATAAGCAGCAGGAGTTCTATTATGGAAATTTTGCCTACCATCTTGATACACGATGTAAATGGGATTGGTGGTTGTCTGCTTACAATTTTGGAGGTGATTTAAAAACGACTTTTGCAGAGTCACAGGCGCAATTTGATGAAGCTATCGACTTTTTCGACTGGGACCGTTCCCGTGCCTGGTATATGGATATTGCAGGGAGCAATAGAGATTTCATCTACGCAATCTCAAAAAAGAACTGTAAAATCTTCAAGCATTTTATCACCGACCGTAACCACCCTACGTATATCAAGGGGAAAGAGAAATACGAGGACCTTGCTTTTAAATGGTGGCAACTAATGGTTTAAATATATTTTAAGTGAAAACAATATGAACTTACTAATCACTCCAAAAGAACAAATTTTGGCTGAATTACAAAATATTGATTCTTTTCTCAATATCACAATGAGCGAAAATGCTGAAGAAGCCGTACAGCGTGGCAATGACCTGGCTGTATATGTTGCTCGCTCCGGCAAACTGCTTGCAGACTCGAAATACTGGCTTAATGAGACAATGAAGTCCGAGGTCATGCAAACACTCGTTGATACAGCTAAAAATGCGAAAGCGACAGCAACAGCGATAAATGCCCTAATTAGTTCTTTATGCCGGGAGGAGCGATATCTCGTCGATTGGTGCGAACGTTGTAACCGGACAGCAACACATCAATTATCATGGTGTGTAACTGTGATAAGTAAAGCAAAAGAGGAAATGAAAATGGCCGGAATGCATAACAACAAAAAGTAATTATCATGAAAATTTTAAGAAAAATTACAATCGGACTGGCCGTTGTCGGCCTGTTTACAGCATTATCTTTTTCTCAAAGAGAAGATGCAACATCAAGAGAAATAACTACGGCTGCCGTCATGGGAGTTGTATCAACATTTAGTATTATCACTTTATCAACCAAAGAAGATTATGGAACAAGTAAAAAATGAGATCAAAAAGGCAGTCGTTAAGAAAGATCGGCTGAATGTAGTGTACAATGAGCGTTTTTCTGAATCAAACTACACAAATGTAATAAACAAGAGCTGTGATCAGATCATTCACAGTGATTTAAGAGAAGCGTTTAGCCGTCTTAAATTGCATCTTGTCGTATTGTGTGAGCAGCCGGAAGCATCTAAAATCGATAAGGATAGTTTTACTTCTCCTGGCTATGCAGAAACCTTAGAAAACTATATTATTACAGGTTATGCGAATGACAGTGTCGATGGGGTTTCTGGAATAACTATCATGGGATCCAAACTTCTTCAGTCCGGCAAAGTCGTTGACTTGAAAATCTTCGTTCCTCTCCTTGACGAACAATATCTCTACTACGAAGAATTAAGCATTGATGCAGCTGCATGTGATGCTGAAGTAGAAAGTTACCTATTTGAAGAAAAATGGGGAATTAGACAAGAACGTCTTGATTTCGAAACCGATGAACCAGAAGAAGCTATCATAGTGGAAGAAAAGCCGAAGAGAAAAGGAAGAAAAAAACAGATAGATGCTCCTGCACCTCTTGACGCAACCGCATAACTTACAATCACCATAGGGGGAAATTATCCCCCTATAAAATACTCTAAATCATGAATATTGAATTAAAAGGAGATAACTTTGAATTATCATTCAAGTATAAACCTTCTATTGTAGATCGAGTCCGACAAATTCCCGGAAGACGTTTTGACGGTGCAAAAAAAGTTTGGATAGTTCCAGCTCGGAGTAAAGTTGACCTTGAAAGAATGATTTATCAAATACGGCAATTTGAGAATATCAATTGGGTAAATGGTACAGAAAAAAAGGAGGAGGATATCGCTTATGATATTCCGGAATTACCTGATTTAACCGTTCCGCACAATTTGAAAATTCAGCCTTATCCTTATCAACTTAAAGGTATTGCACGTGGTTTGCAACTTAAACGATTTATGAATTGCGATGAACCAGGCTTGGGGAAGACATTACAGAGTATAGCAACAATTAACCTCGCAGACGCTTTTCCTTGTCTTGTTGTATGCCCTTCATCATTAAAAATCAACTGGCTACGTGAATGGGAGAAGTTTACGGATAAAAAGGCGATGATCCTAACCGACAAGGTACGTGATACATGGACTTTTTTCTTTCAGACAGGAATGCACCAGGTATTTATTGTTAACTATGAATCATTAAAGAAGTACTTTGTACAACGTATAAAGAAAGCTGAAGGCTGGACGCTGCGAGATGTGGAATTTAGAAACTCAATCAATTTATTCAAGTCTGTTATCATTGATGAAAGCCATCGTTGCAAATCTGCATCAACCCAGCAGGCTAAGTTTTGCAAAGGTATTTGTACCGGCAAAGAATGGGTTATTGAATTGACGGGAACACCGGTGGTAAATCGGCCTAAAGATTTGATTCCGCAGTTGGCTATTTTAGATCGAATGAACGATTTCGGTGGATATAAACCATTTGTTGATAGATACTGTTCCGGACAGAGAGAAGCATCAAATTTGAGAGAATTGAATTTTAACCTATGGAAGTACTGTATGTTTCGTCGTGAAAAGTCACTTGTCCTCACAGATCTTCCCGATAAAATACGGCAGGTGAATACTTGCGAAATCACAAATCGAAAAGAGTATATGGATGCAGAACGCGACCTTATTATGTATCTACAGAAATACAAGGACGCTGACGACGATAAGATAGCTAAGGCAATGCGCGGTGAAGTGATGGTACGTATCAATATTCTACGGCAGATCTCCGCTCGCGGCAAAGTACGTGATGTGATTGAATTTGTGAAAGACTTCCGGGAGAATGGAAAGAAGATAATTCTCTTTTGTTCGCTTCATGAAGTTGTAGATCAACTGAAACGTTACTTTCCCACTGCCGTATCTGTTACCGGAAGAGACTCACAGGACGAGAAGCAAAGAGCCGTAGACGCTTTTCAGAACAACCCGAAAGCAGATATTATCATTTGCTCAATAAAAGCCGCTGGTGTAGGTCTTACCCTTACAGCATCAAGCAATGTAGCCTTTGTTGAGTTTCCCTGGACGTATGCAGACTGCTGTCAATGTGAGGACCGGGCACACCGTATCGGGCAAAAGGATTCTGTAACCTGTTACTATTTTCTTGGCCGTCGGACGATAGATGAGAAGGTTTATCGAATCATCCAGGAGAAAAAGAATATAGCTAATGCTGTAACTGGTTCTACCGAGGATATTGAAGAAAATATCGTCGATATGGTTGCACGTATCTTTGATACTGATTATGATGATGAATAATTTAAGTCAATAAAGAAATGAGCAAAAAAATCTCCATAAAAGTAACTGAAGCACAACCGCTTCCTTGCCCTTATTGCAATGGTTTTTACGGTTATATGGAAGAGCATGATTTAGTCGATTGCTGCTTCGATATAGATATTAATATTTATGGCGATACAGTAAATCCTTGCATTTCAATTTATAATGAGGTTAAATCATAATAGAAGAATTATGAAGAAAAGTATAGTTGTAAAGAAGGCAAAGCCTATCTGTAAATTAGAAGGGCTTACAAGAGTAAAAAAGCATAAAATTGATGCGTATTGGTTTGAGAATGTAAACGATATAGAGGCAACCCTTGAACTTGGATATGCTTGTACTTCTGCTGGAGATAATGGAGCTATAAACGTTTGGAAAGATGATGCAGGGATAATTCGTAGTGAATTAATGCGACACTGTGTTACTATTGAAAAAAGAACGTTCGCAAGTTATTCAGAAGCAGAAAAATGCGTTGGCGACTGGCTTGAAAGGATTAATTAATAACAATAAAGAGTATGAATAAGGAAGAAAAAATATGCACCATCATAAATGGTCATTTTTCGTATATATTAAAAGTAGACGGAATTGAAACATCGTTTACGGGTAGCCATAATGCAGACTACTTTGAAGAACATTATAAAAATCTTGGATACGAAGTCATTCGTATAAACCATGAATAAAATTTGAGTAAAATAATTCAGTAATGAATATGAGAACAATAAAATTCAGAGGTAAAAACTTATATAATAACGAATGGATATTTGGTGACTTGATTCAGTACGAAAGTGGTGAAATGGCTATTTTCAGCAAGAAACTTTCCCAATATGGATGCGAAGCTACTGAGATGTTTAATAGAAGTAAGGTAGAAACTACAACTGTGGGACAATTCACAGGCTTATTAGACAAGAAAGGGATGGAGATCTATGAAGGGGATATTCTTCACACTGTTACATTTGGTTTTGAACCAGAAGAATATACTGCAATTATCCTATATGATAATTGCCGCTTTCAACTATCTAATGGTCGAAATTTATTCTATTTCGGGCAATCTGACCTTACAAGAATGGATGATACTATCGTGATTGGTAATATCTATGATAATCCCGAATTAATTATCCCATAACAAGAACTGATATGAATAAATTATATTTCATTGAGGATTAACTATTAACAAAAATAATATAGAATTAAATGAAGCGTCCACAGAGCAATGGGTTATTTGAAGTTACAGGAGGTCAAGAGAAAGAACGAGGTTTCTGCTGTATGAAGCTGATAACTTTCCTCTCCGCTAATAATGTAACAGATTGGGATGAATGGCATGGAGCGCATCTTTCTGCTATGTCAGGAAGATGCCCGTATGCTTCGCAATGTCCGATTCATAAGAGAACGATAACAGCAGTAGGTAGAAGACCAATACAATTTAGCTTATTTTGAATTAATGACTAAAGAAAAGTGTATTTTATGTGGAAAGGAAACGGTGTCGGTTATTAAAACCGATACCGGCTTTATGTGTTATAATTGTTATGCAGATCAGCGTAATCCTCCACGTTCAAAAGAAGTACATAATAACGAGGAAGCTTGCATACAAACAGAGTTCTTTAAACTTATTCCTCTATATTTTCCTAATATACCTGACAAACTTATATTTGCCGTTCCGAATGGTGGAAGTCGTCATGTACGGGAAGCTGCTAACCTGAAACGTCAAGGAGTAAAGCCAGGTGTTTCTGATGTGATCGTACTTATTCCCAAAAAGGGTTTTGCTTCTCTTTGTATAGAGTTTAAAACGAGGGTAGGGAAACAGTCAGAAGAACAGAAGGAGTTTCAAAAACAAGCGGAATCATGCCGTAATAAGTATGTGGTAGTTCGAAGTGCATCACAGGCAATCGAAGAATTACAAAAATATCTTTCTTAATAGAATTGAAATATGTAATACTGAAATTCCACAGATTGAAATAGCTTTTATATGATAGGGGAGAGGGCATCTGTTTTTTTTATATCTTTGCTCTAAAATTACAAGTATGACATTTGAAGAAGCAGTTTCTTTGGTTGACAGAATTAAAGATCAGGTTGTCGGAGCTCCTGTAAAAGGTAGGCTCATTGAATCTTTGTTCATTGGGCCTACAAACTGGGAAGAAATGCATGTTTTTATGAATATCTGTCTTCAAAAAGGGGAAGATGAAGCTATTGACGAGTTTATTGGAAAAAGTTTCTCTGTGTATGGTAGGTCTGTAACCTATATTAATCCGGATCTTCCTCGGTGGGATGTAACAGTGTTGGATGACTGGGAAAAAACTATTTATAATTAAAAACGAGTATCTTTAGTGAGCAAACCCTGACCTCTTTTGTTCTTAATGAAAAGAAGCAGAGTTATGAAAAAACAAATAGAAATACATAAAATAGATATATCCAGCAATCTGCCGCTTAAATTTGCAGATGAAGGTATAAAGGCCGGTTTTCCTTCACCAGCACAAGACTATTTGGAACAGGCTATAGACTTGAATAAAGAACTTATTCGACATCCGGCTAGCACATTTTACGGACGCGTAGTCGGAGATTCAATGAAGGATGAGGGAATAGAAGAAGGTGATATACTTGTAATTGACAAGTCACTTGAATTACTGGATGATGATCTTGCTGTGTGCTTTATAGACGGGGAATTTACTGTCAAAAGAGTAAGATTAGAACCTGATGCAGCTTGGTTGGTTCCTTCCAATCCTGATTATCCCTTGATTAAGGTAACAAGAGATAATGAGTTTATGGTGTGGGGAATAGTAACTTATACAATTAAAAAGAATCGGAGGAAAAGATAATGTTCGGATTGATGGACTGCAATAACTTCTACGCTTCCTGTGAGCGAGTATTTAACCCGTTGCTTAATGGGAAGCCTGTCGTCGTACTTATTAACAATGATGGGTGTGTTATTGCACGATCCAATGAAGCCAAGGAACTAGGTATAAAGATGGGAGTACCTGCTTATCAGATTAAGGATTTGGTGAGTAGTCACGGAGTTGCTGTATTCAGCAGCAATTATACGCTGTATGGAGATATGTCCGGTCGCGTAATGTCTATTTTGGCAGGATTAGCACCCGAACTGGAAGTTTATTCTATTGACGAAGCATTTATCAACCTTGATGGCATTCAGGATATTCAATCGCTTGGAACAAGAATAGTAAACCAGGTAACACGTGGTACCGGTATTCCTGTTAGTTTAGGTATTGCACCTACAAAGACGCTTGCAAAGGTAGCAAATAAGTTTGCAAAGAAGTATCCAGCTAACAACCGTCTTTGTATCATTGATACAGAGGAGAAACGAGTCAAGGCCCTACAACTGACGAATATCGGTGATGTGTGGGGAATCGGACGTAGACAAGCAGCAAAGCTCGAAAAGCAAGGAGTGAAAACAGCATACGACCTTACGCAGCTTTCCGGTGCATGGGTATGCAAGAATATGACTGTTGTAGGAGAACGTACATGGAAAGAGCTTCGCGGTATATCCTGTATTAATATGGAATCAGCTCCACCGGCCAAAAAGCAAATTTGCACTTCACGAAGTTTTGGCAAGATGCTCACTGATATAGACACAATGGCTGAAGCAATAGCAACACACGCTTCCACCTGTGCAAGAAAACTCCGGAAACAAAAATCTTATGCAATATCCCTGATGGTGTTTATCCACACGAATAACTTTCGGGAAGATCTTCCTCAATATTGGAAAAATACCGTTCTACATCTTCCGGTACCAACAAATGATACGCAAGAAATAGTACATTATGCGCTGATTGGACTAAAAACAATATTCATGAATGGCTATCAGTATAAGAAAGCCGGGGTTATCATCACCGAAATAACTGAAGGTGCCCAGCTTGGACTTTTTGATTCAGTGGATCGTGAAAAGCGAGAAAGACTTCAACAGGCAATAGATAAGATTAACGGAGAACATAACCAACTCGTGAAATTAGCAATTCAAGGAACAGGGAGAGACTGGAAACTTAAACAAGAACAACTCTCCGGGCGTTATACTACTGATATGAATCAGATTATAAACATTAATTGTAAATAGTATGTGTTTCCATAATTCCATGTCAGCAAAAGCCATTAAGCTGGCCGCCCGGTACGGTCGTAAATCGGATATTGTTGAAATATATCAAGATATGCTAAACGAACAGTACCATGTGAATGCTTTCAACTTCCCCAAATATCCTATTATCACAACCGCGGATGAAATACAAGTTTTCAACTGGGGGCTAATCCCATTTTGGACGAAAGATGAAACTAATGCTGATGAGATACGGAGAATGACGCTTAACGCACGGGCGGATACGATATTTGAGAAACCTTCTTTTCGTGAACCGATAATGAAGAAGCGATGTATCGTGCCATCAACCGGCTATTTCGAATGGAGACATGAAGGGAGCAAAAAAATACCTTATTACATATATCTGAAAAATGAACCTATCTTTTCGATGGCAGGTATTTACGATCGTTGGCTAGACAAAGAGACAGGAGAAGAATATGATACATTCTCTATTATTACCACTGACGCCAACCCTTTGACCGATTATATCCATAATACGAAACATCGGATGCCGGCTATCCTATCTAAAGAGGACGAAGAAAAATGGCTGGATTCTGACTTACAGAAAGCGGATGTTACTTCTTTACTTAAACCGTTTGATGCTAATAAAATGGACGCTTATATAATAGAGAGAGATTTTATTAAGAAGATTTCAACTGACCCAACACAAAAAGCATAAAGAGGTAGTAATCCCCCTTTTATTTTTTAGCTTCCTTAGAAAAAAACATTATTTCACCACTTAATGCATCCTTGAGTATTGCTTTTGTTATACTCCTCGCATCAAGAGTTATTAATGTCTGTTTATGTGTCTTGCTATTAATAAATTTGACCGTTTTTATTTTTACTTTTCCCCAATTACAGGTAATAACATAAGCGTTCTTAAAATCAAATACCTGTGCTGTTTTTTGAGGAAGTTCACTTTCTAATTTATCAAAAGTCGTAATAATATTACCTTTTTCATCAAGAATGTCATCTTCAGCGGTATCTAAAGGAAGATAATCTTCTCCCCAATCATCACCTCGTTGCGAAAAATGGGCAATGAAATTTCTATATGATAGCCAATTTATATTATTTGCTTTTGCCCAATCATTATCAAGTGAAAAAAGACGTTGGGTAAGAGATATGCCGAAACTAAGATTTATTTCTGCTACTATGCAATCATCTTCTTCACTAGGAGTTCTTAATTCTTTTAGATTAATTCCGCATGAATCTGCTATTTTTTTTGCTCCAGCTTGGTAGCCTTTTGGGGTTATCATAATTCCTTTAACATCAATAAGGTCAGCCAATACACCACGAAATGCATTTACTTTATCAACAGAGAGCTTACGGTTATAATTTTTACATTCGATGGCTACTTTGTGCTGAATACCAGCTATTTTATACTCCCAGTATACATCAATTTGATGTTTTTGTCCTGATTTACCAGTGAGCTTTATATTGTGTTCAACATTAGTAGTAATACCATGAGCATTAACTAACTCCTGATATATTTCTTGTGTGAATCTTTCGTATTCAGTATTTGGATTCATGAAATTCTATTAAATTTCGTAGTCAATGAATATATAGTTTATTGAGCTGATATCATCTTAAAAAAAGAGATATTTTTTTCCTTCATAAAGTTTTCTAAATCAACATTCAGTCGTTTATCAAGTTTAATTTCTTTGTTCCATATTGGAAATTTCCTATAAAGAATAATATATTCCAATAATAAAAGAAACTCGACATTTAAAGGGTTATCATCTCCTGTGTTATACCAACATATTTCTAATTTAGTAATAGATGTCCCCATTAAATCAGGCCATAACTTGTTTCGGTAAACTAATTTTCCAGATTCATTTTTTTGCTTTCCATAGATTCTTCTTTTTAATCCACCTTTACGAGGTTTGGGCTTATTATTTTCATCAAGGTGCCCAGAACTTCCGATGTACATTACTTTTTTTTCATTTCCACAAAATCCATATACTATATATACTCCACAGCATTCTTTGGGAATTTGTGAATCCATGCATTTTGTTTTCAGATCTTCTCCAGGCTTAAAATAGAAAGCCCCATTCTCATACATTTTTAATAGGTCAAACATAGTTTTTAAAGTTTATGCAAACATACAAATCAAGATGGACTTATCAAATAAAATTCAAATAAAAAAAGCCCCGACTACACTTAGTCGAGGCTCATTCCTTTTGGAGTAAATAACGTATTGTCTCCCGCTTTCGAAAATTAGCAACTTTTCCGTAGAGAGATGATACAACAGACATCCACGTCTGTACACAAATATACTATTATTTTTTTTAATTTGAATACTATTTGCCAATTATTTATGAAAATGAAGATTAACGATTCTAATATTTTGTAGAGAATATAAGAAAAGGTAGCCTAATATGTTACCTATTTATTATAACAGATTTTGCGAACACTTCCCCTTCTTGAATACTTATTTCTTTGTACCCCAATTAACTTACATCCTTAAAATTCTCAAAATGAACATCTATTGTATACTTTTCTTCTATTATTTTATTCATTAGAGTAACTGATATAGGAATGGCAATGCCATATCCAAGGTTATCGTATCCTTCACCTTCAGCCTTAGCATCACTTATCGCAATGCCAACAATTGAACCTTGTTTGTTTATAATAGGTCCACCGCTATTTCCTCCAGTGATTCGAGCCGTTATCAACATGAGTTGTGTAATATCTTTAGTAAACATCTCATCTGCAATTGAAGTAATAGCTCCACGGGAAGTTGCAAAACGGACTTTAGCTATAGAAGAGATCGTAGCTTTTTCAACAGTAAAGAATTGCAAGAAACGTGGAATCATCGGATATCCCATTACAAGAATCTCATCTAAAACATGAGGTTCTTCAATGAAAACTTGTATTGCTTTTTGATTTATATCAATATATGCAATATCTACTGCGGGATTTTTACTCACATAAATTTTAGCTTTACTTAATACCTCCTGACTATATCCAGGAATAGAAACAGACCTGCCATCTTCCAGGCAATGTCTTGCAGTAACAATACCATTATGGAATTTAAAGCAACTACCTATCATAGGTGTTCCATCTTCTTTATAAGCAATTATGGGAATAACTTTGTCTTCGTAAAATTTATAAATATATTCAAATCCATAAACTACAGAATTAAAGAAATGAAGGTTTCGTTCTTTATCTGATGTAAATGCTTTTAAATCAGCAGTATTGAGGTAGTTATTATTAATTCCAGCAACACCTCCAGAGCTAACTCTTGACATATAATTATTATCACAAAGAATCTCGCAAATTTTTGTAATAATATTGGGGCTCAAAAAACTTTCCCCAGAAGGGGTGTTTAAATGACAAAACTCTGATACGCTTCTACCATTAATACCATTCGATATATTGAAATACTCTAAAATATCAAGTATTAATTCTTGATAATGAATATCATAATCTTTAAATTCTTTCATTTTAATAATAGAAAACAGTTCAACATAAAACAAAGATATTGATTATTTTGTACTTAACAAAATGATTGCAACTACAATTATCGTAATTATAATTACGAACACCCAACTACCTAGATTCATTTTCATTAGTTGCCACCGAGTTAATTTCTTTTCGACCGGATACGGAATCAAAATACTATCTGTCTTATGAACATATGTAGTGTCCCGGATCAACTTATCTTTATAAACAATCCGATAACGATCTCGAAAAACTGTATCCCCTTTTAACAATATAAACACACTGTCAAGTATATGAATAGAGTCACGTTTAAACCTATCTTTATATTTAACTTCAGTTCTTGCACTCTCCACTGGAACATATTGAATATTTCGACACGATGTGAACCATAATGCTGACATCAGCAATATGGTAATATAAATCAGCCGTTTCATGGTCGAACTACTATATTGTGTAAGAAGCTGGAAAATTCACTCCTGACATCGAAGCAGGGACAAGCCTTGATATATTCCCTAGACTCTACCTCTCCGCTGCCGTCCAGATCTGGCGAAGTATCACGGTGTCCGAGTACTTCAATTATAGGATATTCCTTACAGAGCTTCACGACCAATTCGCGTAGTGCTGTCCTTTGAGCTGGAGTACGTGTATCTGCAGGTTTTCCAGATGCGTCCAAGCCTCCGATATAACAGATGCCAACACTATGCTTATTATACGAAGACTCTGAAAATCCTTTGGTATTACAATGTGCTCCGTCAATGCTTAACGGTCGCCCATTCTCTACCATTCCGTCAAGGTCAATGACGAAGTTATAGCCGATCTGATTGAATCCCCGAGCCCGGTGCATCCGGTCAATATCTTTGGCTCGTAAATCCTGTCCGGCACGCGTGGCCGAACAATGGATGATAATTGCATCAATTTCCTTCATTTTGCACCTCCTTTTTGTAAGTAGTTCGTTAGATATGGTATGTTCTTTATAAACTCAACACTTAGAACATAATGCAGGAAAGCTACTACCTTGTAACCATTACTAGAGTTAGGGAGAATCTCTTTTATGTTTCGAAGAATGTTCACCCCGTAGAAATAGAAAACGCTATACGTAATAAATGAGACACATTGTAGCGCACCTTCCAGATTTCCCTTGTGTTCACCTATAAAGTAGATGCAGCTAACCAAGGCAAAGAAAATAGTTGCTTCTACGATACACCTCCAAGCTTTTTTAAAAGAAAAACTCTCATGATTGATAAGGAGTGCAGTAAGCAGTCCACAAATGAAATTAAGAGCAAATACTGCAATAAGACTTTTGATCTCCCCAGAGATAGGATTGAGATAGGCAGCTATGCCGGTTATTAATCCAATGAGTAAGTTTTTGAAATAATCCATAATCATATATTTAAAATATTAATACTTCATTTCAAGACCTCGCTACAATCATCGATGGCTGTTTGAAATACTTGTTTGACTTCTCCGGGAGTCAGCCCGTGAGCTTCATGCAGAGAGAAACCGGTCACCCCATTTCTTGATGTATTGAAGAATCCGACTACCGTTTCATCCTTGACAATCTCGGCAGTAATATCTTTCACCGCTTCGGTACCACGGGTTGACATTCTGTATTTAACCCTGATAACATCCGTAACCTTAGTTGAAGTGGTGCTGTTAGTTGCTGTAATGTTCATTCTTTGTTTTCTCCTTCTATTAAATCATAAATTTGTCCGTATGTACCTGCTGTGAGATATTCTCCACAAATCTCTTTTAAAAGAGCAGCATCTTCTGTCTCAATATTAAGTACTCCACGATTGCTAATAATCTGTTGTAGCATTTTGTATGCTCGTAACTTCTTGGAAGTTTCCATATTCTTCTGTGGATTAGAACCAGCTGCAAATAATGCCTCTGCAACCAAATCACGGACAGATTTCTTACTTTCTTTCCCATTCACTAATTCAATAAACTCCCGACCTCTAAAGTCAAGCAAGTTTCTGTTTAAATTTACTTTCATTACAATTTTATGTATTTGTCATTTCTACTACCATACCTTTTATTATACGTATTTTTTGTTTGTAGATCTTTCCAGGAGAGTCCAGATTAGTGATCCATACATCGGATAGTACAGATAATGAATTACCATTGCCATCCCTTGGGTAAAATCCGTTTGCAGAAACATCACCCAATACCTCTACATTCCCATCAAAATATCCAGCATAAATGTAATTACTTGGATATGTCGGTTTTGATTTAGAAGAGCCATAGATGGCTGCACTTCCTCCCGCTGTTGCTCCTACTGCACAAACACCAAATTTACCATCAGTTGCAGCATTAAAGGTCACATTAATAACACCTTCCTTTGCATTTCCAGAACCGAGCTTTAAACTTCTTGATGTTCCTCCGAAATAATCAGAACGTGTCCATACAAGACGACCACTTTCAATAGTAAAGCCACCAATAAAACCTACTTCTGCATCAATTCTACGGACTTTTATCAAGTCAGTATTTAGGTAACCGCCTACCACAATGGTAGTGCCTAACTTCGCATATTCAACAGCATCTTCAAATGCCAACTTTCCTAATCCGTCCCTGTCAATCTTGGAGTTAATCACTGTCTGCAGGTCACTATGTAGTGCGGTGATTGTAACAGCACCTTCTAGGTTAATCTTTGAAGAGTGAATAGTCGTTTCACCTGCCGCCTGGTTGATATAAGATATAAGCGTATTGCCATTTTCCAGCTCTTTAGAAGCATAAATTTTATTTCCATCGGCCGTGGTAATCCATCCGGCAGTATCTATCCTCTGCGTTAAGCTATCGACCCGCGTCACCTGTGCGGAGATTTGAGTATTGAGAACTTTCAATTCAGCGAAGCACTGATCTGAATAGTCTTTCAATTTATCCTGAATAGCTTTATTCGCAACTTCAACCGCTGTATTGAAACTAGCCAAGGCAGAATTAAACAGGGCAAACTTATTATCTACATTCCGCTTTTCCTCAACGGTTGTCTGTCCGTCGGTAATGGCTGTATTGATTGCAGCAATAAGATTGTCAATAGCACCAAATAGAGATATTTTAGCATTAAGCAAACCTGTTTTCGCTTCACCTTCCAGATATGAATTTGCGTACAGTTTGTTATAGGTAGCTTCGACGGCTGCCCTTGTATTTTTGACTGTATTTAGATACTTCTCAATGGCTAAAGCCTCTGCTTCCGTAATAATGCCGTCAGCAAATGCTCCGTCCACATAGTCGTGTAAACCACTAACTGCGCTGTTTGCCTGTTCCGCTGCTTTGCCAGCGTCTTCTGCGTCTTGTAAGGCTTGCAATGCTTCTTTCATAGCGGCATCCGAGAACTCCTTTAGCTTATCCTGAATAGTTCTATTTGCAGATTCTACGGCTGTATTGAAATCAGCATAGGCACTATTGAAATAGGCAAAATTGGCATCAACGTTTTGTTTCTCTTCCGGTGTTGTAAGTCCGTCTGCAATAGCTGTATTAATTGCATTTATCAGGTCTGAAATACACCCCATAAGGGTAACTTTAGCATTTAATAAACCCGTTTTGGCAGACCCGGATAAATACACATTAGTGTATAGCTTGTTATAGGTAGCTTCAATCGCCGCCTTTGCATTATTAATCGTATTGATATACTTTTCAATAGCTTTCGCTTCGGCCTCCGTAATAATACCATCGGCAAATACTCCATCTACATAACCATGAAGCCCTTCTACTACATTATTGGCCTGTTCTGCTGCTTTACCAGCATCTTCAATTTCTTTGTGAGCTGCTTCCCATTCAGACAGATTTTCCAATCCGGACGATCCGGTTTTAATTTGAATATTTCCGCCTATTTCACCTTTTACCAAATTGAAATACGTCTCCCCATCCGGGGAAATTATCTGTTCAGTAGTTATCCGTCCCGGCAGAATCTCCGTAAATCCATACAGTTCAACAAAACTGCGATCACCTTCATACTCGCTGTTGAGGACACCGACTAGGAAGTGATAATATCCTGCTATGCCCTCCATCTTAATAGCCGTTTCGCTTAGAAGAAACGTACCGGTTTGATTCTCATTGCTACATTTAACATATAGATAAAACTTCTTTGCAGGGTCAATGAGTACCGGAGAATCATAATTAGCCATATCCCAATACTTATATTCATTGGGCTTGTGGGAAGATGAAAGAGTACTAATTCCTAGCGTCATGTGTTGGAGAATACCTGCCGGAGCATTCAGAATTCTTGTGTTGGCATTATAAGTAATATTGTGAGATATCTGTGCCGGATTCGTTTTTGAGTTCACAAACCGGAACTGCAAACTTTCATCACCTACAAGCAGTTGCATAGTTGAAACAGTTATCGGATTGACAGATCCAGAGAAATTCAACAATGCATCTTCCAGCATCGACATCGTTTCCTTTGCGTCCCGGAACCGTCTCTTGGTAAACTGCAAAGCATCTTTGTATTTACTATCGACCGTTACCTCGTTTGTCTCAATCTTATTCAGATCACTTGAAACAGATGTGCCTACCGGTTCGTTAGAAAGTTCAATTTCGGGAGAATACGGATTATTCACAAAACGTTTGATTCCGATCATCCGGATAAGGGAACCTTCTGGATGAAATTGTGTGTCGGAAAAGTCTACGTAACCGCCTAGTTTAATTTTACCACCAATCTGCAACCAGCGTTTTTTAGCCCAAATTCCATCGAGCGTGCCGGTAAATGTGAACTTCTTATCTTCATGCTCGTACAGGTATTTGGCAGCTTCTTTGAATACTTCCCAGCTGGCACCGGTCTGTGTTGTATCGTTGCAGATATAAGCATTCGGTAACTGAATTCCGAACACTGCGTATGTATCACCAGCTTTAGGCCGCCAGACTTCCGGCTCAGGCATAGTAATGCCGTCGATTTCCTGCGGGACAATTTCAAAGCGACGTCCCGCTTTCTTATCCTTTTCCTCATGAATATACTTCACCTCGAACTCTTTCCCGGTGAGCATACCGGTTTGGAAGATAACAGTCATGTTTTCACCTGCTATGAGACAATCTTCAAAATTCAACTCTTGGGGGATATCTTCGTCTACAAAATCATAGAAATTATTCTCCTTATTGACTTCAAGAACAGCACTGACGGTACCGACACGCGAAGGATAAATCTCTGTACAATCCAAGCTATCTTCCTTAGCGGTAGTAAGCTCTTTATCCGCACGCATAACACAGGAGCCGTCCGCATCTGTTTTATAGGTACGCCCTTCATATACTAGAGTTTTAGATTTAGGCAGCAATAGATTCTTTGCTCTGTACGTAGAATAGTCAATATTGCGGTCCGTGGTCTCCACGAGGATTATTTCAGGAGGAATGTCGCCAGATTCCCGACCTACGCCAACTTTGAACCCATGGCCTTTCCCGTAAGACAACTTCAAAGGATTATCCTTGTTGTATTCAACTTTACGTAGATGAACTGTCTTTATCTGCTTTCCATCTATAGTTTCTTCAGTGATCTGCCATTCTGTCTCGTATATATCTGCCAGTTGATTCAGAGCATCAAGAATATAGGTATGACTGTAATTGATTACTTTCTCTGTTCCTTCAATACAATCACCGACTTTCCAACCGGTACCACGACGATTCAGATTTTCAACTAGTAAGCGGAGATGCTCATGTGCTTTTGCTGTATATGAGAATTTGATACTATTATCAACAGTATGCCGTACTTTCCACAAGGTTGCGTCCGCTCTACCGGTTTCGAGAATCAGAGTGTACTCAAAGTTACGTTCACCATTCTTCTTTAAATTTGAATCCTTTTTTAAGAAGTATCGTTTCCCGTAGAAATCACACCAAGAACCGACCGGAATTTCAAGATATCCGGGATGGGAAAAATACAAAGTAAGTGTATCTTCTCCCATGACAGCTTCATAAGAGTAACTTTCATCCTTTACTTCGATTTTTATTTCCTTATCGTCACTATATAAAATCATATTACCTTTAGAATTATATCCTAAAATATAAATGTCAAATAGAAATATATTAGAATAATAGGCATAAAAGTAAGGAACAGATAAACGAATCAACAATAATATGATACATTAGATACGACATTAGCAGCATTGTCGTGAAATAAAATATGATACATTGATTTTAAAGGAGTAACATTAGAGGAGGAGAGATACACTTGCTATATTAACCAAAGTTCTCTCGGGACTAAGGCTATTTTATTAGAAGCTCAAAATCTCGGACAAAATGGATATGCAAAATACTCAAATGGTCTACTAATTCAATGGGGAAAGCAACCCGGTTCAACGGTTACCACAACTACAATTTATATGCCTCTTTCCTATTATGATACAGATTACATTGTTCAGGGTTGTATCATTAAAGACGCTTATGACGGAAACGTATATACTGCCACACCATTAATTAATCCAACAGTGAGTAGCTTTAAAATGGATAGAAATTTTGGTTCAAGTTCAGGCACAGGAGTTTCTAGGGCAAAGTATAGTTGGATAGCAATAGGACGTTGGAAATAAACTAAAAAAATAAGAATTATGAAATATTGGAAACAAGGATTTTATGACACCCTGATAGACGGTGCAATAGAAATTAGTGAAGAGTATTACAATCAGTTATTAGCCGGTCAGTCTGCCGGTTTACTGATAGTTGAAAGTAAACAGGGCTATCCTGTTCTAGTTGAGTATGAATCGACCATCAAGGAAAAAAGAGCGCAAAAATTAAATGAATTGCAACTGTATGATTCATCCGAAGCAGTTAATCAGTTTACTATAGATAACGTATCCGGATGGTTGAATAAGTCTACCCGTGTAAGACTTATGAACTCAATTAATATTGAAAGAGAATCTGGACGATCAGAAACAAGTATTTGGCTAGATGAGACACAATTTATTCTCTCTATTGAGAAGGCTATTGATATGCTGCAACAGATAGAGTTATATGCCCTTGCGTGCTATGATACGACACAAAGGCATATCAGTACTATCAATCAATTAGAGACAAAAGAAGAAATTGAATCATACGACTACTATGTAGGCTATCCGGGAAAGTTAAGTTTCGGAGGATAACCAGTGTGATAATCGTAGTTTTCGATTTCCTCAATTGTCTGCAATGATCTAACTGCTGCAATGTGCGATTGTGTTACATTGTAGCAGTTGAGCGCATACAATTCAATCTCCTGTAGCATATTCAACGCGTCCGGAATTGAAATGACGTGTTTCATTCCAGAGAGCCACAATATCGTATCCGTCTTTCCCGTCTCTTTCTCTACTGAGATTGAGTTAAATAATCCAACACGTGTCGACTTATCCAACCATACACTTTCCCCTTTAAATTTAAAAGAATTGACATTATTCGATTTGTCAAATGATTGTATTTCAGATATTTTCATTTTTATCACTTCTTCGATGTCGTACTCATATTCTACCAAAATAGGGTATCCTTTCTTACTTTCAACTATCAACAAACCGGCAGACTGATCGGCTAATAACTCCTGATAATACTCCTCTGTAATTTCTACCGAACCCTCCTGGGGCTCGTCGTAGAATCCGTTTTTCCAATACTTCATAATCTTAATTTATTTAGTTTATTTCCAACGTCCTATTGCAAACCAAGCAAACTGCCAACCAGTCCAAGCTATTTCTCCTCCGGACGCTATATACCTTGTACCTACTTGAAATGAAGAAATTGTTTTAGTACATAATGTTGGAGCATACACTATAATCTCTGTTGTATTAGCTGATACTCCCGTTAGTTATATGCTATAATTCGTATCATAGAAACTTGTAGGTAGATATAATGAGGAGAATCCTACACCTCCAGCCTTTACTCCCCACTGAATTAATAGCCCATTATTAAATTTAATATAACTTGACGAAGAGCCAAAAGATTTGGTTGTCGCGTTCGATAGATCAGCTAAAGCATACGTAGTCCCGAGAGAACTTAGTAAAGTTTTCTCGGCATCCGTCATGAATTTTCTCGTAGTACTTTCTTCAATCATTGATGCTGGATGAGAAGTCGGATGCTCGTATTTATTAGCTCCTACAGCAATTTCAGTAAGTTTTTCTCGTTCTGCATCCGTCATAAAACGATGAGTTGAATCTTCTTCAATATCCGACGATGTATGTTTATGAGAACTTGAGGCATAACTACCCTTAAGTTGGTATACTGAATCGTGGTTGTGATTTCCTGCCGCCTTACCATTCCAATTTGTCTTTTCAGAATCCGTTACAAATCGGTGCGTAGTATCTTCTGTTACATCTGTTGCTGCATGTTTATGTGAAGCAGGTGCATAATCCCCCTTTGGTTGATACGTAGAATCATGGTTATGGTTACCAGACGCCTTACTGTTCCAGACCTCTTTTTCCGTATCGGTAACAAAACGGTGAGTACTATCAGGAGTTATATCCGTTGCTCCGTGTGTATGCGAACTCGCTGCATAACTTCCGACCGGTTGATATACTCCTACGTGATTGTGATTAGACGGAGAAGCACCGACTTCGGAAGCTGTATAGGATGGTTTACTTGCAGCCTTCGCCCATGCTGATACGTCACTGGCGGGCATGGAGGTTGGGAAATCACTTATTTCAGACTTCTTGTGTGTATGTGCTTTCGGTGTACGGGTATCACTTAACCGAGCATCATTACCTTCACATATTGTCCCTTCCGAACTGCCAAAATTCTTATTGAAAGCAGAACTCTTGGTAAATGCAGGCTCATAGGTCCCGGCATGGTTATGGTTTGACGGAGACGCTCCGACTTCGCTTGCCGTATAAGTTGGCTTACTCACTGCTTTCGCCCATGCAGGTACATCACTTGCCGGCATGGAGGTTGGGAAGTCGGTAATATCTGATACCTTATGCGTATGCGTCAATGGAGGTCGTGCATTGCTTAACCGGGCGTCATTACCCTCGCATACAGTCCCGGCAGTCGTACCGAAATTCTTATTGAAGGCAGTTAATTTGGTGATAATCTTCTCATAAACTGCATCGTGGTTATGAGAGTCCAAAGCGGCTTTCAACGCCTTGCCCTGTTCTGCAGAAAGAACCTTATTACTCCCACCAGTTGTCAGATTATTAACGATATCAGCTATATTGAGCTTCTTGCCTAACTCTGTTGCCATTGTAGCCGCAAAGTTCGGATCATTATTAAGGGCGTTCGCTAATTCGATCAGTGTATCGAGTGCATCCGGAGCTCCGGCTACAAGTGCATCAACTGCAGCTTTCACCTTTGCATCAACACCAGATACTGCATTGTTAGCTGCTATTGCGGCAGCGTTCGCATCGTCCGTAGCCTTTTTTGCTAGACCTGTCTGTGTTACAGATGCATCCTTAGCTGCATTCGCATCGTCTGCCGCTTTTTTAGCCAAAGCGGTTTGGGCTTCCGATGCTGTCTTGGCTGCATTAGCATTGTTCGCTGCAGTCGTTGCAGCATCTTTTGCAGCATTAACACTACCGGCAGCAGCATCGGCAAGAGCAGCTTTATCACCTGCCAAGGTTGCTTTTTGATTTGCGAGTGTTGCCGCTGAATTCGCATTGTCAGTAGCCGTCTTTACACGTCCAAGTTGTGCGGTTGCATCTTCCGTAGCCTGGTTCATCTCATCTACAATGCCGCCATATTCAGCTTTACGAGCTGCTTCCGCTTTAACACGTTCCACTTCCGCCTTAGCCCGGTTAGTCTCATCAACTTTACGAGCTGCTTCGGTAGAATTACGAGTATCTTCATTCTGAACTCTTATATTCTCGGCAGAGGAACGCCCTGATTCAGCAGTAGCACGTGAAGTTTCCGCTGTTGCTCGTTTAGTCTCGGCAGATACACGAGCTTCCTCGGCACTCTTACGGGTATTCTCGGCATTAATACGAGCGGTTTCAGATTGATTACGGGTGGATTCAGCAGAAACACGATCTGATTCATTATTGCCTCTTATGACTTCATCTGCTTTTCTTTTGTTTTCCGCAGTAGTACGTTCGGATTCAGCGGTAGAACGACCTGTTTCAGCGGTTTTCCGTTTATCTTCTTCCTTTACACGTTCCGATTCAGCAGATGAACGGCCAGATTCGGCAGATTTGCGTGCATCTTCATTACTTTTACGTGTTTGTTCTTCCGAAACACGTTTAGCTTCTGTATCAACACGTCCAGTTTCAGCAGTTACCCGCTTGCCTTCCGCTATAACACGTGCTTCTTCAGTAGATTTACGTACGTTCTCATTCTGAACTCTGATCGTTTCGGCAGAGGAACGCCCGGTTTCAGCCGTAGCGCGTGAAGTTTCGGCAGACTTTCTTTTATCTTCCTCGGATGATCGCGTACTTTCAGCAGATCTACGGGCTGTTTCTGCGATAATACGTTCGGATTCAGCATTGCCTCTCACTGTTTCAGCATTCTTTCTAGCTTGCTCGTTAGATTCTCGTGTACCTTCGTCGGTAACACGTTTCTTTTCTGCATTATCCCGTGTGGTTTCAGCGGTAGAACGACCTGTTTCGGCTGTCTTACGTGCATTTTCATTAGTTATACGAACGGATTCGGCAGCCTCCCGGGCCTGTTCTTCACGGGAACGGTTAGCCTCTGCTGTCTGCCGAGATTGTTCGGAAGCATTGCGACGGGATTCAGCAGTTTCACGGGCTGATTCATTACCTTCAACAGTAGCTTCTAATTGACGCATATCGGTAGTTGCCGTTTTTGCATCACTCGTAGCCTTGAGCATATTGTCTAAGGCTGTCTGAACCTTCTCTAAACCAAATTTAAGGCTAGTCTTAACACCGTCTACTATCCGATAACCGATAGTGAAGAAGCCCTTCATGTCGTTGGCTTCGTTCAGTTCTGATATTCTTTTCTTTTTTAATGGCATAGTAAATCAATTTAAATCAATATAAAATTCTCCGTCCTCCGTTATAATGAATTCTCCCGCTTCACTGGCAAGAAGGTAATCGGTTTCTTCCAACCGGAAGCAAGTGAATACGAGAGTAAGCGTAAACTCCCACCATATCCCCCCAAGAGGATTGAAATCATCCGTCTTGCAACTCTTGTAGTAGCAAGGATAGCTTTCAGACCACTCATCACAATAAAATATACGCTCCGCATCGGAATACTCGTAGCCTTCGTCATCGGTCTTTGTAGATAGCTTGGTGAGGTCATGCAAAAGGGCGTCACGGTTACGCCAAAACGTCTTAAAATCCGGTGCACGCATCAAGCATTTGAGGTTCACGTCCTTTGTCTGGAACTTCACATATTCACCGTCGTAGATTGCGCCATCTTGCCTTTTGAAGTTCTGCAATAGGTTTTTCTTGACGGCAGGTGTCTTTAGTATCTCCGTATTCGTTCCTTTGAGGATAAGCACGCCATAGGCGGATAAATCCACACCGTCCAGTTCGTAGCCTTTCGGCAATGGTGTTGACCGGCTCCAGATATACATAATCATCCGGACGGGGGAAGTCGTTGGCAAAAGTGAACTTCGAACGCTGGATACTACTGTATATCTCGAAACTGTTCTGTGAGGAAAGCCGCAGTCTGAACGTTCTTCCAAGGTGTGGAAAGTTGAAGTCATGATAACTACTATCGGATAATAGGGCAACAAAGTCATTGAACTTCCACTCGGAGAAAAAGCCGAACTCAAGAGAGAACTCCCGGCTGTCAAGGGTGATAGAGGACAAGTCAAACTCCTTACCATCTTCTTCTGTCCAGTCGTTGCTATCCGGTGTCTTGGAAGACGGAAAAGCCACCAACTCTCCGTAATTGCCTTGCAAGGTAGCTACACCTAATTCGGTGAATACGTCTTTATTGTCTATGTAGAGTTGCCCTTTCATCGCTTTAATGTTATTCCTTTAGTGTTCAACGTGTCTATTCCTAGCTTTACAGCGTACATGAACTCTCTTATTTCCACAAGGTTAGATGTATAATTGGAGATGTCTGATAAATGGGAAACAATAGTATCATTACACCGAAGCATTTCAGACATATTCTTATCCATATTTATGAGATATGACAGTTTCTCTGCTATCTTCTCTGTTCCAGAATTAATACTCTTAACTTCCTCATTTATAGAATAGGTATGCGAAGTCATTACAGCAAAGCTTCCATCTAGCTTGTCAGCTGAATCTTGCGACATGGAAGCGAATCCTTTCTTTGAAGCTTCACGTTCATCATCATCTTTGTCCCATTTATATACATCAGACATCGCATTACGTCTCGCTTTCATTTCATCAGCTATCTGTTGGCCTTCTGCCTTTAAAGCATTATATTCATCTTCGGTTACCCCTTCGTCCATTGCATTATATAGCTTCTCCCTCCACGCTGTTAATCGGTCCATATATTCATCTTTAAGCATGGAGTTGAGAATAGCATTTCGCATGTATTCCTCGAAGTTATCTGCAAAATCTGCGGAATCAGCATCCATATCAGAAAGTAAGTCCTGAAAGTCTGAACGAAGAGAATCATAATCAATGAGTGTTGTATCAGCTATTTGTTGCTCTAACACTTCTGCAACCTTTCCTACACCATTTGCAATTTGATCGGCATATTTTTGCGTATCAGAATCAAGTTGGGACCAGAAGATACCGGCATCCGATTGCAACTTTAAAAGTTGTTCATCAGTCAAATCAAATAGCCCAGTCATACGACCACCCATTTTCTTTTTAAATTCCTTTTCAGACATGCTTAATGTTTCCGCAGCTTGTTTCCATCCTTCACCGGACATATCATCTACTTCATCATAACCCTTTGAGTGGGACTTTCCAGAAGCACCGGAGTTCAAATACTGCTTGCCCAGCACTTTTGCATTCTCACTTTGTTTCTTTATCTTGGCGATAGCTGCTTCATATACAGCATTTGCCGTGTCTCCCGTAAGAGTTTCCGCTAGCTCAAGTTGCTTCTCAATTACTCGATCAAGGATATTGATATAGGATTCATACGTTTCTTTCGCTTTCTCGTATTTCTCGGTCGTATCGTCCTTACCGAACATATCGAAGATTTTCATGGCTATCTGAACGGCTGCACCAATGATAGCTAGAATAACAGATGCCTTTTCAACTGTACTTATTGCATTAGCAGAGGTATCGGCAGCAGCTTCAACCCCTGCCATTGCAGTTATTGTAAATGAGCCAATACTGCCAATAAGAGAAATGATCTCACCTGCCGGACCACCAATTGATTTACCTAGTTCATCAATTGTATCCGCTAGCTCCGAAATCTGTGCTCTGACTTCTTTTTCCGATTTCTTTACTTGATTATCCTTCTTTACTACTTTGTCTTTAGCCGCATTATAGTTTTCAGTTTTCTTCTTTACTTTATCCAGAGCCTGTGCTTCGGATAAATAAGCTTTTGTAGATTCAATCTTACCGGTCTTTTCATTGAATTTAGAGGACTTGACGCCATTCTCAATCTTAGCGCCACCTTTGACTGCTTCGGCAGTCTGACGGGCATTCTCTAATTCCATTTGCGCATTAGCTAGCTCTTCCTCCGCTTCTGCTAGTTCTTTCTTCTTATCAGATAATGATTGAAACGGATTGCGGCTATCCAACTCATCCATGATAGATTGAATAGTACTTGTATATTCTCGTAGCTGATCAGGAGATAAAACTTTAGCTGCCGCACTCTTCGCATTCTCTAGTTGATTAAGAAGGGAGTTCAATGTTTCAGAAGACGTTTCTTTCAAATTCTCAAATGCGCGAACGTATTCAGGAGATTCTTTCAGCTTATCATAATCCAGGTTCATAAGCTCCATTCCCTTATTCTTTGTTGCTTGAGCAATAGACCGACTAATCTGTTCAACCTGTTCTGTATCTCCATTCTTAACTGCTTGCTTACGTTGTTCCTGCAAGGTGGCAATATCTTCGTTGAATTTTCGTTCAATAGCAAGACGTTGGTCCGTATAGTCTTGATACTGATTCAGCAAATCAGCTAAATCATCCCCACGATTGTACTTTAAATCTGTAGTTTCCTTTTTTTCATTAGCAACTTTATCAAATGTGTCAAACTGTTTCTTTACTGGCTCTGACTTGACATATTCTGATGCATTGAAGGTTTTCTTTTTGTTTTGAGGATTAGCTTCGAAAGCTGAACGAGCTTTTTCAATTTCTTGTAATTTCTTATCCTCTGCTTCACGATCGATAGCCTGTAACTCTAGCTTATGATTGAGTTTCCTTTGTCTAAGGACCTTTTCACTACTTTCTTTGAGCTTGTTGATTTCAAGTTGTTCGAGTTCATTTGCAGAGTCCTCTTTCATGCGCTGTTGCTCTCTACTCTGCTTATTTAGTAGGAGGTTATATTTCTCCTGTTCTTCTCGGAGCTTGTGAGCTTGGTCGTCCTGCTTGGAAGATGAATCATAGACTTTTAATTCTTTTTCAGCCTCCTTTAGCTTCTTGACATTTTCTTTATAAGACTTTACCACAGCAGAATCTATCCCTTTGAATTTTCCAGCATCCATTTGCTTCTTTTGTGCTGAAGCGATTGACTCCAATGCTTTAGTAGCATCTTCTTTTTGTTTTGTCCAAAAGGCTCTATTTTGAATGGCAGCTTTTTTATCTTCTTTATCTTGTTCTTCCTTCGCTTTCTTCTGAATTTCATTTATTTTTTCAACTTCTTCTTTTGCAAGACGAACGGCTTCTGTCGCTTCATTCTTCTTTTTTGCTAACCTGCCTATTTTGATACTTAGTCCAGGATCTTCAACTCCTTCCTTTCTGTTTTTTTCTACTTCGTCGATTGCTTTTTGCCATTCAGCAGTAGCCGCATCCAATTCCTCTTGTTTCATTACAGCTTTAACTTTGATACCCATAACATACTGTTTATATGCTTCTTCATTGAGTAGTCTTTTTGCATCGGTTAGGTCCATAGTTTTAAGCTTCTCTAAATCGAGATTCTTTAAAACGTTTGGCATAATGGATTGAAGTTGTTTATATGCTTCCAATTTCTCGGATTGAGAAGATGTTTCATCTCTAATAACAGAAAGGAATCCTTCTGCCTTACTCTTTAAATCATCCAAGTTCTTTTTTTGAGTCTCCATGGTAGCATTATGTTTTCTCATTGCCCTTTCGGAGTCTGTTTCAGCCGTAGCACATTTGTAAATTGCATATCCAAGTCCAGCAAATGCAGCAGCGGCTAATACATAGGGATTCGTTAGCATAGCTGCAGCATTTTTTAATTGAGCGATGGTTTGTGCTTTTATTGCTTTTGTTAATAAGATGCGAGCAGATGTGTTCTTTGCAATCATTGTAGCCTCAATAGCGTATAGCCCTTTCTTCAGGACTAGATCTGCAGCCTCAATAGCACGCTGTTTGTTGACAATAGCCGTAACTGCTGCATATACTTGTTTAGCTGTACTCACAGCAAGAATGCTTCCTTTATATCCAGCAAGAGCCGTCGTGACGACAACGATCAAAGCTCCTATATTTTTTAATGCTTCTTGAGCGCTTCCATCATTAAAAGCCTCATTCATTGATTGAGCTGCAGAAGATATTTCCTTTAAAATTTCCTTTCCCAGCGGGCGAAGTGCGGCTGTTATATTATTGCCAAGAAGTTTCATCTGATTCTCGGCAGATGAAGACATTTCTTTGAAGGCAGCTTCTGCGGCACCCGATGCATTTTTCATTTGATCCAGATCGGACGCGGCACCTACTGCGTTCTGCCCGGTTATCATTAATGCGGCCTGTAAAGCTTCATCAGTGCCTAATAGTTCTTTCATCTTAGTTGTACTTCCGTTCGCTTCGTTATAGATCAGCTGTAATGCTTCCTGGAAAGAACGTCCGGAAAAGGCTGCATCACCTAGATGGTTAGCCGTTCCCATAATTGCCGCACGTATTTTAGTCATAGCTTCGGCTGTCGGAACACCTTGCTTGGTTATTGATACGACGGCTGCCAGTACGTCTTCAATATCAATACCAAAGGACGAGGCAATGGGAGCGGCTTGAGCAATGCTTCTCCCGAGTTCTCCCATTGTTGTTTTACCGAGCTTGGCTGTGGTAAACAGCATATCAGAAATGTTTTCAGCTTCAGAAGCTCCTTTCTTGTATGCATTTAGAATAGTAGTGATGGCATCCGCAGAAGTAGCAGTTTCTGTAACGCCACCGATTGCTGCTTTTGCAGAAACTTTTAAAATATTCATAGCATCCGCTCCATCATGTCCAGCAGATACAATCTGATATAGTGCTTTAGCTGATTCTACGGCTCCGACTGGAACCTCTCTAGTCATATCAATTACACTATTCATGAAATCGGTAAGACTGCCTTTTATTCCGCTTGAAAGTGTTGCAACTTCCTTCATGCTTTGCTGGAACTGCTTTTCGAAGTTATACGCTTCTTTTGCTGCTTGAGTAAAAGCGATCCCCGCACTAATACCAATCCCTCCGAATACATCAAAAGCGGTAATTTCACCGGCCATTGCCTTAATGATTCCCATCGCTTCCTGACGCCCAGAATATAGCCCTGAATTATCTATACCTGTAGCGAAATATAACGCACCATCTTTATTCTGAATACCCATATATCATTTATTCTTAAAATATAAAGAGGAGGCAAAATTTGGCTATTTCAGGAAGAATCAGCATCTTTGCAGTGTTCTAAGACCAAGGAACAATTTTTTTAATTTACTCTAGGGAGTTGACAAGCCTACTATATTACAAATATAGGCTATCAATTCCCTTTACTGCATAATCCCTAGTGTGAATGAAAGATTATGTTCCTTGGTCGGAAAGAATAGGGAAGAGATAGCCTTTTTCTATAAAAAATCCCCATATCTTCACAGACACAGGGAAATACTCTAAACCAATTTAATAAAAAAACAGTTAACCTAATATATAAACATGACAACAAATTCCCTTAACTATTAGCTTTTCCTTTAATATCTAGATACTTTTTCATTCTGACAGTCTTACCTGGCTCATCAAAAGATGGAAGTTCTATCCATTCGTAATCTATTCCTTCAACTTCTCCACTTTCATCTGTACCTTTATTACGCTCTCTCATCATAAATGAGTACTCCTGAAGCAATATCTCTATTAATCCGTAGCTACTATCCAAAGTCTCATTAAAAGTTAATCCTAGCGCTTCTTTTGCAATAACTAAGAATCTACTCTGATTATATCCTTCCAACTTTCCAAATTCTTTTGAGCGGCTATTATCTCCGCTTCTTCTACTGGGCTCACGTTCCGAAGAGTCGTGATAGATGTGCAAAAAGGGTAATATCCAATGCGGTATATAATCGCATTGAGTAAAATGCGTATATCTTCCCATGTGGTATTATCTGCAAGAACATCTCTAAACCATCCCGGTGGTTCACTTGATTTATTATGTATACCAAGGCAAATAATATCAAGAAGAAGTTCTCCGTATTTATCTATTATTTCCGGGAAATCAGAATTTAGCTCACCTTCTTTTACAATCATCTTATCGATATCCTCTTTTTCTATTTTGAGTAGGAGAGGGCGAATCCGAAACCATGTCCGGACTGTGATAGGTTTTATTACAATGCAATCACCGGGATCCTTTCCTTTAGGGATGGAATTACGGTTAGTGAAATCAAATGGAATTCTGACAGGCTGGCCCGTTACAGATTCCGATTCTTGCTGAAATAAGTTCTTTATGCTCATAAATAATCCAAGGAGCCTAGCCCGTTGTACTTCCAGGCAATATTTCCAGTTATTCGCGACTAACCTTCAATACTTTCAGCTCCATCCTTCAAATAGTTTGCTCCTGCAGGCGGACTCGAACCGCCGGTATCTACATAACCAATGTAGTGCTTTCACCAACTTAGCTATACAGGAATCCAATAAATTATTCTACTGGCTTATCGACAATAGATACAACTTCACGCATAAAGGCCGTCTGTTGTTTTCCGGCTGCCGTGATAGCTGCTTGTATGTAGACACGAACAAGCAACAACTCTGCCTGTTCTGATCCGGGGGCCTGTGAAATCTTAGAGGCAATCTTACCATTAACGATGGTATAAACAACCTTCTTGCCATCTTTAGGTAATGTTTCACACTGGAACGTTTTAGAGATAGAAGGAGTACTAAGAGGCTTTTTCCAGATGTTTTTTCCTTCTTTTGTATCTACTTCACCGCCTGCTAGTTCTTTAAGAACCTCATTTGATGGAGTAGGGATGGAGAACTCGACATAATCTGTTGTATCTTTCACCAGTTCAACATAAAAAGGTTCTTCACTACCTTCTACTTCAATCTTCACTTCTTTGGGATCTGCAAAGTTGAATGCAACACTTCCTTTGGTCGGAAGGGGATAATCTTTGAGATCTGCACCGGGAACGCCGTCACCGACTGTTCCAAATTTAATTCCACCTACGCCCATAGCGATAGGTCTAACTTCTCCTGCCATAATTATTGATCTATTAAAATTTCTAATCTGATATTTGTACAAGCAAAGCCCTCTTTCAGTTCAGGCATTGGAACGCTCCAGAGAACTGTTACTTCTTTACATACTCCGTCACTACTATTGATTGAATCAAGCGATTTTCGCACCTTACGCTTTAATTCTTTCATTCGTTGACGTTGGTTCATTCCATTATCATTCAAGGGAACGAAGATATTGATATTGACAGGCACTTTATTAATAAAGTCAAGTTCATTCAGTTGCAGGTGATTAATAACAATATGCTCACTATTAACACCTGCTTCCGATTTGTCCTTGTAAATCACAACATCGGTGCCCGCAGCGGCCACAGCATTATAAACTATATCTACAGCGTCAAATTCATCCATAATCAAATCTTGCTAAAAACAGATTTCAACGTATCCCTTAGATATTTCTCACATTGTGCGTTAGCACCTGAAACGACTTCATATCCTTTAGCTTCCACGGCTGCCGCATATTCCATTCCTGCAACACCGACTAACACATAACCACCAGTATACGACAGAGAGACTTCTTCTGCAAGCCTACGCCCTTTATACTTACCAGTTATCTTATCAGTTCCTTTATCGCTTTCTACGAAGTTCTCTTTGACAACTTCCCCATCTTTTGCAATTATATATCCGATAGAGGAACGAAGATTACCAGTCTGGTCTTTATATGAGCCACTCCGGCGGGCTACTTCGATAAACTTTTCACCTCCTGCTTGCAGGAAAACAAGCATCTTATCTTCTGCTTTACTTTGAAAATGGTCGAACCAGCGTTCCATTTCATCAAAGGTGAATAGGGGAGTCATGCCGTTTTTCATACGTTGATAATTGAATGTGATTGATAAGGTTCCCAACAGATAACCGGTACATCAATACCCTTTGATGCAACTTTCAAACGCAAAAACTTACTATCTGCCGGCGGTTGCATTTTGGAGTAGAAATAGCCATGTACCTGTGTTTCATCACCAGCCGAATTGTGTTTTAAAACAATTCTTCCATCGCTTACCGGGTCGTAGCGTCCGGGGACAGATATTTCAACCGGTTTCCCAGAAACCCATTCACCATCAACTAAGTGCCCGTTAGCCTCAATAGTAACTATTGCTGTATGTGGATACCGTTTTACCATCTGTTACCAGCTCTTCCTTTGATAATGATTCGTTTCCCAAGTTTAGCAGCTTTCTCCGGCTCCCCGTTCTCTATGTACAGTTGCTTTGCAGTTTGAATATAGAAAGAACGGGGATGAGTGATAGAAAGCTTATTTTCACTGAAATCTTGAGAGTTTACCATCATGGCATACATATCAGCGACACAAAGATTGAATTGCTTCATGTTTTCAGCAGTACATTTCTCTTCGGGATTAACGCTACGCTTTACAAAGACCACCTTATCCAAGAAGCCTTCCATATCCCCAATAGATGGATATTCAAGTATTGTTTCTCTGATTGTTGCCATTATAGTTTACTCTTCATCTGTTTTTTCAGTATCTTCATCGGCCGTCCATTCCTTGGCATCAGTTTTCATGATATACATTGCATCAGGATCGTTGACTACCGGGATGGCATTAGCTTCTGCTTTAGTCCACTCTTTGAACGGTTCAAGTTCAGACCACTTGCTGATAAAAACAAAGTCTTTTTTCAGTGTTGTTGCTTTCTTCTTGTACTCGACAGAATGTTCCGCTGCAATAGGACCATGTTGGATGTCACCGCATTGTAAATCTTCCAAAAAACAGATATTAGCGGCTTCCCATGGATTGATCGTAGTGCGATTATGAGAAGCATCTTCAATACGAACAGCCGGGCTCACTAAGACAATTTGAACACCTTCTGTATTCTCTTGTGCAGAGAGATATTCATTGATAACTTTCTTGGAGATAGTCAGCTTTTCTTTCTGATTGATCCAGCCTTTAACTTTCTCGATAACGGCTTTCTGTTTCTTCAATAAAGCAAATCGATCTTTACGCATCACTACGTACTTAATGGTAACACCATCAGCAGAGGCAGAAACTACTGTATCTTCAATGTCTTGCAATCCGTCTGCAGTGTTTGCATTTGCCCAGTCAGCAGCAGAAACCTTTTTATTTTCATTCTTCATACCACAACCAACAAATTCCTCGGTAACAATACCGTTATTATTGCTTGAGTTTAGAGTGAACCCACCTTTAGACATCAGCTGCATGCACCACCATTCGAAACGTCCACGAACAGCGTTATATACAAAGTCCTGATCTTTGAAAGCGAGGTCAAGGATAGATTTCAAATCCGAATCACCTTCACAATCACGGCTAAGTTGCCGGTATTCGTTCCAGTCGCTTTCATTCATACCACGCTTAACGGCAGTCTTGGGGATATCACCTGACATCTTACCTACAACTTCACGTTTCTTTTGCGGTGCAGAAGAATCAAAGCTGATAACGTCTGCAATAACAGGAGCACCTTTCTCTCCGGTCAAAGTTTCCCATTTCAGAGAATCTTTTTGCTTTACACCGAAAAAATTAGGGAAGAATACCGGCTTAACCTTACGTGAGTTAAGGCGAGCACCCATATTTTTACGGTTCACTTGTTTAATTAAACTTCTTTCCATATATCATTATTTTAATGGATTAGACAAAACGGATAAAACGGAGCAATGCTTTAATAGCGTCGTCAACAGGGTAGGGCATTACTGCTTCATTAACAGTACCACGCACCAAGAGGCCTGACTGCTGGTTAGCTACGGTCACATCAACCTTGTTCATGGTGATAACCTCCGGGGTATACTTGAACTTTGCAGCTTTGGCAGCAGCTTTAGCAGTAACAAGAACTAAGACATCATTAATCTTTGCGGCTCCAATAGCTCCGGAAAGAGTTATTGTGTCATAAGCTGCATTGGTTTTGTCAATTGCAGAGATTACATCAGAAGCTCCGGTTAAAGCACCACCTATTGTAACAGCTTCCCCAACTTTAAACACATGATTCTTTGCGATTTGAATAGCAACAGCATCGGCAGCCGCGGCAGCAGTAACTTTTCCGGTTTTAACAACATGGTAAAGGCCATTAGCATCTTTACCCACAATTACAAGCGGAGGAAGCTCGTCGATGATTCCCTTCAGTTCCGCGCGGGCAATAGTTCCACCGCCCTGAATGTCCTCGATAATCTTTTCGATACCAGGAGCATACTGAAATTCACTTTGTTTTTTTCTGAACATAGCTTTTAATATTAATAATTATTCTTCCAGACCAAGGCTAGCAGTGCCATTATCAGAGCTTTCCTCATCCTCCATTAACTTTAACCATTCCTGTTCGGTACGTTCTTTGGGCTTATAGGAATTAGGCTTGTAACCACCGCCGGCGACCTCATCATCAATAACAGATTGTTTGATTTCGGCAAATTCTTCTTGAAGCTCTTTAATCTGGTCTTCAACAGAAGTTTCAGAATTGACATCAATACGATTAAACCATTTTGCAGGGAGTTTAGAATCTGCAAACAATGCTTTAGCAGATGCCTGCTTCGTAGAAGTAGTGACTGTTGTAGCAACAGTAGAGACAGATGCAGCCAACTCGGAAATCTGTTTCTGCTGGGCTTTCAACAACTTAACAACAGAAGCAGGCAAGCCTTCGAGATCTTCGTCCTCGTCTTCATCTTCTTCGTCATCTTTCGGCTTCTTTGTTTTTTTAGTCTTAGTTGTCTCAATAGGTTTTCCATCCTTCAAACCGTGTTTTTTCTCATAAGCGGCAATAGCAGCATCAATACTGGCTTGACTGCCTTGTTCATTTGATACCAAGTCCGGAAGAATATTATCCTTGAATAGCCCAATATAGTTATCCAGATTCTCTTCACTTTCGATGTCAAAAAGAGCTTGCACCTTGGCCGCATACTTTTCAGGAATTCCAGCTTTTTTCAAAGCTGCTTTGATGGTTGCTAAAATCTTCATACTTTTTTTCCTTAAAATATATTGGGAGTAAATTTTTCCTGCTTATATATTTTATTTCAGAATCAAATGCATACATTTGTAATTAAGTTAAAGCGTAGAATGGATTATATAGAAGATAGACATGAATATTACAATGTGTATATATCTAAGTGTACACAATGCAAGCATTTTAATTTTGATAAATTAAAATGCCCGGCATACCCTAATGGTATTCCTGTTAAATACCTTGATGGTTCACAGGTACATGACAAAAAAGAAAGCGACCAAAAAGGGGAGTTCGTCTTCCTAAAAGAATCCAATTAACTAGTTTTCGCTTTTGTATAACTCCATCCCATTTTTTCGGATATCCGTTTCCATAATATATGATAATGGACCACTGAAGCCATTGTTGGGGATAGTGTATTATTATTGATTCTAGCAGTAAACTCTGCTCTTAGTTTGTTATTCTCCCGATTCACTAGCTTTTCGAATTTACTAATTGTAATTCCCCATCCTTCTTCGGGACGTTTCATAGCGAATGTATAATTAGGTGTTACAGCTCTCATTTCTGATACATTATGGGCTATTGCAAGATACATATCAGCCGGACTGAATGAGTTGCCAATTCGTCCCAAACTCTTTTCTGGCTCTTGCCAGCCTCTTGGGTGATTATGTGTAAAAATGCAATCCTTCATCTTCGCACATTCTTCATCCGTAAACTCAACACTATATTTGGCTCCGCGCTTATCGATTACAACATTACCATTCTTGTCAAATAAGACTCCTGTCTCAAAGCTTTTATTCAGGCGTATTTCATTCTCTGTGTTGGTTATTTTGTTATAGAGTTTTCGTTCATTCCATTTTTGTTTAATATCTGTAATTTCAGTATCAGTCTTGATACGTTTAGGTTTAGAAACCTTTATAACTTCATTCGTAATAGGTTGGGAAACTATTTCTCTTTGTAGTCCTCCATCATTGGTAAAGTTATCCTTATACCAGAAAGCCGATTGAAATCCATCCTTATTCTCGCAGACAAAATCCTTTGCCGCTTGGGGAATATCCGTAATAGTTTGACCTTGCGGAACTGTGTCATTCAGCAAGAAATCAGCAAAGTCTTCCGGTTCCATGGTGATAGGAGTAGCAAAACAGATACAAAAAGGATGAAAGCCTGTAAATTTGAACGTTTTCGGATATTTTCCAATCATCGCATCACAGATCTTACACGGTCCGCGATTATTGGCCGAACGCTGTATCTCAATTCCTAGTATAAAATCATGTTTACTCCAACGTTCATAGTCTGCACTACGATAAGCTGTGTTCGTAGTTGTTGCAGATGTTCGGAGAGCGTTCTTGTATGCAGAGCGGTATACACCTTGCCCTGGATGATAATCTTTCATCGGTTGTGATAGAACCAATTCACCTTTCTCATTTCGGATCCGGCGAAAACGTTTTTGGGGATTTTGCAAAATTTGCCGTATATCACTACTGATTCCGTTTGAATTACGTCCGGCAACTACGCCGCTATCAAGATAGAATTCGAGTTGCGATTTCGTTTGCTGTGTAATATTCCAAACTCTATCAGACAATTTTAGACCGTTGGAATCTATATCATTCTTTAGATCCTCAAATGCAGATAGGCTATGAGTAAACATTCCATCCTTAGTTGCGCTAGAAATAGACATTCCCTTGATGAACAGGGAAATAAAATCATCATTCTTCCTCTCTGCTCGTTCCCAGCCATCCTTTTGGAATGCGGAAATATTAGCATATAACATTGATTCAAGGTTTAGTAGTTCCCGGTCAACCGCACTCTCTATTCCCTGATTGCTTATCCATACATTGTTTTTCCCCGCATCTGACCATTTACGGAGATACGGGGAAACAGAAAGTATAAACTGATTAAAGATATTGGCTATTACGGCCTGCTGTGCAGCAACTTTCTGTATATGCTGTTTATCGTAGAAAGAAAGTCCAGGCATAGTTAAAGTGTAGCTCCTAGGAATGAGTTGTTTTGAGCTGTATCTTTCTCATCCTGCTTCTTGCGGGCCAACTCTTCTTCAACATTATCCGTATATGGCGAATTTTTAATGATTGTCTCTTTGCTATTAAATTGGGATGCTGTTTCAAGATTTTTAAGTTCTTCTGCCAGGTCTTGTGGGAGAATACTGCCAAACTCCACCTCAATAAAATTATCATTTAGCTGTGATGCATACTTAGTATGTGTGATGTTAGCCATTCCTGCTTGAACTATTGACACAGTACGTTGAACTGCAGGGCCGAAGATTTCCATCTGCTCACTGGCTTTAATTTCCGCGTCAATCAGCATAAATCGGCGAGATGTTCCGCTTAAATTACCTAATCCCATTAGCTTATTCATTGATAAATCAGGGCTGGAAGCTCCGGAGTGTATGGCATCGTCTAATTGGTTAAGCTCGAGTGTTACGGATTCGCAGGACTGCTGCCACGCTAAGTAGTCGGCATCACCATGATACGATGTACCGGTATCAGGGTCTATTTCCATTCCGAAGTTCAATTCCTTGCCAACGGTTTCTTTACTTGGTAGATTTGCAAGACCATAGGTTTTTAAAATTGGTTCAGAGAAATAATCGTTTGTATCTGACAAACGGGAAAGCCTCATTTCCTTTTTATCAATCAAGTTGGCAACATCTTCCCAATCAGGGCAATCTACTTCGGCATATACTACAGGAATCTTTCCAAAGAGGTTTTTGGTCTTTTTCACTAGCCAAATGCCGTCCATTACTCCGGAATAGATAACATCTTTCGTGTATATCTTCACGCATTCACAAGTACGGCCATTGACTTCTGCATTGTATTTATAGATGAAGCCGTCCATATCGTCGTCGTCGTCGAAATGTGGATAGAATTCACATTCGATATTGTTATCTTTAGGAGTAGAAAGAATCTTAACCTTTAATTGGCTTTTTCCATCATCCCGGGTAACTGGATAGAAAACAATAGCTGCTTTGGTTTCTGAAAGAACTTTTCTAGCAAACTCTTTCAAAACTGATTGCATCTTGAGTTTACGCTTATAGATATTCTTAAATTCGGTAAAACCGTTATTTGGGTCTTCAGCTGTGATAGTCATTTCACCACCAAACAAAAAGGCAACAGAGGTACGAACTATCTTCTTTGGTAGATTAGTCACAATTTGAGCGACTTCTACAGTTTTATCCTCTAGTCTCCTTGGCTTTTCTTCTCCTGTATCAGGATCAACTTCTTTTTCTGTCTCTGAATATACAGCGATCTTCTTCGGTTCGCGATATCCGACAGATTCTTTACGTCGAGTCCTGTCGCCATTGTATTCTTCCATATACTCGCGAGGATTACGGTTCTCTCGGGTATCAACGCATAAATCTCCGACTATGCTTCCGAAGTCTTCATTTTTTAGAATATCCTTAATGTCTGGCATATACTTTTCTCTTAAAATATAAAACGCCTAACATTACTTCGTTATTTCTCTTATAAATCTTATCACATAATAAATGGCAAAACTAAGGAAGATTATGGGAAAATTGCGCTAAGATTCTCAAAATAGTCCTTGATTTATTTTTTCCAATGTATTTAAATACTTTTGAGTCGCATACTTATTAATGATAGAAAATCCTCCATTGACATCTAGAATAATAAATTTGGACCTATTTTTATATATAGGATGCTTGGCATCAATTATTGTTATATTACTATCAGGTATATATTCTTCAAACTTTTCAAGGGGAGTATAATACTTATTTATATCGTGAATTATTGATTGGTATTTCATAACTTGTTCCTTATTAACAATGTATTCATAACCTTCAACTTCACCGAATACTCTAAAACAATCCTGATACTCAAATAAAAATAAAATTCCACCTTCTTTATGAGATGGTCCTAATAGTAATCCGCCATCTTTTGCGTCAATAATAAGATTCTGCTCATGTAACCTTTTAATTTCTCTTAGAGATATACGTTGTTGATAATAATACATGTTTTTTCAACAAAAGTAAAACAGGTATATCATATTTACAAATATTTGTGGCAAAAACTCTTTTATATGTGTTATTTGAAACTCTATATGATTTATATTCAATATTATAATATGAAATTATCCACGTCCTACTTTACGAGTAGACACTTTGAATTTTAAACCTAATGATTCTGCGAACTCCGCAAGGATTGTCATGCCATCCGGCGCATCGTCATGAGCCTTGTCACCCTCGCGCTTGTAGCTTGTTAATGCTTTCATGAAACGACCGTAGTCTGATCCTTTGGCGTATTCTGATTCATCAAGGAAAGCGCAATACCTCTTTATCCAACCGGCCTTCATAATAATTCGTGTTGGTTTGTGCTGTGTAGTAGGACGGGCTTGTATGGTGCAGGCTTTCTTTTCCGCTGTTACCAATTTACGGACATGGATAGCAAATATGCGTCCACCGTTGTTTGACTCGATACGCATTTGATCGCATCCCGTATCTATAACCATTTGAGCCAAACGAGGCTCTGTTATTTCTACAGGATCCTTGGTGAAAAGAACATCAGTGATAAAGTATTTGGGACCGAATACCTTTGCGAATGGTGCGCAAAAATCATCATCTCCCTTGTCTGCCGTATCACAACCACCGATAACACCGTCAGGTTTCTTTCCTGCGATATCAGCACTTTTAAAACGCATGAGAGCAGATTTAGGGAATAGTAACCCTTTGGCCTCGAACGGTTCCTGCATATATTCGGCCATCCAAATACTTTCGTCGGTTTCAGAACGTAGTTCCTGGTAATATTCCGTAGTATGTACATCAGCGCAAAAAGTTTCATCGTTTTCATCGAGAGCTGCGATCCGGATGATTTCATTATACTTGCCGGCTTCTTCCATACGTCCGAGGACATCACTAGAGGACCAGCGAGTACCAATATCAATCATACAGCAGCTTCCCTCAATACGTGAATCGTGTGTACCTTGTTTCCAAGACCATACTTTCTCATTGTTATTATCAGACAACGCATCTTCTAGGCTCTTGTATAAGTCGTCGGTCATGGCGAGCATAGACGCACCGAAGCCGATCACGGTACCGCCAACACCGCCACCGAAATAAGATACCTGGCGAGCGCCTTCCACATTCCAGCTCTTCACATTCTGTTTATCACCTTTCAGATGAATATCAGGGAATATCTCTTTATATCGTTTTGACTTAACTATATCACGGGTATCATACGAAAGTTTGTTGTATAGAGTATCAGAACAACAATTACGCATTACGGATTCTTCCGGAAAGTGACCGTACATCCAAGCTATAAAAAGAGATGATATATAAGACTTACCGGCACGCGGCGGCATGCTGACAGCAAGACGGTAGATTATACCAGCAGAATATGATTCATACACACGCATGAACGCTTCTGCGACCTTCTTTAGGAACAGACGTTTAGAGAAAAACTTCGGATCATAGTACAAACAGAACGCCCAAAAGTCTTTCTTTGATATTCGTTTGCGGAGTATGGTAGCAGCCTTTGCTTTACGAATCAATATTTGTCTTTTACTCTTCTTCTTTGCCATCAATTATAGCCTGTAGTTGTTCGTCACTCAATCCTTCCAGTTCATCACCAAGGTTCACATTTGCATCAACTTCTTTTTTGTCTCTCCATTTCTCCGGTTGCCGGTTCTTCAGCCAGAATATAGCGGCTGTCGTATCAGGTGGGTAATGCTCAATATATTCTTTAGAGTCTGTTATTTTTCCTTCGGATGTTGCAAATTTTGTTGCCTTACAGGAATAACCGATAGCACGATTATATAGCCGAGATGCAACGTTAGCATCCGCAATATTCTTTCCTTTTTTTAGGGACTCAAGAAATTCGGGATAGTCTTTTTTCCATTTGTTTAAGGTTTGCTCTGAAACAGAGAAGAATTCGGCGAGCTCTTTATCTGTTGCACCCAACAAACAAAGCTTTAGAGCTTGATCGGCATACTCTATTCTGTATTCTGATTTACGCCCTCTTTTTTTCTTCTCGGCCGGATTCTTCTTCTCTGTCATAAACTATAACTAACTAAAACTAAAATGAAATAACCCATTCTTTAACTTGAATAATCTTCTATAATCAAAATATAAAGAAAGGCTATCTTTTACAACCTTCTGGAATTATTTTGGGAACAGCATTATTCCAATTAATACTATGATGTAAGCGTTTGTACACGCTTCCCATTGGGCGTATCTTTGTACAAGAAGGAGCATACATAATTGTGTAGAAAGACTTAACATAAGTCCCACTATCCAAATAGATATCAGTCATTCCGCCATTTGATTGTTGGGTTGTTACTTGATTCAGTGAGACATGAGGTATCTGAAAAAACAAATTTCCTCTGCTACCCAGTAAGGTATAAGTGTTTACATCTTCATTAATTTTACCAAAAAACTTAAAAGGCATGTTTGTATCACAGATAAATGAGTTCATAGCTTTCCGTTTAAGTAATTCACCACGAACTATATTATTCTGCTTTCCTCCGATAAAATCTCCTCTTTGAGCTAATGCAACAGCTAAAGCACATGTTTTATTCTTGAAATCAATTAGAGTATCAAGTACTTTATCAAGATTGATAATGTTTTTCTGCTTCATTTCACCGTATTGATTATAAGTGTATGAGAATTCCGTATAATCATCATCTAACTCAATAAAATATTGGTAGCCTTTTTCTTTTGCTATTTCAAAAGAAGCATTTCTCGCATAAATAATAGCTCGACGATCATTGAAATTATCACCCTCATCTGTTTCTGATGCTATTTCTTTTTTGTCGAATACATATATGTTTTCATAGTTTTTACGATAACGATCTATCTTCAGATCTTCATTATCTAATACTATGATAATATCACCTGTATAGCCACATTTCCGTAATGTTTTTACTGTATGTACATTGTCTGGACGCCCATGTGTAAGTATCAATGCAACGAAGCAATTATTTTTCATCATTGCTATAATCCTCCAAATATGAGTCTGACAATTCTTTCTTTAAACAAACATATCCTAGTTCAATAGCTTTATTAAAATCTATAATGACAAGAGCTGAATTTTCCATTAAATATTGAATGATGCTGTTTGAATGAGCATAAAATTCAGCAATTTTTCCATAATCGAAAACAATGTGCCTTGAAGCTGCAATCTGAAGAAATTTTTTAGTATGCTTGTCTAAATTACAATCCTGAATTTGTTTCACCAGACAATTGTAAGTTTCAAGATTATAGAGTTCTGATATTGCAGGTTTATTGCCGGTCGGTGTATAGATTGGAGATACTATTTTCTTTGTATAAAGATTATTATCTTTCTCATCGTCAGAATTAGGGATATCGGCCGGAAATTCAATATCGTCTACGGAAAACTCCCAATCGTTCAATATATCAGCCGAGAAGTTCTCTATCACCAAATCCAAATCAAATTCAGAAGTATCGGAAGTATGGTTATCCGCTAGAGCTAGCAATTTCCTCTTTTCATCTTCCGTAGATAAGTCGGTACGCTTGATTACAACTAGCTCTTTGCCGTCAGACTCGATAATTCGTACTTTGAGTCCTAGCTTTTGAGCTTCTTCATAGACGCCGTTTCCAGCGATTAACACATTATCACGGTCGGCCAACACGGACCGACCAGCTCCACATTCAACCAGGCTTTTGTGGATAAGCCGCTTATTTTCGTCCCCATGGATACGATAGTTCCGGGGATCAATTTTAATTTCTACATTTTCTTTCATGACCAAGGAATTTCAACTAAAATATAGACTCCTTGGCTGTTTTTCTGTATTAAGCTCCTCTACTAAAACTGTGTTTTATTTAATCTAAATAATGAATACTCTATTTAGATAATTCACTATATTGTGTATCTGGTCAAAGATATATGATGGAACTGTAGCTTCTGCATCCCAATTTGATATATCAAAGTCTAAAATTTGATCACCATCAATGCAGTTATAAATAGGATCTGACTGTAGCCAATCCCCAATTCCTTGTCTTATTTCTCGGTAATACGCAACTTTTATATTGTTATTACAAGGTTCAAAAATAATGTTCCTTCCAAATATAGCCGCTAATATCCAGTATTTACCTATGATTCTCACAAATTCATCAAAAGTAGACTCTATTTTAAGATTATTAAAACTAAATCCAAATGCTTTCAGTAAAGCTAACAACTTTGTAAAGTCTGAATCAGAGGTTATATATTTTCCTGCAAATCTTTGATTTAAATTTATACTTTTGCTTCTTATTAAATTATTAGCATTAACTATACGTTCTTTTATTATTCGTAAATTACTTTTTACAGTGCTTTTTTCATCCATTGACGATACAATCAAATCTGAAAGACTGTCACAGATTTGAGGATATTTCAATAAGTCTTTATCTAGCAATGTATTAATAAGAAATTCCTTAATTTTCTCCGTTAAAGAATAATCATATGCTTTACTATTTGAAAATTTACTTATGTAACCAATGAAGTCAGTCTCTTTTCCATAGACATGGGCATATATCTTCTTGATATTATTAATATCGCAGACTGTGACTATTTTATCTAAGCAAAACTTGTTATCTCCACATGTTTTATCAAATTCCACCAGTCCAGGAGTATATCTATCAAAATGAGCGGAGAAAACATTGAGTATCCTGAAAATGTGAGCAGGATCTATTCTATCAAGATCTTCTATAATTAGTACAACCTCTTTTGTTGGATTCTTATTTTTATATTCTCGAATGATGTCACAAATTAATTGCGAAATAGTATCAAATTCATATATTGAACCTTTTAGTGAGTCGAATTGGGTGATATATGATTCATATGTTTCATCATCTGACTTAAATTGTTTTTTATATGTTGCAAATTTATCCTTTACTTCTTTGAGCTTTTTAATAACATAGCTAATATTAATGTCAATTCCATAGATGTTTATATCCGGGATTATGCTCAAAATATCCAAAAACTTATCTTCTTGATTATTTGTGAAAAAGTAATAGAACAAAGAAGCCGCATTCAATTCTATTTCATTGATATTAATCTCCTCACTTGAAAGTAGTTTAATTAATATATCCCTTTTTATCAATTCAAATATGTCTTTATTATCCATTACTTGATAATTTACAGGATATATCGGAATGAACAGATAATCATTTGAATATTCTTTAATAAAACTACTGATAAAGTAGCTTTTCCCATTGCCGAATTTAGCTGATAATATGCATCTTGAATTAGCGTCAAGATATTGTTTAAAGTCCTTAAGATAAGGTTCTATTGGAATCATATTTTCTTCTGTAGTCATGTCTTTGTTATTTTTTTACCAAAAGTAATAATATTGCAAATTAGAACAATGAACTTCCATTAATTTTCTTTCTAATAAGTTCCTGCACTCCGTTATAAATCTCATATAGTTGTTTCAATGTCTCTGGGCCTTCCCATTCAGAGAAATTGCCATCCTGGAAGAAACGATACTCAAAAACGCGGGTAGCTGTCGTACCAAGGTTTAGGCTTTCGAATGTTTCCCTTACTATGTGCAGCTTGTCTAATATTTCAGCGTTTCGATCTTCTGATTCATCTGAAATATCCTCAATATCTAGCCTGGAATAATCTACATTATCATCCACAGGCAGGGGCTTGTATCTACTCCTATACTGTGAAGTAGGAGAGGATGCGTTTAGCTTTATCATCTTCAAAACAAAGAAATCAAGTTCTGTATAGCCATTTCTTTTTGTCTCAAGTAATTTATCCAGTAACCTGCTTTTCTTTTGAAGGAGCGAACAAATGACCTCATTCAAGACGTCTGTTGCTTCGTCTGAAATACCAGCAAGCCCACAATGATACAAAGAGTAATCAAGCCAGCGTTCGTAGCGTTTAGTTATGTAATTATTTACTGCTTCACTTGCCATAATTTTAATTTTTTAAATTAAGTATGACATAGCAAAGAGAATACTTTAGTGTTTCAGTAACTTACAAATAACAAATGCCGGATTTTTTCTTCAAAATCCGGCGCAACACCATTCTTTTACAAAGATAGAAAAAATATTGAAGAGAAAATTAATTCAGCGAATATTTTAAAAAGGTAATGGACCATCATCTTTAATTTGATTATCTATAGAGAATGGCACTTTGGTTTTAGAGATTGAAGAAGAACCAAGTTTCGTACCGATGGGTTCACCAGGCATGGGAATACATATGTCTTCCTCTGGATTTGAAAAGCGACAGAATTCGCCTTTGAATCGCAATAATATTTCACCTAGTGCACCGTTACGATGCTTAGCAATAATTACTTCTGCCATACCTCGCATATCGTTTCCTCGATCATCTTGAAAAATCTTATAATATTCTGGCCGATGTAAAAAAAGAACCATATCAGAATCATCGCATAATGTACCACTATCACGTAAATCTATTAACTGAGGACGTTTAGCATCAATCCCTTCACGAGATTCAATTGCCCGATTCAATTGCGATGTAATAATAATAGGAATATTCAGCTCTTTTGCTAAAGATTTTAATCTTCTTGTGAAGTAATTTATTTCCGAATATCTATTCTCTGTATATTTGATGTCATTATATAACAATTGAACATAGTCGATAGCAATCAACTTAACACCCTTTTCTTTTACTAAATAATGTGCCTTATTACACAAAATATCCATTTTCATAAGTGGTGAGTCATCTACATAAAGAGGAGCGTCTTGCAAATCTTTTAGTTTATAGTCCAATTGCTGCCACTCATAACAGGCAAGCTGTCCGCTCTTGATTTTCTCACTTGGAATTTCGCAGACATTGGTGATAAGACGATTGACTAACTGCACATTGCTCATTTCAAGAGAAAACAAAGCGACTGGAATTCTGAAGTTGACCGCCATATTTCTTAGCATAGATATAATAAATGCTGTTTTCCCCATTGCAGGACGTGCTCCTATAGTAATCAAATCACCATTCTGCCAGCCACATGTCATTTTATCCAATCTAGTGAATCCACTTTCCAAACCACTTAGTCCATCAGTTCGTGTAGCTGCCTTCTGAATTAGTTTATAGACTTCATCAATCACGGGGTTAATCTGAATACAATCATGTTCCGTATTTAATGAGGATATATCAGTCAGCTTTCCTCTGATTTCCGAAATTAAATCTTCTACATCTTGGGTTTCATCGAATACTTTTAAGCGAATATCTGTTGCAAGTGCAAGTAATTGGCGGGATATATACTTTTGTGCAATGATTCGGGCGTGATACTGCGTTTGAGACGATGATGCTACTTTGCTACTCAAGTGAGTTATATAAGCTGGTCCTCCAATTTTATCTAATTCGCCTCGTTTGCTAAGTTGCTCCTTTACAGTTAGAATATCTATCGGCATTTGATTGACCGCGAGGGTAATTATTGCAGCATATATCAGTTGATGTCGATATTCGTAAAAAGATTCTGGACGAAGAATATCACTTATTAACGCATAAGCCTTTTTGTCAGTCATTAATGTACCCAATACAGCTTTTTCTAATTCAGGTGCGTAAAGAAGGTTCATGTTAAATTGATTATCATCTTCTTGTTGCTGTTTTTTTTCTTTCATGGTTTTTTGTTTTTTTATAATAGTTTTCAAAGATATAATTATCTTCGACTTTTACCTCCGATTTCCACAACATTAAACATTTCGTTAACTCGATCGGCAATATATTCCCCATATTTTAAATGAATCTCTTCCGGAAATAAATTAGTAGTCACGAATGTTGTACAACTTCTCCTGTTGTCGTATCTCATTTGAAGTATGTACTGTATCACATCCATCTCTGTCCCGTAATGCTTTACCTTAGGCTCTCGTCCGACTTCATCCAGACCTAACGCTATTCCATTTGAACCGTCATAACTTAAGATTCCGTCAATGCCTTTCTTGCAATACTGGTTAGCTACGAAAGCTGCTGCCTCTATCGGGAATCCTCCCTGTAGGTAATATCCTGTTTTGTCTTTTCCGTTGCTATACCTGTCATACATCTGTATGATTTTCAATATGCAGGATTTTCCGGTTCCTACAGAACCATATAGCCACAATCCTTTGCTGCGGTCTAAAACGTTCGACCCTCCGATGAGATATAAAAAAATCTCATTCATGATTTCGCGATTTCGATCGTCAACGCAAAAATTTGGGCATACATATAAACAACATCTTCGGAACAAATTCATCGAATTCTTAAAAGCAATCGGGTCATAGCTTGATGGTCCGCACTTTAATTTTTGTTTCTGAATCTGTATCTGTTCTCTTACTTTTTCCATCTTTTTTGTTGCTTAGTTCTAATTTCAACCATCGGGCAAAGTGAGACATCGCGCCTTTTGGCGACTTTGTCGTTTCACCCTCATTTAGTAGTTTCATAAAGAATTGCTTCAAACACTCGTAAAAGGCTTCTATCGTAAATTCATCATAACCGGAAGAACGAGTATTCATCGTTACAGTTTCCGCCCATGACTGATTAGATTTCAGTTCCTGATAGCATTCTTCTAAAGACTTATCGAAAAAACTATCTTCCGGAAACAGCTCTCCCACGCATGCGCGTGAGAGAGTTATAGTCTTATTGTCTTTAGTCTTATTATTAATGTTTACCGTTTTACTTACTCTTTTACTTACTCTTTTACTTACCTCTTTACTTACCTCTTTACTTACCGTTTTACTTTCGTCAAGTAAGTAATAAACTGGCGATTTCGCATTCTTCTTACCCGATTCGAAGGTTATTAAACCTTTTTGCTGCAATCTGTTCCTAACTTCAATGACGGTTTTCTCTGATATACCGGTTGCGAGGACGATAGTCTTGTTGGGATGCTCAAACGGATTCTGCCAACCCCGAATATTGCACTCATTCAAGAGATAGAAGTACAAAAAGACTTCGTTCGGGCTGAATTCTACACTTCGATTCATCTTCCAAAATTGGTTTATATAATCTATATAGGTCATTGTATGCTATGCCGTCAGTTTCTGACGTATTAAGTTCATATTTTTTTTCACGAGTCCGATAATACGGTTATGGTACTCGGTATTACTATTGCAGGCTCCACGGGACTGAACAATACTGAATGTTTTTAAATTGACCTCTACGGTCTCAATATGTTTCTTGCCGATTCGAGCAGAAAGAATGAGTGAATCCTTTTCTTTATAATATTTATTTGTAAAGACGCAATGGTGCATGATTTCACCTTCTTGTTGAAACTCTTCAAGACTTTTGAGCGGTACTACGACTATTTTACCATCAGACATTTTTAGGTCAAAGAACTTCGATTTTTCTTTGATATAATTCTCTGCATCCTTCTTGAGTTTAAGCAATTGTTGCATTTCTTTAGCCTTGCGTTCTTTTTCATCATCACGTTTCTTTCTCGCCACATACAAGTCATGGGCTTTTTTTAGATTCTTAGGACAAACGTAATGGGCGTTATGCAGATCCTTACGATAATGTTCAAGTAGTTTCAGATAATCAAACCACATGGAAACATCCTTAATCCGATATTTATTTCGAAGGCAAATTTTAATAGACGGCCAATACATATCAATCTTGTAACGGTGTCCCTCGAAATGATCTATTAATTCATAACGTCTTGCCTTTAGAAGTGTTTCAGCCTTGGGAGAATGGGGAATTATATTGGTAGCAGTAAGAAATGACATACCGCGTAATTTACAATCTATACCCATTTGAATATACTTAGGTCTAAAGACGGAGGCTGGATGATAGCGTTCACAATAAACATCATTACTACAACTGTAATAATATGATCCAACAACTTTATTACGTATCTCCAAATCTCCACACCATCCACAATGTCCCGTATTGTTAGCACGAGCTACTACCTCCCGGTTGCCATCATCTTTTATCCAATGTTGCAGTATCTCACGAATAAAATAACGAGGATTCGCTTCTGCCTGATAGTAAGCAATCAATTCAAAGCTTCGGATAACTTGGAATTCTTCACAAATTTCCGCTTTGGCAATAAACATCGATTGTTTGTCTGTACGCTTCCTTGACTGTTCTATCTTCAAGCATGCACCACAATGAGGACAAATAGCACGCTTACGTTTTACAAGTTCTGGAGAGAAGCGCTGCCCGCACTCCATACATATAGCACATGACTTGGTTGCATATCCTATATGTTTTAAACAATCGCTTTTAGCCCAGTCAATCATCATATTCTCAATATTAGGTAGCTGGCTACTTAAACCTGCTACTCTAAGCTGTAATTTCGTTCTTGGCTTCATAAGTCTTCAAATAATAAAAATTGTCCGGAAGGTATTTGCTTTTTCATCCCTTTACGCTTATTAGGGGCAGAAGCAGGCTTTTTAATTTCTGGTTGTTCTGTAGATGCTTCTTTTTTCACATTTCCAGCTGATACCTTATAATTGGTTTGCTTACTAACTTTGATATCATCTTCATCGTAGTAATGAACTGCAAGCCCGAATACTTCATCGTCAGACATGAATACAGCGTTCCCACCGCGTTTTTTAGCTTCACCTATAATGTAATTGCAACATTCATCTATATTCTTATTTTGCTTCGCAAAAGAGGTGGCAAAGAGGGAATCCCTCTTTGCACGTTGCTCTAAATAAGATTGAATAACCTGTTTGAATGATTGGTTCTCTTTTCCCATGACTTTAATTATTAATTGATAAAGGCATTAATAGATAGGTTAAGCTTTTTACTTCTTCGTCGCAGCGGGTAAGAAGTGAAGCCTGCGATGGATCGCTCATAGTGATGGCAATATCTTCCGAAGGAATGTTATTCATCATTTCAATCAAGAAGCTACTTCTAAAGCCGATTTCAATATTACAGCCTGACTGCAGGGTAATCGTTTCTTCTGCAGACTTAGAAAAATCTAAATCATGAGCTGCAATTTTAAGAGAGTCAGAATCGAACTTGAGGACTACCAAAGACGAACTTTCATCACAGAAGACAGATACGCGCTTTAAAGCTGACACAATATCAGCTTTCTTTAATACAGCACGATTTGGCTGCTTTTGAGGAATAACAGCGCGATAGTTAGGATACCGGCCTTCGATCATACGGCAGATTAACCGGTATGAATCAAACTCAAATAAAATATTAGTCTGATTTACCGATATCTCTACTTCCATGCAATCTTCTGGAACAATGTTAGAAAGTACTTTAGCAAACTTGCTCGGCAGGATAAAGGCCGCCCGTTCCTTGCGCGTATAAGCGGATGGATTCTCAATCATTGCTAGGCGGGTACCATCTGTTGCGACAAATGACATTGAATCTAAACCGATATCAAAATAGACACCATTCATTACCGGACGGAGTTCATCATTGGCACTACAGATCAAAACTTGCCTTATTCCGTATAATAAATCATTGCCTGATACAAGAAATGGGCTGGCGGTATCATCCGTACTCATAGATGGGTATTGATCTCCTTTCTCAATAGGTATTGAGAACTTACCGTTTGCATACTTGACAATCAATTCCTTTTCAAGGATGGATATAATCAAAGGTTGTTCGGGAATCTCTTTTAGTCCGTCAAGTAATGTTTTTGCATTAGCCATGAAAGTGTAATTGGTGAAGTCTGCGGTACCATCTATGTTTGTAGAGATGCGTCCACCTTCTTCACCTGCGGTTACTAGAATGACTCCAAATTCATCTATAACAAACAAAAAGTTATCATAGGCAGGTAATGAGTTTTTAGGCTGTATAATTCGCCCGACTGATTTTAGCTTATCTGATAAAGCTGTTTTTGATACTGTAATTTCCATGCGTCATTGTTTTTTGGCGCATAACATAAAGAGGAGATAGGTTTCAGTAATTAAAAGCTATTAAATTGTATAGGAACAACAAAAGCCAGATAAAATCATTGTTTTATCCAGCTCAACACCATTATGTTTGCAAATATAGAGAGAGTTTTTGTATTTGCAAACGTTTCAGTCTTTTTTTTCTTCTTTTTCTTGCAATAAATCCAATACAGCGCGATTTGCCTTGTCGCAAATACTATAATCTATATCAATGTAAATATCAGCCATTTTATAGTCATTGTTCACATGGCCAAGACAGAAGTCGATGTCAGCTTTTGGTACTCCGGCTTTGTTTCTTGCCAAGCTGGCCCAGCTGTGGCGCGCCCAATTAGTAGTAACTTTAAAATCAATCTCTAAATTCAAGCAAATGTCTTTCAGCCCACTATTGATTGCACGCATGAAATTGTTCAAGCTGCAATAGTTAGTATGAAAGTAGGAGAGGAAATACCCTTCTGTATATTTATCAAGAAGTGTGCGAAGTTCCGGTTCGATCTTTACGGAAAGTGGTACCTGTTCGTGATTCTTATCCGTATTCGTTTTTGAACGTGTGTACTCTAATCTTCCACGACGTTCGCACGAAATACTATAAAGGGCGTTGATGTTGACCCCCATCATGTAAAACATCATCATAAATACGTCTCGTGCCATATTAGTTCGTCTTTTATCGGACTGGAAATCTCGAATTCTTAATAAGGTATTGATGTCTATATTCTTTCTTTTTCTTCGATACTCCGGAATCTCTGCCTTTTTAAACGGATCACCAGGTATTCTTATGATATCGAAGTCCTCGTTGTTATAATAGAGTTTGGCTTTGTTGTATAATGCTCTTAAGCCTCTAAGATAATGGCTTATTGTGCCAGGTTCTAGCGGAATACCTGCTGGGCCTGATTGATACAGGTCTTTTATCATCTTATTTAGTAGGAATGAGGTGATTAACTTAATATCTATCTTTTTCCTTTTCGTGTACCAGCATAGAGTATCGATAGAAGAGCTGTACCATTCGGCTGTTTTCTTCTTTTTCGTCTGAATTACTATGTTTTGAGCGAATTCTACGAAGTCTATAAATTCAGCATCAGGAGCGAGAGATTTTTCTATTTCCTCCTTGAGATCCATGCAAGACATGAATTGTGTTCTATCTTGCCCCAATTTTAAATATTCTCTCCGGATCTTCTGGATATACGCATTTATTTCGTATTCTATCATTTCTCCGTTTGTCACTCCCGATAAGATTCTTCCGGATTCGTCCATGTTCTCAGGGCGGATATAATAAGCGGTAGATATATACTGTGACTCTCTATTATGATATATTCTAATCTTTATATTAGATGTTCCATCTAGTTTTATGTGTCTTCCAGTTTGGAAAACAACTGCTTTAAATGTTGCCATATACTGTTTTAATGTTTTTTAAAGGTTTAAAAATGCATTAAACAGCTTGAATCGGGGTTATTTGATAGGAAATTACTTTAATTTCCCCTAAACGAATGTAAATAGAGAAACTTGTTCAAAGATAGTTCAAAGAAATAGCCTCTTTATTTGCCCCAAAACGGGGTATAATTGTGTCTAATTTACATAAACGAAAAAAGCCGATACAAACTGTATCAGCTCAACACCATTTAATTTTTCTTGACTTGAATTTTTCGTCGGGGTAGCGGGATTCGAACCCACGACCCCCTGCTCCCAAAGCAGGTGCGCTAACCGGACTGCGCTACACCCCGAAAATATTTCTCAATACCTTGAATCTCATCACTTTGCGGTCTCACTTTTTTATTGGCAGAGATCAGAAGCATCATAGGGCGTCGCAATTCATCTTTCATTCCCGGAATGATATCCAGTAAGCTTTCGTCCGGTTGTGGCTCTATAAGTTCGCATATCTCAAATCCGGTTTGAAGGAGACCGTTTATATACGTAGTCAGCGTCTTGTGGTATTTGATAACCTCTTCGCCCAGGAAGACTGCTGTGCGTCTGCCTTCCGTAAAATAACGATCTACCGGCCAATGAATAGGCTTCCCGTCCTGGTCGTAATGCCAATCCTGATTGCCATAGGCCGTAAATATCGGGTGTTCTATGGAGAAAACGAAAGTGCCTCCCGGAGTCAGGCTGTTATTGATTTTTCGGCATATATCCGTAAAGGATTCGAGATAATGGAAGGTTAGCGAGCTGATGACAATATCATAAGAATCTGGCTGGAAATCAAAATCTTCGATAGCCATACATTGGTATTCAATGAGTGGAGAAGGATTTCTTTTCCGAGCTTCTTCGAGCATTTTCTCCGAAATATCAATTCCGGTAGCGTGTGTTGCTCCGTGCTCTATTGCATAGGCGCAATGCCAGCCGAATCCACAGCCTAAGTCCAAAACTCTTTTCCCAGCAAAATCAGGGAGCATTTTCTGCAATACATGCCATTCTCCGGCTCCTTTCAAGCCCTCTACCGAACGGGACATTTGAGAATATTGACTGAAGAAATGGCTATTATTATATTTGTTTTCTTTCATAATTTATAAAGAGGATAAGTTGAATAAAAGTACAAATATAGGAGTTAATTTATATATTATAGAATTAAGGTGTACATAAATCAAGGCAACCACCTCAAAAGTTTGTTTCATTTCCAGTACATGAGATGAATGATAATTGTACGATTTAAACTTAAATACTACATAATGAAAAAAATATCTATCATACTATCATTTATTTTTATATTGTTTTAATTATCAGAAGAATAAGTATGATAGATAATTTTTCAAACAGGTATCTATCATGTTTCTGTCGCAAAAAAAACGGGTATCTATCATACCAATACTGCATCCGTTTTAGTGTAGAATCAGGGAAAAAATACCCATATGAAGCCACAAGGATATTCACTTTATAGGATGATAACCTGTATTTGGCAGCTTAATAATCCATTGGAAACGATAATCTTTTTATAGCCTACATATGTAAACTGTACAGCCCACGTATGTAGACTGTTCGTCACACATATGTGGGCTATAAACTATCGCTATTAAAGTGGGATTATTAAGCCATACAGGTCGGATTTATACGGATTCATTGCAACAAAAACAAACCATCTTACGCCTGTCCGACCTTTATTCGACTATTTTATTGATGAGAGATACCCTGTTTTTGGTGGTATAAGTATGAGAGATGCCTTTTAGAAATATATCTATCATATTTATTTCGCTGATAATTAGTATGATATAAAAATAAATGATAGCATGATAGATATTTTTTTCACTATGTAAGTTTAAGCTCAAATCCGTACCGGAATGAACAAGCCTATAGTAGTATATTGGGGAGCAGTTGCCCCGTACATAAAATATCTGTGAGTATGAACTATCTTTCGATGTTTTCTGTTTTATAAATAAGAATTTTAAAATGAAAAGCCTTATGAAAACAAGAAAACAAAAAGAAACAGGTGAAAAAGAAGTGCACTTGTTAGAGCAAAAAGGATATGAAAGAATGGTGAATGAGATTGTCCCCGTTCAACAAGCGGAAGCATATCGTAAGCCAACTAATAAAGCGGTCAAAGAGGCTGTTAAGGAGTTAAATCCTGATACAAATAGTTTGGGTAGTAGAGGATAAGTAATTCCTCTACTACCCAGACTAATCATTGTATTAAAGGATTCGGGAGGCTTTCAGTGATTTTTATTTAGGGAAAGTAAGAATAAAGCAACTTCCTTTCCCTATTTCTGATTTTACGTTAATACTTCCGTCATGCAAAGTCATGATCTGTTTGCACAGGCTCAATCCGATGCCTGAACTGGATGTTTTGGTAGTAAAGAAAGGAACGAAAATCTTATCCAGAACATCTGGCAAAATTCCCTCACCATTATCAGATATTGTGAATGTTGGGTTGCCTTTAGAAAAAAACTTTATCTCAATGTTTTTATCCGTTCTCCGCTCGCACGTTTCGCGGGCATTTTTTAACAAGTTGATAAGCACTTGCTCTATCTGTGCCCGGTCTGCATATAAATATAAATCGGATGTAGGCATTTCGAAATGAATATACTCTTCCGGGAATAATTTCTTTAAGTCCATAAACAATTCTGCAACAGATACTTTATACGGACAGGCATCGGAATTCGTGTCAGTCGCCGGTAATTCTCCCCAAATCCCAGTAATCCTTTACTTCTTCTGTGAATATAGCATTTTATTTCAGTTGTTTATTGGTATAGCCTTTGTTTTTTGTACTTTGGTGATGATGAAGCAACTTAACTTCTTGTTGAATACCAAAGAACTTGGAATAGAACGGCATAATGTGGGAGCTGTTGTTTATTGCTCTGAAAATGTTCCTTTTAAAGAAATATTAGAACAGATGCCCAATGTTACAAAGTATTTGAGTGGCTTTCAGACACCTATTCCCAAAATGTATTTTTCAACATTCAGGATAAAGGAGTGGGAAGGAAAGACAACTGATAGTGAGCAATATATAGATCTAGAAGATGAGACGATCAATCAAGAGTATGCCGATTTCTTTGGAGTTGAGGTGCTGGAGGGAAGCATGCTGGATGAAAAGGATGGAAAAAATATGGTTGTTATAAATGAAGCTGCTGTGAAAACTTTCGGATGGACACAACCGGTTGGAAAGAAAATTGATAAATTAGGAAGGCATTATATAGTGAAAGGGGTTATTAAAAATATTCCATATAATGCCCCAATACACCCGGTAGCCCCTGCTATGTTTTTTTGCCGGATAATACAGGCAGAGGAGGCATTATTTTCAAGGTGAAGGAGGGAACTTGGAACATTGTTTCTGAAAAGATAAAAGCGGAAGTGGATAAAGTTAATCCAAATGCGGAATTGATCTTGTCTAATATGGAAGAGGTTTATGACACTTATATGAAATCAGAGAAAACATTGTGCCAATTGTTGAGCATAGTCTCCTTTATATGTATAGCGATTGCCGTGTTCGGTATATTCTCATTGGTGACTCTGTCCTGTCAGCAACGTCGTAAAGAAATAGCTATACGCAAGGTAAATGGAGCCAATATAGGAATCATCTTGAATCTATTCTTTAGAGAATATTTACTTTTACTTGTGTTTTCATCGTTCTTTGCTTTTCCGTTGGGATATGTCATGATGAAACATTGGCTAGAAAATTATATAAAGCAAACACCGATAGAATGGTGGCTCTATGCAGTCATATTCATAGGAATGGGACTTGTCATTTTCCTAAGCATTATTTGGTGCGTGTGGAAAGCCGCCCGGCAAAATCCGGCAGAAGTACTTAAGAGTGAATAAGATAAAATAAAAGTCCGGCACATTGATTTGTGTCAGACTTTTATTTTATTCACCCGATAAGAGTGATATATTCCTCGTAGGTTATAAAATATCCAATGCTTTAAATGCTTTAACCAACTTTTCTACAGCACGGTCAATTTGATCTTTTGTATGAGTAGCCATCAATGCCACACGTACCAAAGTGTCTTGCGGTGCACATGCCGGAGGAATAACCGGATTGATAAATACACCCTCGTCGAAAGCCAATTTAGTGACCATGAATGTTTTTTCCGTGTCACGTACATAAAGAGGGATGATAGGTGATTCTGTTGCACCGATTTCAAAACCTGCTTCACGGAAACGCTTCAATGCATAGTTGGTAGCTTCCCACAGCGCTTTAAGTCTTTCCGGTTCATCTTGGATGATGTGGAGAGCTTCAAGAGCAGATGCAGTAGCAGCCGGAGTGTTGGACGCACTAAATATATAAGTACGTGCGTTGTGACGTAACCAGTTGATGATAGAAGAATCAGCAGCAATGAATCCACCGATAGAAGCCAGTGATTTGCTGAAAGTACCCATAATCAAGTCAACTTCGTGAGTCAGACCGAAATGGTCGCAAACACCACGTCCTTGTTTTCCGAATACACCCAAGCCATGAGCTTCGTCTACCATGATAGTAGCGTTGTATTTATGTTTCAAACGTACGATTTCGGGCAAGTTTGCCAAGTCGCCTTCCATAGAGAACACACCGTCTACTATGATGAGCTTCACTGAATCCGGGTTGCACTTTTGAAGTTGCTTTTCCAGATCCGCCATATCGTTATGCTTATATTTCAGTTGTTGAGAGAAGGAGAGGCGACGGCCATCTACGATAGATGCGTGGTCGCGGTCGTCGCAAATGATATAATCATTGCGATCTGTCAAAGCAGGAATAACTCCCGAATTCACCGTAAAACCGGTTGAGAAGCAGAGTGCTTCATCTTTGCCTACAAAGGCAGCCAGTTCTTTTTCCAACTGAACGTGCAGGTCAAGTGTACCATTCAAGAAGCGCGAGCCTGCGCATCCGGAACCATATTTATGCATGGCTTTAATACCTGCTTCAATCACTCTTTCATCTCCCGTAAGGCCAGTGTATGCATTGGAACCGAACATCAACACTTCGTGTCCGCCCATTTCTACCTCTGTACCCTGCTTTCCTTCTATCTCACGGAAATATGGGTAAACGCCCTGTGCCATAAACTTTTGTGGCAGGTCGTACTTAGCTAACTTCTCTTGTAATAATCCCATGAATTATAATTTATTATACTCATACTCAGATCGTTCGCTGACGATCTTACATCCTTTTATCTTAACAAGTGTTTAAAAACAGGGGGCAAAGATAACAAAATTTGCTTTTATCTGTTCTTTTTAAGAGAAAAAAGTTGCCCTCGTATGATTAGAAACCTCTAATAGATTAAAATTTAAGATATTTATATTACTTTTGTCGTCTACAATCGACAAGAATAGCATGAACGAAAGAATGAAAAAAATAAAATTCGTCGTCAATCCTATTTCGGGAACACAAAGTAAAGAATTGATTCTTAACTTGCTGGACGAAAAAATAGACAAGGCGAGATACTCTTGGGAAGTAGTGAATACGGAGAGAGCCGGTCATGCAGTAGAAATAGCTGCTAAAGCTGCCGAAGAGAAGACTGATATAGTAGTGGCTATCGGTGGGGACGGGACAATCAATGAAATAGCTCGTTCGTTGGTGCATACTGATACCGCACTGGGAATTATTCCCTGCGGATCGGGCAATGGACTGGCGAGGCATCTGCATATACCGATGGAACCGAAGAGAGCACTGGAAGTGCTGAACGAAGGTTGCATGGACGTAATAGATTATGGTAAGATTAACGGTACGGATTTTTTCTGCACTTGCGGAGTGGGATTCGATGCTTTTGTTAGTCTGAAGTTTGCGCATGCCGGTAAACGCGGGGTGTTGACTTATCTGGAAAAGACCCTGCAAGAGAGTCTTAAATATGAACCGGAAACGTATGAACTGGAAACGGAAAACGGAGTTTCCAAGTATAAGGCTTTCCTGATTGCCTGCGGAAACGCGTCGCAATATGGAAACAATGCTTATATCGCTCCGCAAGCTACGCTGACGGATGGTTTGCTGGATGTGACCATTCTCGAACCGTTCACCGTGTTGGATGTCCCTTCATTGGCTTTCCAGTTATTCAATAAGACAATCGATCAGAATAGCCGTATCAAGACTTTTCGTTGCAAGCAGTTGTGCATCCGCCGCACTACTCCGGGAGTAGTGCACTTTGACGGCGATCCCATGGAAACGGACGCTAATGTGAACATTGAGTTGATTCAAAGGGGACTGCGCGTAGTGGTGCCGCAAGCGTCGGAAAAGGATGCTGCTAATGTGCTCCAAAGAGCGCAGGAATATATGAATGGCATCAAATTGATGAATGAAGCCATCGTCGACAATATAACAGACAGAAACAAGAAAATATTGAAAAAGCTGACAAAGAAAGTCTGATAAAATAACGGATTACTGACAACGAATTACAAATTATTGCGTACTTTTGCGCAGTTTTGGTTCAATCAAAATAGAAACGCGAGTGATAATCGTTTAAATAAAAAATATATGTTCAGAACGCACACATGTGGAGAACTAAGAATCTCTGATGTAAACAAGCAAGTTACGCTGTCTGGATGGGTACAGCGCAGCCGTAAAATGGGAGGAATGACTTTTATCGACCTCCGCGACCGTTACGGAATTACCCAGTTGGTCTTTAACGAAGAAATTAATGCTGAACTCTGTGAACGTGCTAATAAACTGGGACGTGAGTTCGTCATTCAAGTGACAGGAACGGTTAATGAACGTTTCAGCAAGAATGCAAACATTCCTACCGGAGACGTTGAAATTATTGTTTCTGAATTGAACGTACTAAATACTGCCATGACTCCTCCGTTCACAATTGAAGATAACACTGATGGGGGTGATGATATCCGTATGAAATACCGTTACTTGGATTTACGCCGTAACACTGTCCGTTCTAATTTGGAACTGCGTCATAAAATGACAATTGAAGTTCGCAAATATCTGGATAGTCTAGGTTTCATCGAAGTGGAAACACCCGTTTTGATCGGTTCTACTCCTGAAGGTGCACGCGACTTTGTGGTACCGTCACGTATGAATCCGGGACAGTTCTACGCACTTCCGCAATCTCCGCAGACATTGAAGCAGTTGTTGATGGTTTCTGGTTTCGACCGTTACTTCCAGATTGCAAAATGTTTTCGCGATGAGGACTTGCGTGCCGATCGTCAGCCGGAATTTACGCAGATTGACTGCGAAATGAGCTTCGTTGAGCAGGAAGATATTATCACTACTTTTGAAGGAATGGCTAAACATTTGTTCAAAACACTGCGTGGCGTGGAACTGGCTGAACCGTTCCAGCGTATGTCTTGGGCGGATGCCATGAAATATTATGGTAGCGACAAACCAGACTTACGTTTCGGCATGAAATTCGTGGAATTGATGGATATCATGAAAGGTCACGGATTCTCTGTATTCGATAATGCTGCTTATGTGGGTGGTATCTGTGCTGAAGGTGCTGCAACCTATACTCGTAAACAACTGGATGCACTGACGGACTTCGTAAAGAAACCGCAGATTGGTGCAAAAGGTATGGTGTATGCCCGTGTAGAAGCGGACGGAACTGTAAAATCGAGCGTGGATAAATTCTATACGCAGGAAGTGCTTCAGCAAATGAAAGAGGCATTCGGTGCTAAACCGGGTGATTTGATCCTGATTCTGTCTGGCGACGATGTAATGAAAACACGTAAACAACTTTGTGAGCTTCGTCTGGAAATGGGCGCTCAACTGGGATTGCGTGATAAGAATAAGTTTGTTTGCCTTTGGGTGATCGACTTCCCGATGTTCGAATGGAGTGAGGAGGAAGGTCGTTTGATGGCTATGCATCATCCGTTTACTCATCCGAAAGAGGAAGATATTCCGATGTTGGATACTGATCCGGCAGCTGTACGTGCAGATGCTTATGATATGGTAGTGAACGGTGTGGAAGTTGGTGGCGGATCTATCCGTATCCACGATGCGAAATTACAGGCGAAGATGTTCGAGATTCTTGGATTCACTCCGGAAAAGGCACAGGCACAGTTTGGCTTCCTGATGAATGCCTTTAAGTATGGTGCACCTCCTCACGGTGGTTTGGCATACGGACTCGACCGTTGGGTGTCTTTGTTTGCAGGATTGGATTCTATACGTGACTGTATTGCGTTCCCGAAAAACAATTCCGGACGTGATGTGATGCTGGATGCACCGTCTGCAATCGACCAGACTCAACTTGATGAACTGAATTTGATCGTTGATCTGAAAGAGGGCGAGTGAAAGAATCTGTACGCATATTCCGTTTTATAATCATCGGTACAATGAACGCCTTAATTATGGCGTTGGTTGTATGGTTAATGATGAAAGAAATGTCATTTGACGGTGACTATATGGTGGCTAATATAACAGCGTATCTGATAGCTCAAATCCATAACTTTATCTGGTGCAAATATTGGATATTCCCCGTAGAAAATAAAAAGAATAGTATCTGGAAACAGATACTGCTCTTTTGCTCTGCTTTTGCCGTGGCTTACACTGCACAGTTTTTATTTCTTGTCTTATTGGTAGAAGGATTGGACGTGAATGAATATCTGGCTCAATTCCTGGGATTGTTTATTTATGGAGGGGCTAATTTCCTAGCCAACAAAAAAATAACGTTTCAATGAGATAGTTATTTATGATGATATATTAAAAGGGCACAGAGTTCTAAATTTAGATTTTGACTCTGTGCCCTTCTTTTTTCTTTATTAGATAAACCTCCTACGATGAAGGTATGTGGGTAAGCCTTTAATCAAGGAATCGTTTGGTAAGCCCATCATATTCGTCAATCCGACGATCACGAAGGAAAGGCCACCAACGGCGAACGTTTTCCGAACGTTCCATATCTATTTCCACTATCATGTTCTCCGGCTGATCGTTTCCCGCTTGTGCCAGAAATTCCCCTTGTGGTCCTGCTACAAAACTGTTTCCCCAAAATAAGATACCGTTTGTCTGTCCGGAAGGATCGGGCTCGTGTCCTACACGGTTGACGGAGATAACAGGAAGTCCATTGGCAACGGCATGAGCGCGCTGTGAAATAATCCAGGCATTGAGTTGGCGGGCTTTTTCATCGTCCGTGTCACTGCTTTCCCAGCCAATGGCGGTAGGATAAATTAAAAGTTCCGCACCTTTTAGTGCCATCAGGCGGGCAGCTTCCGGATACCATTGATCCCAGCATACTAATACGCCTAGTTTTCCTAAAGAAGTTTGAATCGGTTCAAAACCAATGTCTCCCGGAGTGAAATAGAACTTTTCGTAGTAAGCCGGATCATCGGGAATATGCATTTTCCGGTATTTTCCTGCAATGCTTCCGTCGCGGTCGAATACGACAGCGGTATTATGATAAAGTCCGGGAGCACGTTTCTCAAAAAGAGAGGTGACAAGGACTACTTTATTAGCTGCTGCCAACTCGGAATAAAAGCCTGTGGAAGGCCCGGGAATCGGTTCGGCAAGATCAAACAGGTTAGTGTTTTCTGTCTGGCAAAAATAAAGTGAATTGTGTAACTCCTGGAGCACAATCAGTTGTGCGCCGTGAGCGGCACAAGCCTCGATACTCTTTGCGAGGTTCATTAGATTGGCTTTAATATCTGCGGTATTGGATTGTTGGATGATTCCGACTTTTATCTTTCTCATGATGAATAATTAGTGGGTTGATTCATTCATTATTTTATAATTCCTTTATAGGCTCCTTTGTAATTCTTTTATGACTCCTTTATAACGCCCAGCGGATATTGCATGGTGACACAGTGTAGGGAACCGTGCTGTTTAATCAGGGCACGGCAGTCTATTCCAATTATTTGATGGTTTGGAAAGGCTTGCTGCAATACTTCTCCTGCTTTTTTGTCATTCGCCGGCTGATTGTATGTCGGGTAAAGAATAACGTCGTTCATAATCAGGAAATTGGCGTAAGTTGCAGGCAGGCGTTCGCCGTCTTCTTCTATCTTGTCTGCCATGGGTAAGGCCAATAGGTGATAGGGTTCTCCTGCTAAGGTGCGGAATGTTTTCAGCTGTTCTTCCATTGCGAGCAGTGCTTCGTAATGTTCGTCTTCTTTGTTTTCGCATTTCACGTAAGCGATGGTGTCGGTAGAACAGAAGCGTGCCAAAGTGTCGATATGGCTGTCGGTATCATCACCGGCCAGATAACCGTGATCTAACCAAAGCACCTTTTGCAGGTGGAAGGTTGATTTTAGGTATTCTTCTATCTCTACCTGGTTCAGTCGTCCGTTCCGTTGGGGAGAGAGCAGACATTCGGAAGTGGTAAGCAATGTACCCATTCCGTCGCTTTCGATAGAACCTCCTTCGAGTACGAAGTCGAGGTGGTCTATATACTGGCCTTTCAAGGCTCCGGCTTCTACGGCATGTTTGGTAATTTGATTATCCAGTTCGGAAGCAAATTTCAGTCCCCAGCCGTTGAAGGTGAAGTCGAGCAGGGAAGGGGTGCCGGTATCTATCATTGTAATGGCTCCGTGGTCGCGGGCCCATGTGTCATTAGTGGCACATTCCAGAAAGCGGACGTTATTCATATTGACAGTAGCAGCTATCTGCTTTTTCACTTCTTCCGGTTCGGGAGTGACGATCAATAATAATTCACGCTTCGCTATTTCTCTGGCAATATTGATAAAACACTCTTGCACTTCCGCCAGCATATAGGCCCAATCTGTACCGGCATGTGGCCATGTTAACTGTATACCGCTCTGCATGTGCCATTCGGCAGGCAAATGAGGTGCTCTCATTTCTACCTGTACGGTCATGTTTTTGCCGAAGTTCAACTGCAAATCTTTCTCCGAGCCGCTTGGGCTGGGGAGTCCAACCATGATTCCCATTAGACTATATATTTAGTTTTTTATAAAATCAGTTTATTGTCTGCGTCAGTCGTCAGTATGCCTGTTACACATCATTATGCATTATTACGCATTCGTTTCCAGTTTTGGCTTCCGGTCAAAGAACGGATTCTTGGAGGATGCACTTACCGGGATGGCCATTACCATCTTGCAGTCTTTCAGCCAGTTCAGGCGTTGTGCTGCCAGTCCGGCGGAGAACATCACACGTGTGTCTACGCGTAAATCGGCTGCCGTGGCGCACGCGGAACCTATTGCGATACCTACATCTATGCTGTTCAGTGCGCAGGGAACTCCTTCGGTACGTCCGTCGCAGGTGGCGAAGCCGCAATGGCCACAGTTCAAGCCTTGTGTCTGCTCGCGTGTTCCTATTAATACAACACATTCGGCACTTAAGATGTTGTCGGCATCACGAAGGAAAAATTTCATTCCGTGTTCTTCTACCATAGCTATCATAGTGTCTGATAATTGTTTAATCTCTTCATCAGTGATTAGGGCCACTTCAATAATATCGATTCCTTTTCCTTTCGGAGCAGTGCGCGCAGCCGTCATCATCTGACGTGCTACCTGCAATATATGCTCGTGACGAGCGTCTCTTTCGTTCAGTATCATAACTTTCTTGAATTAATTAGTAAGGCAAAGATAAATGAAAATTGGCAAAATTACACTAGATGATGAAATAAATAGGGGCTATCATTTGAGTCTGATATGAAAAAACTTTCGTATCGGACTTTGTGTTATTGGGTGGAAAAGGCTATCTTTGTATCTGTCAACTTATAAAGTTATGAGTATATGAGTAATAAAATTTATCCTATCGGCATACAGAACTTCGAGAAAATTCGCAAAGGAGGTTATTGCTATATAGATAAGACTGCTTGGATATATCAAATGGTGAAAACTGGCAGTTATTATTTTCTTAGTCGTCCACGTCGTTTTGGGAAAAGTTTGTTACTATCTACTTTGGAAGCCTATTTTCAGGGGAAAAAAGGACTTTTCGAAGGATTGGCGATAGAGAAACTGGAAAAAGATTGGATCAAATATCCCATTCTGCATTTAGATCTGAATGCGGAGAAATATACGAATCCTGAAGCACTCGACCAGGTTTTAGAGAGTGCTTTACGGGGGTGGGAAGCTCTTTATGGTGCACAGGATTATGAGAAAACATTCGCTTCCCGCTTTCAAGGTATTATTCAGCGTGCTTGTGAGAAAGAGGGCCAGAGTGTCGTTATTCTTGTGGATGAATACGATAAGCCTATGTTACAGGCGATTGGTAATGATGAACTCCAGAAGAGTTTCCGTGATACATTGAAGGCTTTCTATGGAGCCTTAAAAAGCAAGGATGGCTGCATTAAATTTGGTATGCTTACGGGAGTTACAAAATTCGGAAAAGTAAGTGTATTCAGCGATCTGAATAATCTGGAGGATATTTCTATGCGTCAGCAGTATATAGAAATCTGCGGAATCAGTGATCGTGAGTTGCATGAGAACTTTGAAACTGAATTGCATGAATTTGCCGATGCGCAAGGTTTGACGTATGATGAAATTTGCACAGAAATGCGTGAAAGATATGATGGTTATCATTTCACTCATGATTCTATAGGTATGTATAATCCGTTCAGTGTACTTAACACCCTTAAATACAATGTGTTTGGCAACTACTGGTTTGAAACGGGCACACCTACTTATCTGGTCGAATTACTAAAAAAACATCATTACGATCTTCACCGGATGGCTCATGAAGAAACTAGTGCCGACGTACTGAATAGTATTGATTCAACTTCCGACAATCCTATCCCTGTGATTTATCAGAGCGGTTATCTTACCATAAAAGGCTACGATCGTGAATTTGAAACTTATCGCCTGGGATTTCCCAATCGTGAAGTGGAGGAAGGTTTTGTGAAATATCTCATGCCTTTTTATGCCAATATAAATGCCGTAGAATCATCTTTTGAGATTCAGAAGTTTGTCCGCGAAGTCCGTTCGGGAGATTATGATTCTTTTTTCCGTCGTCTTCAGAGTTTCTTTGCAGATACTCCTTATGAATTGGTTCGCGATTTGGAATTGCATTATCAGAATGTTCTCTTTATCGTGTTCAAATTAGTCGGTTTTTATGTAAAAGCGGAATATCACACGAGCCAGGGCCGTATCGATCTTGTTTTGCAGACTGATAAATTTATCTATGTCATGGAATTCAAGCTGGAGGGTACGGCTGAAGAAGCCTTGCAGCAGATCAATGAAAAGCATTATGCTAAACCTTTCGAAAGTGATGGGCGAACACTTTTTAAGATTGGAGTGAATTTTAGTGCTGAAACACGAAACATTGAGAAGTGGGTGGCGGAACTTCAATAAATATAATTTTGGCAGGATTTTCAAGAGAACAAATAGATGTTACATATTAATAATGCCTGTATTGCTTTTGGTACGGAAGTGCTTTTCTCCGGTTTCAGTATGAAGTTGGAAAGGGGAGAAACGGCTTGCATTGTCGGTCAATCCGGTTGTGGAAAGACTTCGTTGCTGAATGCGGTAATGGGGTTTGTGCCTTTGAAAGAAGGATCTATACAGGTAGGGGAAACATTGCTTGATATATCGACTATCGATAGTGTCCGCAGACAGATTGCATGGATTCCTCAAGAATTGGCACTACCTTTTGAATGGGTCAAAGAGATGGTGGCTCTCCCGTTCGGACTGAAAGTGAATCGTTCTGTTCCTTTTTCGGAAGAAAGACTTTTCACTTGTTTCGATGAATTGGGGCTGGAACACGAATTATATACAAAGAGGGTGAATGAAGTATCGGGTGGTCAACGCCAACGTATTATGTTGGCTGTGGCTGCAATGCTCAACAAACCTCTCATTATCATAGATGAACCGACTTCTGCTTTGGATGCCGGATCAACCGGTAAAGTCCTGTCTTTTTTCCGGCGACAGGCGGAAAGAGGAACGGCTGTGTTAGCCGTATCACATGATAAGGACTTTGCTTCGGGCTGTCATTATTTAATAGAACTGTAATTAATTGAACTGTAACGCAAATCGGATAGAATTGTTAAGAATATATTGTGGGAACGATTGATATATCATATTATAATCTCTTTATAGGGCTACTATTGCTTGCCATTCCGTTTTTTTACCTTTGGAAATTTAAAACGGGATTGCTGAAACCTGCCGTGATTGGTACATTACGGATGATTATCCAGCTGTTCTTTATCGGCATGTATCTGAAATATCTCTTTTTATGGAACAATCCCTGGATTAATTTTCTTTGGGTGATAATTATGGTATTCGTGGCCGGGCAGACCGCATTGGTACGTACTCAGTTGAAACGTAGTGTTTTATTAATCCCTATTACGGTAGGATTTCTTTGTAGTGTTGTATTGGTAGGCATCTATTTTATCGGTATTGTTCTCCAACTGGATAATATATTTAGCGCCCAATACTTTATTCCAATATTTGGAATTCTGATGGGTAATATGCTGTCGAGCAATGTAATAGCTTTGAATACTTATTATAGTGGATTGAAACGTGAACAGCAACTATATCGGTATTTATTGGGAAACGGAGCAACAAGGCAGGAAGCGCAGGCTCCATTTATCCGGCAGGCCATCATTAAATCGTTTAGTCCCCTGATTGCGAACATTGCCGTGATGGGATTGGTGGCTCTTCCGGGCACGATGATCGGACAAATTCTGGGAGGAAGCAGCCCGAATGTCGCTATCAAGTATCAGATGATGATTATGGTGATTACTTTCACAGCATCTATGCTATCGCTAATGATTACTATTTCATTGGCTTCGCGTCGATCTTTTGATGCATACGGAAAACTGCTGGAGGTAACAAAAGAACCCAGGAAATGACTGTTATTGACCAGATATTCCATAAAGTAGCTGAAATAGCTATTCCACACTTCTTTATAACAGTGGAGTTTTCAGCATCCGGCACAGAAATGCCGGAACATATCGAGGCTTTCCTGCAGGAAAAATACGAAGCAATTCTTCGTGGAGCCAGTGGACGTAAATTTATCTATAAGGAAGGAGAGTGGCGGCTTATTTTCACTTTCTTCCCTACGGACAGAGTCGTAGACGAACGGTATGCACTGAAAAACAAGATACAAATGATAAATAAGGTGCAAATGAAAAGCAAAAGCTAACCGGTTATTAGCGTGTTTATTATTTGCCTTTCAACATTCCCCATAAGCAGCGAAGCTGCACAAATTGTTCTCCGGGCTGCACATATCCGCCTTCAAACATCTTTTCCGACACTTGAAATTTGAAAAGATGATGGCGTATGTACGTCTCTACAGCCGGGGATTGTTTTTTGGCGAATGACAGCAAATTGACCTTTCCATCTTCACGAATGAGAACTTTTGCTTTGATTGTGCGAAAACCGTACTCTTTGCAGTGTTTGGTTTCTACTTTATCAATCCAGAAGATAGCGGTAGCTTTGACCGTATCTACCGTACAATCTTCGATATTGTCAATCTTTGCAGCCTCGGCTACGGACATTTCGGTACTATCACTTTTCTTGGGCTGGCAAGAAACCATCATAACTAGTAGCAACAGTAAAGTCAAATTTGTTTTCATCGTATTCTTTATTTAGATGGAGTAAAAGTGCAGAATTTCAATAAATAACGGAAGTTTTAGGCGAAAATTTATAATTAGTTTTTATTCCGGAACCGATTTTATCCGTATTTATCCGATGAAAACAGGCAAAAGGCAACAAGAATATAAACTCTTTTTGCCTTTTGCCTATTGATAAAACTGAAAAATGAAATTAACTGTTTAATCTAAAATTTATATGGATATAGTTATGGTTTAGCGGAAGTCTTTCAGTTCTTCCTGTAATTTCTGACGGGTAAAGAAGATCCGACTTTTTACGGTACCCAACGGAAGATTCAGTTTTTCTGCTATTTCGCGGTATTTGAATCCGGAAACGTGCATGGCAAACGGAACCCTGTATTCTTTCGGAAGAGCATTGACTACACGGTGCATCTCTTTCAGGTCGTATGTTCTTTCAGTACTTTCAAACCCTGCATCTTGCGGCAAATTAAGATGATAAAGGTTATCGGTCTTGTCGACAAATGTCTGGTCGCGAACTACCTTACGATAATTATTGATAAAGATATTGCGCATGATGGTGTACATCCATCCTTTGAAATTTGTATCGGGTGTATATTTATCTTCATTATCTAATGCTTTCAATGAGGTTTCCTGCAGCAAATCGTTTGCTTCTTCGCGGTCTGTTGTCAGTTTGTATGCGAAACGTAGTAATTCTTCCTGAACTCCTACCAAATCTTTTCTGAAGCTTAAACTTTTCATATGTGTTGTTTTTAAAATGTGAGTATTCGTTGTAAAAATTTTGATGATGCAAGTTTAAGATATTTTGTCGACCTTGGTAGGGGAGAATCAGACGTAATTTAGGGGGATTTCTATCAACAGATAGTTTTTAGGTCCTTTTTGATAGTTTCTGGGTGGTATTTTATATCTTTTGCGGTGGTCTCAAAAAATGGATAACGATAAATTCTCTAAAAAACGATCACTTAGTATGTTAATTCCTATTTTATTTATTATCTTTGCAACCAAATTTTCTACCAATAATGAAAATTAAGGAAATAGTAAGCGCCCTTGAACGATTCGCGCCTCTGCCATTGCAAGACGGATTTGATAATGCCGGCCTGCAAATCGGATTGACAGAAGCGGAAGCAACAGGGGCTTTGTTGTGTCTTGACGTTACCGAAGCTGTGTTGGATGAAGCTATCGCGCTGGGGTACAATCTCGTTATATCACACCATCCGCTCATTTTCAAAGGCTATAAATCTATCACGGGCAAAGATTACGTGGAACGCTGCATACTGAAAGCAATAAAGAATGATATTGTGATCTATTCAGCACATACTAATCTTGATAATGCACAAGGTGGAGTCAATTATAAGATAGCAGAGAAAATAGGGTTGAAGAATCTGAAAGTGCTTGAACCGAAAGAGAACAGTTTGATTAAGCTGGTGACTTTCGTGCCGGATGCACAAGCCGATAGTGTGCGCGAAGTATTGTTTGCAGCCGGATGCGGAAATATAGGTAACTATGATTCATGCAGTTACAGTCTGAAAGGAGAGGGAACCTTCCGAGCAAAAGAGGGGACGCATCCTTTCTGTGGAACAATCGGTGAACTGCATCATGAAAATGAAGTAAGGATTGAAACCATTCTTCCTATATATAAGAAAGCGGAAGTTGTAAAAGCGTTATTGTCTGTACATCCTTATGAGGAACCGGCATTCGACTTGTATCCGTTGCAGAATGACTGGTCGCAGGCAGGTTCGGGAATTGTAGGTGAATTGGATGAATCGGAAACGGAACTCGAGTTTCTGAAACGCATCAAGAAAATCTTCGAAGTGGGTTGTGTACGTCATAACAAACTGACAGGGAGAGAAATACAGAAGGTCGCCTTGTGTGGTGGTGCCGGAGCTTTTCTGCTTCCACAGGCAATTCGGACGGGTGCGGATGTCTTTATTACGGGAGAAATCAAATATCATGATTATTTCGGCCACGAGGGTGATATTCTGATGGCAGAGATTGGTCATTACGAAAGCGAACAATATACAAAAGAAATTTTTTATTCCATAATCCGGGATTTATTTCCTAATTTTGCACTCCAATTGAGTAAAATAAATACGAATCCCATAAAATATTTATAAGTAAAATGGCTAGAGAAGCAAAAAAAGATCCGAATGAGTTGACGGTAGAACAGAAACTGAAGACACTGTTCCAACTGCAAACGATGTTGTCTAAGATTGATGAAATCAAGACATTGAGAGGTGAACTTCCGTTGGAAGTGCAAGACCTTGAAGATGAAATTGCTGGTTTGAGTACCCGTATCGACAAAATCAAAGCTGAAGTGGATGAGCTGAAATCTGCTATTGCCGGCAAGAGAGTAGAAATTGAAACAGCAAAGGCTTCAGTAGAAAAATATAAGTCACAACAAGACAATGTTCGCAATAACCGTGAATATGATTTCTTGACGAAAGAAATCGAATTCCAGACATTGGAAATCGAACTTTGCGAAAAGAGAATTAAGGAATATTCTGCTGATAAAGAAGAAAAAGAGGCTGAAGTAACGAAGAACGATCAGATTCTTAACGAAAGACTGAAAGACCTTGAGCAGAAGAAGAGCGAACTGGACGAAATTATCTCTGAAACCAAACAGGAAGAAGAGAAATTGAGAGACAAAGCTAAAGATTTGGAAACTAAGATTGAACCACGTCTATTGCAGTCTTTCAAACGTATCCGTAAGAACTCTCGCAACGGATTGGGTATTGTATACGTACAGCGTGACGCTTGTGGTGGTTGCTTTAACAAGATTCCGCCCCAGAGACAACTGGATATCCGTTCTCGTAAGAAAGTAATCGTTTGTGAATATTGCGGACGTATTATGATTGACCCGGAATTGGCTGGCGTACAAATCGAACACAAGGTGGAAGAAGCTCCGGTAGCTACTACCAAAAGAGCTATCAGAAGAAAAACTGCTGAATAAGAAGAGCAGTGAAGTAAGTAAAGTTACTTTTTTGATATATAATAAGCCCTGCAGCAATGCAGGGCTTTTTTTGTTTTAACAAGTGCTCGTATAAAAAAGAATCGATAAACAAACTTACCCTTTAGTTGTTATCTTTTCATTTCATAAAAACCTGAACTGATATGAATATACGAGTGTGGGGCACATCGCTCCTTATGTTTCTTTCAACTGTGACCGCGGTTGGACAGACCGCAAACCGTTATTTGAAAGCTCCGCTTCCTCAAGATTGGGAAGAGAGCGGGGAAGTATTTCAACAGATACTTCCAGTGGATGACCATTGGTGGAAGTCATTCCAAGACACCAAACTGGACTCTTTGATAGCTTTGGCAGTAGATCGTAATTACTCCGTTGCCATGGCAATCAACCGTATAGCTGCCGCTCGTGCCAATCTTTGGATAGAACGCAGTAACTTTTTTCCTTCCATCGGATTGAATGCAGGATGGACCCGTCAGGAAACCAGTGGAAATACAAGTTCACTGCCCCAAACAACCGATCATTATTATGATGCTTCGCTAAACATGAGCTGGGAGCTTGATATTTTTGGCAGTATCCGGAAACGGGTAAAAGCGCAGAAAGAGAATTTTGCCGCCAGCAAGGAAGAATACACAGGAGTCATGGTCTCATTAGCTGCAGAAGTAGCCTCGGCTTATATCAATCTAAGGGAGTTGCAACAAGAGCTTGAAGTGGTGAAGAAAAACAGTGCTTCGCAGGAAGAAGTCCTGAAAATCACGGAAGTACGCTATAATACTGGGCTGGTTGCTAAACTCGATGTGGCACAGGCCAAGTCTGTATTATATAGCACAAAAGCCTCCATTCCCCAGTTGGAAGCGGGTATCAATCAGTATATCACAACATTGGCTGTCTTATTGGGAATGTATCCCCAGGACATTCGTCCTGTTCTTGAATCCAGTGGCACATTGCCCGATTATATGGAACCTATCGGAGTGGGAATGCCTGTCGATTTATTACTGCGACGGCCTGATGTACGAAGTGCGGAATTGAGCGTAAATGCGCAGGCAGCATTGCTCGGAGCTTCGAAAGCGGATTGGTTGCCGAAAGTTTTCTTGAAAGGTTCATTTGGATATGCCGCCCGTGACCTGAAGGATCTCACCAAAAGTAAAAGTATGACTTATGAAATTGCTCCGTCATTGAACTGGACTATTTTCAATGGAGGACAGCTGGTGAATGCAACCCGGCTGGCAAAAGCGCAACTAGATGAAGCGATCAACCAGTTTAATCAAACGGTTTTAACTGCCGTACAGGAAACGGACAATGCTATGAATTCCTACCGGAATTCAATCAAACAGATTGTAGCCCTGCGGGAAGTACGCAATCAAGGAATTGAGACATTGAAACTTTCACTGGAACTTTATAAACAGGGACTTTCGCCTTTCCAAAACGTACTTGATGCACAACGTTCTCTGTTATCTTATGAGAATCAGCTGGTACAGGCACAAGGAAGTTCGCTTTTGCAACTGATAGCCCTCTACAAGGCTTTAGGGGGTGGTTGGAGAGAATAAAAATCAATCTATAAAATATATAACCTAACAGATATGAAAAAACTGATGTATATCTTTCTTGCACTGCCTATATTGACGGGTTGCAAGGAGAAGAAAAGTACAGGAGCAATGGGAGGTGTGCCAACTCCGGAAATTAGTGTGACCAAACCCATAGTGGAGAATATTACTTTGACGAAAGATTATCCGGGTTATCTGACAACAGAAAAGACGGTGAATCTTGTAGCCAGGGTGAACGGAACCTTGCAGTCTACCTTTTATGTCGCAGGTGGACGGGTGAAACAGGGGCAACTGTTGTTTGTCATCGAACCAACCTTATATAAAGATCAGGTGGAGCAAGCAGAAGCAGAACTGAAAACTGCCCAGGCGCAATTGGAATATGCTCGTAATAATTATAGCCGTATGAAAGAGGCTGTAAAGAGTGATGCGGTCAGTCAGATACAGGTACTTCAGGCTGAATCTTCTGTGAAAGAGGGTATTGCTGCTGTCAGCAACGCGGAAGCTGCTTTGAGCACCGCCCGTACAAACTTGGGATATTGTTATGTCCGTGCACCGTTTGACGGCACCATCAGTAAGGCGACTGTAGATATAGGAAGTTATGTAGGCGGTTCGTTGCAACCAGTCACATTGGCTACTATTTATAAGGATAATCAGATGTATGCTTACTTTAATGTTGCTGATAATCAATGGTTGGCAATGACGATGGATACCCAGCAGTTACCGACTGATCTTCCTAAAAAAATAATGGTTCAACTGGGAAAGGGGGGAACTGAAAGTTATCCGGCTACGCTCGATTATCTTTCACCAAATGTAGATGTGAATACAGGAACACTGATGGTTCGTGCCAATTTTGATAATCCGAAAGGGATATTGAAGAGCGGATTATATGTAAGCATAACTTTACCTTATGGAGAAGCTAAAAATGCCGTGTTGGTGAAAGAGGGTTCTATCGGAACTGACCAGTTAGGCAAATACTTATATGTTGTAAATGATTCAAATATAGTTCATTACCGGCATATTGAAATAGGGCAGTTGGTCGACGGCACTTTACGGCAGGTATTGGGTGGACTTTCCCCGCAGGAACAGTATGTCACAGAGGCTTTGATGAAAGTCAGAGACGGAATGAAAGTAAAGCCGCTTCCTGATTCCCTTCCCAAAAGAGGGAAATAAGGTCTTTTGGATAACTGATTGATTAACAAACGAAATCAATAAAGGTGATGTACTTAAAACCGATTAATTAACAAAAGTAACTTTCTGCTCCCTCTCCTTGGGAGAAGGTTGTGGAGAGACTGCTTTTAAACCTATACATTATGTTTTCTAAGTTTTTTATCAACCGACCGATATTTGCTACTGTCCTTGCCCTGCTTATTGTAGTAGCCGGTCTGGTCACACTCAATATATTGCCTGTGGCGCAATTTCCGGAGATCACACCGCCAACGGTGCAGGTCTCTGCGGTTTATCCCGGGGCAAATGCTGAAACTGTTGCTCAAACAGTGGGTATTCCTATCGAACAGCAGGTGAATGGTGTAGACGGCATGCTTTATATGTCTTCCAATTCTTCATCTTCGGGAGCATATTCTCTGACTATTACATTCGCTGTTGGTACGGACATCGATATGGCAACTGTGCAGGTACAAAACAGGGTAAGTATCGCACAATCATCGCTGCCGGAACCGGTGGTGGTGCAAGGGGTCACTGTGCAGAAACAATCTTCAAACATTGTGATGTTTTTGACAATGACTTCGCAGGACTCTGTGTACAACAGCCTGTATCTGACTAATTATGCCAAATTGAATTTAGTGGACCAGTTGACACGTGTGCCCGGAGTGGGTGCTGTGAATGTGATGGGAGCAGGGGATTATTCGATGCGCATCTGGCTCGATCCGGAGGCTATGCGTATACGGAATATTTCACCACAGCAAGTCTATCAATCCATCCAGTCGCAGAATGTGGAAGTATCTGCCGGATATATCGGTCAGCCTATCGGACAGGATAATAATAATGCTTTTCAGTATACGTTGAATGTTCAGGGACGATTGAAATCTCCGGAACAGTTCGGGAATATTATTATCCGCCGTGAGCAGGACGGGGCGATGCTTCGTCTGAAAGATATTGCACGCATTGATTTGGGGTCTGCTTCATACAGTGTAGTGTCGCGATTGAATGGAAAACCTACGGCTGCTATTGCTATTTACCAGCAACCGGGTTCCAATTCGCTGGATGTTTCAAAAGGAGTGAAAGCTAAGATGGAAGAACTTGCAGAAAGTTTCCCGTCAGGAGTGGCCTATAATGTCACTTTGGATACGACTGATGTTATCCATGCTTCCATTGATGAAGTGATGGTTACTTTCTTTGAAACAACTTTGCTGGTGATACTCGTTATTTTCTTGTTCCTGCAGAATTGGCGGGCAGTGATTATTCCTTGTATTACTATCCCGGTATCGTTGATCGGTACATTTGCCGTAATGGCGGCATTTGGTTTCTCTATCAACACATTAACATTGTTCGGACTGATTTTAGCAGTTGCTATTGTGGTGGATGATGCGATAGTGGTGGTGGAGAACGCTTCGAGATTATTGGAAACTGGGCAGTACTCACCTCGTGAAGCCGTGACAAAAGCGATGGGAGAGATCACGGGCCCGATTGTCGGGGTGGTTCTCGTATTGCTTGCCGTGTTTATTCCAACAATGATGATTAGTGGAATTTCAGGTCAGCTGTATAAGCAGTTTGCGCTGACTATTGCCGCTTCTACCGTATTGAGCGGTTTCAATTCGTTGACATTGACTCCTGCGCTTTGCGCACTGTTTCTTGAAAAGAGTAAACCTTCTAACTTCTTTATATACAAAGGTTTCAATAAGGCTTATGACAAGACACAAGGGGTATATGACAAAATTGTCAAATGGTTGCTTCAACGTCCGGGAATGGCTCTCGCTTCTTATGGCGCTTTGACTGTTATTGGTCTATTGCTTTTTATGCATTGGCCGTCAACTTTTATCCCGGACGAGGATGACGGATATTTTATTGCTGTTGTTCAACTTCCGCCTGCCGCCAGCCTTGAGCGTACGCAAGCAGTGGGAGAAAAGATAAACGGTATTCTGGATTCTTATCCGGAAGTAAAGAATTATATTGGTATTTCCGGCTTTTCTATCATGGGTGGTGGCGAACAGAGTAACTCGGCAACTTATTTTGTGGTACTGAAAAACTGGAGTGAGAGGAAGGGGAAAGAGCATACGGCTGCTGCCATAGTCAACCGTTTTAATGGTGAAGCGTATATGACTATTCAGGCTGCGGAAGTGTTTGCCATGGTTCCTCCGGCTATTCCGGGGTTGGGTGCATCCGGTGGTTTACAGCTTCAGTTGGAAGATCGGCGTAATCTGGGGCCGACGGAAATGCAGCAAGCCATCAATGCCTTGCTTGCTTCTTATCACTCGAAACCGGCTTTAGCATCTGTATCCAGTCAGTATCAGGCAAATGTTCCTCAATATTTCTTGAATATCGACCGTGACAAAGTCCAGTTCATGGGAATTGCCTTGAACGATGTTTTCTCTACATTGGGCTATTATATGGGAGCGGCTTATGTGAATGATTTTGTTGAATTCGGCCGTATTTACCAGGTGAAGATTGAGGCACGCGATCAAGCACAGCGGGTAATTGATGATGTCTTGAAGCTAAGCGTGCCGAATTCGGCAGGAGAGATGGTGCCTTTTTCTTCTTTCACCAAAGTGGAGGAACAGTTAGGCCAAGACCAGATTAACCGCTATAATATGTACTCGACTGCTTCTCTGACTTGTAATGTTGCTCCGGGAAGTAGTACCGGGCAGGCTATTCAAGAAGTGGAAGCATTGTTTAAGGAACAGCTGGGAGATGAGTTTGGGTATGAATGGACTTCCGTTGCCTATCAGGAAACCCAGGCTGGGAATACGACTACCATTGTTCTGATTATGGCGTTAATTGTTGCTTTTCTGGTACTTGCTGCACAGTATGAAAGTTGGACCAGCCCGGTAGCAGCCGTCATCGGATTGCCGGTAGCCTTATTAGGTGCCATGATTGGCTGTCTGATTATGGGAACTCCAGTCAGTATTTATACGCAAATCGGTATAATCCTGTTGGTTGCGCTTTCTGCAAAGAACGGAATTTTGATTGTGGAATTTGCTCGTGATTTCCGTGCCGAGGGTAATTCAATTAGGGAAGCTGCCTTTGAAGCGGGGCATGTCCGCTTGCGTCCGATCCTGATGACTTCTTTTGCTTTTGTATTAGGAGTGATGCCCTTGTTATTCGCCACCGGTGCAGGTGCACAAAGTCGTATAGCATTGGGTGCCGCTGTGGTATTTGGTATGGCCATGAACACTTTATTGGCTACCATTTATATTCCTAATTTCTACGAATTCATGCAGAAATTGCAAGAGCGATTCAGCAAAAAGAAAGGAAATGAGGATAGTGAGAAAGATGTTGCCGTATAGAAGTAAAAGGCTGTTTGAAGACTACCTGAAAGGGGAGTTGGTATAGTGACGCCATCTGTTTGGGATGGTGTCACCATAGTAAGCAAATAGCGTCACTATCTTGAACGGATAGTGACGCTATTTTATTCTTGCAGATAAGTATGTTTTTTAAGGCGAATGAAGCGGATCATTTTTATAAAGATTTGTAATCTGGAATATCCTGGAGGAACGTATAACTCTGGTTTTCATAATCCATCCGGCAGCAATAATGTTGCATTCCGTTGCTGACAATCAGATAATCTACTTTCAGTACCATATTATACCGGGTGATTTGGTCGAAAACAGCCTGTGTAATTTCGATATGTGGTGCTTTATATTCCACAATCATCCGGGCTGATAAATCCCTCCGATAAAGTACGGTGTCGCATCGTTTGGTAGTACCGTTTAACTTTACCATTACTTCATTGGCCAGAAGGGCAGTCGGATATCCTTTGTGTGCAATAAGAAAGTGAACAAAGTGTTGCCGTACCCATTCCTCAGGGGTAAGGGCGACATATCGTTTACGAATTACGTCGAAAATTACATTTTTTCCGTTTCGTACGTTTATTTTAGTGTCGAATACTGGTAGGTTTAACGATAACATTTATTATTTTTGTAAGTTAAATAATGGTTCCCATTATTGGGAGCACAAATTTAATAGATAATTATGAAAACAAAAGAAGAAATCGTAGCTAATTGGCTGCCCCGTTACACAAAACGTAACCTGGAGGATTTTGGAGAGTATATTCTGTTGACTAACTTCAACAAGTACGTCGAGATTTTCGCAAATCAGTTTAATGTTCCCATCTTAGGAAGGGATGCAAATATGATTTCTGCTTCTGCCGAAGGCATCACTATGATTAACTTTGGTATGGGAAGTCCTAACGCTGCCATCATCATGGACTTGCTGGGAGCTATTCAACCCAAGGCTTGTTTGTTTTTGGGAAAATGTGGTGGCATCGACAAGAAAAATCAGCTTGGCGATTTGATTCTCCCTATTGCAGCTATCCGTGGAGAGGGAACTTCTAACGATTATTTTCCTCCCGAAGTTCCTGCATTACCTGCATTTATGTTGCAGCGTGCCGTTTCTTCATCCATCCGTGACAAAGGCCGTGACTATTGGACTGGTACCGTATATACCACCAACCGCCGTATCTGGGAACATGATGATGTATTCAAAGAATATCTGAAAAAGACCCGGGCTATGGCAGTTGATATGGAAACTGCAACTTTGTTCAGTTGTGGCTTTGCCAATCATATTCCTACCGGCGCATTATTATTAGTGTCCGATCAGCCAATGACCCCCGACGGAGTAAAAACAGATAGAAGTGATAATTTGGTTACCAGAAATTATGTAGAAGAGCATGTTGAAATTGGTATTGCTTCTTTGCGCATGATTATTGATGAAAAGAAAACTGTTAAACACTTGAAATTCGACTGGTAATCCGGTCTTTCTGAAAATTATATATGGCAAAACAAGAACTGACCTGTGATGACATCCTCAAGGAATTGAGAGCAAAGCAGTATCGCCCTATCTATTACCTGATGGGAGAAGAGTCGTATTATATCGACTTGATTGCAGATTACATAACGGATAATGTGTTGAGTGAGACGGAAAAAGAATTCAACCTGACTGTTGTGTATGGGGCTGATGTGGATGTGGCAACGATTATAAATGCTGCAAAGCGTTATCCCATGATGTCGGAACACCAAGTAGTAGTAGTTAAGGAAGCACAGGCGGTACGTAATATGGAAGAGTTGTCGTATTATCTTCAAAAGCCTTTGCTTTCCACCATTTTAGTGATATGCCATAAGCATGGAACGTTGGATCGTAGAAAGAAGCTGGCTGCCGAGGTGGACAAAGTTGGTGTACTGTTTGAATCTAAAAAAATAAAGGATGCACAACTTTCCGGTTTTATAGCTTCATATATGAAACGGAAAGGAGTTGATATGGGACCTAAAGCAACTGTTATGCTTGCTGATTTTGTAGGTTCAGATTTGAGTCGTCTGACCGGAGAACTTGAAAAGTTGATTATCACTTTACCTGCCGGGCAAAAACGCGTAACTCCTGAACAGATAGAAAAAAACATAGGCATAAGCAAAGATTATAATAACTTTGAATTGCGCAGTGCTTTAGTGGAAAAGGATATATTGAAAGCAAATAAGATAATAAAATATTTTGAGGAAAATCCGAAAACTAACCCAATCCAAATGACGCTGTCTTTATTATTCAGCTTTTACTCCAATCTAATGTTGGCTTATTATGCACCGGATAAATCAGAGCAAGGGATCGCAAATATGCTAGGACTAAGAACTCCCTGGCAGGCCCGGGATTATATGGCAGCAATGCGAAAATATAGCGGAGTAAAGACGATGCAGATTGTTGGAGAAATACGATATGCTGATGCAAAATCCAAAGGAGTCCAAAATAGTTCTATGACAGATGGAGATATTCTTCGTGAATTAGTGTTCAAAATTTTGCATTAAGTAGGATTAAGAATTACCTATATAATCAGACATATACTTTTACCGTAGATAGAAACGGGAAGTATATGTCTTTTTTTGTATTCCCGCAATTACTTCCATTATAAAAAAGACTTTCACAATGCCAGTGATTATTTTACAAATAGATTTACTCCTTTTGTAGTTTTATAGAGTTACCCATTTAACGAACTACACAAAGTATATTTTTAGAATTTTGTATTGATCTATCTTCAAGGAAACTTTTTCTTTTAAATAGGAGCTTTAATTTTTAAACGAGAAAAGTTTACTTATTCTTGAGTTTATCAAAAAAGCATTTTGGATTTTAAAGGTATCGTTTTATAGTGAGAATGGAGATTTTTTCTTTTCTCTAAAATCATCCATTAGTGTCATTTTGATAATCCAGAGTATTTTTGATTACTATAAGCCTATTTTTTCTAGTTTAATAGAAAAATAGAATCTGAATTATAGGGGTAAGTATTTGTATTTCATTTGTTTATGCTAAAAATGAGCTTCCTAGAATTGAAAAAAAATAAATAAGTGGAGATCGGTACGGAAATATTGCAAGGATTCTCTTTTTAGAGAAGATTGTAAAGGATGATTAGAAAAAAATAGCAATATACATTGGTAAAGTATGAGTTGATCCCTTCCTTTTATTGCTTTTGCAACTATCAATATTTACTTTTGTGTATTTATGTGGTTACAAATGTGTCGTATACTTATGTGAATGAATTCCAAATGTAATCAAAAGATGCTGTTTACAATAATATATTTATGCATTTACAAAAATAATACCCTATATACAAATGTAGTTTTTTAGGCATTAACAAATACTTTTATTTCTATTATCTTATTATAAATCAAGATTATATAGTTTGTTATATCAATTTGTGCTATAAGAGCCTTCTTTATGTGGTATGTATATTTGTGAATGTCTCTATTCGAGTTTCATTTTTGTTATGTATATAGTTGTATATCTGTGTTTTATGATACATAATTAAACTAAAGCTATATGCTTATAATAACTCGTTTTATTCTATATATAAGCGTAATATTCGATTTGTATAATATAGTATACTTTTGTAATATTAATATTTTTATATTTGTAATTTGCTTTTGTGAATCTAATTATTTACCTTTGTATAATCAATGAGATAGTGCGTATTTTTGTGAAATAGGTACATAACACATACAATTGTAATAAAAAGAAGGTAGTATGGAAATAAAAGACAGAATCAGAATGATAATGGAAAGAGAAAAAGTTCCTCCTAGAGTTTTTGCTGAAACAATTGGAGTGCAACAATCTACTCTCTCTCATATTTTAAACGATCGGAATAAACCCAGCTTAGAGGTCGTTATGAAGGTTCATCAAAAGTATGATTATGTAAATCTTGAATGGTTGCTTTATGGTAAGGGCGAAATGATGGTGTCTGAAGAAGGAACTTCCTTTTCTTCTTCTAATCACGATTATCTGCCTTCTTTATTCGACGAGAATCCCGTAAATCCGTCCAAAGAGCCGACTCTTCCGGAAAATCGCAAGGAAATGCCGTTAAGAAACGCCGAAAATGCCCCCAAAGAGATTGTAAAACAAGAGATTAGGTATATAGAAAAGCCTGCCAGAAAAATCACGGAAATAAGAATATTTTTCGATGATAATACCTATGAGACGTTTCGACCTGAAAAATGAAGAGTAAAATCGGTGGTTTGAGCAATTTCCTGTATCTTTGCACCCGGAATACGAATTTATACTTTTATATCCATACATGAAGAAATTTATTTTAGATCTGACAGTGACCGAGAATATCAGATTGAATGCAAACTATGTATTGCTAAAATTGACCTCTCAGTCATTACTGCCCGAAATGTTACCTGGGCAGTTTGCCGAACTCCGGGTGGACGGTTCGCCTACTACATTCTTACGGCGTCCCATTTCTATTAATTTTGTAGATAAACAGCGAAATGAGGTCTGGTTTCTGATCCAGCTGGTTGGTGATGGAACAAGACGTTTGGCAGAGGTTAATCCCGGTGAAACAATAAATGTAGTGCTTCCACTGGGAAATGCATATACAATGCCTCTGGAGGCTTCTGATAAGCTCTTATTAGTTGGTGGAGGTGTCGGAACAGCCCCTATGCTTTATTTAGGTGAGCAGTTGGCTAAAAAAGGCCATAAACCTACGTTCCTGTTAGGTGCCCGTAGCGACAAAGATCTGTTGCAGCTGGAAGAGTTTACCAAATATGGAGAGGTATATACCACCACGGAAGATGGTAGTCATGGAGAAAAAGGATATGTTACCCAACATTCTATATTAAATAAGGTACGATTTGAGCAGATTTACACTTGTGGTCCCAAACCGATGATGGTGGCTGTGGCAAAATATGCCAAAAGTAATCAGATAGAATGTGAAGTATCTTTGGAAAATACAATGGCTTGTGGTATCGGAGCATGCTTATGTTGTGTGGAAAATACGACAGAAGGTCATTTGTGTGTATGTAAAGAAGGTCCTGTTTTTAATATAAATAAACTACTATGGCAGATTTAAGTGTAAACATTGGTGAATTACAAATGAAAAACCCGGTGATGACAGCATCTGGTACATTTGGATATGGTGAAGAGTTCTCCGACTTCATTGATATAGCGCGAATAGGTGGTATTATTGTAAAAGGAACTACTCTTCACAAACGTGAAGGAAACCCTTATCCGCGTATGGCAGAGACTCCTTCTGGGATGTTAAACGCTGTAGGACTGCAAAATAAGGGTGTTGATTACTTTGTGGAGCATATATATCCCCGTATAAAAGACATCCAAACGAATATGATTGTAAACGTTTCGGGATCTGCCATCGAAGATTATGTAAAAACAGCTGAAATCATTAATGAACTTGACAAAATTCCTGCTATAGAGCTAAACATCTCTTGCCCTAATGTAAAGCAAGGTGGTATGGCTTTTGGTGTGTCAGCAAAAGGGGCGTCAGAAGTAGTAAAAGCAGTGCGTTCAGCTTACAAAAAGACACTTATCGTAAAACTCTCCCCGAACGTTACGGACATCACTGAAATAGCTCGTGCAGCAGAAGAAAGTGGTGCGGATAGCGTGTCATTAATCAATACATTGCTGGGTATGGCGATTGATGCGGAACGTAAACGCCCTATTTTGTCAACTATAACAGGCGGAATGTCGGGAGCAGCCGTAAAACCTATCGCATTACGTATGGTATGGCAAGTTGCCAAGGCGGTAAATATTCCTGTCATTGGATTGGGAGGTATTATGGACTGGAAAGATGCTGTTGAATTCATGCTTGCAGGTGCGACGGCCATCCAAATTGGTACGGCAAATTTCATAGATCCTGCTGTGACTATTAAAGTGGAAGATGGTATAAATAATTACCTGGAAAGACACGGATGTAAGTCTGTAAAGGAAATAATTGGTGCGCTTGAGGTATAATTGAAAACATACAATAACCCTTCGCATTAAGTCTGCAAGAAAAATGCTATTTCTCTTTTAAATAAAGAAAGGATAAACAGGCAGGTAGTGGCAGATGAAAAAGAAGTTCGTGTTTAGAGGAATTGTCTACGGACAGAATCTTTAGATTGAAGATAAAATAAAAACGACGGTGAGGATTTACGTAATCTTCATCGTCGTTTTTATTTACACTTTATTTTACTCCCCTAATAGGTCGGGACGAAGTTTTCTGGTGCGTTCCAGGGACTGTTGCAGTTCCCATTCTTTGATCTTTGCTTCATGCCCGGATAATAGAATATCGGGAACTTTCCAGCCTTTATAATCAGCAGGTCGTGTATATACAGGTGCTGCCAGCAAATTATCCTGGAAAGAATCGGAAAGTGCGGATTGTTCATCGGAGATGACTCCGGGAATGATACGTACGATAGCATCTGCCATCACTGCTGCCGCTAGTTCTCCTCCTGTTAATACATAATCGCCGATACTGATTTCTTTAGTAATCAGATGTTCGCGAATACGGTAATCGATGCCTTTAAAGTGTCCGCAAAGAATAATGAGATTCTGTGCTAGAGAGAGAGTGTTGGCCATCGGTTGGTTGAATTGTTCTCCGTCAGGGGTCGTGAAGATAACTTCATCGTAGTCACGTTCTGCCTTTAGAGCATTGATGCAGCGTTCGATAGGTTCTATTTTCATCACCATTCCGGCAAATCCTCCGAAAGGATAATCATCGACACGACGATATTTATCTTCGGTGTAATCACGTAAATTGTGAATGTGTATTTCTGCAAGTCCTTTATCTTGAGCTCGTTTCATGATAGAACAATTGAAGAAACCTTCAATCATTTCGGGTAAAACTGTTATAATATCAATGCGCATAATCTTTTAATTTTTCGCAAAAGTACAAATATTCAAAGATAAACATGTATTTTTGCCTTAAACAATCGAAGAAATATGGATATAAAAGAAAAAATAGAGGAATTGCGTGCCGAACTTCATCGGCATAATTATAATTATTATGTGTTGAATGCTCCTGAAATCTCGGATAAAGAGTTTGACGATAAGATGCGTGAACTTCAGGATCTGGAACAAGCACATCCGGAATATAAAGATGAAAATTCACCCACTATGCGCGTGGGGAGCGACTTGAACAAGAATTTTACGCAAGTGGCTCATAAATATCCTATGCTGTCATTGGCAAATACATATTCGGAAGCGGAAGTGACGGACTTCTACGATCGTGTCCGTAAAGCGCTAAATGAGGATTTCGAGATTTGTTGTGAAATGAAATATGACGGTACTTCTATTTCGTTGACCTATGAAAATGGGAAGTTGGTTCGTGCCGTCACCCGTGGAGATGGAGAAAAAGGCGATGATGTGACGGATAATGTGAAAACAATCCGTTCTATCCCGCTTGTATTACATGGTGATAATTATCCCGCTTCTTTTGAGATACGTGGGGAAATTCTTATGCCATGGGAAGTGTTTGAAGAGTTGAATCGGGAAAAAGAGGCACGTGAAGAACCGCTTTTTGCCAATCCAAGAAATGCGGCGTCCGGTACATTGAAGTTGCAAAATTCTTCTATTGTAGCTTCTCGCAAGCTGGATGCTTATTTATATTATTTATTGGGAGATAATCTGCCTTGTGACGGACATTATGAAAATCTTCAGGAAGCGGCAAAATGGGGCTTTAAAATCTCTGATTTGACGCGTAAGTGCCAGACATTGGAGGAGGTCTTTGAATTTATCAACTATTGGGATGTAGAACGTAAAAATCTACCGGTTGCCACAGACGGGATTGTTTTGAAGGTGAACAGTTTGAGACAACAGAAAAATTTGGGTTTTACGGCTAAGTCTCCTCGATGGGCTATTGCCTATAAATTCCAGGCAGAACGTGCATTGACCCGATTGAATAAGGTGACCTATCAGGTAGGAAGAACCGGAGCAGTCACTCCGGTAGCTAATCTGGACCCTGTACAGCTTTCGGGAACTGTCGTAAAACGTGCATCCTTACATAATGCGGATATCATCGAAGGACTTGATTTGCATATCGGAGACATGGTTTATGTGGAAAAAGGTGGTGAAATTATTCCTAAGATTACCGGAGTAGATAAAGATGCACGTAGTTTTATGCTTGGGGAGAAGGTTCGATTCATCGTCAATTGTCCCGAATGTGGCAGTAAATTAGTCAGGTATGAAGGGGAAGCCGCTCATTATTGCCCTAATGAAACAGCGTGTCCTCCTCAAATCAAAGGCAAAATCGAGCATTTTATTAGTCGAAAGGCTATGAATATTGATGGATTGGGACCGGAAACCGTGGATATGTTTTATCGCTTGGGGTTAATTAGAAATACGGCCGACTTATATAAACTCACAGCTGATGATATCAAAGGTTTGGATCGTATGGGAGAAAAATCGGCGGAGAACATTGTAACGGGGATTGCACAAAGTAAAACCGTTCCTTTCGAACGTGTTATTTTTGCTTTGGGAATTCGTTTTGTTGGTGAGACTGTGTCCAAAAAGATAGCAAAATCGTTTGAGAATATAGATGATCTGCAACAGGCAGATCTTGAAAAATTGGTAAGTATCGATGAAATCGGAGAAAAAATAGCCCAGAGTATACTTGCATATTTTGCGAATGAGTCTAATCGTGAGTTGGTTGGCAAGCTAAAAGAGGCCGGACTACAGCTTTATCGCACCGAAGAAGATTTAAGCGGATATACGGATAAGTTAGCGGGCCAGTCTATCGTTATCAGCGGTGTGTTTGTTCATCATTCACGTGACGAATATAAAGAGCTTATCGAGAAAAACGGAGGGAAAAATGTAGGAAGCATTTCTGCGAAAACAAGTTTTATACTGGCTGGGGACAATATGGGACCTGCAAAGCTTGAAAAAGCAAAAAAACTTGGAATAACCATATTAAGCGAAGACGAATTTCTGAAACTTATATCGTAAGATAAGAAAAATATTCGTACTTTTGCGGCTAAATAAATTAGAGATTATAATTAAAACTCATGATACAGACTAAATTGAAAGGAATGGGGGTAGCACTGATTACTCCTTTCAAAGAGGATGAGAGCGTTGACTATGACGCGTTGATGCGTATGGTGGACTATCTATTACAGAATAATGCGGATTTCTTGTGTGTGCTGGGGACTACAGCTGAAACACCGACTCTGACCGAGGAAGAAAAGAAAACTATAAAAAAGATGGTAATTGACCGCGTTAACGGAAGAATTCCTATTCTGTTGGGTGTAGGGGGTAATAATACTCGTGCTATTGTAGAAACATTGAAAAATGATGATTTCACAGGAGTTGATGCCATATTGTCTGTTGTGCCGTATTATAATAAACCTTCTCAAGAAGGTATTTATCAGCATTATAAAGCGATTGCGGAAGCTACGGAGCTCCCCATCGTATTGTATAATGTTCCGGGACGTACGGGGGTAAATATGACTGCTGAAACTACTTTGCGGATTGCCCGCGATTTTAAGAATGTAGTTGCTATTAAAGAAGCATCCGGCAATATTACGCAAATGGATGATATTATTAAAAATAAACCGGAAAATTTCAATGTAATCTCCGGAGATGATGGTATAACCTTTCCGCTTATTACATTGGGAGCCGTTGGTGTGATTTCAGTAATCGGTAATGCTTTTCCTCGTGAATTTAGCCGTATGACGCGCCTGGCGCTTCAAGGAGACTTTGCCAATGCATTAACCATTCACCATCGATTCACGGAATTATTCAATTTATTGTTTGTCGATGGAAATCCGGCAGGAGTAAAATCAATGTTGAATGCCATGGGTATGATCGAGAATAAACTTCGGTTGCCACTAGTTCCTACTCGCATTACCACATTTGAGGCAATACGCAAGGTTTTGAATGAGTTGAATATTAAATGTTGATGCCTTCTTCAGCGAGGAATTCATAATAAACATCTAAGTGTTTAAAATAAATATCCCAATGATTGAATTCGGTCATTGGGATATTTATTTTAAACCAGCCAATGATTTATTTTAAGACAGCCGCTGTCTATTGTGAAAGGGTTATATTTCTTATTAATTACGTTTTTCGATACAGGTTTTTCACCTTCCTAAAGCATAGCTTTAGGGAACGGATAGCTACGCTTTAGCCTATCTAAAGCATAGCTATTTGAGGGCTTGATAAGAAATTCTAATAGCCATTGTGACATATTTCATTTCCAAGTAAGCGTCTCCGCGATTCTATCTTGTCGCCCTTTTTTCATTCTTATATTTTTGCTATGTATAAAAATGAAGCATTA